>ERZ894229.128-NODE-128-length-83482-cov-26.4329_pt1 | contig 83482 bp, 72 predicted proteins | sample MGYA00380295_ERZ894229 | MGnify/ENA primary metagenome ERZ894229 (study PRJEB32331, sample SAMN06328479) | human gut metagenome | biome: human gut microbiome; feature: stool | host: Homo sapiens | collected 2014-09-17 ... | reverse complement strand
CCGCCGGGTGGCCGCTGGCAAACGCACCAGTGGCCGCCGTGCGGCGCAAATTGCACAAATGCACCGGCATCACCGATAGAAAAACCAATTATACGAAAATATGGAGGTAAAAAGTTGATGAAATCCAATCTGAGAAATGAGATCAAATCGTACGTCGTCCGTCAGGGAATGACCATGCAGGAGATCGTTGATCTGCTGAGGGACGAACATGGCTGGTCTGACAGCGTTTCCAATCTTTCAAACAAGCTCCAGCGGGAATCCCTGCGCTATGTCGAGGCTGTCCAGCTTGCCGACGCGCTGGGCTATGAAATCGTCTGGCAGAAACGAAGATAAGGAGGATTCTTCACATGATAGATGCAGAAAAGAAGCTGTTGCAGGCACAGCACCGATTGGAGGAAGCGCAGGCCAGAGACAGAGTCAAGGAGCGCAAAGCCAGAACGCGAAGGCTCATTCAGGAGGGCGCGATTTTGGAAAAAGTGCTGCCGGAAGTGCGAACGATAGAGCTGTCTGTACTGGAGGATTATCTGATACAGAAGCTGCCGCAGCACGATTGAATCCGCTGGGAGATCTCCGGGAAACCGGGGGCCTTCCTCTTTTTTCTCCCGAAGGGCGCACTTACTCACCACCTGTAAAACAGGCGGTGGTATTGCCTGCGGCAACCGTGCGCTCTGCGAGGCGGATGCGGCTTCTGCGGAAGCCTTATGGACAATGCCACAGCTCTGCGGTATTGCTGTCATTGTCCATGCAGTCGGTGTGCGGCGATTACATCCCCTAATTCCGTCGTTTGAACCGACAGTATTCCACCAACTGCCCGCATAAACCTGCCACCGGCAGCTTTATTTGCGGTTATGACCGTCAGTTCAACTGACGCTCAGTTTCTTTTTGCGAAAAAGAAACAAAAACGAAAGGACGGTGAGGACGGATGGCGATCTACCACTTGGAAGCCAAGGTGGTCAGCCGTGGTACAGGAAGAAGCGCTGTTGCAGCTTCCGCTTATCTGAGTTGTTCTAAAATCCTCAATGATTATGATGGGGTGCTACATGACTACACTCGCAAGAAAGGATTGGTCTGGCAGGATGTATTTCTGCCGGAGTTCGCTCCACCCGAATGGAAAGAACGTGGTACTCTATGGAACGCCGTGGAGGGAAACGAAAAGACCAAGGACAGCCGCCTTGCCCGTGAGTTCGTTCCGGCTCTGCCCATTGAATTGACACCGGCTCAATGGCAGGAACTTCTAACCGATTTTATTCAGAACAGCTTTGTTGCTGATGGGATGTGCGCTGACATTGCAATTCACGATCCGCACCCACCCGGTCATAATCCTCACGCCCATATTATGGTAACGATACGACCGTTAAACGAAGATGGCACTTGGCAGTACAAGACAGAGAAAGAATATCTCTGTATAAAAAACGGAGAGGAACAGGGCTTTACCGCCGCCGAGTTCAAGGCTGTACAGGCTGATGGGTGGGAGAAACAGTACCCTTACAAGGCCGGTCGCAAGAAGGTATATCTGCCGCCTTCCGAAGCGGAAAAGCACGGATATGAACGAGTCAGCAAATACCCGAAAAGCACCAAGTTCGGCAGACAGAATCCCACCTCTGAGCGTTGGAACAGCGAGGAACAGCTTGTGGAATGGCGCAAGGCATGGGCAGATGTGACCAACCGCTATTTGGAGCGATACGGACACGACGAACGCATTGACCACCGCAGCCATGCGGATCGGGGCTTGACTGAGCAGCCCACCATTCACGAGGGTGTGGTTGCCCGTGCGTTGGAGAAAAAGGGCATTATCTCTGACCTCTGTGAGATCAACCGTCAGATCAAGGCAGACAATGCACTGCTCCGTGAGCTAAAAGCAACGATTAAGAAGTTGATGCAGGCGGTAAAGAATACGGTTCCTGCCATAGCGGAGGCATTGGAAAAGATACGCAGCAGCATACTGATTTTCAGCTATCAGCTTCGATATATCGGTGTGGGCAAGGGCAGCATGGGCAAGCGTGCCAATGCCGTCAAGCTTGAACTTAAACGCTATGCAGGCTTGGTGCAGCAGATCAAGGAGAAAAGCAAGGAACGGAAAAATCTACTTGCAGAGAAAAAAGAAACGCCGTTCTACCAGATACCCAAACTGCACGATCTTACCCGCCGCATTGCCGAGCTGACCGAGGAAATTGAGGAACTGAAAACCGAAAAGGAAATGATTCTAAACTCTTTGAACTGCGATGACGATGCGGGTATTTCTGATGTGAAGAAAGAAATCGCCACATTGGAGAGTGCGCTGCAGAAGCTGTCCGAGCAGGAAGAAAAATATTCTACCGAGCTTGATGAAGCTTTGAAGCAGTATGCCGAGCTGAAAGAACAAGTCGCCACTATGGATGCCGCCGAGCTAATGGATGCACGGCTTGCCATTCGTGAGGAAAAAGAAGGCTCTGCTGTTGACCGTGTGAAAGCGGCCTATGGCGAAAAATACGATCCGCTGATAATGCACGACAGCAAGCGGGATGTGGCTGAATTATTGGGTGAAGAAACAATGGTACGGTCTATTCGTGAACATTTACAGAAAAAGCGGGAGCAGAGAGTAGAGCATAAAAAGACTTCAAAGAAACACGAACAGGAACGGTAAGAATTTATTTTTCAGCAAAGAATGTCGCAAAGATTGCTATATTATTTTGAGTTCACGATAACTCACTATACAATAAGCTCCTGTCGGAAGAGGCAGGAGCTTATATATGGTGTTACTTAAATAAAAATGGGTATTTCTATCACAATGACTTCATCACATCAAGCAAGTGCTGATAACTGTCAACATCGTGATACTTTACATTTTCGGTGGAAATCTCATTGAATAGCTTTCTCGCACAGGAAATTTTTGCTTTTTCGATAGGCTTCAAACTCAAGCTCTCCATTGTTCCCTTGGTCTCTGCAATGAAGAAAATGTGCTTTACTGTTCCCTCATTGAAAGCAATCGCCCAGTCGGGAGAGTAATTGCCAACCGGTGTAGGAATATGGAAGCCTCTCGGCAGTTTAGCATAAACGCAGACTTCATCGGCTGCATCCAAGTCCTCTGCAAAACGACGCTCCACACTCTTTTCTGCGTAGCCGTCCGTAAATACATAGTCCTGGATGTGCTTGGATGCCTTAAACGCCTTGTCGATACTTGCCGATGTCTTTTCAGCGGTGAAGATGGTGCTGTCATACTCGCCTTCGATTTGGTCGTAGGAGATATGCTCAACGATCATCGTTGCTTTCTGTTCGTTGATAAGACGGATGACCTTAGTGATAAATTCTTCAGGGTTCGCCTTATACATAGCAAACTTCAAAGGCGAGATACCCTTGATAATGTCCACAATGGTCTTTCGGGTCAGAACAGTTCCTTCCGCAATCTTGCCAACAAGGTCGTACTTGATTTGGCTTACTTCGCTTCGTTTAAGGGCCATTGTGCGTGTCTTGGCAGACTTAAAGGCTTCGCCACGTTCCAGAGCATTTGCATCCATTTCATCGGTCTGCTCACCCTTGGAAACAGTATAGGTCAGCTCGGAAACAAACAGCTCGCTGTCGATGTGCTTGATGGATTTCTCAATCAGCTCAGCACTATCGAAAGAAACAGTGTAGGCGTATTTGTGATTGATACGTTTCCAAAGCTCCTGGAACTCTTTCTTATAAAAATTCTCATTGAGGTCGTTCTTTTCTATCTTTGTCTGCTTGCCATCGTCAACCATACGAGCAAGAGCGGATTCATCAAAGACTGCCTGCACAAGTGTATGTACTCCTTCTGCCATCGGAGCGAGATTTGCAGGCATAGGAGCGAGCGTTCCCATTTCCAAGTCCATGCGGTACTTGTCTGTAACCTTTCTATCCATATCGACGTACTGATTGGCAATCAGATAGAACTCAATAGCATTGGCAGTCTTTTCGTCAATAGCAGTAGGCTTGCCGTCCACCTTGACGAACTTGCCTTTGAAGTATTCGCTGGTAGCTGCCGTAGGTCTGTCGTACAGAACATTCTTGATGTCGGATTGCAGATCAGCGACAAAGCCCTTGTAGCTTTCGCTTGCGATAACGGTCAGCTTGTTAACAGCGTGAATCATTTCACCGAGCATTTCCATATCCATTCTGTTACCGGCTTGGTTTACGCAGAGACGGAGACCACGACCGACCTCTTGACGCTTCTGCGTGGAGCTATCGCTGTGTTTGAGCGTACAAATCTGGAACACATTCGGGTTATCCCAACCTTCACGCAAAGCGGAGTGAGAGAAGATAAAACGTGTCGGCTCGTCAAAGGAAAGGAGACGCTCCTTATTCTTCAAGATAAGGTCGTATGCAGAAATATCATCCGAGAACTCAGAACCACGTTTGAGTGCGGAGTTGATACTGCGACCTGTCTTTTTATCAATGCTGAAATAGCCCTTGTGGGTATCAGCGACTTCGATGCTACGGAGATACTTCTGATAAGGAGTATCAAAGAGGGTCAGATATTCGTTGAGAATAGCGTTGTATTCTTCCTCAAAGATACGACCATACTCTCCGAGCAGTTCTTCGCCGTCCTCGCCATACTGACGATACTTTGCAACCTCGTCGATGAAGAACAGAGACAGAGTTTTGATACCCATTTCAAAGAGCTTTTCTTCTTTCTCAAAGTGAGATTGAATAGTCTCTCGGATTTGGATTCGTCTCATATCCTGCTCGACCACATCACCGATAACCTCGCCTTGACGGATTACGATGCCGTTGGTAAAGGTAACTGTTCCACGGACAGGCTCAATATCGGAGATAACGTAACCGTTCTTGTACTGCTCCATCTGATTGGACTTGTAGAATAGGTCGTCGCCCTGGGCAAAGGTAAAGAGCTTTCTTGCGTGTCCGTTCTGCTGTGCCACTTCGATTTCAAGTTTCGCCATAGGCGGCTTGTTCGGAGAGAGCACAATGTTTTCAAGGTAGAGATACTGGCTCGTGCCGGTAAGGTTCTTTACCTCAAAGCCCTTGACTTCAATCTTCTTAACGAGCTTTTTGTTAAACGCATCCAGAGCGTCCAGCACATAGACAAGGTTGTGTTGCTTGGCGTGAGTGGCAGAGTAGTTCAAGCTGAACAGCGGATTGAAGTTCTGCAGAGCTTTCTGCGTAACCTCACCGCCCATCTTCTGCGGCTCGTCCAGAATGATGATAGGTCTGTTCGCCTTGATAACGTCGATAGGACGGCGAGAACCGAACTCATCACGCTTGGAGTAGATAATGCGGGCTTCCTTGCTTTTGCCGTCCTCTTTCAAAGAAGAAGCGAAAGCCTGCGTGTTGATAATCATTACGTTGATACCGGAGCTTGACGAGAAGTTATCCAGTTCGTTTAAGTTGGAGCTGTTGTAGATGAAGAAACGAGCCTTCTTGCCGTACTGCTCCATAAAGTGGTCTGCGGTAATCTGGAAGGTCTTATTTACGCCCTCACGGATAGCGATGCTCGGAACGACAACGATAAACTTGCTCCATCCGTAACGCTTATTCAGCTCAAACATCGTCTTAATGTAAACATAGGTCTTACCTGTACCTGTTTCCATCTCAATATCAAGAGAGCAGCGACCGACATTGCCAATGAGTTTATCGGACACCTTGATGTTGTTCTCATTCTGAATGGCACGGATGTTATCAAGCAACTGGTCATCTGTCAGCTCAATCGCTTCATTCTTATAACCGGTATCGCTCAAAAGCTCCAGTTCTTCGTCGGTAACAGCAAGCCTCATTTGCTGTGATTGCTGTTTACCTAAATCTCGGATATATGAAACCCTGTCATAGTGCGGCTGTCCGTTAAATACACGAACGACCGCATCTACGGCATCGGTCTGATACTGTTGTATCTTAAAGTTAAACTTCATGCGGTTGTTCCTCCCTCCAGGTATAGGATAGCGACAGAAATCAACGCAAGACAACGCTTATAAAAATAGTCGTACTGTCGATTGTCTGTTATATCAACCTTTGTTGTTTCATGATGACGGATTCTGAAGCCATTACCAATGTTCGTTAATGCCTTAAACTCAGCTTCATATAAAGCCTTGTAGTTTGGTTCAGAACCACTCATATCCTCAATAATTTTATTAGCAGATGCAGCTTTGTTAAGTGCTGGAGAATAATAGGTCTTTAATCTTTCAAAGGCATCCCATAATTTCTCAACGGCTATTTGCTCATTGCCTGCTCGATAATAGCCATCCGCTTCTCTTATAAGCTCTTTCAAGCCCTTTTCAGAGATTGCTGACACATCATTCTTGTCGATAGATATGTCAAGTGTACTCTCAATTCGACCTTGCTCCAATTTATACGCCACGGAGTTCAGCTTGAAAAGCGTGTTCACCTGGGCAGCATAATCGCTGTCAGCATTATACTTCTCATATAGCTCAATGGCATCAAAAACATAGAACGGAGAATTATGTAATATGAATTGCTCCATATTTGCAGCCTCGACATAATTCCCATCTGGATCAAAGCACTTCGGTTTGTAGAACTGCGAAATGTCACGGAAGACACATTCGCTTGTTGTAATATCATACTGCCAGCCCGTTTCATTGGTTTCACGATAGACGGTAGAGTATTTTTCAATGAGCTTATATATCTGGTTGCGAGTTTTCATATTTAGAGAAAGTTTGAGCTTTTTCCCTTTAATATCTTTCTCGTTTCTCTGTGAAAAAGGAACGAATAAAGAACTCGCCTCCGGGTCATACTTGCGCCATCCATATACATCACGCCCCGAAATTTTGCTTTCGGGATAAAGCTCGTAACCATCGTTACGGAGAAGCCCGTTCACCGCATCAAGAAACTCTTTCCAGTACCCGTTTTCAACTCTTACGGCAGGATGAAATACGGCACACAGAAATTTCAATAACACCTCATCATCGCCATTCAGTAACTCAAAACGGTCATCCTCAAAAACCCATCCAGCTTCATAATCATCATTGTTCACGGTATGTTGCCAAATATCACCCTCTGCATCATCGAAACGATTGTCATAGCTCGGCAAGGAGGTGAGGTCATATATTCGTTTTAGAAAATCAATCTCGCTTAGTTTGCCATAGCATCCATAATGGATTCGTTTATTCTCAAAAAACTCCATTATGTCCATGCCATACAGAAACAAAGCAAAGATGTCTCTCCGAGTTATTTCTGTGATTTGCTTCAATTTACAGCACCTTCCTTACCGTAGTCGGGCTGATAGAAGCGAAGATCTGGTCAAAGTTCGTCAGCACAGAATCACTTGCCATTCCGCTATCACGGAACACGGCGTAGTATGGTTTTTCCTTGGCAATAGCCGTAACAACCTCATCGGAAATGTTGTTGTCGAAGCAAGCGTACAGGAAGCCCTCAGCAACATTAAACACTTTGCAGCCGGCAATAGTGGTCTCCTCAATCTTGGAAGAAAGAAGTACACCGAGGTCAAGCATAACCTGGAACAGCAAGTCTTCCGGCGTTCTGTCCTCTTTTATGTTGTTTGCATAGTGATCAAACAAAGTCTGCTCCACCTCGTCGGGTTTGTAGAATACCTCTTTCATGTTGGAAGTGTCGCACTTCAACACACGGAAGCCGACGTCAAGCCCCTGTGCGGTAAAGCCAGCTTCTTCCTTGATTTTCGCACCTGCACGACGGATGCGTTCCTTGCCAATATCACAAATGGTTTTATATCCTGCTTTATACGCCTCAGTTGTTTTATCAGTTTCTTCTGGCAACTGGACAAGAATAAACTTACGTTTTCCGTTATCAACTGAATTTAACTGCATAACTGCCTGCGCTGTTGTAGCTGAACCAGAGAAGAAGTCCAAAACAATATCGTCTTGTGTCGCATTTGAAATCTGAATGATTCTCTTGATAAGCTCAATCGGCTTTGGCGTTTCAAACACCTTTTCTGGGATGAGAGCTTTTAGGTCGATTTGTGCTTTTTTATTTCCCTCTATATCATTCCATAAATTAGAAGGTCTTTTAGTTCTTCCTTCCAAGTAGAATTTATAGTAAACACCGTAGCCGTCTTTATCAGGCTTGAAATATATCTCATTGTTCTTCAGCATTTTTTCATAAGTTTCTCGTCCCACTCTCCATCTGCTGTCATATCCTGTAGGACCCTTCGGATAAACCACTTTTCCATCTGGAGTCTCGATTCCAAAATACATACTTGGTCTATCTTCACGTCTATCCTCACCACCGGTTCTTCTTAATTGTAAAATGGAGAATTTGCCTCGTTCGTCCTCCAGATTGTAGCGAGCTACATCTTTTTCATCAAGCTCCAATCCTCCTACAGAGAAATTAGGCGTCTTTGAATAGATGACAACATAGTCAAATGATTTTCCCAACGAATCCGTTCCTTGTGCTGTCGTGGTGCCAGTTGCTCGGCATACATTACCTACAAAGCAGTTTTTTCCGAATATTTCATCACACACCTTCAAAAGTGAACCTATTTCATTATCATCAATACTGATAAAGATAAAGCCATCATCTTTCAGTAAATCTTTTGCTATTTTAATTCTTGGATAGAGCATATTTAACCAATCGGTATGGAAACGACCATTGCTATCGCTGTTTTGGAACAGTCTATTTCCTTCATCGTCAAGTTGACCGCTGATAGCAAGGTATTCTTCAGCACTCTGTGCAAAATCATCCTCATATACAAAGTCGCTTCCCGTATTGTAGGGAGGGTCAATATAGATAACCTTGATTTTACCAAGATAGGTTTCCTGTAGGAGCTTCAAGACTTCCAGATTATCGCCCTCAATATAGAGGTTTTCTGTAGTGTCAAAGTCAACACTTTCCTCACGGCAAGGGCGGAGCGTTTTGGAGATGGGAGCGTTCGCAAGCAGGACAGATTTCTTCTTGTCCGGCCAAGTGAACTGATAGCGTTCTTCTTTGCCCTCAACGACATTGACGGAGATTTCCTGCATCAGCACATCTTTGTCGATAGCACGAACGACCTCGCCGTTTTCATCAATCGTTTCCGTTATAGCGTTCGGAAACATAGCCGCTAACTTCTTGAAATTCTCATCGGCTTTATTAGCCGTTTGCATTTTGAGTTTATCCATTAGGCTTGTCCTCCTTGATCCAATGTAATAACCGAGTTGGCAAGACGCTTTTCTCCGCCAACCGGAGTAGTGTAAAACCTTTGTTCAATGCCGTACAGCAGCATTTTCAATTCATTTTCAGAGCCGACTTCAAAGGAATTTTCGGACACTTTCAAATCGGGGCAATAATCTCCGATATATTTGAAAATGTTCTTTCTATCCGGCTCATCAAGCTCCGATAATGTTTTTGCGGCAAGGGCAATTCTTTTCCGGTTTGCCGTTTTAACCTTATTGCCGGAATAATCATCTTTCAAGCTGATAAAGTCATTCGCAAGGAAAGAGTCGGTTTCTTCTTGCGTTGCTTCACGATAAAGCATATCTATCCCTCTGAATATACTGGTAATAGATTCGAGCCTACGGAAGTATAGGTTGTCGGTGTTCTTGTCGTAAATGGCATCGGGCAAGTCTCTTATGACAATTTCTGCACAGTCGGTTTTATATGTAAACCCCTCTCCAAAATGCACAATCCTTTTTTGTGAGACCAATTTTGATTTGGAAACATTCTGGAAAAAGATAAACCTGTCATCAATAACGAACAGATAGTCGATTTTGTTAAACTCTGCACGGGTAAGGGAGTCCAGGTCTGCCGTCGAAACAGCCTCTGAGAGCAAATCAATGCTGTATTCTTGTTCCTTTGCGTTTGTAATGCAAAACCAATCGTCATCTTGGAGCGTTGCCCCCGGAGTGTACGGCGAAGTAGAAGCACTTTCGGGGTCAAATTCAGGGAAAATCATTTCTTCGGACGAAAGCATCTTTCGATATTTCTTGTTTTCTCGCTGACTAAGCTTAACGCATATATTCTTCATTCTATCTTACCTCTCTATAAAAGTAGAATTGTTTAACCGGTACAGGTGGTCAAATCTCAAATCTTTAATATTGCGAATAACCGATCCTTTTCGGATGACGAAAATCTTTGTTCCGCTTTCTGTGGAAACATAGTAATAGTGGTAGCCAAAAAGCAGATATATCGGGTTATAGTATTGCGTCTGCGATAGAAACGTAAAAACAAATACTATCAGATACACGACTACCATTGTAAAATGCTCCGATACTCCAACCGAAACAAAGAAGTAGCCCAGGTATATCGGAAGAAATTCTCCGTCTGCAAGATTAAACTCTTTGCAATTAACGACCGGAGACTCTGTCCCCAAGAAACGAGACAGAGCGAGCGAAAGCCATGACAGGAAGACCGGAACGATTAAGAGCATTATTCCAAACAAATGGCTCGGTATTTTCCCGACTGTCCACCCTTCTTTTATCGCATATATAATTGCCATCCAGGAAGTCGCATTTAGCGTAAGCAGCAATTTATATAAAAACATGAAATCACCTCTTTCAAGGAGAATTGAGTTTCTCCTTCAACGCCTTAACTTTTTGTGCAAGCTCGAACTTCTTATTCGGCTGTTTCTCATTCCTTGCCTGCTTTTCGAGCTTTTCTATTTCCTTTATGAGCTTTTCCTTGCGTTCATCAACGGCAATCTGCTCCGCAAGGTCGTTGCCCTGTTCAAGCTCCACACCGCCGATCTGGATGATGAAGTTATCCCAAACGGCATCCATATTCAGACCTTCGATGTCAAGAATCAGCTCGTCCTCAAGCATCCATTCGGTGTGATAATACTTGTTTACCTTGAACGCTTTTTTACCGGATTCAGCCGCTTCTTTGTAGCCTGTCCACGCCTGCACTTTGTTCCCGTAGGAGAGAACAAAGAGAATATGATAAGGGATTTCCTTGTCGATCTGTCGGAGCACCGCTTCGTCGAGCTGCGGCTGTGTCAGTTTGATTTCGATTACTTCGATTTCTGTAACCGCCTGCCCTGGAGCGATATTCAATGTGGATTCTGCGAGCTTGTTTCTCCAATGAATGAGCTTAATCTGTTCCACAAACACTCTTTTAAGAGCAGGAGAAACATCTAAGTTCTCGTAGAACTTTTGCTTCGGTATTCTTTTATTAAATTCCGTTGTCTGCGGAAAGCCAAGCATATTTATCCCACCTTTTTATATTACTTCACCACCAAGAAGCAAATCAGCTCAAAATCATCAAGCCCCGATACCTGCGAAAGCAGAGCACTTGTGCCGCCACTCTTGAACAGGCTGTCGATGTCGTTTTCTTCCTTAACGTCGATGATAGAGTTGATTGCTTCGGACAAAAGCTCGGAAATCACGCTCATATTGCGACCGTCCTCGGTCTCATCGTTGAACTGATGATAGAGAGTTTCAATAGGCTTGTCCTTGCCACGGCAAACGTAACGCATAACATCGAGCAGTTTCTTGGGCTGAAGATAATCACAGACCACTTCGCCCTCGTCGCTGATATAGACCATATAGAACGGATGAAGTCTGTTCTTGTTGTCGATGTTGATGCTCTGAGCACGGTTTTTCAAAACATAGATAACGCCGGGAGGACAATCAGCCGATGCGGGAGCAACGGCGTGTAATCCCATAGGCGTATGTTCGAGTTCGGGATGCTGCTTGATGTAATCGAGCAGATCTAAACGGAACTCGTTGAGACCCAAATCCATAATAGAAATGCCGGTGGACATTTCCTCAATGTCCACGACTTCCTCTTGTAAACGCTGAAGCTGTGCTTTGCGGTATTCAAGGTCGTGCTTTTCTTCATCGGAGAGAATGTTATCGTCGCCGGTGGCGGTCATATCGACAATCTTCATTCTCGTCTCAACTTTCGATTTCAGATTGATATACTCGTCAAGAGAAATATCAGGCCAGAAATTGACAAGCTGGATAACCTTATTTTTACTGCCGATGCGGTCAACACGTCCGAAACGCTGAATGATACGAACAGGGTTCCAATGAATGTCGTAGTTGATAAGGTAGTCACAATCCTGCAGGTTTTGACCTTCGGAGATACAGTCTGTGGCAATCAATATGTCAATATCGACCTTGGGGATGCTGTCAAACATATCTCTGTCCTTAGATCTCGGAGAGAAACAGGTCAAAATCGTATTCATATCAGCTCTTTTGAGCTTCGCCGTGGTACGACCGTCAACGGAGCCGGTAACAACCGCCGTATGCAAGCCATACTTTCTCAGCATAAACTCGGATACGTTATCATAGAGGTACATCGCCGTATCAGCGAAAGCTGTGAAGACGATAACCTTCTTATTGCCCTCGTTGATGGGGTGTTCAACTTTCTTGGAAAGGTCATCAAATAGTTCTTGCAGCTTGCTGTCATGTTCCGGTGTAATATCGTCCACCATCATCGTCAGAAGTTCCAGCACTTCCTGGTCTTTTGCAAGCTCGCCACGCCAGGAGATTCTATCCATATCAGCAAGGTCAATCTGAACCTTTTTGCCGATACTTGCAAAGTCATCGCTGTTCTGATCATCAAGGTCGTATTCATCGACACCGGAAATATCGGTGAGATTGACCGTTGTTCCCACAGTATTCTCGTAATCGTCGATGGATTTGATTGTGGTATCAATCAGTTCCTTAATTCTGCGGAGTGTCAGATTAAAGGAATAGGCCGAGCTTTCCATACGCTTCATAAGGTTGATCGCCATAAGACGGCGAATACCAAGTTCACGGCTTGCCTGTGTGAAGCCAATGTTTACCTTGTTGTCTCCGTACAGCTCGGCATACTTTTCCATACGACTCGGCAGAATGTAGTGAGACGGACGGTAAATATCCAAGTTCAGTTTTGTGAGCTGCTCAAAGATTTCGTTATAGCTAATGGCATTCTTCAAGTCGGTCAAGCGAGGCGTGTGCGACTTGGGCGGTAATCTTTCTGGAAACTTTCCGATAGAGGTAGTGTCATAGTATTTTTCAATGTGCTTTCTTGAGCGGGCAATCGTTACGCTGTCAAGCACTTCAAAGAAGTCAAAATCAAGCATACGAAGAAGATTGTCCGTAGTTCTGTCGCAAGGCTCCCACTTGCTCCAGGTATTGAACGCCTTTTGAGCGTTTCTAAAAATCTCGTCAATGGTACGGGTAGTTTTCAGCTTACTGTCGAGCTGCGAGGAATCGCCCTCATAGGCGAGCTGCAACTGATTTTTCAAATCGTTGAAACGGGTATTAACAGGCGTAGCAGAAAGCATAAGCACCTTTGTCTTAACGCCCTTACGGATGACCTGCTTCAACAGCGTTGTATAGCGGTTGTCCTTGTGGTCATCGTCGTTATCCAGCTTGCCGCCGTTTCTAAAGTTGTGAGATTCATCAATCACAACGAGGTCGTATGTATCCCAACGCAGACGGGACAAATCTGTTCCGTTGGACATACCGTGAGTACGTCCGAGGTCGGTGTGGTAGAGCACCTTATAATTCAAACGGTCTTCTGCAAGTGGGTTATTGATATAGTTATCCCGGTATGTATTCCAGTTATTTGCGAGCTTCTTCGGGCAAAGCACAAGTACGCTCTTGTTTCGGGACTCGTAGTATTTGATTACTGCCAGAGCTGTGAAGGTCTTACCAAGACCAACAGAGTCGGCAAGAATACATCCGTTGTATTTTTCCAGTTTGCTGATAATAGCGAGAACTGCATCACGCTGGAAGTTGAACAGCATCTTCCAAACCTTGCTGTCCTTAAAGCCGGTGGCTTCGTTCGGGAGCGTATCTTCGGATACGTCATCAAGGAACTCATTGAAGATGTTAAACAGCGTAATGAAGTAAATGAACTCCGGTGAGTTCTCATTATAGACCGCAGTAATATTCTCAATTACTTGGTCGGTAACGTCTTGGAAGTTTTGCTTGTCGTTCCAGAGCTGTTCAAAAAGGTCAATGTAGCTCTTGCTCATCGGGTACGACAATCTCTGCGTAAAGTTATAGGCATAGTTGCCTCGCTCACAACCGAGATCAACGGTCGTGAACTCATTGAACGGCATATAGGTATATTGGTCTTGTTCAGAGACCACATTCAAGAAGCCCGGTACAACTTGGCTTGTCGTATTGGACTTGAACATAGCTTTCTGCTTAATCCACTCCGCACATTCCTTTGCAATCGCTCTTTGGGTCAGTTCGTTGCGAAGGCGGATTTCAAATTCACTTCCATAGAGGCTCTTTTCACGGTTCATGCGAGGAATGTAGAACTCTCGCTTGGATTTCTCTGCTTTATCGGTGGTAAATGTGGGAGAGGTGAAAATGAACTGTAAATCTTCAATACCCGAAAGGCTCTTTTTCAGTTCTTCATAGGCATAGATAGAGAAGCAGGCTGCAGCAATTCTCAGCTTGCTTTTCTTCGTTATGGTTTCTTCCAAATCATCACGGACACGGAGATTGATGTTATCTATCATTTTGGGCATACCCGGCATCTGAGGAATAGCGGTCTGCACCGTGGGTTGAGGAATCGGAGTTTCTTCCTGCTCTTCAACAGCCTTTTCGCCTGGATAATGAATGAGAGCATCGTCAACGTCAAAGAAGTTCAGTTTGCCCTTTACAGGGAACGCCTTAATCTTTCGCACATCGGTCAGATGCCACTCGTAAACGGCCTCTGCAGCGTTATAAATAGTATCAACGAGGTTGACGATACAAAGAGCATAGCCAGAAAGCATACCGGGAACCTTCGGGTCTGCACTACTGCAAATCAGAAGATCGCCTCTATGCTTGGTATCCCATGACCGATATTCAATAATTTTAGTGCCACGCATAATTTGCGTTGCATAAGGATTTTTTATAGATATAGCCTTCATCACACCATCTCCACACCAACATAGTAGCTCTACCTAGCCAGTATTATTGTATTATTTAATGTGTCCGATAAAATGGACTTATTCCTTATTCTCTTTTACAGCTTCACAGATGTCTCCGATGTCGCAATTCAAATACTCACAGATACGCAGAAGGACAGAGAGTGCGACCTCCTCGCCTTTATTGAGTTTACTCATGGTTCCCGTAGCAAGGCACAAGTCCTTTCGCAGTTGTGGTTTCGTAATGTCTTTTTCAATTAGGAGCACCCAGAGCTTTTTATAACTTATTCTCATACAAGCACCTCTCAGTCAAAAGCAAGTTAAAATATAACACTCTACATTATACTACAAACACTTTCTTTTTTCAACAAATTGCTCTAAAAATTAAAGAAGAAGATGCAACTTCTTGAAGAAATATGTAATTATGAATCCAATACTAATCAATGTATTAGGAAAATTCGATTAGAACGATTGTTTGCAGAAAGCCCCCTTGACAAATCTCGTCTCAGAAAATCATGCTTCGGGACTTTGCGGAAAAGCATGGGATGTTCCAGTATGAGTATTATGTGGATGACGGCTATACGGGCCGCAACTTCAACCGCCCTGCCTTCCAGCGCATGATCGCTGACATTGAGGCGGGGAAGATCGGCTGCGTCATCACCAAAGACCTGTCCAGACTTGGTAGAAATTATATCGAAGCTGGCAGCTATATCGAAATCTTTTTCCCCAAACACAATGTACGCTATATCGCCATCACGGACGGCGTGGACAGCCTGACCCGTCAGGAGATGGACATCACGCCTTTTAAGAATATCCTGAACGATATGTACAGCCGGGATATTTCCAAAAAGGTGCTGGCGGGCATCACGACCCGTTCCCGGCAGGGGAAGTTCTGCGGGGGGACGCCGCCCTTCGGTCTGATGCGTGACCCGGAGGACAAAGGGCATCTCATCATTGACCCGGAGACAGCGCCCATCATCCGCAAAATCTATGACTATGCCCTTGACGGGATGGGCTGCATGAGGATTTCCAAACGGCTGATGGAAGAAAAAATCCCCATCACCCATGTCAAGGCCAATACGGAGTTTGACGCAAACTACTATTCCTGGGGCGGAGCCAGAATCAGTCATATCCTGAGAAATCCATTCTATAAAGGCGCACATCTGGTCTTTCGGACGCATCAGAAAGGCATCCGCTCCAACACCTATGACATTATCCCCCGTGAGGATTGGGAAATCATCGAGGGTTGCCATGAGGCCATTGTGACGCCGGAGGAATGGGAACAGGTACAGGAACTCATTGACCGCAAGCCACCCATTATGAAAGGCAATGTCTGTCCCTTCTACAACCTGTTCCACGGGCTGGTCTACTGCGCCACCTGCGGGAAGTCCATGCAGGTGCGATATGAAAAAGTCGGCAGAACCGGCAAGAACCGCTTCACTGGTGAGATGCGGGAGCCGATTGACAAGGCGTACTATATCTGCCAGACCTACAATCGGATGGGTTGCAAGGTCTGCTCCAGCCACAAGATCGAGGCCAGAGATTTATACAATCTGGTGCTGAAGGATATACAGGAACTGGCGGCGCAGGCCATGAAGGACGCCGATGCGTTCTATCAGCGGCTCAGCAGCCGGATGGAGCGCCGGTATCTGGTGGACGCATCCCAGACAGAGAAAGAACGCCAGCGGCTGGAGGCCCGAAATCAGGAGATTGACGGGATGTTCCTGAGCCTGTACACCGATAAGGCCAAAGGCATCCTGACCGAGCAGCGGTTTGTGAAGCTGACGGCGGCGCTGGAACAGGAGCAGGAATCCAACCAGAAGCGTCTGCATGACCTGACGATGATGCAGAGCCGGGCTGATGCCCAGGAAAGCGAAGTCCGTACCTTTATCAAGGAAATCCGGCGCTATGCCACCATTGAGGAACTGGACGAGGCGGTGCTGAACCGGCTCATCAGCCGGATTCTGATTGGCGAGGTCAAAAAGGTGGACGGCCAAAAGGTGCAGGAAGTCAGAATCGTTTATAACTTTGTCGGGGAAATCCCGGAGATTGCAGCATAAGATAGCGAAGCCCTCCCCAATGTTGGGGAGGGCTATTTTTAATGCTCGAAATTTTCTTTGACGAATTCTTTTAGCGCCATCATTTTTTGCTCAATGGCCGCAATCGTTTTCCGATACTCCGCCTCATCCTTTCCAGACGGATCGTCAAGCCCCCAGTTTTCCCTATATTTGCAGGGAAGATAGGGGCAATTTACATTACAACCCATAGTCACAACGATGTCAATCGGTGGAAGTTCAGTCAAGAGCTTGCTGTATTGCGTCTGCTCCATGTCGATGCCGTATAACTGTTTCATCAGCCGCACGGCATCTTGGTTGATTTGTGGTACCGTTTGTGTTCCTGCGGAGTAACTCTCAAAGACATCAGAGGCCAAATACTTTCCGAGTGCCTCTGCAATCTGGCTCCGACAGGAGTTGTGAACACAGATAAAGGCCACTTTTGGCTTTTGGCTCATACGCTTACCCTCTGATCTTCTGAATGAGGGCTTTGGCCTCGTCCTTTTTCAAAACCTTACCATAAGATACCACTTTACCATCTACCACCAGGGCAGGGGTGGTCATCACGCCATAGGCGGCGATTTGAGCAAAATCGGTCACATGGTCGATGGTTGAATCCATGCCCAGTTCCTCAAGTGCCTTTCTGGTAGCATCCTCTAACGCATGGCATTTTGCACATCCAGAACCCAACACTTTAACACCAGCTGACTTTTTTGCGGTTTCGGCCTGGGCCATAGCTTCCGGTGTACAACTGCTCCCGCAGCAGCAGCTTTTTTCTTCTTTCTTTTTACCAAACAGTCCCATTGTAAATTACCTCCTAAATCACATTAAAATAAATTGAAATACATTGAACAGATAACCAACAATAATAATTCCTATCGCACAAACACCAATAAACAATGCCAACAGTTTCGGTTTTACCGCCTTGCGGAGCATGATAAGTGACGGCAGGGACAGGGTTGTGACGGCCATCATGAAGGACAGAACTGTGCCAAGCTGCGCTCCTTTGGAGAGCAGCGCCTCCGCAACCGGAATTGTGCCAAAAATGTCTGCATACATGGGGATGCCTACAATCGTGGCGAGAATAACGCCAAAGGGATTATTGCTGCCAAGAACGGTTTCCACCCAGCTCTCTGGTATCCAGTTGTGGATCAACGCACCAATGCCGACACCCACCAGAATGTAAGGGAATACCTTCTTGAAGGTATCCAGCATCTGTTCCTTCGCATAAATCAGTCGTTCCCGTATCGTCAGATCAGGAGACTCAATGTCCACACTGCCAGCAGAAAGAACAAAGCTCTCAATGTGCTTTTCCATGTGCAGTTTCTCAATGATTGTACCGCCGATGACAGCAATGACAAGCCCCAACAACACATAGATGATGGCTACTTTTGCGCCAAAAATGCTGATGAGCAGGACAAGACTTCCCAGATCAACCATCGGAGACGAGATCAAAAAGGAGAATGTCACACCCAGCGGCAGGCCCGCACTCGTAAAGCCGATGAACAACGGGATAGATGAGCAGGAGCAGAATGGTGTCACTGTTCCCAGCAGAGCAGAGATAATGTTCGCCCAAACTCCGTGAAATCTACCCAAGATACGTTTACTCCGCTCCGGCGGGAAGTAGCTTTGGATATAAGAGATCGCAAAAATCAGCACACAAAGCAATACAGTGATCTTTAAGACATCATAGATGAAAAACTGTATGCTGCCGCCGATCTGTCCGGTAACATCCAGGCCAAGGGCCGACAACCCCATGCCGATCAGTGCATTGAGCCATTGCATCCCAAGCACCTGATCCTGAATAAAGTCCCATACACCCATACAAAAACCTCACTTTCCATTTTATACATTACATATCAAAATATTTTGATGTGTATTGCCAAAAGAAAAGCCATCCGCTATTTAGATGGCGTATTCTATCCACACCGATGGCAAGCTATCGCTTGTTCCGTATCCGGCGTTGTCAGTTCCTTTAGCAGTTCTATCGCATATTCTCTGCCGGAATCGCTCAATTGGTAATGCGTCCACTTTCCCTCTTGCCGGCTGGTAACAATGCCGGAATCACAGAGAATTTTCATGTGATAGGAAAGACCAGATTGCGTTAAATCCAGAGGTTCTTGTAAAACACAGGCGCACTTTTCTCCGCCTCTTAGCTGCTCCAGAATTGCAAGCCGTTTGGGATCGCACAAAGCCTTAAACACTTTTGCCTGCTTTTGATACTTTGTTTCCACGATCTCACCTCACATCAAATTATTTTGATGTATCAAGTATATGCACCAAAATGAGAAATGTCAACCCCTGTTACGATAAAATTTTTCTAATTCTTGAATTCATCACTTGACATTGTGGCAAAGATTTAATGCGTGTTGATTACAAAAAACTAGGGCAGATCGCCATTGATCCAGGTTATCGGAATCAACTGGCAAAAGATACAAGCGATGTCCTTGCAAATTACCTGTACATGATGTCAAATCTCAATGCCGATGTTAATATCTGGACCGCATCTGAAATGGCCATGATTACCAACAGTCTGAACAGATGGCAGGACAGGAAAACCTGTATCGACCATCAACCGGTTTCCGTCGGCGATATTCTAATGATTGATTTTGGTTTATGCTATGCTCCGGAACTTTCATACAGTCATCCAGCCCTGGTTCTGGAAGAATGGAAGAATCTCATGTTTGTCATTCCAGCAACAAGCTCATCTTCAAAACTTATTCAAGCTTATCACCCCACAGACAATCCAGCCGGTAAATGGTATTATAGAAAAGTAGGCGTCGCGGACGGATTTGCCCATGACTGCGTTCTGATTATCAACAATGCCAGGATCATTTCCAAATCATCGATTCTATACCATATAGGCAGATTGACCTGTAATCTGCAAGATCAAACCCAACTCTTTCGTGAAATAAAATCAACCCTTTTAAAACATTTATTTTTCCGAGAGTGGGCAGGCCACAAAAAGCTCTCAGAATCATACAATGAACTGAAACATAATTTTGATACACTCCGAAACGAAAAATCTCTTGCCGATCAGAAAATTCAAAATCTGGAACAACAACTCAAAACTTTTCAAAAAACAGCCATTGACAATCCTCCCCATTAAAGGTAAAATCAAATTAAAGAAATATCTATATTACGTCAAAGGACACAATATGGATTGTACGCCGAAGGGCACGGACACCTGTCATGGTGTCCATTTTTTATTCTCTCAGAAAAGACCTGCCCAGGTTGAGCGGGCAGGCCTTTTTGCATCCGGGGCATCTGTTGCGACAGCCCCCTGTATCTTAACTTAAACCAACGCCGCGCCCAGCGCCTTGCACTCTTCGATGGCCGTGTCATCCGGAGCCTCGTTGCAGATCACGGGATCGCAGGCCAGATTCGCGCCGATGGCCCTGCAGTCGTCCTCCCAGATGCGCATCCACTCGCCGTCTCCCCAGCCGTAGGAACCGAACAGGGCGATTTTCTTGCCGTTAAGCGCCGGCTTGCAGGACTCGAACATCGGGTCAAACTCACCCTCCTCTAAAACCTCCGCGCCCATGGCCGGGCAGCCGAAGGCGATGGCGTCGTACTGATCCACCATGGATATGTCGAAATCGGAGCTGGGGAGAATCACCGCCTCCGCGCCCTTTTCCTTCGCTCCGTCCGCCACTGCCACTGCCATGGCTGCGGTATTTCCTGTCCCGCTCCAGTAAACCACTGCAATCTTGCTCATTTCAAATATCCTCCTGAAATTAAATTTTATCTATGTTCAGGCAGCCACCGTGAGCTGCCAGACACTTCTGCCCTCTCTCCAGAGTCTTTCATAGACGTCCCTGCATTTTTTGTATTTCTCAAACATCCGGACCGTCTCCTTCACGTTGGTGTATACCTTCCAGTACCCCGTGAATTTATAGTTCTTCCCCGCGTTGGCCATGAAGCCGATCACATCGCCCAGGGGATAGCCCAGAAACAGGCCGATCTCATGGGGGAACTGATCGCTCTCCGAAAGACGCCGGCTAAGCCTTATGAGCGCCTTCTCCGGATCTGTGTCCTCGTAGCCGCACCATTTTAAAAACTCTGCGGTTCCGGGCTTTTTCATGTCCTCCAGAAGTCTGGCGACACGACAGACATAGACTAACGCCATGCCGTCCTTTTTCTTAAGCACCGCCATGCGGATGCCCTTGGCGCCCATGCGCCGGTTCCACTGGCTGACGCTCTCCATAAGCCCATCCTCCTCCGCATACCGGTAGGTAAACAGATTCGCCGTCTTTAAAGAGGCCAGCGTGGGGGAACAATGTTCAATCAGTTGCTTCTCAAGCATAGCTGCACTCCCTTAAAATCTTTGTCAGCGCCGTGCCGCTGCTGGTGTGACATCTGACCACGCTGGTGCGGTTCTTATCCACCTCGTCCAGCGCACACTTCACCATCTTGTGGGAGACGGTGTTCGTAAAGAGCACCAGAAGATCCGGACAGCCGATTTTCTTGCTCAGATTTGCGCTCATCTGGGTGAAGACCTTGGCTTTGCATTTGTGCTCCCTGCAGATTGTCTTATACTGCTCGACCATGCGGTCATGGCCGCCGATGATAACTACACTCATGAGTATCTCCTTTCCGTTTTAAGGCTAAACATAATTATGACGAATTTGCAAATGAGTAACTGACGCTTTTGCTTTCTTAGTTAGTTTTTTCTAACTTGTGAGGTTAGTATATCCTAACCTTCAGATAATGTCAACGCATGATGGTGATAATTTTTATCATCTTGACGCAGAAATGCCGCCCCGCACATCCGGGGCGGCACACCGCTCTCCTGGCCTTACAGCCCGGCAATCGCCTGCTCCAGCACCTCATCCCGCCGCGCCGGATCGATGTCCAGGCCCTCGGCGATGTAAGGCACGCAGGTTTCGATCCCCAGCATGGCGGCCAGCGCCTTCACGTACTCAAAGCCCAGATTCCTCTCCCCGAAGAAGCCTCCGCAGGTGGAAAAATAGAGAAGTCTCTTTGCCCGGCAGTATCCCACGCAGGCCCCGTCCTCCGCGTAACCGAAGGTCAGTCCCGTGACGCACACCTGCTCCAGATAAGATTTGAGAAGCGCCGGGAATGACAGATCCCAGAACGGGGCCGCGATGAGGATTTCCTCCGCGTCCCGGAACTGGCGGGCAAATGCGAACATCGCATCGTCAAAAGCTTTCCTGGCGCAGAGATCGTCGCGCCGTTTCAACCCGTCCGCATCCAGGGACGCCACCTCCTCCCTGGACAGGTCAAGAACCGTTATCTCCTCTGCGGGAATCCCCGCCTTCTCCAGATACGCCCGATAATATTTTCTCGTGGCGGATTCCTCCCCGCGAATGCAGCAGTCTACAACTAACATAATACGTCCTCCTTTTTTCTGTACTCCGACGGCGTCACGCCCATGCTCTCCCGGAACACACGGGCAAAATAGCTGGTCTCCTGGAAGCCGCACGCAAGCGCGATGTCGGAGATCCTCCCGCCGGTCTCTCTCAAAAGCCCGGCCGCCGCCTGCAGCCGGTACTGGTTTAAATACCGGCCCGGCGTCATGCCGATGGTATTTTTAAAGCATCTGAGGCACTCGCTGACGCTTAACGAGGCCGCCGCGGCGATCTGCGGCGCGGTCAGCGCCTCCCCGTAATTCTCCTGGATAAACTCCAGCATCCGCTTCATCCGTTCCCCGTTCCGCAGGGATTTCTGCGACGGCCGGACCGAATCGTCCCGGCGCCCGGACAGCTGGAAAATGGCTCTCGACAGCTGCTCCCGAACCTCAAATTCATAGCCGTCCGCCTCCGCACTGCAGGCCCGGTACGCCGCCAGGAATGCCTCAAGCACCCCGCCGGTCTCCTTCCCCGGCGACAGGACAATCCCTCCGGCCGCCGCGTCGTGCGTCAGCGGATTCACATATTTTCTCCAGAACACGCTCTCCATCCCGCCGCCCACGATGCGCGGGTGAAACACCATCGAATGGAGCCGGCAGGGCCCCGGCCCCGAAGCCCAGACGCTGTGCAGGATGCCGGCGTTGACGAAGATTCCCTCTCCCTCCCGGAGCCTGAAGCGCCCGGCGCCGGCGGCGGCCACCGCCTCGCCCCTGACAACCGCGGCCAGCTCAAACTCCCCGTGCCAGTGCCAGGGCACGGAGGCCGCCGCCAGATCGTTGTCGTAGCAGGCCACAGGAAATTCCGCGGTTCCGTGGGCAATCCGCTCCCGTCTTCCGCTGTCGCTCTCCGCACTGCAGGCACGTATCTCCATCGTATCCCTCCATTTTGACGTTTTTCTCCTGTTTTCTGGCGATAATATCCTATATTCTTTCCAAATCCGGTGATATAATCCTATCACAGTATGAGGAGGAATACAACATGATTCATCTGCTTCTGCCGGTTATCTACCTGGCATTCATAAATCTGGGCCTGCCGGACTCCCTTCTGGGGGCGGCCTGGCCCTCCATCTCTGCAGACCTGGGAGCGCCGGTGTCCTATGCGGGAATCATTTCCATGATCATCGCCGCGGGAACCATCGTGTCCAGCCTGCAGAGCGACCGTCTGACCCGCGCCCTGGGCCCCGGCCTGGTGACCGCCTTAAGCGCGGTGATGACCGCGGCGGCGCTCATCGGCTTCTCCATGAGCCGCTCCTTTCCAATGCTCTGCCTCTGGGCCGTCCCCTACGGCCTAAGTGCCGGCAGTGTGGACGCGGCGCTCAACAACTACGTGGCGCTCCACTACGCCAGCCGCCACATGAGCTGGCTCCACTGCATGTGGGGCGTGGGCGCGTCCCTGGGACCGTATCTCATGAGCTTCGCGCTGACGGGCGGCGGCAGCTGGAACGCGGGCTACCGCTATGCTTCCTGGCTGCAGATATCTTTGGCGGTCATCCTGCTTTTGAGCCTGCCGCTCTGGAACATGAAAAAGGAACACGTGACGGTGACCATCGCAAGAATCGATTCCGGGAAGAAAACGTCCGGCGGGCAGGCTCCGGCCTCCAGCGGGCAGGCCCCGGCTTCCGGCGGGCGTCCGGAGCACTCCGCTCCGCTCTCCCTCGCCCAGGTTCTCGCCATCCCCGGCGCCAGGAGCATCATGGCCGCATTTTTCTGCTACTGCTCTTTGGAGCAGACGGCCATGCTGTGGTTCAGCAGCTTCTTCGCCCTAAGCCGCGGAATCCCCGCGGACACGGCGGCCTCCTGGGCCAGCCTGTTTTTCCTGGGAATCACAGCGGGACGGGGTGTCAGCGGGTTTCTCACGGCCGCTTTCGACGACCACACCATGATCCGCCTGGGACAGGCGGTGATTCTGGCAGGCCTGGTTCTTCTCCTGCTGCCCCTGTCCCCGGCCTTCGGTCTGGCTGGACTTCTGCTGGTGGGGCTGGGATGCGCGCCCATCTACCCGTGCATCATCCACTCCACGCCGTCCACCTTCGGGCCGGAGCGCTCCCAGGCGCTCATCGGCGTGCAGATGGCCAGCGCCTACATCGGAACCTGCCTGATCCCGCCGTTTTTCGGCCTCGTGGCAAACCATATTTCCATCGCCCTGCTGCCCGCGTTTCTGCTGGCGGCCCTGGTTCTCATGGTGCTCGCCCATGAAAACCTTCTCCGGGGAATGCGCGCATAAAAAATACGCCGCGGACACGGTTAAATCCATGTCCGCGGCGTTATGTATTCTCCCTGCAAAATGCTCCTACCGCTCCTTCACCAGATATTTAATGATATCCTTTCTGGTGATGATCCCGATGAAGTTCTTCTGATCATCCAGAACGGGAACGAAGTTCTGGTTGAGAGCCTTCCCGATCAGGTCCTCCATGTTGGAGCTGACGCTGATGGGCTTGTTGTCCGAACGGCGGCTGATGGCCGTCACCGGAATCCGCTCCGCCTCCTTTAAATTGAGGTTAAACTTGTTCTTGATCCCCCACAGGAGATCCCCCTCGGTCAGCGTCCCCACGTAGCGCCCCTGGCGGTTGATAATGGGAACCGCGGCGTACTTGTGGTGCTCCATCTTCTCCAGCGCCTGGCGCAGGGTGTCGTCGTCATTGATGTAAGCGACCTCGCTCTTAGGTGTCAGGAAAAATAATATATTCATTTCAAAAACTCCCGTCTTTCGCAATATGTTTTGATTCTTCAAGTGTAGCACACGAAAGTGAATCCTTTGTGAACGATTTCTTATAATTCGCAAAGGAATATAAAAGTTTTATTTAGTAGCCCAGCTCCTCGTCGATCAGAACCACCTCGGCCTTCATGCCATTCACCGGCCGCTCCAGAATCACCGTGGCGTGGCAGATATTATCGGGGCTTTCACAGCGGTAGCACTTGTCGCCCTTCACGGCGCAGGGCGTCTTTCCTCCGATGCGGACCGCATTCTTCGGAGCGGCCACATTCCTGGCCCGCTCCATGGCCGCGGGGAGATCTTCGGCAATCTTGTTGATGCCCACCACAAAATAGAGCTTCTCCGGGCCGAACAGGGTCATGGACACGCGGTTTCCGGTGCCGTCGATGTTCACCAGCTCGCCGGTCTCGGCCACGGCGTTGGCGCTGCACAGATACACCTCCGCCTCCCTGGCCTTTAAAAGCGTCTCCCGCCCAGGCTCGTTCCAGTGCCAGATGACCGTATTGTTCTCCGCCAGAGCCTTATCCAGCCCCATCTCCTTTAGCGTCATGCTGCCGCCGAAGGCCACGGTCTTTCCACTGATCTGCGACTGCAGATAAGAAACCGCCTCCTCCTTCGCGGCAAAATGGGCCGTCGTAAACCCTCGTTTCTCCAGATTTTCCATCAGCTTATGTATGTTCATAATGGTACCTTCTCCTTTCACGCGCAGGGCGTGTTTTTTGTACTTTCATCTTACCACATACGGAGGAGAAAATCAAAATGGAAGGAGATCATTTTCACCGATCAGAAGCAGATCGTCCCGCTGACCGGCCAGAACCTTTAAATCGTCCGAAAATCCGCCGATGGAAAACAGGACATACCAGATCTTTTTCGGCGTTTTCCCCCATGCCGCCCCCCGGGCTTTCTGCTCCAGCCCGTAAAGAACATTGGCCCCCACCGGCCCCTTCCAGTATTTGCACTCTCCCACCACAGCCTGCTCCCCGGAAGCGTCCAGCGCCGCGATGTCAATCTCCGTCCTCGCGTCCCAGTAACGGCCCACACGGGCAAACGGAAACGGCCAGCACCCCTTTGCGCTTAAGCTCCACATCCTCTGGCGGCAGATCTCCCCGAACACAAACGCCGTGTGCCGGGGAATCAGCCCCTCCCGCAGCCGGTCCATGACGACGCCCTCGTTTCCGCTCTCTAAAAATCCCCTGTACGGGTAGACAAACACGAACCAGAACCGGATATAATTATCCTTGATCCTGTAGAGCCCCCGCTTGCAAAGCTCCGGATTTTTCTCCGTCACGGGCACCTCCCGCTCCAGTATATCCAGGTCGATCAGCGTCTTTAAATATTTGGTAAGGCTGGTGGCCTTCACCTCCAGGGCGCCGGATATGGCGGAAAGCCGGCTGCTGCCCGCCGCTATGGCCCGTATGATGGAAAAATAATTTCCGATCTCCGCCACCTCCTTCTGCAGGAGAAAATACGGCTCGTCGTACAGATATCCGGCCCGGTCCAGCACATTGTCCCGGATGGCGCTGTATATGTCGCCGCCGCCCGAGAAAAGCTCGATGTACTTCGGCACACCGCCCGTCACAGAGTAAAGCTCCACCAGCTCTCTCACACTCCGCTCTGGGAAAAACTCGCGGTAGTACCGGAACGGAATGGGCTTCAGCTGAATCTGGGCCGTGCGGCGGCCGTACAGCGGACTGTCGTAGGAAAGAGTCTGCGACACCATCATGGATATGAGGGAGCCGCAGAGAATCACCATCACCGGGCGATCTTTCAGTGTCTCCTCCCAGATGCGCTGGAAGACCGACGGAAACGCCGGATTGGATTTCCCAATATACTGGAACTCATCCAGAACGATCACCGGTTTTTGCTCAAAGGGGACGGCCATGACAGCTTTAAAAATGGTATCCCAGTCCCTGACCTCCGCCGCGCGCAGCAGCTCGCTGCCGATAAAGTCCGCGGCCCGGTCTTTGAACGCCCGGCGGTTCTGGGCCTCTGACTCCTCGCTGGCCAGGAAAAACAGGGCGTTCTTATCCTTTATAAATTCAGAAATGAGCGTGGTCTTCCCCACCCGCCGGCGGCCGTACAGGACGACCAGGGAGCTGCCTTCCCTCTCGTACTCCTTCTGCAAGGTTCTCATCTCCTGCTCGCGGTCAACAAACGGACGCATGGCTCCGCCTCCCTTCTTACCTAAAAATCAATTCTTTATATAATTATTATACTCTAAATTATAATAATTTCAAGTATAATAATTTTAAATATAATAATTTAAGTTATAATAAATTAAACAGCAGAAAATTCCGGCATAAAAATCCCAGGACATCCCACGCAAAAAGGAACCCGCACAACCGCCCATGCGAGTCCCTCTTCTCCTCGTCTCCCGACCGCAGATCACTCCAGGAAATCCAGCGCATCCACCGGCTGTCCGCCGTACAGGAGCTCAAAATACAGGTTGTTTCCCTCGATCGAGTAGTATTTCGTCGGCTCCGCCACATAGCCCAGCAGAGCTCCCTTCTCCACGTACTCCCCGGCCAGCACATCGATCTCCTTAAGCTGCCCGCAGACAACCGTGTAGTCGTTTCCCAGATCCAAGGTCACATAGTTTCCGATCTCCTCGTTCGCGCCGATCTCCAGGATGCGCGCGTTGGCCGGAGCCTGCACCGGGGTGCTGGGCGCGCTCTGGATGACGAGTGCGGGGTTACATTTGTACTGATCCAGCGTGGGGAAATAGATGGTGGAATCCATGCTGTAATCCAGGATTATGTTTCCTTCCACCGGCCAGGCCAGACGGGACGCGTCGTTAAAATTGAGGACGAGGGCCGTGGCCGCCGCCTGGTCCGCTCCCACCTGTGCCACAGGCGGCTCGTCCTGCGCGGAAGCAATCTGGTTTTCCTCTGCCGCGCCGTCCCCGGCGTCCGCCAGCGCGTTGGAATCGCCGGCGATGGGCGTCTCCCCGGCTATCTCCGCGCTCTGGCCGCCGAACTGGTTCTGCGCGCCGTCCCCCTGGGCGATGATGCCCTGGGGCTCCTCCATATCTAAGTATGGGTTGGCTTCACCTGACTGGCTTCCTCTCTGGACTCTGACTGCTCCTGCTGCGGCAACAATAGTCAGCAGGCCTAACACCAACATTACAAGGAGCAATTTATCCTTGAATAATTGATTCATTTTCTCTTTCACGTTTATCACCTCGGTAATATTCTTACCAAAGCGGGGCGACTTATTCAGAAATCAAAACAATATTTTCAAAGAAAAAATGAATCAGCTCCTCGAAGCTCCAGCCCTCCTTCGCCCGCTCGTTGGCTCCGTACTGGTCGAAGCCGTAGCCGTGGCCGGAGCCCTTCACCGTACAGGTCACCCGCCCGTCCTCCTCGCCGAACACGTAGCAGGACGAGGGAAGCCCCAGGGCAAACTGCACCTCCTCGCCGGTAAAAATGGCCGCGCCGATCTGCATGGCCGTCACGTACCCGGCTCCGTCCTTCTCTGCCACCTGCATGACCTGGGGAAGCTCCTCCGGCCGCACAGTCATGCCCCCGGCCGCGCCGGTGATGCCGTTTAACTTCACCGCCAGTTCCTCCCTCGTCCAGGAAAATTCGTGAAGGAAATCCGGCGAGGCGTAATCGCCCTCGCACTCCGCCGGCCGGAGATAGGGACGAAGCGCGCCGCCTTCCCGGGTGCTCCCGGCACTGACGCGGTGAAACAGCGGGTCGATCAGCTCCCCGTCATACCGGATCACCAGCCCTCTCGTGGCCTGGACCGCCTCGCAGATGCGCCGGTACACCTCCACGCCCAGATTCTGCGGCTCCTCGTAGTCCACGTCCAGGGCCGACTCCATGACCGCGCCCGAGGCTCCCATCTGCTTATAAATATGGGTCCGCGCAAGAACCGCCTGGGCCTTTATAGTCTCCAGCTCATACTCCGCCGGGATCTGACAGGCCACCAGGCCGATCAGATACTCCTCCACATCCACCTGGCTCTCCCCGCCGGCGCCGCGGTCGAGGATCACGAAGCGCTGAGCGGGCGCGGCGGCATTCGCGCCGGCGGCGTTTTCCGCTCCCGCAAAAATTCCTGTGCCGCCCGCGTTTCCTGTCACCGCAGAATTTCCCGCGCCGCCCGCGAGTCCGCTTGCCGCTACCGCTCCTGCGCCGCCGGTCTTCTTTCCGCCGCTCCACGCCAGCGTCGTCACATACGGCACCAGCACGGCGGCTGCACAAAATACAAAAATTGTCTTTCTCATAAAAAACGGCTCCATCCCACAGACTTATATATCGCTATATATAGTCTATGAGACGAGCCGTATTCTTAGAAGCCGGAATTAAATATCATATTTTTTAGTCCAGCTCTACTTTTACTTTCTTTAAATGCCAGATGTCCTTCACGTACTCCTCGATGGTGCGGTCAGAGGAGAACTTGCCGCTGCAGGCCACGTTTAACATGGCTGCCTTTGCCCACCATGCCTCGTCGCGGTATGCGGCGTCCACCCGTTTCTGTGCCTCCGCGTAGGAGCGGAAATCCTTCAGAATGAAATAGGTGTCCGCGCGGTCGCTGCTGATGGTATTGAGCAGAGAATTGTAGATATCTCTGAACAGCTCCGGATCCTGCGGGGAGTAGTAGCCGTTGATCAGCTGCATCAGCACGCGGCGGATATCCTGGTCGGTGTTGAAGATCTCCATCGGATTGTAGCCGCCGTTGTTCTCGTAGTTGATGACCTCGTCGGAGGACATGCCGAAGATAAACGCATTCTCCGCGCCCACCTCCTCGACGATCTCGACGTTGGCTCCGTCCATGGTTCCTAAGGTCAGCGCGCCGTTCAGCATGAACTTCATGTTGCCGGTGCCGGACGCCTCCTTGCTGGCCGTGGAAATCTGCTCGCTGACGTCAGCAGCCGCGAAAATGATCTCGGCGTTGGAGACGCGGTAGTCCTCGATGAACACCACCTTGATCTTTCCGTTGATGGACCGGTCGTTGTTGATCACGTCCGCCACGGAATTAATGAGCTTGATCGTCAGCTTCGCGCGCTTGTAGCCAGCCGCCGCCTTCGCGCCGAAGATAAAGGTTCTCGGCACCATGTCCATGTTGGGATTGTCCTTCAACTGGTTGTAGAGAAACATCACATGGAGAATGTTTAAAAGCTGTCTCTTGTACTCGTGGAGTCTCTTCACCTGCACGTCGAAGATGGATCTGGGATCCACGTCGATGCCGTTGTGCTCCTTGATGTATTTCGCCAGACGGATCTTGTTCTGGTACTTGATGTTCATAAACTCCTGCTGGCACTTCTTGTCGTCGGCGTACACCGCCAGACGGTGGATGTGGGGCAGGTCGGTGATCCACTCGTCGCCGATCTTATCTGTCACCCAGGCCGCAAGAAGCGGGTTGCCGTGCAGAAGGAACCTTCTCTGGGTGATGCCATTGGTCTTGTTGTTGAATTTCTCCGGCATCATCTGGTAGAAATCCTTGAGCTCCTGGTTCTTTAAGATCTCCGTGTGGAGTCTCGCCACGCCGTTGACGGAGAAGCTGGCGACGATGGCTAAGTGGGCCATCTTCACCTGGCCGTCGAATACGATGGCCATCTTCTTCACCTTCTCATAATCGCCGGGGTACTTCTGTCCCACCTCGATGAGGAAGCGGCGGTTGATCTCCTCCACGATCTGGTAAATACGCGGAAGCAGGCGGGAGAACAGCTCGATGGGCCATTTCTCCAGGGCCTCGGCCATAATGGTGTGGTTGGTGTAGGCGCAGGTCTTCGTGGTGATCTCCCATGCCTCCTCCCAGGTCAGACGCTCCTCGTCCAGAAGAATACGCATGAGCTCGGCCACAGTCACAGTCGGGTGGGTGTCGTTTAACTGGAACACCACCTTCTCGTAGAGCTTGTGGATGTCGTCGTGCTTCTCCTTATATTTCTTCACCGCTCTCTGGATGCTGGCGGAAATGAAGAAATACTGCTGCTTTAAGCGCAGCTCCTTGCCCGCGTAGTGGTTATCGTTGGGGTAGAGAACCTCCACCAGGTTCTTCGCCAGGTTCTCCTGCTCCACGGCCTTCTGGTACTCGCCGCGGTCAAATTTCTCCAGGTCAAAGGTATTGATGGGCTGGGCATCCCAGATGCGCAGGGTGTTGATCACGTTGTTGCCGTAGCCCACGATCGGCAGGTCATAGGGAACTGCCAGCACGGACTGGTAGCCCTCCTGCACGTAGTGCTCTCTGCCGTCCTCCCAGACGGTCTTCACGTAGCCGCCGAATTTGACCTCTGTGGCGTACTCGGCTCTGCGGACCTCGAAGGGGTTGCCGTCCTTTAACCAGTTGTCCGGCACCTCGATCTGATATCCGTCCTCGATCTTCTGCTTGAACATGCCGTAGCGGTAGCGGATGCCGCAGCCGTAAGCCGGGTATCCCAGAGTCGCCAGGGAGTCCAGGAAGCAGGCGGCCAGGCGGCCGAGACCGCCGTTTCCGAGGGCCGCATCCGGCTCCTGATCCTCCAGGACATTTAAGTCGATGCCCATCTCGTCCAGGGCCTCCTTGATCTCCTCGCGCGCCCCGATGTTGATGATGTTATTGCCGAGGGCACGGCCCATAAGGAACTCCATGGAGAGGTAGTAGACGGTCTTTGCGTCCTGCTTCTCGTACTCCTTGTGGGTGGCTATCCACTCGTCGATGATGATGTCCTTCACCGCATAGGAGACAGCCTGGAACATCTGCATCGGCGTGGCCTCGTCGATGGTCTTTCTGAACAGATTCTTTACATTGTTGATTACAGAACTCTTAAAAAGCTTCTTGTCAAACTTTCGCTGCATTCTTTTTTTAACCTCCTAAATCAATCCCTGGTCTTCTCAACGCCGAGCGTCACCGTCTCGCCGTTGATATTCCATTCTTTTGTATATCCTCCGGTCTGTCCTTCCAAAATGCTGTCTGCTAATACGTCTTCCCTGATCTCGTCGCCGTATTTTTCGAGAATCTGGGCGATTCTCTCGTTTCCGCTGGCGTAGAGGGCGATGTGGTTCATCACCTCGAAGCCGGCTTCCTTTCTCATGGTCTGGATCTTGCTGATGATCTCGCGAACCAGGCCCTCCTCGATGAGCTCCGGCGTCAGGTTCGTGTCCAGAACCACCGTCACCGTGTTGTCGCCCTCGGAGACAAAGCCCTCCATCTGGGCGGTGTCGATGAGCAGGTCGTCCTTCGTGAGCTCCACCTCGGTTCCGTCGAAATTAAAGGTGAGCTTTCCGGTCTCGTTTAAGGTATCCATGGCGGCGTTGCCGTCCAGGTTGGCCAGGGCATTCTTAATATTCCCAAGCTGCTTTCCGTACTTCGGGCCCACAGTCTTTAACTGGGGCTTGAAGCTGTAGGAGGTAAATGCCCGCACGTCGTCGGTGAACTCCACCTTCTTGACGTTTAACTCCTCCTCGATGATCTCCTGGTAGAACTCGGAGAGCTCGTTCTCCGCCTTCACGAACATGCGGCCGATGGGCTGACGGTTCTTGATGGCGGCGGTATTTCTGGCTGCGCGGCCCATGACGACGATCTTTAAGACCTCATCCATGTCGGCCTCCAGCTTCTTGTCGATCCAGGCCTCGTTGACCGCCGGGAAATCGCATAAGTGCACGCTCTCCGGCGCGGTCTTGTCGATGCTTCTGACCAGGTTCTGGTAAATGTCCTCGGTCATGAAGGGGATCATCGGCGCCGCGGTCTTGGCCACAGTCACCAGCGCGGTGTAGAGGGTCATGTAGGCGTTGATCTTATCCTGGCCCATGCCGTTTGCCCAGAAACGCTCGCGGCTTCTTCTCACGTACCAGTTGCTCATGTCGTCCACAAAATCCTGGAGCGCTCTGGCGGCCTCGGGGATCCTGTAGTTTGCCAGGTTCTCATCCACGTCCTTCACCAGCGTGTTTAACTTGGAAAGGAGCCATTTATCCATGACGGGGAGCTTGTCGTACTCCAACTGATAGTTTGTCGCGTCAAATTCATCGATATTCGCATAGAGGACGAAAAATGCATAGGTGTTCCACAGGGTTCCCATGAATTTTCTCTGTCCCTCGGTCACCGCCTTGCCGTGGAAACGGTTGGGCAGCCACGGGGCGCTGTTGATGTAGAAATACCAGCGGATGGCGTCGGCGCCGTAGGTCTCCAGCGCGTCGAACGGATCCACCGCGTTGCCCTTGGACTTGCTCATCTTCTGTCCGTTCTCATCCTGCACGTGGCCCAGAACGATGACGTTCTTGTAGGGCGCCTTGTTGAAGATGAGCGTGGAGATCGCCAGCAGGGAGTAGAACCAGCCTCTGGTCTGGTCCACGGCCTCGGAGATAAAGTCGGCCGGGAACTGCTGCTCGAAGAGCTCCTTATTTTCAAACGGATAGTGGTGCTGCGCAAAGGGCATGGCTCCGGAATCAAACCAGCAGTCGATGACCTCCGGCACGCGCTTCATCTGCCTGCCGCACTCCGGACAGGTGATGGTCACATTGTCGATGAACGGGCGGTGCAGCTCGATGTCGTCCGGGCAGTTGGGAGACATGCTCTTTAATTCCTCGATGCTGCCGATGGAATGCTGGCAGCCGCACTCACACTCCCAGATGTTTAACGGAGTACCCCAGTAACGGTTGCGGCTGATGCCCCAGTCCTGCACGTTCTCCAGCCAGTCGCCGAAACGTCCCTTGCCGATGCTCTCGGGAATCCAGTTGATGGTGTTGTTGTTGCGGATCAAGTCGTCCTTCACCGCCGTCATCTTGATGAACCAGGACTCGCGCGCATAGTAGATGAGCGGTGTGTCGCATCTCCAGCAGTGCGGGTAGCTGTGCTCGAAGTTGGGAGCGGCAAACAGAAGCCCCTTCTCCTCCAGCGCCTGCAGCACCAGCGGATCGGCCTTCTTCACGAAGATGCCTGCCCACGGGGTCTCCGCCGTCATCTCGCCCTTGGCGTCCACCAGCTGCACGAAGGGCAGGTCGTATTTTCTTCCCACCTTGGAGTCGTCCTCACCGAAGGCCGGGGCCGTGTGAACCACGCCGGTACCGTCGGTCAGCGTCACGTAGCCGTCGCAGACCACGTAGAAGGCTTTTTTCTTCTGCTTCGCACAGATATCCACAGCGTAGTCGAATAAGGGCTCGTACTCCTTGTACTCCAGCTCTTTTCCTTTATAGGTCTCTAAAACGGTGTACTCTCCCTCCAACACGGTGTCGCAGAGCGCCTCGGCCAGATAGTAGGTGTAATCGCCATTTTTCACTTTCACGTAATTCTCATCCGGGTTCACGCAGAGCGCCACGTTGGACGGCAGCGTCCACGGGGTCGTGGTCCATGCCAGGATGTAGGCGTCCTCGCCCTTCACCTTGAAGCGGACGATGGCGGAGCGCTCCTTCACGTCCTTGTAGCCCTGTGCCACCTCGTGGGAGGAGAGGGGGGTGCCGCATCGCGGACAATAGGGAACGATCTTAAAGCCCTTGTAGAGAAGGCCCTTCTCCCAGATCTTCTTAAGCGCCCACCACTCGGACTCGATGAAATCGTTGTGGTAGGTGACATACGGATTGTCCATATCCGCCCAGAAACCGACGGTGGCAGAGAAATCCTCCCACATGCCCTTGTATTTCCAGACGCTCTCCTTGCAGTGCTCGATGAACGGCTCCAGGCCGTACTCCTCGATCTGCTCCTTGCCGTCCAGGCCCAGCATCTTCTCCACTTCCAGCTCCACCGGAAGCCCATGGGTATCCCAGCCGGCTTTTCTCGGAACCATGTAGCCCTTCATGGTGCGGTAGCGCGGAATCATGTCCTTGATGACACGGGTCAGCACATGGCCGATATGGGGCTTTCCGTTGGCCGTGGGCGGGCCGTCGTAGAAGGTGTAGGTCTCGCCCTCTTTTCTGCTGTCAACACTCTTCTCAAAAATGTGATTGTCGGCCCAGAATTTCTCGATGTTCTTCTCTCTTTCCACAAAGTTCATGTTTGTGGAGACTTTTTCGTACATGTCTGTCGTCCTCCATTTCCTTATAAAGTGTGCGCCTATGCGCAAAGTGTCTGTTTTAACAGGGAATGCAGTTTCCTGGAAAAAATAAAAAAGCCCCCATCCTGTAACAGGATGAAGACATACTTCACTTTTAACCACCCATTACTGCATACCGACATATGCGCTCCCGATAACGGTGGATGCCGTCCTGGCCTACTTAAAGCGGACTCTTTCAGCCGGGAAACTCCGGAGTGATGTTCGGAAATGAAGCTACTGGCACCGGGCTCTCACCGTCCCCGGCTCGCTTTGGCGTTCCTTCAGTCCTACTGTCTCCATCTGCGTTTTTCTGATATGGCTTTATTCAGTTTACAATGGTATTAATTATAGTAATTTCGGCGTCCCGTGTCAATCCCTTCCCGGGGATTGATAATTTTCTATCAATAACTTTGTGTTTTTTTCATAATATGTTATACTACTCCTAATATATTTTGTGCACAATTTCGCTGTGCGCGGGAATTTACAAATGTGTAAGGAGAAAGACCATGGAGCAACGCAATCTGACACTGCTGACGGACCTGTACGAACTGACGATGATGCAGGGATATTTCAAGGAGAAGGACGCCAACGAGACGGTTATCTTCGACGCCTTCTACCGCGCCAATCCGGACGGGAACGGCTATGCCATCTGCGCAGGGCTGGAGCAGGTGATCGAGTACATCCAGAACCTGCATTTTGACCGGGAGGATGTGGAGTACCTCCGGAGCCTTAAGATGTTTGACGAGGATTTCCTCGAGTATCTGGCGGATTTCAAATTTTCCGGCGACATCTACGCCATCCCCGAGGGCACCGTCGTCTTCCCCCGTGAGCCGCTTATAAAGGTCATCGCCCCCATCATGGAGGCGCAGCTTGTGGAGACTGCCATCTTAAATATCATCAACCACCAGAGCCTCATCGCCACCAAGACCGCCCGCATCGTGCATGCGGCCCAGGGCGACGGCATCATGGAGTTCGGCCTGCGGCGCGCCCAGGGACCGGACGCGGGAATTTACGGAGCCCGCGCCGCCATGATCGCCGGCTGCATCGGCACCTCCAACGTATTGGCGGGCCAGATGTTCGACGTACCGGTGAAGGGCACCCACGCCCACAGCTGGATCATGAGCTTCCCCGACGAGCTGACGGCGTTCCGCACCTACGCTAAATTATACCCGGACGCCTGCATTCTGCTGGTGGACACCTACGACACCTTGGGCTCCGGCGTCCCCAACGCGATCCGGGTATTTAAGGAGATGCGCGAGGCCGGCATCCCCTTAACCTTCTACGGCATCCGCTTAGACAGCGGCGATCTGGCCTACCTCTCGAAGCAGGCTAAGAAGATGCTTGACGAAGCGGGATTTTCCGATGCGGTGATCTCCGCCTCCAACGATCTGGACGAGTTCCTGATCGACAGCTTGAAGATCCAGGGCGCCACCATCAACTCCTGGGGCGTCGGCACCAACCTGATCACCTCCAAGGACTGCCCGTCCTTCGGCGGCGTCTACAAGCTGGCGGCCATCCTGGACAGGAAAACGGGCCAGTTCATCCCCAAAATCAAGCTCTCCGAGAACACGGAGAAGGTAACAAACCCGGGCAACAAGACCATCCGCCGCGTCTACAACAAGAACACCGGCAAGATCATCGCCGACTTAATCTGCCTGGTGGATGAGGTCTACGACGAGGACAAGTCTCTCCTCCTCTTCGACCCCATCGAGACCTGGAAGAAGACACTGCTCTCCCCCGGCACCTACACGCTCCGCGAGCTGATGATCCCCGTATTTAAGAGCGGCGAGTGCGTATACCACTCCCCGAAGGTCATGGAGATCCAGAAATACTGCAAAGGGGAGCTTGACACCCTGTGGGAGGAGTCCAAGCGACTCATCAACCCCCACGAGATCCACGTGGATCTGTCCAATGAGCTGTGGCATATGAAGAACCAGCTGCTGGACAGTTATCATTATAACGATTAGATATGGCTTGAAAATCCGCGGACAAGCGGCTATAATACATGTATCATCTACCGGGTGACGCCCATCCCTTCCCAGACAGGATGGGCGCTTCCCATTTCTTTTTTCTTCATCCGTTTTGCCAGATCGGCACAGACTTTTCAACGAGAAACCCAATGAAATTTTACAGCGCTGGAAGTGCGTTTTCAGCAGAAAGGAGCACAAATGACAAAACAGGACAATGCAATTCAGATGTTTGAGGAGCAAAAAATCCGCACGATATGGGATGAGGAGCAGGAAGAGTGGTATTTTTCGGTTGTCGATGTGGTTGGGGTTCTGACAGAAAGCAGGAATCCCTCCGCCTATTGGAGAAAATTAAAACAGCGATTGAAAGAAGAAGGGAATGAACCCGTGACAAATTGTCACGAGTTGAAAATGATCGCAGCAGACGGAAAAATGCGTCTGACCGATGTCGCAAACATAGAACAGCTCTTCCGCATCATCCAGTCCATTCCCTCGCCCAAAGCCGAGCCGCTGAAAATGTGGCTGGCAGAGGTAGGACGGGAACGCGTGGAGGAAACGCTGGACCCCGAGCTCACGATTGAACGCGCCTTGGAAACCTATTCAAAAAAGGGCTATACCCGCGAATGGATCAACCAGCGGCTGCAGGCGATCCAGGTTCGCAAGGAGCTGACCGACGAATGGCAGGACCGGGGAGTGAAAGCCGGAATCGAGTATGCGATCCTCACCGATGAAATCACCCGCGCCTGGTCCGGCATGACCACACGGCAGTACAAACGCCTCAAGGGTCTGACAAAAGAAAGTCTCCGGGACAATATGACGACAACAGAATTAATCCTGAATATGCTGGCAGAGACCTCCACCAAAGATATTTCCAAAGCCGAAAAACCAGAAACCTTTATCAAAAGCCAGGAAGTGGCTCACCGCGGCGGCAAAATCGCCGAAATCGCAAGAAAAGCCCTTGAATCAGAAACCGGCCATCCCGTCATCACGCCAAAGAACGCGGCAGAGCTTCATACAGTTGTAGTGAACATGATCGAGGAAACAGCAAAAACTGCCGATGAAAAAGATTAAACAGACATGCCATTAAAAGGCATCCCCAGCCCGCGAAGCCGGAGAAGGGAACGAGGCGCTCCCCGTTCCCTTCTCCGACCCCCGCCGTCTGCGAGTCCTTATTTACTTCCCCATCCCCGCAAACAATTTCCGTATCCTCGCCGCCGCTTCCTTCGTATCCTCCGGACTGCCAAACGTGGAAAATCTGAAATATCCTTCCCCGCAGGCTCCAAAGCCCTCGCCCGGCGTGCCGATCACCTGGATCTCATTTAACAGCAGATCGAAGGTCTCCCAGCTTCCCATGCCGCCGGGGCACTGCATCCAGATATAGGGGGAGTTTTTGCCGCCGCAGTACCAGATTCCAAGATCGTCCAGCGCCTCCATCAGCACCTTGGCGTTCTGCTTGTAAATCCGTATATTGTCCATGACCTGGCGCTGTCCCTCCTCGGTGAAGACAGCTGCGCCGCCTCTCTGGATGATGTAGGAGACGCCGTTGGTCTTGGTGGTGCGGTTGCGGATCCACATCTGGTTAAAGCTCATTCCGTCCCGCTCCAGCTCCTTCGGGATCACCGTGTACCCCAGGCGCGTCCCCGTGAATCCGGCAGTCTTTGAGAGGGAGCAGATCTCGATGGCGCAGGTTCTGGCCCCCTCGATCTCGAAGATGCTCCTCGGGAGGGACGGATCCTCGATAAACGCCTCGTAGGCCGCGTCGAAGAGGATCACCGAACCGTTTTTGTTGGCGAAATCCACCCATTTTTTCAGCTTCTCCCTGCCGAACACCGCTCCCGTCGGGTTGTTGGGCGAGCAGATATAGAGAATATCCGCCGTCACGCTGTCGTCCGGCTCCGGGAGGAACTGGTTGTCCCTGCCCGAGGCCAGGTGGACGATCTTCCGTCCCGCCATGACGTTGGCGTCCACGTAGGCCGGGTAGGCCGGCTCGATGACCAGCGCGCTGTTTCCCCGGTCAAAGAGATCCAGGATATCCCCCAGCTCGTCGCTGGCGCCGCTGGACACGAAGACCTCCTCCGGCGAGAGCTCCACGCCCTTCTTCCCATAATGGGCCGCGATGGCCTCTCTGAGGAACGGGGCCCCGCACTCCGGCATGTAGCCGTGGAAGGTCTCCCGGCTGGCCTGGTCATCCACGGCCCCGTGAAGCGCCTCGATGACCGCGGCGCCCAGAGGCAGGGACACGTCCCCGATGCCCATGCGGTACATTTTGGCGCCGGGATGCTCCTCCTGGTATTTCTTCACCTTCTGGGCGATATTGTAAAACAAATAGGAGTTCTTAAGCTCCGCGTAGTGTTTGTTGGGCATTGTCATAGGTTTACCTCTCCTTCATATACAAATTCTGCCGGCCCCGTCATAAACACGGTGTTGTCCGGCTGGATCCGGATGGACAGAGTGCCGCCGTCCAGCTGCACGTAAACCGGCTCCCCGGGGCGGCAGAAGCCTTTCTTCACCGCCGCGGCCGCGCTGGCGCAGGCGCCGGTGCCGCAGGCCAGGGTCACGCCGCTGCCCCGCTCCCACACGCGCATTCTGAGCTTATTTTCGCCCAGCACCTGCACAAACTCCGCGTTGACGCCGCCGGGAAACTCCGGATGCTTCTCCACCGCCGGCCCCAGCTTCTCTAACGGCACCGCCTCCGCGTCCTCCACGAAGGTCACCGCGTGGGGATTTCCCATGGAGACCGGCATGCAGGTGATGCGCTTCGCCTCCGCGCCCGCATCCAGACCCACATTCAGAGAGAGCTCCATCTCCTCCTCCGTCACGGCCTGTCCCATGTCCACCGTGACGCTTGCCACGGCTCCGTCCTTCACCTCCAGCTTCAGCGTGCGGATACCGGAAAGCGTCTCAATCGTCAGCTCCGTCCGGTCCGTGTAGCCCTTGTCGTAGACGTATTTTCCCACGCAGCGGATGCCGTTGCCGCACATTTTCGCCTCGCTGCCGTCGGCGTTGAAAATCCGCATCTTAAAATCGGCAATTTCCGACGGGCTGATCCATATCATTCCGTCGGAGCCGGCCCCGAAATGGCGCTCCGACAGGCGGATGGAAAGCTCCTCCGGATTCTGGGGCTCTCCGTAGACGTAGAGGTAATCGTTCCCCAGCCCCTGCATTTTTGTAAATTTCATTCTATTCCTCCTGCGCATCGATGGTTGACACCCCGATGGTGGTCTCCTCCAGCACGTCTAAGAGGACCTTCACCGTATCGAGGGATGTGAGCATGGTGACGTTGTTCTGGCTGGCGCACTGGCGGATCTGCACGCCGTCCTCGTAATGGACGCCGGACAGGATCGCGCGGGTGTTGATCACATAGCTGACGTACCCGGCGCGGATGGACTGCAAAATCTCGTCGCTGCCCTCGCTGGGCTTCCTGCGGATCCTGGTGCGGATGCCCTGCTCCTTGAAGTAGACGGCGGTTCCCACCGTGGCCTCGATGTTGAAGCCCATGTCGTAGAAACGGCGCGCCAGCGGCAGCGCCTCCGCCTTGTCCTCGTCGGCCAGCGTGAACACCACGGTGCCGTAGTTCTGCAGCCTTACGCCGGAGGCGATGAGCGCCTTATACATGGCCCGGTGCAGCTTCTTGTCGTAGCCGATGGCCTCGCCCGTGGATTTCATCTCCGGAGACAGGTAGGCGTCCATGCCGTTCAGCTTCGAGAACGAGAACGCCGGGGCCTTGACGTAATATCTGCCCCTCTCCCTGGGATACATGTCCGTGATCCCCTGCTCTTTTAAGCTCTTCCCCAGAATCACCCGGGTCGCGATGTCCGCCAGGCTGAAGCCTGTGGCCTTTGAGAGGAACGGAACCGTCCGGGAGGAACGAGGATTTACTTCTATTATATACACGCTTTCGTCCTTGTCCACAATAAACTGGATATTAAAAAGTCCAATAATTCCGATTCCCAGTCCCAGCTTCTTCGTGTACTCCAGAATCGTCTGCTTCACCCGGTCGGAAATGCCGAAGGACGGGTACACGCTGATGGAGTCCCCGGAGTGGATGCCCGTCCGCTCCACTAACTCCATGATACCCGGCACAAACACCTGCGTTCCGTCGCAGATGGCGTCCACCTCCACCTCCTTGCCGCGGATGTAGTGGTCCACCAGCACCGGCTTGTCCTCGTCGATCTCCACGGCGGTTTTCAGATAGTGCCGCAGGCCCTCTTCCTTGGCGACGATCTGCATGGCCCGCCCGCCCAGGACGAAGCTGGGTCTCACCAGCACCGGGTAGCCGATGGCCGCGGCGGCTTTGACGCCGTCCTCGATGTTGGTCACCGCCAGTCCCTTCGGCTGGGGGATTCCCAGAGACGCCAGCAGCTTTTCAAACAGATCCCGGTCCTCGGCCCGGTCGATGGCCTCACAGTCCGTGCCGATGAGCCGCACGCCCCGCTCGCTTAAGGGCCCCGCCAGGTTGATGGCTGTCTGGCCGCCCAGGGTGGCGACGACGCCCTCCGGCTTCTCCCACTCGATGATGTTCATGACGTCCTCCACGCAGAGCGGCTCGAAGTACAGCTTGTCCGAGCAGGTATAGTCGGTGGAGACGGTCTCCGGATTGTTGTTTATGATAATGGCCTCATAGCCTGCATCGCGGATGGTCTTCACCGCGTGAACCGTGGAATAATCGAACTCCACGCCCTGCCCGATGCGGATGGGGCCGGAGCCCAGCACCACGATCTTTCTGCGTCCGGAGATGACGGACTCATTTTCCTCCTCGTAGGTGGAGTAGAAATACGGAATATAGCTGTCGAACTCGGAGGCACAGCTGTCGATCATCTTGTAGACCGGCGTGATTTTTTCCTGTTTTCTCTTATTAAATATGTCGATTTCGGAGACGCCCCAGAGCGCGGCGATCTCCCGGTCGGAAAATCCCATCTGCTTGGCGTCTCTTAAAACCTCCAGATCGCCCGGGTGAGCCTTGATCTCCCGCTCCTCCTCCACGATGTTTTTGATTTTATCGATGAAAAACAGGTCGATGGCGCAGGCATCGCGGATGGTCTCTGGCTCGCAGCCCAGACGCAGAAGCTGGGCCACCGCGTAGATGCGGTCATCGGTTCCTTCCTTAATATAAGGAAGAAGCTCGTCCTGGCTCCAGCCGTCAAATTTCTCGCTGTGCAGGTGGAAATGCCCGATCTCCAGGGAACGCACCGCCTTCAAAAGGCTCTCCTCCAGCGTCCGCCCCACGCTCATGACCTCGCCGGTGGCCTTCATCTGGGTTCCCAATGAAGGATTGGCGTCGGCGAACTTGTCGAAGGGGAACCGCGGCATCTTGGTGACCACGTAATCCAGGGACGGCTCAAAGGAGGCCGGCGTGTTGGCAAGCAATATCTCATCCAGCGTCATTCCCACCCCGATCTTCGCCGACACGCGGGCGATGGGGTAGCCGCTGGCCTTGGAGGCCAGGGCGGAGGAGCGGGACACTCTGGGATTTACCTCAATCAGATAATATTGAAAGGATCCGGGGTCCAGCGCAAACTGCACGTTGCAGCCGCCCTCGATCTCCAGTGCACGGATGATCTTAAGCGCGCTGTCCCTGAGCATCTGATACTCCTTGTTGGTAAGCGTCTGCGAGGGACACACCACGATGGAGTCCCCCGTGTGGATGCCCACCGGATCCAGATTTTCCATGTTGCAGATGGTGATGGCGGTGTCATTTTTATCCCGCATCACCTCGTACTCGATTTCCTTGAAGCCCTTGATGCTCTTTTCCACCAGCACCTGTGTGACTGGCGACAGCGCCAGGGCATTTTTTAACATAGGAAGAAACTCTTCCTCGTTCTCGGCGAAGCCTCCCCCGGTTCCTCCCAGGGTGAACGCCGGGCGGAGAACCACCGGATAGCCGATCCGTTTCACGGCCTCCAGGCCCTCCTCGATGGAGCCCGCGATCTCCGACGGGAGCACCGGCTCGCCCAGGCTCTCGCAGAGCTCCTTGAAAAGCTCCCGGTCCTCGGCCCGCTCGATGCTGGAGCTCTTGGTTCCCAGAAGCTCCACGCGGCACTCGGAGAGCACGCCCTTTTTCTCCAGCTGGATGGCCAGATTCAGTCCGGTCTGGCCGCCGATGCCCGGCAGAATGGCGTCCGGGCGCTCATAACGAACGATCTTCGCCATGTATTCCAGATTGAGCGGTTCCATATACACCTTGTCCGCGATGGAGGTGTCCGTCATGATCGTCGCCGGGTTGGAATTGCAGAGAACCACCTCGTAGCCCTCCTCCTTGAGGGCCAGACAGGCCTGCGTGCCCGCGTAGTCGAACTCGGCGGCCTGCCCGATGACGATGGGGCCCGACCCGATCACAAGTATTTTCCTTAAATCTGTTCTCTTAGGCATCGTTTCCCTCTCCTTCCATCATGGCCTCAAACCGGTCGAATAAATACTCGCTGTCCCGCGGCCCCGGCGCGCTCTCCGGATGGTACTGCACGCTGAACACCCGGTCCGCCTCGCAGCGCACGCCCTCCACGGTGTAGTCCAGCAGGTTGATGTGGGTGGCCACCAGGCGCGTGCCCTCAAGGCTCTTTTCATCCACCGCGTAAGAATGGTTCTGGGAAGTGATCTCGATCTTTCCCGTGGACAGATCCTTCACCGGGTGATTGCCGCCGCGGTGGCCGAATTTCAGTTTGTAGGTCTTCGCCCCGCAGGCCAGGGAAATGATCTGGTGTCCCAGACACACCCCGAACATCGGGTACTCCCCGATCAGCCGGCGGACCGTCTCGATGGTCTGCGGCACGTCGGCGGGGTCGCCGGGCCCGTTGGACACGAAAATGCCGTCCGGCCGCATGTCCTCGATGGCCTCCGCCGTCGTATTCCACGGAACCACGGTCACCGTCAAACCTCTGCGGTTCATGGAATCGATCATGCTCTTCTTCATCCCGCAGTCGATGGCCGCCACGCGGAATTTCTCATGCTCCGCCGGGAACACGCGCACCTGCGGGCAGCTCACTTTAGAGACCGCGTCCGCGGGAATCTCATACTCTCTCAGACGCTTTAGGGCCTCCCCGGTCTCCGTCTCCACGCCGGTGATCATCACCTTACGGCTTCCCAGATCTCTGATGGAGCGGGTCAGCTTTCTGGTGTCCACGCCCCAGACGCCGGGGATGTCCCACCGCTTCATCACCTCGCCGAGGGTGGCCGTGCTGCGGAAATTGGAGGGATGGTCGTTGTATTCCCGGACGATCATCGCCCCCACGCTGGGATGCTCTGTCTCGTAGTCGTCATCGGCCATGCCATAGTTTCCTATTAATGGATAGGTCATCACCACCGCCTGGTAGGTGTACGAGGGGTCGGAGAGAATCTCCTGATACCCGGCCATGGAGGTGTTGAACACGATCTCGCAGATCGTCTCCTTATCGGCGCCGAACCCGTAGCCGTAATACTCCTGCCCGTCCTCCAGTATAATCTTTCTGTCTATCTTCCTTACCATATGGATCTTCTCATCTCCTCGCCTCTGAAATTTTCTGTTCAAACCGGTTCTTGCGCGTATCCGTGGGAATGGCCGTAGGGTAGCCGCCCCCGAAGCAGGCGCTGCAGTAGCTGCACCCGCCCGTCAGCTCTCCCAGCTTCTCCGGCGGCAGATAGCCCAGGCTGTCCGCCCCGATGATCTTCGCGATCTCCTCCGTGGAATGGCTGCGCGCGATCAGCTTCTCCTGGGAATCGATGTCCGTCCCGTAGTAGCAGGGATACAGAAACGGCGGCGCGGAAATTCTCATGTGGATCTCCCGCGCGCCCGCCTCCTTAAGAAGCGCCACGATGCGCCCGCTGGTGGTGCCCCGGACGATGGAATCGTCGATCAGAACCACCCGCTTGTCCTTTACGCTCTCCTCAATGACGCTCAGCTTGATCTTCACCTGGTCCATGCGGGCGCTCTGGCCAGGGTAGATGAAGGTACGGCCGATATATTTATTCTTAATAAATCCCATCCCGTAGGGAATCCCCGACGCTCTGGAAAATCCCAGCGCCGCGTCCAGCCCGGAATCCGGCACGCCGATCACCACGTCCGCCTCTGCCGGGTGCTCCTTCGCCAGGATTTCCCCCGCGCGGACACGGGACTCGTGGACGGAAATGCCGTCGATCACAGAGTCGGGACGTGCAAAATAGATATATTCAAAAATGCAGGTTTTTTTCTCCTTCTTTCCGCAGTGCTCCCTGCGGGAGGTCACGCCGCCGGGCCCGAAGATCAAGATCTCTCCCGGCTCCACGTCGCGGATGAACTCCGCGCCCGCCGCCTTCAGCGCACAGCTCTCGGAAGCTGCCACATACACGCCATCCGCGGTCTTTCCGTAGCAGAGCGGGCGGAAGCCATAAGGGTCTCTGGCACAGATCAGCTTCTGCGGCGACATGAGAACCAGGGAATAGGCCCCGTCCAACACCCCCATAGCCGCGCTCAGCGCGTCCTCAATGGACGCGCACTTTAAACGCTCTCTGGTCACGATGTAGGCGATGATCTCCGTGTCGCTGGTGGTGTGGAAAATGGCTCCCGTGAGCTCCAATGCGCTCCTGAGCTCCGCCGCATTGCTGATGTTTCCGTTGTGGGCCAGGGCCATGCGGCCTTTCTGATGGTCGATCTCCAGCGGCTGGCAGTTTTTGCGGTTGGTCTCCCCGGTGGTGCCGTAGCGGACATGGCCCACGGCCATGGTCCCCTCCGGCATCCGTGAGAGCACGTCCGGAGAAAACACCTCGCCCACCAGCCCCATATCCTTGTGGGAACAGAACAGCCCGTCGTCATTGACCACGATGCCGCAGCTCTCCTGGCCCCGGTGCTGGAGCGCATACAGTCCATAGTAGGTGATGCCGGCCACGTCCGCCGGCTCCGGCGCGATCACGCCGAACACTCCGCATTCCTCTCGTATACTCATGACATACCTCCGCCGTTATTTTCCAGCGCCGCCCCCACAAATCCCTTAAACAGCGGGTGCGGCCGGTTGGGCCGGCTCTTAAACTCCGGATGGAACTGGACGCCCACGTGGAAGGAACGTCCCGGCAGCTCCACGGTCTCCACCAGTCTCCCGTCGGGGGAGGTTCCGCTGATGGTCAGACCCGCCTGTGTGAGAGCCTCTCTGTAATCATTGTTAAACTCATAGCGGTGTCTGTGCCGCTCGCTGATGGATCTGGCGCCGTAGCAGCGCTCCATCACGGTCCCCGCCTTGATCTCGCAGGGATAAGCGCCCAGCCGCAGCGTGCCGCCCATGTCGATATCCCCGTTCTGTCCGGGCATGAAGTCGATCACCTTGTGGGCACACGCCGGATCCAGCTCGCTGGAGTTGGCGTCCGCGATGCCCGCCGCGTGTCTGGCGAACTCGATGACGGCCACCTGCATGCCCAGGCAGATTCCAAAGTAGGGGAGGCCATGCTCCCTGGCATATCTGGCCGCCAGGATCATTCCCTCCACGCCCCGGCTTCCAAAGCCTCCGGGTACAATAATACCGTCGATGCCCTTGAGCTTCTCCTCGTACGTCTCCTCCGTCAGCGTCTCCGAGTCGATCCAGTGGATGTTCACGCAGGCGTTGTAGCAGCAGCCCGCGTGGCGCAGGGCCTCGGCCACCGACAGATAGGCGTCGTGCAGGCTCACGTATTTTCCCACCAGCCCAATCTCCACGCTGCGGAACTTACATTTCATCTGCTCCGCCATCTTCGTCCACTCATCGAGATCCGGCTCCGGGGCCTCGATGCCCAGCTCCCGGCAGACGACGGAGGAAAAGCCTGACTTTTCAAGCATCAGCGGAACCTCGTAGAGGTTCGGGAGCGTCATATTCTCAAATACACAGTCCTTTTTCACATTGCAGAACAGGGAGATTTTCCGGAAAATGGACTCCTCCAGCGGGCTGTCACAGCGCAGCACAATGATGTCCGGATTCACGCCCATGCCCTGCAGCTCCTTCACGGAGTGCTGGGTGGGCTTGGACTTGTGCTCGTCGGAGCCGCTTAAGAAGGGAACCAGCGTCACGTGGATGAACAGGCTGTTCTCCCTTCCCACCTCCAGGGAAATCTGGCGGGCGGCCTCGATAAACGGCTGGGACTCGATGTCCCCGATGGTGCCGCCGATCTCGGTGATCACCACGTCGGCCCCGGTCTGGCGGCCCACGTTGTAGACGCACTCCTTGATCTCATTGGTGATGTGGGGGATCACCTGCACCGTGCTGCCCAGATACTCGCCGCGGCGCTCCTTGTTGAGCACGTTCCAGTACACTTTTCCGGTGGTCAGATTGGAAAACCGGTTGATGTCCTCGTCGATAAACCTCTCGTAGTGGCCCAGATCCAGATCCGTCTCGGCCCCGTCCTCGGTGACGTACACCTCGCCGTGCTGGTAGGGACTCATGGTACCGGGATCTACATTAATATAAGGATCCAGCTTCTGCGCTGCCACCTTGATGCCTCTCTGCTTCAAAAGCCGTCCCAGGGATGCGGCTGTGATTCCCTTGCCGAGCCCGGAAACAACGCCGCCTGTTACAAATATATGTTTACTCATTGTCGTCTCCTCTTATTTACCGCTGTCGCCGTAGTTGGAAAGCACGCGGGCCGACGGATCGTCCACGTCGCAGCCCTCCCACTCCCGGTTAGGCATCCAGAAATCTTTGATCATTCCGCTCTGTCCAGGGTAATATTTCTCGAAAATCTCCCGGTAAAGAAGGGATTCCTTGGTGAACGGTCTGGCGTGGGTGTATTTCTCACAGAGCTTCTCCCACTCCCCGTCCTTATAGACCTCCTCGGCGTACTCCTTCAGATAATCGACCATGGAATGGCCCACCGCGTCGGAGAAGGCCGCCTTCTCGCGCCACAGAATCTCCTCCGGCAGGTAATCCCCCTCCTCGAACGCATGGCGGAGAAGGTATTTTCCTTTCCCGTACCGGTTGAGCTTCAGCTCCGGATCCACGCTCATCACGTATTTCACAAAATCCAGATCGCCGAAGGGCACACGGGCCTCCAAGGAGTTATCCGCGATGCAGCGGTCGGCGCGAAGCACGTCGTACATATGAAGCTCGCGGACTCTCTTCTGGGATTCCTTCTGGAACGCCTCCGCGTCCGGGGCGAAATCCGTATACTTGTAGCCAAACAGCTCGTCGGAGATCTCGCCGGTTAAAAGCACCCGGATATCCGTGGTCTCGTGCACCGCCTTGCAGACATGATACATACCCATGCTGGCCCGGATCGTCGTGATATCGAAGGTTCCCAGCATACGGATCAGCCCTTCCAGGGAATCCAGCACCTGCTCCTTCGTGAAAATCACCTCGTGATGATCGCTTCCAATGTAGCCCGCCACCTGCTTCGCATACTTCAAGTCGATGGCGTCCTCCGACATGCCGATGGCAAAGGTCTTGATGGGCTCTTTGCTGTCTCTGGCGGCAATGGCGCACACCAGGGAGGAGTCCAGGCCTCCGGAGAGGAGGAAGCCCACCTTCGCGTCGGAGACCATGCGTTTCTCGACGCCGGCAATCAGCTTGTCGTGAATGTTCTTACAGACCGTCTCCAGATCGTCGTGGCACACGGCCGGCACATCGGCGATGTCGCAGTAGCAGGTAAACGTGCCGTCCTTATAGAAATGTCCCGGCGGGAAGGGGCGGATCTCCTCCACCAGCCCCACCAGGTTCTTCGGCTCGCTGGCAAACACGATCACACCGTTTTTGTCATAGCCGTAGTACAGAGGCCGGATCCCGATGGGGTCGCGGGCCGCGATAAAACCGCCCGTCTCCCCGTCGTAGATCACGCAGGCAAACTCCGCGTCCAGCATGGCGAACATGTCGGTGCCGTACTCCATATACATGGGAAGCAGTACCTCGCAGTCCGAGTCGGTCTCAAATGTATAGTTTGCGGAGAGTTCTTCCTTAATCCTCTGAAAGCCATAGACCTCGCCGTTGCATATCACATAGCTGGAGCCCAGCTTGAAGGGCTGCATGCCGCGGGGCGACAGCTCCATGATCGCAAGCCTGTGATAGGCCAGCAGGCCGTTGCCGGTATCGACGATCCTGCTGTCATCCGGTCCCCTGGACACCGTATTTTCAAATCCCTTCAGAAACAGATCGTAGTCGGCCACGCTGCCGCAATAGCTCATAATCGAACACATAAGAAATACCTCCACAATTCCATAATTTTATCTTACGCTGAAAAGCAGTTCCCCATACGAGGGATACGGCCAGTATTCTTTCGCCGTGATGGTTTCCGCCTCGTCGCAGGCTGCCCGGAGCGCCTCCATCTTTGCCAGGATGCCGTCGCGGATGGCTTCGGCCTCCTCCTTCATATCCTCGATGCCGCCCAGCGCCGCGGTGGCTGTCTTAAGCTCCTCCGTCCGCTCGTCGATCAGGTCAGCAAGCTCGGAGAGCCGTCTCACCAGCTTCTTCTCCCTGCCGCATGTAAGCGTCTCGTCAAACGCCTGCTTGGTGGCCGCCGCCGCTGCAACGTCCGCCGCGTAATCATCCACCGCCGGAAGAATCTGGGTCTTCGCCATGGTGACCATGGTGTTGGCCTCGATGACGATGGTCTTGCAGTAGTTCTCGAGAAGAATCTCGCATCTGGCCTTTAACTCCGTCTCCGTATATACGTGATGGGCGGTCAGCATTTTCACGTTCTTCTCATCCACAAGATGGGGGATGCAGTCGGGCGTCGTGCGGTAGTTTAAGAGCCCTCTCTCCTCGGTGGCCTCTTTGATCCACGCGTCGTCGTAGCCGTTGCCGTTGAAAATAATCTTCTTGTGATCCTTGATGGTCTTCTTAATCAGCTCGCGGATGGCCGTATCGAAGTCCTCCGCTCCCTCCAGCCGGTCGGCGTAGCTCTTGAGGCTCTCCGCCACCGCGCTGTTCAACATGATGTTGGCACAGGCGATGCTGTCGGCGGAGCCCACCATGCGGAACTCAAACTTGTTGCCGGTGAAGGCGAAGGGTGAGGTCCGGTTGCGGTCGGTGGTGTCGCGGTTGAACTTAGGAAGAACATCCACGCCCAGGCGCATCTGCTTTCTCTCGGTGCCGTTGTAGGGAACATCCGCCTCGATGGCGTCCAGGATCGCGCTCAGCTCGTCGCCCAGGAAGATGGAAACCACTGCCGGCGGCGCCTCGTTGGCTCCCAGCCTGTGGTCGTTGCCCGCCGTGGCCACCGAGATTCTCAAAAGATCCTGGTAGTCGTCCACTGCCTTGATCACCGCGCAGAGGAACAGGAGGAACTGGGCGTTCTCGTGGGGCGTCTCGCCGGGGGATAAGAGGTTCACGCCGGTATCTGTGGCGATGGACCAGTTGTTGTGCTTGCCGCTGCCGTTGACTCCCTCGAAGGGCTTCTCGTGGAGGAGACATACCAGGCCGTGCTTGGCAGCTACCTTCTGCATTACCTCCATCATCAGCTGGTTGTTGTCCGTGGCGATGTTGGTGGTGGTGTAGATGGGAGCCAGCTCGTGCTGGGCCGGGGCCACCTCGTTGTGCTCCGTCTTGGCCAGGATGCCCAGCTTCCAGAGCTCACGGTTTAAATCCTTCATGTAGGCCTCAACCCTGGGCTTGATGGCTCCGAAGTAGTGATCGTCCATCTCCTGGCCCTTGGGAGATTTCGCCCCGAAGAGGGTTCTGCCGGAAAACAAAAGGTCCGGACGCCGGTCGTGCATTTCTTTCGTGATCAGGAAGTATTCCTGTTCAGCTCCAACCGAGGTTCGGACACATTTTACAGTGTCATTCCCAAACAGCCGAAGGATTCTGAGGGCCTGTCTGTTGATCGCTTCCATGGAGCGCAGCAGAGGGGTCTTCTTATCCAGTGCCTCTCCGCTGTAGGAGCAGAAGGCTGTGGGAATGCAAAGCGTATTCTCTTTTATGAAGGCGTAGGAGGTGGGGTCCCATGCGGTGTAGCCTCTCGCCTCGAAGGTGGCACGGAGACCGCCGGAGGGGAAGGAAGAGGCGTCAGGTTCGCCTTTAATCAGTTCTTTTCCGGAAAATTCCATGATCACGCCGCCATCCGGAGACGGGGAGATGAAGCTGTCATGCTTCTCGGCAGTGATGCCCGTGAGGGGCTGGAACCAGTGTGTGTAGTGGGTCGCGCCGTGAGCCACCGCCCAATCTTTCATGGCCGAGGCAACTGCGTTGGCGACTCCGATGTCCAGCTTCGCGCCTTCGTCGATGGTCTTTTTGAGGGACCGGTAGACGTCAGCGGGGAGAACCGCCTTCATGGCTCTGTCATCAAACACCATACTGCCAAAATACTCGGGTACAGTTTTCATAAACTACTCCTCCTTTATTTGGTTTTGAGAAATAAAAAAAATATGTTCCCGATTATACTTCTCTCAAAACGAGTTGTCAAGTATTTTTTTAGTCTGATTTTTCGGCCAGACCATATAATATAAACAAACAACTTCCAGAAAACGGAGGTTTTATAAGATGTCTCAGTGGCTTCCCCTCCACAGAAAAAATTTTTACACCCGGTTTTTGGCGGCCGTTCTCGCTCTTCTCCTGCTGTTTTCCGGCTGCAGCGCCGCCCCCGGACCGGCGGTTCCCTACGAGCGGCACATCGCCTCCGCCGGCGAATCCCCCGCCGAACATGGGCCCGGAACGCATACGGAGGCCCCGGACTCCGCACACACAGAATCCGGCCCCGCAGCCTCCGCACCCAACCCGGAGTTTACGAAGCTGACCGACGACCTGTTTAAAAAATGGGTCACTGAAAACAGCATCAGCCTGCACTATACCCTGAAAAATCCCGCAGTCGCCGGGATCACCGACAGTCCCGTCACCTTCGGAAACTACGCCGTCGAGCAGTTCAAAGAAGACCTGGTCGATTTAAAGGACGCCAGGGCAAGGCTTCACGCCATCGATTACGGTTCCCTCTCCGCCGACCAGCAGCTCTCCTGGCGGATTCTGGAGGCCTATATCGGCGCGGAGCTCTCCTTTGAAGGCCTGGAGCTCTACGCCCAGCCCCTCTCCCCCACCATCGGCATCCAAGCCCAGCTGCCGGTGCTCTTAGCCGAGTACGATTTCAACACCGCCCAGGACGTGGAGGACTATTTAAACCTCCTGTCCCAGATCGACGGCTACTTCGGGCAGCTCTTAAACTTCGAGCGGGAGAAAGCCGATGCCGGCCTGTTTATGAGCGACTGGATGGCCGACGAGGTCATCGCCTCCTGTGAAAGCTACCTCACCGCGCCGGAGGAGAGCTTTCTCTGCCAGACCTTCTCCGGCCGGCTGGACGAGTGCGAGGCCGCCGTCGGATTTACCGCCGCGCAGCGGGCGGACTGGGAAGCCAGGAACCTGGCCGCTCTGACCGAACATTTTCTTCCGGCTTATGAACTTCTGATCCAGGGGCTTGAGAATCTGAAGGGCAGCGGGACCAACGACGGCAGCCTCTGCCATTTCCCCGACGGGAAGGCTTACTACGAGTATCTGGTGGACTCCGGAATCGGCCCCTCCTACGGCTCCGTGGAGAGCCTGCGCCGGGCCGTCGCCGCCCAGCTGACTGCCGATCTCCTGGCCATCCAGGAGATGGTGGCCAAAGATCCGCAGATTGTGGACCGCCTGGAGACCGCCAGCTTCACAGTGCTCACCCCGGAAGCCATGCTGGAGTCCCTGCGTGAAAACGCAAAGGCAGGCTTTCCCGGACTTCCCGATCTGACCTGCACCGTCAAGCAGGTGCCGGACTCCCTGGCCAGCTCCTTAAGCCCCGCTTTTTACTTAACGCCGGCCATCGATCAGTATGCCGACCACACCATCTACATCAATCCCAGATACGCAGACTCCGACCTCTACCCCACCATGGCCCACGAGGGGTATCCGGGGCATCTGTACCAGTCCGCCTACTTTTTCGGACTGGGCGTCTGCAATCTGCGCTATCTGCTGTCCTTCTCCAGCTACAGCGAGGGCTGGGCCACCTACGTGGAGCACCTGTCCTACGGCTTCGACAACGGGCTGGACGAAGACTGTGCAAAGCTTCTGGCCCACAACTCCCTGGCCAATCTGGGAATGTACGCGCTCTTAGATATCAACGTCAACTATTACGGATGGGATGAAGAAAAGACCGCCGGCTTTCTTAAAAGCTTTGGAATTGACGACCGGGAGACAGCCCGGCAGGTATTCCGCGCCCTGGCCGCCAATCCGGTCAACTATCTGCAATATTATGCCGGATGTATGGAATTTCTCGACATGAGAGCCCAGGCAGAAGACGCGCTGGGCGAAGAATTTTCAGAAAAGGAATTTCACAGAATGCTTCTGGACGTGGGGCCCGCGCCGTTCACGGTGGTGCGGGAGGAATTTGAGAAATGGCTGGGGCAGTGACACGCCCCGGCAAAGCCTTCCGCGGCAAAATCACGGAAGACTCTCCTCGTCCATGACGGTGCGGCGAAGCTGCTCCTCCTGCGCCTCCGCTTCCCGGCGGGCCGCCTCATCCGAAGCGTTCTCCGCGCTTCCAGAATCGCTCGCCGCGTCACAGCGCTCCGCATCACCCGGATCGCTCCCCTGCCAGTGGGCCGCCTCGCCCACGCTCACCTTCGGCGCGGCAGCGGCTCTTCGCACGTTCACCACCCGCGTCCCGCTGAGCCAGTCGTGGAGCGACACATGTTTCTCAGAAAACAGAGCCGGCAGATATCCCAGGAAAAAGATGGAGGACAGAAAACGCCCCACGGTCTCCCGGTAGAGGGCCGTCCCAAATCCGATCCGCTCCCCATCCGGCGTCACCACGTGTATCCCCAGCCAGAGCTTTCCGACCGTCCCGCCGAAGGCTCTGGTAAACACCGCAAAATAGAGCGCCATAAACGCCGCCCTGCCAATATCCCGGACATTCCAGGTAAAAAGCACATTCCGGTCGAGAACCGCCCCGTCGCCGCCGGCGGTGACAATCGTGCTCCACGCCAGGGCGAAAAGCACCCCGGCCACCAGATTCACGAGAATCAGGTCGATGATAAAAGCCAGGAACCGCGGCCCCAGCCCGGCATATACACGATGATCATTCAATGCCCCTCTCCTCCTTCTACTCGTTTAACAGGGTCACTCCCACCTCGTCCAAATACGCCTCCTCCATGTCCTCGTACACCGCAATCTCATCCACGAGGCCATTTTCCAGCGCCTGCTTCGCCGTGTAGAAGCGGCCGTCCGCCAGCTCCTTCACCTGCTCCTCGGTCATACCGCGGCCCTCGGCCACGATATCCACAAACTGCTCGTAGGATTCATCCACCATGGCCTGGTAGATCGCCGTCTGCTCCTCGGTCAGCGCCTCCGAGCCGTAGGACATGGTCTTATTCTCGCCGCTGACGAAATTGATCTCGGAAATCCCCATATCCTTAAGCATCTCCGAGTAGTCCTCTACGGTCACGATCACCCCGATGGAGCCCACCAGACCGTTGCGGTTGGCCGTCAGATGATCCGCCGCCATGGCCACATAGTAGCCGCCGGAGCAGGCCTCCGACGCTAAGTACGCCCGGACAGGCCGCCCGGTCTTCTCCCTGTAGCGCATCAGCTTCAGATACAGCTCGTCGCTCTCGTAGATGGCGCCGCCCGGGCTGTCGATGTAGAGAAGAATCCCCTTGTTGTACTCGTTCTCCATCAGCTCATCGATCAGCTCCAGCGTCCACTGGTGATCGTAATAGCCGTAATCTCCGTAGTAAAAATCGTAGGACGCGGACCGGCTGATCTCCCCCTGCACATCGATGCGCTGGATGAAATCCTCCTCCGGAAATGTGATCTCATAGTCCTCATCATAATAATAGCCGTCGTCCTCGTATCCGTCCGTCTCCTCCCCGTCCGGCGCACTGTCCTCCATCGCCGCACGCACCGACTGCTGCATATACATGTTAATGCTTCCCACAAATACCAGCCCCGCGGCCGCGGCCGCCATTCCCACAATCTGTCTGATCTTCATTCGTTCACCATCGCCCTTCGCACGTTCCGTTTCATTTCTTCTGCTCTCCTTCCAGTATACGGCGAAACGGCGTCCGTGTCAACGAAGGGACTTCCCGGACGCCGGCGAAAAGACTTGAAACCCGCCCATTTTCCCATTATAATCAAAGGCAAAATACACACAGGAGGCCGCCATGTTTATTCCCCAGAAAACCAATGATTATTCCAACGTATTCACCAGCGTCCACCAGTCCGCGTCCGCGGCGGAGGCAAAGCTTATAGCCGGCCAGTACCACCCGCTCATCCGGCAGTTCCACCTGTTCGCCGACATCTACCCCGACGGGGACCGGGTCATTTTAGAGGCGCCCAGCCTGGAAATGCTGGAAAAAATGACCGGCACCCTCAATTATCTCTTAGATCACCCGGACGAATGACATTTTTTTCTTGCCAAAGACTCCCGGCTATTGTAAAATGTACCGTGTCCTGCTATCCCCTTATAAACCGGGAGATACAGGGCCATAAGAACATTCACGCACAAAAAGGAGCGACATACATATGAAAAACATTATCGTAGGACAGTCCGGCGGCCCCACCGCCGTCATCAACGCCAGTCTCTACGGCGTCGTCACCGAGGGCCTTAAGAGCAGCGGGGTGGGCACCGTCTACGGGATGATCAACGGCATCGAGGGATTTCTGGGCGGCCACTACATGGACTTATCCGACGTAAGCACGGAGGACCTGGAGGTTCTCAGGCTGACCCCCGCCGCCTACTTAGGTTCCTGCCGCTATAAGCTTCCCGAGGATCCGCACAGCCCGGTGTACCCCACCCTGTTCCAGAAGTTCGAGCGCATGGACATCGGCGCCCTCTTCTACATCGGGGGAAATGACTCCATGGATACCGTCAGCAAGCTCTCCCGCTACGCCGCCTCCGTCGGCAGCGACATCCGCTTCATCGGCATCCCGAAAACCATAGACAACGATCTGATCATGACCGATCACACGCCGGGCTACGGCAGTGCCGCCAAGTATGTGGCCAGCACCGTCCGGGAGATCGCCCTGGACGCCAACGTCTACCAGCAGCGCTCCGTCACCATCGTGGAGATCATGGGCCGCCACGCAGGATGGCTGACCGCCGCCAGCGTCATGGCCAGAAAGCATGTGGGCGACAACCCGCTTCTCATCTACCTGCCGGAGTCCCCGTTCGAGTTCGAGCGTTTCTCCGCCGATTTAGACAAGGCCTTCGAGACCTCCTCCAACGTGGTGGTCTGCGTCTCCGAGGGCATCGCCGACGCCAGCCGCACCTTCATCTGCGAGTACGCCAACGAGGCCCAGCTTGACACCTTCGGCCACAAGATGCTGACCGGCTGCGGCAAGGTGCTTGAAAATTACGTCCGCCGCGAGTTCGGCGTCAAGGTCCGCTCCATCGAGCTCAACGTGAGCCAGCGCTGCTCCGGCATGGTAGTCTCCGCCGCCGACATCGCTGAAGCCGTGCAGGCCGGAAGCTTCGGCGTGGTTTCCGCTCTCGCCGGTGAGACCGGAAAGATGGTGGGCTTCGAGCGCCGCGGCACCAACGTTTACAAAAACCACTGCATCCTGGTGGACGTGAACGAGGTCTGCAACAAGGAGAAAACCTTCCCCACCCAGTGGATCACGGGCGGCGGATGCGACATTTCTCCTGATTTCCTCGCCTACGCGAGACCCTTAATTCACGGGGAAGTCACCCGCCCCATGGAGGACGGCCTTCCAAAATATCTGTCACGATGACACAGACGGCGCCGCCGGAGAGACAATCCTAAAGTTTCTCCGGCGGCGCCGCTTATGATTTCACCGATTTAATTTTTAAGCAGACGGTTCAGCTCCCTGACTGCATCCAGCGCCATCCCCGGCGAGCCGTTGAAGTGATAGACCTCCGACTGGGTCACAAACGTGTAGACCTTCACGTCGTCCACCCAGGCATTTCCCTGGCTCCGGAAGGTGACAGACTCGTACTGCCTGGCCGGGAACTCCATGCTGTAGACCTTCTTCTCCTCCGACAGGGCCACCGTCCGGCTCTCCGTGCCCATATTCACAGTCATGTGGCTCCCCTCGTCCCCGGCGGCCGAGAACTGTACATGCACCTGGGATCCCTTCTTGAGCTGCACGTTAAAATCCTGCACGATGGCGCTTCTGGACGGCAGATAGGCGCGCTTATTGCCGCCGTCATCCATCACATAAGCCTCCCCCTGGAAGTTCCAGCCCTTCTCATCCAGGCCGAACTGGGCGTTGTAGACCACGCTGTCGCAGTAGTCCCTGTAGGTCCAGATGCCGTAGCCTTTGCTGCGCCGCCTCAGCACGTCGCTGCTGTTTACGATGAAGGCCGGAATCTCCGACTCGATGAGCCGTCCGTTCTTCTCAAATCCCGGCGTATTGTCCATGAACAGGAACTGATCCACGAAAATGGGTTTGCCCCCATTGAAAATCTGCGTCAGCCCCAGAATCTGATCCATGGTCCGGACCGCCTCGTCGGCGGTGATGCGGCTGTCCTCCTCCCGCCCCATGGACACCGAGTACATGGCCGAGGTGAAGGAAGAGCTGCCGCACCCGAAGGTGCTCTGGTGGCCGCTGCCGAAGTATCCGCCCTCCCCGTCCGGCACCGGATCCACGTCCAGCCGCACCTCCATGGAGAGGTTGGGGAACACCTGCTGGCTCTCCAGCAGGATCTCATTCAGGAACGTGTCGTAGAACTCGAAGAACAGACGGAACGCCGGGCTGTCCTGCGACGGCAGATAGATGTCTTCCGCCGCTCCGAAGTCCGCGCCGTAAAGCGCATTGATCTCATCCCAGGAGTAGCGCTCCGCAACGTAGGAGCTGTAGCCGATCTTTCCCGCCATCTCCCGGCTGTCCTTTCCCCGTCCGTAGGAGCCTGCGCTCTCCACGAAATTCCAGAAGTCCTCCCAGGTCAGAAATCCGCCGGCAAAATTCGGGTAAACCGCCGCGGTCTGATAGAGCGTGCTCACGTAGTCCCGCCAGGCCGCCCTCGCCGCGTCGTCGTAGAGAAGCCTGCGGTAGCGTTCCAGGATCCCGTCCTGCCCCTCGGGCTTCGAGTAATCCCAGGTATAGCCCACGCGGAACATCACATCCAGCCCATGCCGTCCGGCCGCGTCCATCACCCGGTTTAATTTGTCAAACGCATACTCCTCATACCGCACCGGCTCCATGGACGGCTGGAACTCCCGCCACGGCACCGCCAGGATAATGCAGTTGAAGCCGTCCGCCGCGATCTGCTGAAGCTCCGTCTCCATGTCCGCGCTCTCACTGTTCCAGAATGTGATCACCCACTCGTCCGAGCAGTAGGTGGCCGCCAGAAAATAGGGCCGGTCGGAGGCGGCATAGGAAATGCCGCCCGCGTATCCGGAAAAAGTCATGGTCACGGCCAGACAGACCGCCGCCGCCAGTTTTAAAAGTCTTCTCAAACTCATCTTTCGTGTCATATACGTCCCCTTTGTCTACTGTTCCTGTATTTCTGCGCCGCGGTAGAAAAATTCCAGGATTTCCCTGTAATTCTTCCCGGCCCTGGCCATGCCCTCGGCGCCGTTCTGGCTCATGCCCACGCCGTGGCCGTAGCCTCCGCCCCAGATGGTGAAGGTGGTGGTGTTCTCCTCCTCGTTTCTCTCCTTCACCTCGATGTGGATAAACGCGCTGGGCAGACTGTCCCAGCCGCTTAAGGCCTCGCCGTCATTTTTCGTGTAAACCAGGCTGCTGTTTCCCAGCGTGTTCCGGATCTGCGTCTGCCCGCTCAGGATCTTCGTGTCGCCCTCGCCGGTGACCTTTACCTCCTTCGCGATGCCGCCGGGCCCCCGCTCCGTCACCTCGAGGCCGGTGATGACGCCCAGGCGGTCCAGCTTCTGCTCCAGCTGGCGGTTGGTGATATCCACCCTCCAGCGGTACAGCGGAAACGCATAGTCGTAGGCGTCCGTGTTCTTTCCCTTTATGTACTCTTCAAACAGCGCGTCGTCGGCGAGATTCATCTCCACCTGGTTTCCGGTCACCGGGATGGCCTTAAGGTAGGGAACCGACTCCGCCGGTGCGCCCCACAGCGTCCCGTCGGTGGTGTAACCGCAGGAGGTGGAGAAATAGTATGCCTCCGCCAGCTCGCCTCCGACTGTCAGAAGCTGCCCGTAGGTCTCCGCCACCGCCGCGTCTGTCCGCTCGTAAGTCTCGGTGTTGTTATACACCTGGTAATTGGTGCTGTCATCCACGTGGGCGCCGTACTGGCTGTAGGCGTTGGCCTGGATCTGCCGGTAGGCATAGGTCCTGGCGCAGACCGCCTGGGCTTTCAGCGCCTCCTTCTCGTAGTAGGACGGCATCTCGCTGGGCACCACGCGGGTTAAATAATCCTCGATATCCAATTCATTGATCAGCAGGAGCCCCTCCGGCTCCTTCCGGATCTCCAGCGTGCCGTAGTAGGAGGGCGTCCCCTGGGCCCGCTCAATGCTCTCGGCCGCAATCCCGTTCTTCACCGACTGGGGCTCCAGGACGATACGTCCCTCCGCCAGCCTCTCGTCGTCGGGGAGAATCTCTATGACGGTTCCCTCCGCAACAGTCTCCACCTCGTCGCCCCAGCTTAAGAGGAGCGGCCCGTCGGCCCGCAGCACAATCCGGTCGTGGAAAATCGTCTTAAAACCGGTGTCCATTAAGAGCACCCGGATATTTTTCGCATCGAAGCTTCTGGTGGTCAGCGCCGCGCAGACCTCCCCGTCGGCCACCACGAACTCCTGCAGGGCGTAGCCCACCAGGATATCCTTTTTCTTCTGCTCTGCAAAGAGCCCGTAGGTCTTATATACCTTGAAATTGTCCGCCAGCGGCAGAACCCCGTATCCCTCGATCTCTATATGGTCCCCGGCCACCGCCAGCACCTCGCCGGTGATCCGCTCATTCTTGACGGTGATCTTATCGATCTTTCCCTTTTTGAGGCGCAGATCTGCCAGATTGTCGGCCACCGCGTCCAGTTCCTTTTCCTTAACCGCAAATTCCCTGTAGGCTCCGCCCACATAGACCTTTAAATTCTCCCCGCTGCCTCTGGAAAGCCAGACATTTTCGTAGGTCACGGTCTCATCCACGACCCTCACCATGCGGATGATCTCGTCCCCCCGGACCAGCACTTCGATCTCCCGGTCCGTGCAGGCATCGAGAGCCACGCCCTCAAATTTCCAGACTCCGCCGCTGGTGTAGGCGGTCCAGCTGTCGGCCTCCTTCACGTTGGCCGGCGTGCCGTAGAGAAGCACCTGCTCCTCCCGCACCGCCCCGTCCGGATCCACCGCCTTTCGCAGATAGTCATAAAAGACCCACCATTCATCCTGGGGCATGGCGCGGCCGTACTTTTTCGTGGATACGGTCAGGGCATTCTTCATCTCCCCTCCCACCTGCTCTGCGATATAGGCCGCCTCCCCGTATGTAAACGACTCCACCGCGGAGCTCTCAAGATGCTCCCCGCCGATATAGCCGTTCCGGAACAGATACTCCTTATATTTCCCAAACCACTGATTTTTCTCGTTCTCCGGAATACTCCACGCGGAGCCCTCAAGGCTCTCCTCGATGGTCTCCCGGTCCGCCAGGGCAAGCGCCGCGGCCTTGTAGGCCGAGGCCCGGGCAATATGGCTTCCCTCGGGCTCAAACCTGGCGATAATGACGATCAGCAGAATGAGGAGCACGGGAATCCCCGCGACCCAAAAAAACATTTTGTTTATCTTCATACACAACCTCTATCTGGATATGAATTTGCCGCTCTCCTCATCCACATGGTCAAGCCTCAGATAATCCTCCGTCTCCTCCGACAGGTTCTTCGCCTTCAGCGATTTCCTGACAGCCTTCGAGATCAGGTCGAAGATGACTGCGCAGGTGGGGACGCCGATAATCATTCCCACGAAGCCGAACAGGCCGCCGAACAGGAGAATGGAAAACAGCACCCAGAAGCTGGGAAGTCCCGTGGAATCGCCCAGGATCTTGGGCCCCAGTATATTTCCGTCAAACTGCTGTAAAAGCAGAATGAAAATCAGGAAGTACAGGCATTTCATGGGACTCACTAAAAGCACCAGGAACGCCGACGGAATGGCGCCTATAAACGGGCCGAAAAACGGGATCACATTGGTCACGCCCACAATCACGCTGATCAGCAGATAGTAGGGCATATCCATGAAGCTTAGGCACAGAAAGCACAGAATCCCGATAATCAGGGAATCCACCAGCTTTCCGATGATAAATCCCCCGAACACCTTGTGCACAAAACGGATCTCGCTCACGATGTCGTTGGCTATCTTCACCGGGAACAGGCTGTAGATAATCTTCTTCCCCTGCCCCGCCAGAAGCTCCTTGATATTTAAGAGATACACCATCACGATGAGCCCGATCAGCGCGTTCATCACCTGGGTGACCGCGGTCATCACGCCGCTGGAGAGGCTGCTGATAAATGTCCCCACCCACTCGGCGTCCATGCGGGTGAAAAATCCTCTGCCCCAGTCCTGGAACTCGGTCAGCACGTAGGTCAGATTAGATAGAACCATGCTCTCGAACTCCGGATTGTCCTCCAGAAGCTTTCGGATCCACATATAAAGATTTTCAATGTACGTCGGCAAAGCCGCATTGAGTCCGGAAATACTCTCCCAAATCTGGGGAAGCAGAAGCCTGAGCAGGCCAAAGATAACGACGCAGACAAGCAGAAGGCTGGTGATGGTGCCGTACACCTTTCCCGCCCTTTTAAGCTTTTTTTCACTCTTCGTGCTGGGCCTCAGCGTGCGCTCACAGAACTCCCTGGCCCCGTTATATACGGGGGCGGTAAGATACGCTAACACCGCACCGTAGGTGATGGGAGCCAGAATGCCCGCCACCATCCGCAGGATGCCCATGAATGCCTGTCTCTCCCTCACGACATAGTTAAGCACAATGCACACCGCGATCACGCAGACCGCCGTCACGCCCCAGTAGATGTATGTCTTAAGATCACGGTTTTTCATAAATTCTCCTTCAAAAAAGCAACATTTTCTGCGTGATAAAACGCCCTTCTGATTATATTACCATATATTTCATATTTTTGCAAAAAGATAAAGCAGCGATTGCTCGCTGCTTTTATCTTTTGTATTCCCAAAATGCCGGTTCTTACAATATTGACGCCTAGCCAAGCTAGGTGGGCAACCTCACATAGACTTCTGCCTTCCACTCGGAGGAGGCCTGACATCCGCCTATAAATATTGGAATCCCTGATGTCATACTGTAGGTTCAAAAAAAGTAAGAGTATCGAGCACCCCAGGAATCACAAAAAACGTTCTTTATTGATATTCTGATTATACATCAAGCGGAAACAGATTTCAAGTTCCATTCGTTTCCTCCCGCCTAAAAATATTCGACACCTGCCGTGCTCACCCGGGCATAGACCAGTTTTTTCGGCTCCGGCTTTTTTTCTCCGATTTCGTAGCTTTGCAAAAGCTCACCCGACGCGTCCGCAAAAAGCCCCTCATCGGAGGCATACAGCCTGGCCAGCACATCGCCCTTCTCCACGAAATCCCCATATTTTTTCAGAATCACAATGCCTGCGGCATAATCAATGGCGTCGTCCTTTTTGCTCCTTCCAGCCTTTAAAAGCACCGAGGCAATGCCGCAGCGCTCCGTATCCATGGAGGTGATAAAGCCGCTCTCCTCCGCCCGCACCTCACGCATGAACGGCGCGGCCGCAAAGCACTCCGGCTCTCGGATAAAGCGCGCGTCGCCGCCCTGGGCCTCCACCATCCGCTCCAGGCAGGACAGGGCGCTCCCGTCGCGGACAGCCGTTTCCGCCAGATGACGGCACTCTCCGAAGCTTCCCTTCCCCGCCGTCTCCAGCATGGCCGCCGCCAGGGAAAGACAGACCTCCTTAAGGTCCTCCGGCCCGCGGCCTTTAAGAATCTCCACAGCCTCGGCGACCTCCAGCGCATTGCCCACCGCATGGCCCAGCGGCACATCCATGTCCGTGATGAGGGCGCTCACTCTCCGGCCCGCGCCGGCGCCGATGGCCACCATGGTCTTCGCCAGAAGCACCGAGTCCTCCAGCCGCTTCATGAACGCGCCGCTGCCGGTTTTCACGTCCAGCACGATGCCGTCGCTGCCCGCGGCCAGCTTCTTGCTCATGATCGACGAGGCGATCAGAGGAATGCTGTCCACCGTGGCGGTCACGTCCCGCAGGGCATAGAGCTTCTTGTCCGCCGGAACCATGTTCCCCGACTGGCCGATAACCGCGATGCCCACCCGGTTCACAATCTCCGCAAATTCCTCCGGCCCGATATCCGTCTTAAATCCGGGAATGGACTCCAGCTTGTCGATGGTGCCTCCGGTGTGTCCCAGCCCGCGGCCGGACATCTTCGCCACCCTGACGCCCAGGGACGCCACGATGGGGCCCACAATCAGCGTGGTCTTATCGCCCACGCCCCCGGTGCTGTGCTTATCCACCTTGACGCCGCGGATGGCCGTAAGATCCGCCATGTCGCCGGAGCGGGCCATCTCCATGGTCAGCTCCGTGGTTTCCTGATCTGTCATGCCCTCAAAATAGACCGCCATCAGCATGGCCGCCATCTGGTAGTCGGGAATCTCCCCGGCCACGAAGCCGCGCACCATGAAGGCAATCTCCTCCCCGGTCAGCGCTCCGCCCCGCTTCTTTTTCTCAATCAGATCGTACATTCTCATGCACGCTCACCTCCCCAGCATATCCGGCCCGAAGCTCTCCGGCAGAAGCTGTGCCAGCGTGTACTCCCGGTACTCGTCCGCGCTCTTCGCCACAAGCACCAGAAAGTGCTCCGGATCCGCAAATTCCCGCATCACCTGCCGGCAGATGCCGCAGGGGGTGCAGTAGTCCGTCACGTTCCCGTCCTTTCCCCCGCACACGGCGATGGCCAGGAACCGCCTCTGTCCCTCGGAGACCGCCTTGAAAACAGCCGTCCGCTCCGCGCAGTTTCCCGCCGGGTAGGAGGCATTTTCCACGTTCACCCCGGTGTAGACGGTTCCGTCCTCACAGAGGAGGGCCGCCGCCACGCGGAAGCCCGAGTAAGGGGCGTAGGCATGTTTCAGCTCGCCGAGCGCCCGCTCAATCAATGCCCGTTTATCGATCCGCATCTCCATCTGCATCTCCTCCCGCGCCCGGCTCTCCGTCCGGCTTCTCGCCCACTTCCGTGTCCGGCTTCCCGTCCATCTCCGCGCCCGATTTTTCCTCCGCCAGGGCCAGCTTCACCAGGCGGCTGGTTCCCAGCCGGTCCGCTCCCAGCTCCATGAAACGCTTTGCATCCTCGAAGGAGCTGATGCCTCCGGCGGCCTTGATGCGCACCTTCTCTCCCACATGGGCCGCGAAAAGCTCCACATCCGCAAACGTGGCCCCCGCCGCGGAAAATCCCGTGGAGGTCTTGATAAAATCTGCCCCCGCTTCCGTCACCAGGCGGCACATAGTCTTCTTCTCCTCATCGGTCAGAAGGCAGGTCTCTATAATAACCTTTAAAATCCGGCTGCCGCAGATGTCCTTAAGCTCCTTAATCTCCTCCCGCACCGCGTCCAGGCGGCCGTCCTTCAAGTCGCCGATATTGATGACCATGTCGATCTCGTCGGCGCCGTTGGCGATGGCGTCCCTGGTCTCGAACGCCTTCACCGCCCGGGTCTGGTAGCCGTTGGGAAACCCGATGACCGTGCAGACCGCCATCCGCTCCCCCAGATACTCCTTCGCCCGCGCCACGTAGGACGGCGGGATGCACACCGACGCCGTGTGAAATTTAAGCGCCTGGTCGCAGAGCTCTTTCACCTGCTCCCAGGTGGCGTCCTGCGCCAGCGCCGTGTGGTCCACGGCTGAAAATATTTTATCTCTGTCCATTCTCTGTTCTCCTCGTCAAACTGCTCCGCGCAGAATCTGCGAAAGGAAGCTCTCCCCTCCGGTCGCCCCGTCCACGCCCAGGTAGTCCAGCACCGTGGCGCCGATATCTGCGAACGTCGTTCTCGTCCCCAGGTTCACGCCCATCTTCACCGGCCTGCCGAAAGCCACCATGGGGGTGTACTCCCTGGAATGGTCGGTGGACGGCGTGGATGGATCGCAGCCGTGGTCAGCCGTGATGATCAGAAGATCCTCGTCCCGGAGCGCCATCAGAAGCTCCGTCAGCCGCCCATCGAAATAGGTCAGCGCCTTCGCATACCCGTCCACATCATTTCTGTGCCCGTAGAGCATATCGTAGTCCACCAGGTTGGTGAAGCACAGGCCCTCGAAATCCCTGGCCATGTACTCCAGCGTCCGGTCGATGCCCTCCGCATTCCCCGCAGTGCGCACAAACTCCGTGACGCCGCGGCCCGCGAAGATGTCGTTGATCTTTCCCACCGCCAGCACGTCCCGTCCGCTCTCCTTTATATGGTCGAGCATGGTCTTTTCCGGCGGTTCCAGGGAGAAATCATGGCGTCTCGCCGTCCGCTTAAACGGATACTCCCCCTCAAACGGCCGGGCGATCACCCGCCCCACGCCCCAGGGGCCGGTGCAGAGCCGTCTGGCAATCTCACAGTACCGGTACAGCTCCTCCACCGGAACCACGTCCTCGTGGGCGGCAATCTGCAGCACGCTGTCGGCGGAGGTGTAGACGATCAGAGCCCCCGTTCTCATGTGCTCCTCCCCGTAGTCCCTGATGACCTCGGTGCCGGAATAGGGCCTGTTGCAGAGAATCCCCCGCCCGGTCTCCCGCTCCAGCGCTTCCGTCAGCTCCCTCGGGAATCCATCGGGGAACGTGGGCAGAGGACGGTCTGATATGAGCCCCGCGATCTCCCAGTGCCCGATGGTGGTGTCCTTTCCCTTCGACTGCTCCGCCATCCGGGCCACGGCTCCTAAAGGAACCTCCACCGGCTCCTGGCAGGAAACGCCCTCAATATTAAAAAGTCCCAGCTGCCGCATGTGCGGCATGGAAAAATACGGACTCGCCGCAGCAGCGGCGATAGTATTGCTCCCCTCGTCCTTATAGTCCGCCGCATCGGGCATCTCCCCGATGCCCACGCTGTCCAGCACAATCAGGAACACTCGCTTCATGGTCCATCCCTCCAGTCATTTTTCCTGTGGTTTTAGTGTAGCACATTTGCGGGGAAAAAACCACCGGAGGCAAGCTTGCATCAAATAATTTTCTGTGCTACTCTAATGCCTGTGAAGTGATCCGCCGCACTGTCTCGTTATATAGACTGAAGCGGAACGAAAGGGGGCGGTTCTATCAGCGCAGAAGAAAATCTGGAGCGGATGATACTGGAATACCAGGATCTCATCTTCTCCATATGCTATAAATTCACAGCCAACTATTTTGACGCCGAGGATCTGGCCCAGGACACGTTTCTGGCCGCCTATAAAAATTACGCCTCTTTCGACGGGGCCAACGAGCGGGCCTGGCTCTGCCGCATCGCCACCAACAAATCGCTGGACTACTTAAAGCGGGCGGGCCGCAGAAGCGTCCCCACGGAGGACGTCTATTTCTCCGGGCTGTCGGCCGAGGGGGCGTCCCTGGAGGACGACGTGATGGACCGGGAAGTCCGGAGGCGGCTCTGGGAATGCTGCAACCAGTTAAAATCCCCCTACAGGGAGGTCGCCATCGACTACTACTACCACGAGATGGAGATCGGCGATATCGTGAAGAAGACAGGGAAGAACATAAAAACCCTGCAGACCCAGATCTACCGGGCCAAAGGAATGCTGAGGCAGCTCTACGGAAAGGAGGCTTTATAATATGAACCATATACAGAACTTTGATTCAGTTCTCACGCCGGAAGAGCTTGAGCATCTGAAAACATGCGATTTCTGCGCGGAGAGGCTGGCCGATTCGGTCGAAAAAGAAGCGCTCATCCACGCGCCCGCCAGACTAAAGTCCTCCGTCATGGAGCGAAGCCGGGATGCGGATGTCCGCCTGGCCATGGCCGCCGGGGAGGCATCCCGGAGAATGAAATTCTTCCTCTACAGCTTAAAGGTGAGCGCCGCTGTGCTGGCCGCCCTGCTGTTTCTGGCCGCCGTACCCGCCGGCTCCTCCGGACGGCTGAAAAGCTCCGGGGCCGCGGAAGCCTCCAGGCTTCACCCCATGTCCATCTACGAGCAGGCACAGGAATACACCCGAAAGCTGGGCGATATAAATTTATTTGACAAGGAGGCATTTTACTATGACCAGAAAGAAAAATAGACTGATTACATTTTTATGGTCCCTGATCCCCGGAGCCGGCGAGATGTACCTGGGATTTATGAAACGCGGCGCCTGTATCATGGGAGCCTTCTGGGGCCTCTTAGCGCTGGCCGGACAGCTCCAGCTGGAGATCTTTCTCCTGCTGTCGCCGGTGATCTGGTTCTACAGTTTTTTTGAGACAGGAAACTTAAGCGCTCTGCCCGATGAGGAGTTCTACGCCATGGAGGACGACTTCATCCTCCACCGGGAGGACTTCCGGAAGGCAAAAAACTTCATCACGAGCCACCGCACCGCGTCGGCGGCCGTGCTCATCATCTTCGGCGTCAGCATCCTCTGGAACATCTTCCAGGGCATATTCTACCGTTTCCTGATGCCGTGGCTTCGCCTGCCCGGGGAGCTTCTGGAATTTCTCCGCTATCTGGGCCGCGCGCTTCCGCAGACAGCTGTGGCCATCCTGATCCTCTGGGCCGGCTATCAGCTTCTCAAGGGAAAGAAGGAGGAGCTGGGGCTGTAAGACCGCTCCTCCGGAACATTTAAATACTTATACAAAGGAGAGAGTAAATCATGCCATTAAACCCGATGAAGCTTTTACAGATCAAAAACGCGTGGGACCGCTTCACTGCAGGCCACCCCAAATTCCCCCTGTTCCTCAAGGCCATCCAGAAACAGGGAATCACCGAGGGCACCATCCTGGAGCTCAAGGTGACCGCTCCGGACGGCCGGGAGCTCTGCTCCAACTTAAAGCTCACGCCGGAGGACATGGAGCTTTTCAGAGAGCTGCAGGAGCTCTCCCGGTAATGCCGGGACTGCCCGCGCCTCACTCCTCACGTCTGTGCATCCTGCGCCACTCCTTAATCTGCTCCAGGCGCGTCTTAAACCTTCCCTCCACCCCCTGCTCCGTGGGCCGGTAATACTCCCGCCCCGCCAGGGAATCCGGAAGGCACTGCATATCCGCGATGCGGTCCTCAAGATCGTGGGCGTACTGATAGCCCTTCCCGTAATCCAGCTCTTTCATAAGCCCCGTTACCGCATTCCGTATGACCAGGGGAACCGGCTCCGCCAGCTGGTTTAACGCGTCCGCCTTCGCCTCGCCGTAGGCCACGTCCATGGCATTGGATTTCGGCGCCAGGGACATGTAGACCACGGCCTCCGTGATGCTCAGCACGCACTCCGGCATCCCCAGGAAATGGCAGGCCTGATAGGCAGCCACCGCAATCTCCATGGCCCGCGGATCCGCCAGGCCCACGTCCTCGCTGGCAAAACGGATGACACGGCGCGCCACATAGAGCGGATCCTCCCCCGCCTCCAGCATCCGCGCCAGCCAGTACACCGCCGCGTCCGGATCCGAGTTTCTCATGGACTTGTGGAGGGCGGAGATCAGATTGTAATGCTCCTCCCCCTTCTTATCATAGAGAAGAGATTTCTTCGAGGTACACTGCTCCACCGTCTCCTTCGTGACCGTCACCTTGTCCCCGTCCAGGCCGCCGTTTAAAACCACCATCTCCAGCGTGGACAGCGCCGCGCGGGCGTCTCCATTGGCAAAGCCGGCGATGGCTTCCAGCATGTCATCCCCGATGACCACCGTCTGCCGCCCAAAGCCGCGCTCATCCGTCAGCGCCCGCTTAAGAAGCCCCACCAGATCTTCCCTGCCCAGCGGCTGGAGCACGAACACCTTGCAGCGGGATAACAGCGCCCCGTTGATCTCAAACGAGGGATTCTCCGTGGTGGCCCCGATGAGAATGATGCTGCCCTTCTCCACAAAAGGAAGGAAGGCATCCTGCTGGGCCTTATTAAAGCGGTGAATCTCGTCCACAAACACAATGGTCCTGGCCCCGAACCGCCGGTTGTTCTCCGCCTGCTGCATCACCGAACGGATCTCCTTAATCCCGCTGGTCACCGCGGAAAAATCGATGAACGACGCCTGGGTGCAGTTGGCAATGACCCGCGCCAGCGTGGTCTTCCCCACACCGGGCGGCCCCCAGAAAATCATCGAGGAAATGCGGTCGCTCTCGATCAGCCGCCGTAAGACCTTGCCCGGCCCCAGAAGATGGGTCTGCCCCACGTACTCCTCCAGCGTCCTGGGCCTCAGCCTGGACGCCAGCGGCTGCTCCTCCTCCCGGTCAAAAAATGAAAGCTGTTCCATCCTTAGCGCCTCCCGCCCCGTACATTTCTCAAGTCTCCAATCAGAACAAACGTTCTTCTCGTATCTCTTTTATACCACATCTCAAGGCAGACTGCAAGACTGAAACAGCTTACAATTTCTATTATTTCTTTTCCCGCTTCCCGATCCGAAGCTCCGAGAGCGCCAGACCCGCCAGCGTGAGCACCGTGCCCAGGCCGGACATGGCCGTGATTACCTCCCCCAGCACCAGCACCGAGGTCACCACCGTGATAACCGGCACCAGATAAATGTAGACGCTGGTCTTCACGGCCCCCAGCGCCCGCACCGCAAAATTCCAGGTGACAAAGCAGGTGGCGGAGGCTCCCAGCCCCAGATAAATGAGATTTAAGAGGTACACCGGCTCCGCAAACCGCCAGGGCCCAAACTCAAACCCGAAGATAAAGAGCGCCGGAATCATAAACAGGATGCCGTAGCCGAAAATTCTGCGGGTGGAGCGGATGGTATTATAGCCATACTCCCCGATCTTTCTCGTGAGAATGGAATAGCAGGCCCATACAAAAGCCGCCAGAAGCGCCAGCAGATCCCCCGTGGGATTCAGCTCCATGGCGGAGCCATTGAAGCTGATCAGACAGATGCCCGCCATGGCTACCACGAAGCCGACGAAGAAATTCACCCCCATCCGCTCCTTCTCCCTCGCAAAAAGGTGGGTCAGGATGGCCGTGAAAAACGGCGCCGCGGATATGATGACGCCCACGTTGGAGGCCAACGTGTAGGTCAGGGCAATATTTTCCAGCAGATAGTAGAGGCAGACGCCGCAGAGCCCGGCGAGGCAGAAGATGAGTTCCCGCTTCGCGGCGGAGTCTCCTCCCCCTGCGCCGCCCGTTCCCGCGAAGCCCGCTCCTGCGCCAGCTGCCCCGGCCGCCGCAAATCTGTCAAGCCTTCCCGGCCGCGCCAGCCACAGGGCAATATAGCCCATGACAAAGCGGATAAACAGTATCTCCACCGGCTGGAAATCCTTCAACAGCACCTTGGTGGATATGAATGTGGTTCCCCACACGACAATCGTAAAGACCGCGGCCAGATGCCCGGCCATCCTTCTATTTTCCATCCTGTTCCTCCCTTTCCAGGAAAATCTCCCGGTACACTCCCGGCGTCAGACCGATGACCCGGTTAAAATAATTGGTAAAATGGCTCTGATCCGAGAATCCGGTCCGAAGCGCCGCCTCCGCCGGCATCATCCCCTGTTCCAGAAATTCCCTGGCCCGGTTTATGCGGACCGTCTCCAGATAGCGGTAGGGCGTCATCCCGCGGCTTTTCGCGAACGCCCGCAGAAGCGCCGATTTGCTGGAGTGGGCCTCGCGGCAGATCTCGTCGAGGCTGATCCTGCGGTCATAATTTTCCTCCATGAAGCGGCAGGCCCTGCCGATCTCCCCGCCGTCCTCCGCCAGGCGCTCCGCAGACGGCCTTCCGCCAAGGCCGATGAGCGTTCCCAGAAGCAACAGCAGATGCTCCTCCTTCTCAAACTCCCCAGAGCCCTCCATCATCATCCGGTGCAGCTTTTGCAGATGATACGCGGCCTCCTCATTTTCTATGACGGGCCCGCAAAAAACCGGCGGCTCGCCGTCCCCGGTGATCTCACGCACAAAACGCGCCATGACCTCCGCCGGAATATTGACTGCCCGGTAACTGAAACGCCCTCCCTCCAGCTGCTCACAGCAATGGCTGTCGCCGGGGTTAAATAAAATCACGTCGCCGGGGCGGACCAGGAACTCCCTCGTGCCGCATTTTAAATGCCGCCTCCCCTCCTCCACATATCCGATCACATAGTGTTCGTGAAAATGGCTGGGAAACGGGCGGACCAAGCCCTCCAGATGATAAGCCTCCATATTCAGATCTTCGTCGTAGCAGACGGTGCGCGTTTCTCTGTTCATATCCCACTCTCTCCTCCGGAAGCGCCTTACCAAACGTTCCTAGTATACCACCAGTTTCATAAAATTGCTTGTAAAATATCTTCATTTCAGAAAGTAATTCTTGAATCAAAGGCAAATCGGTGATAATCTAGACAGGTACCGCCTTGCGGCAGGCGGAGCTAAGAGGTGACATCCATGGAACATAAGACAAATACAAAAGGAAAGTTAAAGAAAGCATTGATAGCGGCCTTCCCCCACACCATCCCCATCTTTGCGGGCTTCTGGTTTCTGGGACTGACCTACGGCATCTATATGAACGTGTCGGGATTCAGTTTCCTCTATCCCATGATCATGAGCCTGACCATCTTCGCGGGCTCCGTGGAGTTCGTGGCCGTCAGCATGCTGCTGGGCGCCTTCGCGCCGCTGCAGTCGCTGGTGATGACGCTGATGATCAACGCGAGACATTTATTCTACGGGATCTCCATGCTGGATAAATTCCGCGGCCTGGGACTTAAGAAGCTCTATCTCATCTTCGGCATGTGCGACGAGAGCTTCTCCATCAACTACACGGCCAGCATTCCGGAGGATGTGGACGCGGGATGGTTCATGTTTTTCGTGACGCTTTTAAATCAGATCTACTGGTTTACGGGCTCCACACTGGGAGGCATCTTCGGATCCCTGATCCACTTTAATACGGAAGGGCTGGACTTCGTGATGACCGCCATGTTCGTGGTCATCTTCATGGAGCAGTGGCTCAAGGACAGGCGGCACGAGAGCGCGCTTCTAGGTCTGGGGCTCTCGCTTTTCTGCCTCCTCATCTTCGGGGCAGACAATTTCATCATCCCGTCCATGATCACGATTCTCGCGGCGCTGACCGCGGTGCGGGGCCCGCTCACGCGCGCACAGACGCCGGCGGAGGAAGGAGGCGCAGAAAAATGACACTGACAGAACAGATTATCACCATCAGCATGGTAGTTCTGGGAACCGTGATCACCCGGTTTCTGCCGTTTCTCGTGTTCCCGGCGGGCAGACCCACGCCGGAATATATCAAGTATCTGGGAAAAGTGCTGCCGCCGGCAGTATTCGGGCTCTTAGTCATCTACTGCCTGAAAAATGTCAGCCTGTTTGCCGGCAGCCACGGAATCCCCGAGTTCATCAGCATCGCGCTGGTGATCGCCCTGCACCTGTGGAAACGGCAGATGCTTCTGTCCATCGCAGGCGGGACCATCTGTTATATGGCGCTGGTGCAGACGATTTTTTAAAATATTTTAATTCCACTCCGGCGCCAGAAGAAAATCGGCAATATTGCGGTGTTTGATGCCGTTTCTGCTCATATCGAGCTCATCCATTGTCACAACATATTTGGGAAAATGATCGCGGAGGGAATCGTACGCCCCGAACTCACGAAGGACGGTTTCCTCCGATGCCAGCAGATAAGCCACCTGGACATACAGCTTCTCCCCCCGTCTGTCACACACAAAATCGATTTCCCGGTCCCCGACACGCCCGACCGTCACTTTGTAGCCCCTGCGGATAATCTCCATATATACGATATTTTCAAGAATAAGATTAATATCTCTCATATTGCCGCCGAACACGGCTTCACGGATACCGTGATCCGCGATATAGTATTTCTCGTTGGTCGCAAGAATCTGCTTTCCCTGAAGATCCTCTCTTTTGACCTTGAAAAACAGGTAAGCATCACAGCAGTATTTAATGTAATTGAGTATCGTCTCCGCGGCGACAGTCCGGTGTTCGCTCTTAAAAAACTTCACCAGCGATGTGGCAGAGAAAGTCGTTCCGACATTCGCCATCACATAGGCAATGATCCGTTCCAGCAAGTCAACATCACGCACGCGGTTCCGCTTCACGATATCCTTTAGCTGCACTGAATTAAACACATCCGTCAGATACTGCCTGGACGGCTCCCCGGCATATTTAAGATTGGCAAGATACGGCATCCCGCCCACGGTGAGGTAGGTTTTAAAACACTGCCCTTCAGAGACTCCGGTTTCCACCGTAGAATAAAGCTCAAGAAACTCGGCAAAGGAAAAGGGATAGATCACAAACTCAACATAGCGGCCGCCCAGGTATGTGGCAAGCTCGCCGGACAGCAGATTTGCATTGGAGCCGGTGACATAGATGTCACAGTCCAGCGCGACGCGCAGTGAATTAATACACTTCTCCCAGTCCTTCACTTCCTGTATTTCATCAAAGAACAGATAGACCTTTCCCTCCATATCTTTCGCCCTGTCCATCACTTCCCCGTGGAGCGCCTGGGCGGTCAGAAGATGGGAATAGCTCATATCCTCAAAATTGATGGAGATAAATTGAGACGGCGCCACACCGGATTCCATCAGCTCTTCTTTCACAAGATCCAGCATAACCGATTTGCCGCAGCGCCGGACGCCGGTCATCACCTTGACAAGCTCATTTCCTATAAACGGGCGGATCCGGCTCATATATGCTTCTCGTTTAATCATGGAAACGCTCCCTTTCGTTCAATCTGATTATAGTATACCCAATTTACATCGAAAATTCAACCAAGAATATGTAATTTTATCAGTTATAACTTATAAAATTATAAATTTATTACACTTTATAAGTTATATCTTTATTTCTTGTTCGCCGTTCTTCACACCTCCAGACCAGACGCCTCCCCCTCCTTCGCGCCGCCAGACCGCACGCAGTCATCCCTCCCTCACGCCAGAAGGCCCCGCCGGGACATCCGGCAGGGCCTTCAACTGCTTTATGAAACCATATTTTATTCTTACGCGTTCTTGCCGCAGCACTTTTTGTACTTCTTGCCGCTGCCGCAGGGACAGGGATCGTTTCTTCCGATCTTCGGCCCCTTGATCACGGTGCCGGAGATCTTCTGTGCCTTGTAGAGCTCTTTTCTCTTCTCGGGCGTCAGAATCGCATCCCACTGGGGAAGTCCGTAGAGCCAGTCAGCCTTCGCCTCCACCATGTTGTAGTAGAGCTTCTCCGGGTCGATCTCGATCTTCACCACAGTGTCCTCCTCCATGGTGTCGATGGGGTTCTCGTAGCCCTTAAGGCTCTCGTTGATGCCGTCCAGGAATCCGGTCATGATGAGAAGCTCCGTGTTGTACTTCTCAGCCAGCTCCTTCACAGTGCCCTCGATCACTTCCTCGGGCTTTGCGAGAATCTGCTCGTATATGCCCTTCTCAATCGTGAAATATCCGGCCCATAACTTCTCTCTCTCTTTATCATTTAAGCCTTCGCCATAGGCAAGATTTCTCCATGTTTCAAGTAATCCCATGTCTTCATCCATCCTTTTTGATTTCTTAGATAATATAGTACCTTTCCTAGTATATAACAAGTCCCGCTATTTTGCAAAATGTTTTTCACGCAGTTTCCAGTGCGTTCGTTTTTTAATTAACATTTTCGTCAAGTTTTTGTCGAAATATTGTATAAAATGTTTCTTTATCCTTCTACATCATACAGTTTTGCAACAAAATAATTTTATATTTTTTCATTATCGCGCACATTTCTGTATTTTTTCTGTCATTTATTCCGTGGATTCAGAGGGAAAATGTGTTACTTTTTTAACATTTTCTATTGATTTTTTAGAACTCCTGTAGTATACTATGGTCAATGAAAGACGACGCGAAGTTAAAAACAGCAAGCCGTATGCGTCGGCGGCGGAATGGAGATCGTATTCTATGAAGGTATCAATCTTTGGCGCAGGAACTATGGGACGCGGTATCGCACAGGCATTTGCCACACACGGAGACACCGTTTTACTCTACGCGAGCAGCAAGGAATCCGCTGAGAAGCATCGCGCACAGCTGGACAAACAGCTTCAGAAGCGCGTCGAGAAGGGCAAGATGACCGAGGAAGATAAGAACGCCATCATGAGCCGCATTTTAGTTGAGGACGAGGCGGCATCCGCAGACTCCGATCTGATCATCGAGAGCGTTGCCGAAGATATGGCGGCAAAGACCGAGCTGTTCGGCCGTCTTGACAAGCTCTGCAAGCCGGAAGCGATTTTCGCGACCAACACCTCCTCTCTCTCCATCACAGAGATGAGCTACGGCTTAAAGCACAACGTAATCGGAATGCATTTCTTCAACCCGGTTCCGTCCATGAAGCTGGTGGAGGTTATCCGCGGAATCAATACGCCGGATGAGACCTTTGAATTTGCATACAACCTGGCGAAAGACTTAGGCAAGGATCCCGTAGAGGTCCAGGAGGCCCCCGCTTTCGTTGTAAATAAACTGCTGATCCCGATGATCAACGACGCCATCGGCCTGGTTGAGTCCAAAGCCGCCACCGTCGAGGACATCGACAAGGCGATGCGCCTGGGTGCAAACCATCCCATGGGCCCGCTGGCTCTGGGTGATTTCATCGGCCTGGACATCTGCCTGGCAATCATGCAGACCCTTTACGAGGAAACCGGCGATTCCAAATACCGCCCCACCTTCCTCTTAAAGAAGATGGTCCGCGGCGGTCTGCTTGGAAAGAAATCCGGCCGTGGATTCTATGACTACAGCAAGTAATCCTTTTACATAGTCCCTTTTTATACGCTACTACTTTTTTATTTTTCCTTATAAAGGCCCGCAGCACCCGGCAGAGTGCGCCAAACCTCTGCCAGCGCTGCGGGCTCCTCTTTTTCTGCGGACGAAAAAATACCCCGCCGGCCATTTCACGGTCGCCGGCGGGGTACCAAAAAGGGGAGGATAAGTATTCGAAACTCTTTTGTACACTCCTAGTATGAACAGTACACAGAGATTTATTCATGCGAAATTATTTTCATGCATAAAAAGACATCCAAGCGCATCCCGTCCGCTCCTCCTTTACAAACCCGCCCCCGCCATGTAAAATAAAACCAGACAAAGGAGGATTTCACCATGGGATTATTCGGCAAAAACGCAGGAGCCGGCCAGGACGGGGCCAGGCACTGGACGAATGTCATTAAAAATTCCGGCCCCGGCGGGCTTCTGCTCTGGCGCCAGCCGGAGGAGGATTTCAATACAGACTCGACCCTGGTCGTCATGCCGGGCGAGAGCGCGGTCTTTGTATCGCAGGGAACCATCGAGCAGGTATTCGAGAGCGGCACCTACCAGCTTTCCACCCAGAACTACCCCTTCATCACCCGGCTTCGCAGCATTCTCACCGGAGGCGTCAGCACCTTTCACTGCGCCGTCTATTTTGTGCGGAAGGCGGACAGCCGGGAAATCCGCTGGGGTACGGCCACGCCTATCCAGGTACGGGACAAGGTGTGGGGCATCTACACCTCCGCCAGGGCCAGGGGCGCCTACCGGGTGCGCATTGAGGATCCGGCGGTATTTCTGGAAAAGCTGACCGGCGGCAATATTCCGTTCCAGTTCCAGGAGCAGCTAGAGGACTATTTCTCCAGAGAATTTCAGTCCAAAATCAAAAGCGCCATTTCCAGGTTTTTAAACAGCCGCCAGGAGGAGCTGATCGGCATCGACGCATTTTTAGACGAGCTCTCCGGGGAGATCACCCCCTACATAGACGAGACGCTTGCAGAATACGGTTTAAAATGCGTGAATTTCTCCCTGGCCGGCCTGGACATTGACACCGGGAAATACGACGCCATCGACCAGTCCCAGATCGACTCCATCCGCAGGGAAAAGCTGGCCCGCGGAGACAAGGCGGCCATGGACGTGCTGGGAAGCGGCTGGGAACGCCAGAAGGCCGCGGATATTCTCGGCGACCTGGCCAGAAACTCCGGTTCCGCCGGCACCGCGGCAGGCGCAGGCATGAGTATGGGAATGGGCATGGCCGCCGGAAACGCCCTGGGCGCCATGGCAGGACAGCTGTTCTCTGCAGCCGGTTCTGCCGACCCGGTGGAGGCGCTCGGGAAGTTAAAAAAGCTGCTGGATGCGAGGCTTATCGAACAGAGTGAGTATGACGAAAAGAAAAAAGAGATTCTGAGCCGGTTATAGATAAAACCGCGATATTTTCAGAGCATTTCCTGCAAAAGAGAGGCGACGCACAAGCTGCGGCCGCCTCCTTTTTACATATCTTATCGCACCACCGTCACAGACGTTCCCAGCACCTCGTAATTGGACACCGGGTTGTCCGTTCCCGTCACCTGCTTTAAATTTTGCAGGCCGGCCAGCGGCGACACATCCGTCACGTAGTTGTCGGAAAAATCAATGATCTCCAATACCCCCATCGCCTGGGCGAAGGACAGGTCCGTCAGTTCATTTTCCCGGATGGAAAGCTGCTTTACATTCTTAAGCCGCGCAAGAACGTCCAGGTGATCAGCGAACGTCACATCGTCCCAATCCACATAGACAATGCCGCCCCCGCCGGAAATGCTGACATTCTTATACAGCTTCAGATGGTCGGCCTGCAGTTCCTCCAGAACCGTATTTTCCTGGATTTTATCGAAGTTGATCTCCGCGCTCATGCCGGAGATATTCAGACGTTTCAGAGCCGGCAGGTTGAAAATCCCGGAAATGTCATCGTAGGTTTCCGTCCCGGAGAGATCCACCTCCTCCAGAGACGTCATCCCCGGAATAAAGCTGTAATCCCGCTCTGTAGAAATAAAACTGGTGCAGGTCAGGGATTTTAAGCTACCCAGACTGGAAAATACCGACGGATCGGACACCTGGCAGCTGTCCAGGGTCAGTGTCTCCAGACCGGACATATTTCTCAAAAAGCTCATGCCCTGGAAGCCCTCCAGATAAAGCTCCTTTAGCTGGGACAGGCCGGAGAGATCGGGCTCCGGACAGCCATAGGGGAGATCCAGATGCAGCGTTTCCAGGCCGTTTAAACCGGACACCGCGGAAAAGTCCTTAATCTCATCGCACATCACCACGGAGAGCGCTTTCAGACCTGCGCAGTCCTTCAAGGCATCCAGAGTCAGCATGGTTCCGTTGGAAAGGCTTAAGCGCTCCAGCCCGGTCAGTCTGGAGACAAAACCGATGTCCCGCAGGTTCTCCGAGGCGACGGACAGTTCCTTTAACCCCGTCATCATGCCCAGCACGGAAAAATCCATGGAAAGACTTCTGGATTCCAGCGCCAGGGACTCCAGCGCCTCCCCCTGGATCAGCATTTTAGGGTCCGTCAGCTCTCCCCGGACAGACAGCTTCTTTAACTCCGGAAAATTCTCAATGCCGGAAAGGTCAAAGGAGGAGCTGATGGTTCCGATTTCCGTCAGATGCTGCGGCTCGTCCACCACCGCCTCAATCTCCGCCATACTGCCGAAATACCCGGAAATTCCCCGGAGGGGCAGTCCCGCCAGATCGCCCTCGTGCAGGCTGGCGCTGGTGCCAAGCTCCACCAGGCTCGAAAATGCGGGCAGACAGGACAGATCCGCCTCGGGATATGTATCGCGGGAAAATGTCTCCCAGATGAGCTCCGCCTCCGGCTCCTCCGCCGGGTCCGCAAAGCTGTAGCCAATTTTTCGCAGATCGGTGGTGGTAGAAAGGGACAGCTGACGGATCCGGGACAGCTCCGCCGCCGTGACCTCCTCCACCGGCCGGTCAAACACCGCCTCGCAGAAGGCCGCAAACAGCGGATCCTCTCTCAGTCTCTCCCGCGCGGCGTCGGCGAGGTCCGACGCCCCTTCTATTTCCGCTCCTGGAGCCGTCTGGCCGACTCCCACTGCCGCCTGTTCTGCATCCACAGAGCCGTCCGCGCTGCCGCCACGGAGCATCCGGGGCACAAATGCAGCCCCAAACAGAATAAAGAGCACGGCCGCCGCCGTGGCCACCATTATCCCGGTGCCCGTCCCCCGGCCGGTTTCTGCCCTCTGCGGAGGTTTCGCCGTGTACTGGAACTGCGGCTGGCGCGGGGTTTCCCCGCTGCTCTCCAGGGTATACCGGGTGTGGCAGTATTCACATTCCGCCACATTGGGGTTGGACTCATCCACCTTCAGAGTCCCGCCGCAGGCTTTGCATTTTAATTCTGTCAATCTCATATCTGAACCTTTCTGCCCTACAGGGATTTTCCCATTTCGTACGCCATTTTCGGATATTCCGTGTTCTCAAGGTCTGCCGCCGTCGAACAGGCCGCCGCATTGAGAATCCCGCTGTTTTCCCACTCCAGAAAATCAAACATTCCCTTAAACGTGGCGTTGGGGCCTTCGGCGGATTCCATGGTGTCGTCTGTCATCGCCGTGATCAGCACGGCCTTCTTTCCCTTGTAGAGGGCGGCATCATTGGCGTAAAAGCGGTCGATCGCCGCCTTGATCTGCGCGCTGACGGTGTAGTAGTAGACCGGGGACACAAAAGCGACCGCATCCGCCGCGAAGAGCAGGGGATTTAACTCCTCCATGTCGTCCTTAAATACGCACCCCGCGTCCGCCGTGTGACATTTCTCGCAGGCGATGCAGGGGTGTACCTGCTTGAAGGCGGCGTCGAACCGGGTTACCTCGTGGCCTGCCGCTTTGGCCCCGGCAATGAACTGCTCCGCCAGCGCTGCTGTCGTTCCGTTTTTGTGGGGACTTCCTGTGATTACTAATACTTTCATTGATTTGCCTCCTGGTTATCATTTTTATACGTTTCTGATTACAACTATCTCCGGCACTCCGCCGCCAGAAATTTCTTTTATTTTTATCAGAAAATATCATACCACAGATGCCGGGGTTTGGCGAGAAGGGAAACACAATTAAGCTGCGGGAAAAAATTATCGTCCCGTGAGATTCTGTATAAAACTTCCCGTTTAATTTCGTTATCCATTTGTGGATAATATCCAAAATTCGCATTCTATTTTTTAATAGATATAGGAGGTAAAAACTATGATCACGTACGACAAATTATGGGAAACTATGAAGAAGAAGCAGATCTCCCAATACAGGATGATCCGCTATTACGGCGTCAGTGCCGGACAGCTGGGAAGACTTAAGAAAAATATGTATGTCTCCACGCACACTATCGAAATGCTCTGCGATATTCTGGAATGCCGGGTGGAGGATATTCTTGAGTATCGGCCGGGCAAGCCTGCAGACAAGGAAAAGGATTCTGACGACGACCGCATTTTCTATTCGCAGACAGCGGGCAGTCCGGACACTGCCCCGCTGTCTGCGGGAAAGGAAGCGATGCATTCCAGCATATCCTGGAACGAACCGCAAAATTCACATTAGAAAATCCGACTTATTTTCCTCGTAGCTCCTCAAAATACCCAGAAAATGCTCGCTTTTAATTGCATCATAGCCGTCCATTTTCTTTAATTCCAAATAATTTTTCTTTGCACTTTCCATATCCATCTGGCTTATAAAATATCCTGCATATTCTCTGACCGATGGAACTGCCCATAAATATTTCTCTGATTGCTCCACTTTATTATCTTCATCATATATAATTGACAACGTTAAATAATAAATCGTGGACATACGTGCTTCCGCTATAGAGCTTGCAAGCTTCACCTAAAACCGATCAACTTCATTTGCTCCTATCCTTTGCGAGACCTTAAATACCTGCTGTTTCTCCTTCCCCAGAATCACATCATACGTATGAGAGGGCTTTATCAGCTGATACAGTGTTTTCTGCGGATCCAGCATATTGTAGTAATCTAATATATTGAATGAAATCTCCTTTATATAAGCCACCTGGTCTCCGATGTTTCTCAGCTTTATATCAACTGTAAACTCCTTATCTTCATCCAAAGAGATATCTACGATTTTTATGTCTGACTTCTGCTTTTCTTTTGAAATATTCGTGATCTGAACTTTGTTCCTGTCCCCGATAATGATTTTATCTCCGCTGACATTCAGATTTCTCTCACTGTTTTTGGGAATTTTCGTTTTTATTATCGCAAAGAGAGCTGATATAACTGCAATACCTAACCCGCTAAATATCCATTCTTTATTGCTCATAAGCCATTCTATCATATCAGTATTCTCCTTTATGCTTTAATCGGTCAGTTCATCAAAGGTCTTTCTTCTATTGATTTTACTGTCAAATTTTGTGGGAAATAATACTATGCACTCTGTCCGACTTAATCCACTGCCATTTTTATTGTTGGAGTCGTAACAAGAAACATATCAATATACCCCCTATACGTTACTGACTAGAAAAAAATATAAAATTCCCTAACGATATTTGTTGTATATCCCGACCCAAGTCTGCCATATTATCGTGTTTTTCTTCGAGCATTGAATATGCTATGTAGCATCTATTTCTTATCTGACTATTTACTACTTCAATCTTCACATTTAACAAACATATTCTTTATCATCGTTCCCGACAAACCGTTTCATTAAAACTTCTCGTTTTTGCTTACCAATAACCCACAAAAAGAGAAACAACGATATTATCCTCCAAAAAATTGATGGCACTAAAATATTCCAAAATGATGATACCCCATTAACTATTTGAAAATCCATAATCGCACCTCATTTTCAAAAAGCTTTATGGTTCACTCATAAATCTAATAGGTTTTATATCAAAAGCCGTACCCTCTACATTCATACTTTTAACATAGCGTAAAAATGCCCAAAATAACGCTCATAAACACACCTTACCTTTTCATCATTCTAAGTCTATAAAATCCAAATTACATTATAGCAAAACGCCCATCTTTTTACAATTACCGCGCACGCTTAAAACTTTAAGCCAGTTTCAGGCTATTTGAATGTATGCGGGTGCTGCCAGATCATCTATAAACACTATCACACGCAATAGTATGTAATATTTATCAAAGACCTTGGTAACCAATTCTCCACCTCTCTACAGATTTCTCCCCATAGCAATAACACGCCAGCCGTGGTTTGCAAAATAATTGCGTTTAGTCGTAAACAAAAAGAGAGCCTGCCAGGATCTGTGATCCTGACAAGCTCTCGATTTTACTTGATTTCTTAGAACTTCCCAGCCTTCGCCGCTTCCTCAATCGAAACCGCAACCGCCACAGTCATGCCCACCATCGGGTTATTTCCTGCGCCGATCAGACCCATCATCTCCACGTGGGCCGGAACGGAGGAGGAGCCTGCGAACTGCGCGTCGGAGTGCATACGGCCCAGAGTGTCGGTCATGCCGTAGGAAGCCGGGCCGGCTGCCATGTTATCCGGGTGCAGGGTACGTCCGGTACCGCCGCCGGAAGCTACGGAGAAATACTTCTTGCCCTTCTCCATGCACTCTTTCTTGTAGGTGCCTGCTACCGGGTGCTGGAAACGGGTCGGGTTGGTGGAGTTTCCGGTGATGGAAACGTCAACGCCCTCTTTCCACATGATGGCAACGCCCTCGCGGACATCGTTGGCGCCGTAGCAGTTTACCTTGGAGCGGAGTCCGTCGGAGTAGGACTTTCTCCAGAGCTCCTTCACCTCGCCGGTGTAGTAGTCCATCTCAGTCTCCACATAGGTGAAGCCGTTGATTCTGGAAATGATCTGCGCCGCGTCCTTGCCGAGACCGTTTAAGATCACGCGGAGCGGTTTTTTGCGGACCTTGTTGGCCTTCTCGGCGATACCGATGGCGCCCTCCGCAGCCGCGAAGGACTCATGGCCTGCCAGGAATGCGAAGCAGTCCGTCTCCTCCTCGAGGAGCATCTTTCCTAAGTTGCCGTGGCCTAAGCCAACCTTTCTCTGGTCAGCTACGGAGCCGGGGATGCAGAATGCCTGAAGGCCCTCGCCGATGGCAGCCGCCGCGTCCGCCGCTCTCCTGCAGCCCTTCTTGATGGCGATGGCTGCGCCTACGGTGTAGGCCCACTTCGCGTTCTCGAAGCAGATGGGCTGAATGCCCTCGACCATCTTGTAAACGTCCAGGCCAGCGTCCTTGGTGATCTTCTCGGCCTCCTCGATGGATGCGATGCCGTAGCTGTTTAACGTCTCATTGATCTGTTTGATACGTCTCTCGTATGATTCAAATAATGCCATTATCCTGTCCTCCTATTGACTTTGACTATGTATTACTCTACGCGCGGATCGATGATCTTCACGGCGTCCGCAACACGGCCATACTGGCCTTTTGCCTTCTCGTATGCGGTGTTGGGGTCGTCGCCCTTCTTGATGAAGTCGGTCATCTTGCCAAGGCTCACGAACTGGTAGCCGATGATCTGGTCGTCAGCGTCCAGCGCGATGCCGGTTACATAGCCCTCAGCCATCTCAAGGTAGCGGGGACCTTTCTTGAGGGTTCCGTACATGGTTCCAACCTGGGAGCGGAGTCCTTTGCCCAGATCCTCGAGGCCGGCTCCGATGGGAAGTCCCTCCTCGGAAAATGCGCTCTGGGTTCTGCCGTAAGCGATCTGTAAGAACAGCTCTCTCATGGCGGTGTTGATCGCGTCACAGACAAGGTCGGTGTTGAGTGCCTCAAGCACCGTCAGGCCCGGGAGAATCTCGGACGCCATGGCTGCGGAGTGGGTCATACCGGAACATCCGATGGTCTCCACAAGAGCCTCCTGAATGATACCCTCCTTCACATTCAGAGTCAGCTTGCAGGCGCCCTGCTGCGGTGCACACCAGCCGATTCCGTGGGTCAGACCGGAAATATCGGAAACCTGCTTGGACTGTACCCACTTTGCCTCCTCCGGGATGGGAGCCGCGCCATGGTGGACGCCCTGTGCAACCGTACACATCTTTTCTACTTCATGTGAATAAATCATTGTAAAACTCCTTTCAGATTGTTTTGATGGTGAAACATTTAATTGTTAAATTTATCACATCACACCTGCTTTCATTGTAAAATAAAAATGACGGTTCGTCCATAGTTTTTTTCTACAATTTTTGCGGGATTGTGTTGGGATATTTGGTCGCGGGGGGCGGGGG
>ERZ894229.127-NODE-127-length-84536-cov-9.56117_pt1 | contig 84536 bp, 61 predicted proteins | sample MGYA00380295_ERZ894229 | MGnify/ENA primary metagenome ERZ894229 (study PRJEB32331, sample SAMN06328479) | human gut metagenome | biome: human gut microbiome; feature: stool | host: Homo sapiens | collected 2014-09-17 ... | reverse complement strand
GGCTTTTATGGCGATAGATTTATTAAAATTCGATCAGGAGTGCAACGATCTGGTATGCATGGGAATCGAGGGAGTTCACTGGATTGATCCGACGGAAGAGATTGGCAGGGAAGGCTTCTTTCGACTGGGGGAAAAACAGGACGAGTATCCTTTTGGCGGCTGTGTAGCCTGGGCATTCAAAAACAGAGATTACGCAAGAGTCAATGAAGATACATTTGAAGATGTTTTGACGATTGAAGCAGATTGGAAATCGAAGCAGACAGACCTTCCTTTAGGGGGATTTAACTTAGATGACAGTTCGATTAAGAATGAAATTACGAATATGAACAATACCGTCATGAAATATATCCCGCTTCTGGATTTGGGACTGGTAGAGGATATCGACAAAACTCTGGCAGATTTTCAGAAGCAGGCCGAGGCGGCGGGACTTGATAAGATCGAAAACGAGGTGAAACGCCAGGTATCCCAGTATCTGGAGGAACAGGAGTAGAAGAAATGAGTTATCCGATTCTATATTTCTTAACGGATCAGTGGCGGTATGACTGCCTGGGCTGTAATGGCGCTTCAGTTCTTAAAACTCCCAATCTGGACAGTCTTGCGGCAGACGGTGTGCGATTTGAACGCGCTTATACAACCAACGCCCTCTGCTCGCCCGCCAGGGCTTCGATTCTCACAGGCCTTTATCCGCATCACCACGGTCAGCTCGCCAATACGGGGAATTTCAATGCGGTGTTTGACCGGCAGGTTCTGGACCATAAAGGTTATTTTCAGTACTTAAAGGAGGCCGGGTATCATACGGGCTACTGCGGCAAATTTCATCTGGGAGAGGAAGGACATTACAGTCAGTGGTATATCGAGGACTGGAGAACCGAAGGCGATTTCTTAAAGGCGCTGAATCAGAAGGGCATTACGTATGACTTTGGAATTCATGAGGTGCAGCCTTTGGAATGGGGAAAGGAGGCCGTATTCTGCGGCCGGTCAGTCCTCTCTGAGAGGGATCACCATGATGCATGGACTGCGGACCAGGCTATTGAAATGATCGAACGATTTTCTGAGGAGGAAGAGCCTTTCGTCATCTGCGCAGGATTCCATGGCCCCCATTTTCCTTACGCTGTTCCGGCTCCATATGATACGATGTATGATCCGGAGCTGGTTGAAAGATGGGAAAATTTTGATGAAATGTTCGAACAGAAACCGCTGGTTCAGCAGAAGGAACTGATGCGCTGGAATACCGCTCACTTAAGCTTTAAGGGCTGGCAGAGGGTGGTCGCAGCTTACTGGGGATACTGCAGCTTTATCGATGCCCAGATCGGACGGGTAATTAAGGCGATGAAAGAAAAAGGACTGTATGAGGAAGCCATGATCGTGTTCTCGTCTGATCATGGGGACATGCTGGGAGGCCACAGGCTGTTTAACAAGGGATTTAATATGTATGAGGAAGACAACCATATTCCTCTGATTGTGAAATTACCGGAAGATGCCGTGGAAACAGCCGGGAGAAGCTGCAGCCGTTTTGTGAGCCTGGCAGATCTGGCGCCTACATTTCTTGAAGCAGCGGATACTGCTTTTGAGGAGAAAATGCCCATGGATGGGAAATCTCTTTTCCCCCTTTTGAGACAGGATGAAAGGGACTTGAAAAAGGCGTGGAGAGATGAGATTCTTGTGGAGTTTAATGGATATGAAAGCACTCTTGTGACCAGCCGTATGATACGGGACGAGACATGGAAATACGTCTATAACCCGTTTTCTATTGACGAGCTGTACGATATGGAGTCAGACCCGGGAGAACTTCGGAACCTGGCGGCATTACCGGCCTTTGCTCATGTAATGCGAAGAATGAGAGAGCGAATGTACCATTGTCTAAAGGAGGCAGGGGATTCGATTGTGGAACTTTCCTTATGGCAGAGCAATTCCTATGGACTGATTGTGTCGCCGAGAGAGCATTAAGCTGAGGAGTTTTGTATGAAAAGACAAGAGGGCAAACACCCGAATATTCTGTGGATTGTGACGGATCACCACGCGTATTACGGGCATGAGGGAGTAAAGAGGCCGAATTTTGAGCGGCTGGCCGAACATGGAGTTCTGTTTTCGAATACCTACTGTTCCACGCCGCTGTGCTGCCCTTCCAGAAAGTCCATGCTCACCGGACTGTATGCGTGTAACCACGGGCAGATAAACAATGCTGTAACCATGGCGCCTGACAGTGATGAGACGTATTTGGAAGCATTGAGGGACCGTGGGTATGACAACTATTATATTGGTAAATGGCATGCAGGCGGCGGAAGTCCGGCAGACCTTGGCTGCCATGGATTATTTTACCCGGGCTATGATAATCCCTACCATCAGCCGGAATACCGGAGATACCTTGCCGGCCATGGACTTCCTCCGGCTGAAATGATGGTGGAGAAGAATATGTGCGAGGAAGGCTGGATTGATGAGGCGAAGGAGGGGGAAATCTATTCTTTCACCCACGATCTGCTTAATGAAGTGATCTCCGGAATTCTCATAGGGCCGAAAGAAAGTCATGAGGCCTTTTATTATGCGCATGCAGCGTGTGAATTGCTGGAAGAATTAAAAACACGGGAGGAAGACACACCGTTTTCAATCCGGTTAGATTTATACGGTCCACACCAGCCTTATCATCCGACCATGGAATACGCCGCCCTTTATCCCCCGGAAGATATCAGACTGCCTGTGAGTTTTCGGGATGATTTAAAGAGCAAGCCAGAGGTATATCAGTTTGAGACAGGAAGAGGAATCAGCCGGAATAAAAAGCTGATGAGACCGGGAACTGTGACAGAAGATGAATGGAAACTGATTCTGTCACGGTGCTATGGACAGATTACGCTGATTGATGATGCTGTAGGGCGGGTCCTTCATAAATTGGAAGAATTACAGTTGAGTCATGACACCGTGGTGCTGTGGACCTCTGATCACGGAGACGGGATTGCATGCCATGGAGGTCATACGGATAAGTCTGCCTATATGCCGGAGGAAATTATGAGGATTCCGCTTGCCATCCGGTACCCGGGCGTACTTCCCGAAGGGGAGGTGTGCAGCAGGCTGGTTTCCAATGTGGATTTGGCTCCTACGGTGCTGGCAGCTGCGGGAACGGCCTTCCGCAGCCCGGTGGACGGGCTCGATCTGCTGTCTCTTTTCGAGAAAGGAGGAGGTGGATGGAGAACTGCTGTCTATGCAGAGACCTATGGTCATGCGTTTCCGCATGTGGGAAAGATGGCGGTCGAAGGCAGGATAAAGTATGTGTATAATCAGGGGGATCGGGAGGAACTGTATGATTTGGAAAAAGATCCGTTTGAAATGCATAATCTCAGTCCGGAGCAGAAAAACCGTGCACTCCTGGAACACATGCGCGAAGTGTGCAGGGAGATCGATCCAATAAGAAAAGATTAGTAGTTTATATGCCTGCATTCCCCTTTGATTTCGTTGATTTGTGGGATATGAAGCGGGTAGAAGCCTTTTTTGAAAGGCGAATCAAAAAAACTTTGGCTCTCAGCAAACAGAGCTGAAGTTTTTTTATCTGGCCCGCATTCTGTATTTGGCCCGCATTCTGTATCTGGCCTTTATCCTGTATCTGGCTTTCCTCCGGTATCTAGCCGAAATCCCAACCTTGCATCCCCCAACAGAATATGCTATGCTGAGTATGCTCTTACACTAGCCAGACATACGATACCATGCCGCGCTGCGCTGCGCCGTCAAGGCGCCGGGCATGCTTATAGGGGGTGTATAAAACTGCAGCTAATAATACCATATTCAGGAAACAGGAATGTATCCTGTTTTTTTTGTTCGCATAGGAAGGAAAATATTTCCTCTGGCAGATTAGAGCGATGAAAGAATTTCACAGAACAGCAGCCATCTTGAAATATGATGATGAGACTGGAAAACTTAATAATATTCCTGTTCATAAACAAGATCACGAGAGCGGGAAGATTCCATTTACCCTTTTAGCGGAAGAATTGAATTGTGCCAAAACCCGGAATTGCGAGGACGAAGTATAATATCCAATAAAAGCGGATGGAAGGAAATCAGGTGTTTAAATATCCGGGCGCAATGGATATTTGAATTCCTTTTTTTTATTTGGGTAAAATAACGAAGACATCAATAATCATTATCGGAGACCATAATCGGAGGACATCATGAGGAAAATAGGAAAACAGCTTATTACGATAGAACTGATTGACAATTATTGCGCGTGGCTTGCGGGCTGTGAAAAGAGTGAGAAGACCATTCAAAAATACCGGTATCACCTGATCCAGTTTATGAAATATCTGGATGGGAGGCCAGTGACGAAAGAACGGGTATTAATATGGAAGAAATATTTGAGGGGACATTACGCGCCAATCTCTGTAAACGGCGCGCTGACGGCGTTAAATGGCCTCTTTCAGTTTTGTAACTGGAAGGACTGTACGGTGCGCTTTTTAAAAATCGGAAAGGCTTCTTTCTGCCAGGAGAGCAGGGAGTTGTCTAAGGAAGAGTATTTGAGACTGGTCGAGGCAGCGGCCCAAAAGGGCAACGAGAGACTGGCGCTTGTGATTCAGACCATCTGTGCCAGCGGAATCAGAATATCGGAGCTTGCCTACATCTCGGTGGAGGCGGTTCAGAGAGGCAGAGCGGAGGTGGAGTGTAAGGGTAGAGTGAGAACCGTCCTTTTGACCAAAAATCTGTGCACCATGCTCCAGCAGTATGCGATGAGGAAAGGAATCACAGAGGGGGCAATATTCAGAACCAGAAACGGAAAGGTGCTGGACCGCAGCAATATATGGAGGGAGATGAAGGCGCTTGGCGCGGCGGCATGCGTGGAACGTGACAAGATATTCCCGCATAACTTAAGGCACTTATTTGCAAGGACGTACTATGAGGCTGAAAAGGATCTGTCAAAATTAGCGGATATTCTGGGACATCAGGATATTAATACGACGCGGATCTATACGATGGAGAGCGGAAACAGACACAGACAGCAGCTGGAGAAATTAGGGCTGTTGGTTACATCATACAACCGATTATCTCTTTTGTTGTAAAATATAGAAATAAAAATTAGAATTCATCCTGATTATACTACATATTAATTTTAAAATCCATATTTTCCTACATTAATTTTTGTTTTTCGACACAAAAAGCAGACCGAACAAATTCAAAATTTCGATCTGCCTTATAATCATGCAATTTTTTGATCGTTTCTGCGGTTTAATCCGCGGAAACGATTTTTTTTCCTTCTTCTTCCAATATTTTACAACAAAAGAGATATTCGGTTGTAAACCGGGACGGAGAACGAAGGATGAGGAAAATCAGAGAACCGTGTGCTACCGGTTTATCGGGGAAATCACGCTTGGAATCGGGTATGGATTGATGGGGGGTGGAAATATTGCGATATTACATGGGACAAGAGCCTGGGCGGACACAGGTGGAAGCTGGTCCCGGAAGAAGAGATGGAGAGAGATTCCATGCACGAAAAGCTGTGATCGGACACGGGACATGCCGTGGAACACTATCGAGCCGGAAGTGCCGCAGGATGACCGAATTCAGAAAAGCGGAGAGACGGCGGCGGGTTCAAAGACGGATGATGAAGCTTGTGACTGTGATGAGCACGGTGGTGGCTGTCCTGACAGCGGGATATTCCTTCGTTTCCGAAGGGGCGCTGGAACCGAAGGAAATTCTGGTACCGCCCCTCGTCATCACCGTGTCCGAGGAGGAAGCTCCCGTAGGTTCGGGGCCTCCGCCGGCAGCCATGGAGGAGTCCGCCCAGAGCACCTCTGAGGCCGACGCCATTCCTGCACCCCCCACATACCTCGGAGAATTCGAGATCACCGGCTACTGCAGCTGCGATATATGCTGCGGGAAAAAGGACATGAAGCTGACAAAGATGGAGACCGTCCCGAAGTCAGGCTATACCATAGCGGTGGATCCGCAGGTGATCCCGCTGGGGAGTTACCTCGAGATCGAGGGAGTGACCTACAGGGCGGAGGACATTGGACAGGCGATAAAAGACAGGAGCCTTGACATCTTTTTCTCCTCTCACGAGGAGGCAATCGAGTTCGGGCGGCAGAAAAAGGATGTGTATTTAAAATAATCCCTTTCGAGGGTTTACATAGATAAACAAATGAAATTGGAAGGATAACAGGATGAAAAAAAGGAAGATTGCATTGACGGCGGTTGTACTTGTAACGGCTGCCATACTCCTTTCGGAAACTCAGACCGGAATTGCATATGCGGTGGAGGGCTGGGAGAGTGCCGGCGGAGAATGGAGGTATTTAGATGACCAGGACCAGCCGGTGACTGATGTATGGAAGCAGTCAAAGGAAGCCTGGTTTTACCTGGATTCGGCCGGACAGATGGTAAAGGACCGTTTTATTGACCGGGGCAGCGGCCTGTATTACGTGGACGCAGATGGAAGACGCGTTCAGGGCAGCTGGGTCTGGTCAGATGGAAAACGGCAGGAAGGTTATGAGGAAGGCTGGTACTATTTTGGCGGCAATGGAAAGGCATACCGGAGAGCCGGCGGTTTTAAACGTGAGATAGGCGGAAAAACATACGTGTTTGATGAGAGCGGGAAAATGCTCACCGGATGGCTGAATGAGGAAGGCCGCCCTCTGACAGAGGACGAGAATCCATTGACAGAGGGCGTGTACTACGCCGGTGAAGATGGGGCGCTGTGGAGCAGCACCTGGCTGGATTACGGTTCCATGGAGCTGGGGGCTGCCGATGAATTGGAAAGCAGCGTAACGGGACGGGATTACACCGAGTATAAAGAGCTGTGGCTGTATTTTGACAACAACTTTAAACGGATAAAAAGCAGCGGGGACAGGGTGAAGCAGAAGGTGATCAACGGCGCAACCTATGGTTTCGATGAATACGGCATTATGCTGCCGTGGTGGAGCCGGGTAGCCAGTGTCAGCGACGCGGACAGAAGCAACCCCACCAGCTCGGAATCTGCAAAATACTTTGCAGGCTATGACGGCGGGCGCCTGCTGCGAAACACCTGGTTCTGGATGTGCCCCTCCGAAAATCTTGACGAACAGGATTACAGCAACGGGGAATACAGCTGGTGGTATACCGATCAGGATGGAGAGGTTTACCGAAACCGGATCCGAAAGGTCAACGGCAGGAACTACGCGTTTGACGGACTCGGAAGAATGCGTACGGGATTCGTGCTGTTTGATGGGAAAGATACCTTTGTAGCCCAGTATGACACGGATGACTGGACTTCTGAAGATTTTAAAAACGGAGACCTTTACGGATTGGAAAAGGCGGATTTGTACCTGTTCGCGCCGGATGAACTGAATGACGGTTCCATGCAGACCGGCGGGGATATAAAGGTGGAGCTGTCCGATGGAGTCTTTACCTTTGGATTTGGAAGCAGCGGCATCGCTTACGGCAACCGGAATAAGATTCGCAAATGGAAAAATGCCTACTATATTAATGGCCTGAAACTGGAAGCGGATAAAGAGTACGGGTATGGCGTCGTTTGGGAGGACGAGGATATTTACCGGGTGGTCGATACCAGGGGAAATGTGGTATCCGGACAGAAGAAGGTGGTAAGAGACAGGGACGGAGGCTGGCTGATCATCCTGAACGGACGTTTTGCCGCCAGGACAGACGACAGCTCAAAGCCGAAGTGGCATAACGGCGAGGAAGGCGAGGGATTTTACCACTACGACGGGAGCAATAAGGACGATAAGTATTCCGGAGGCCTCATTGCCGGATACGATTCGGAGCCGGTTCTGGATCAGCTGCCTGCCGAGGAACGATTGAATTTTGAGTAGAAAGAGGTTGGAGACAATGGATGGATTTCGAAAAGGCAGATTGCCGGCAGTTATGAGAAGGCTGCTTCGGAACGTAAAGAGGGACACTGCACTGCTGCTGGCAGTCACCCTGACCCTTTTGCCGTCGGTACCGGGCACGGCTATGACAGCCTGGGCCGCGGGCACAGAGCTTCAGCCTGCACAGGGGATGAAGACCAATGGCGGCGGATTGACGACTGCTTATAAGTGGAATCAGGGATCGGCCGGAAAATTTGACATAGAAGGCATCGAAAATGCCGCTTTAATCGGTTCTGATAATCCCTACACGGGAGACAGGTCAAAATCTGTTATCACCACGTATGCCCACCAGGGATATGAGACAGTGATACAGAAACAGGGCGGCGCAGGAGGAAGAAAGAATGTAGCCATATCAACCAACGGCGGAGTGCAGACGTTTGACGACCTGGGGGTTGAAGTACAGATGAAGGTCTACCCCAGTCTGGATCAGAAATGGATTCTGGTGGACTACATTGTATATAACAAAACCAATGCGGATAACCCGATTCAGCTGGCCAGCGGCACGGATGTTCAGGTGGGCGGAAGAAGCGGAGCAGGCTCGGGAGACCCGGCGGACGCCTCCACTCTGGAAGCCAATAGCCGCGGGTTTCACATGGTCAATGAACAGACGCAGCAGACCTTTGACTGTATCTACAATGACAGCAGTCTGGGGGTGACAGAGCCTACAACGAAATGGGTAGGACAGTATAACAGCAGGTTTAGTTATTACTTTACGGATGGACCGCACAGCGTTTCGAATCAGGATTCAGGGCTTACCTATTCCTGGACTATCCCGCTCCGCCCGTATGAGACGGCAGTCCGCCGGGTGGCGTTTGGAGCCAAAGGGCCGTCCTACTATGTGTCGGCCGCCCACGGAAACAACAGCAATGTAGGCGCTTACGATACACCGTTACAGACGATTGAAGCTGCAATCAATAAAATTGGCAGCAATGTAGGCTATATCTATATACAGGATTACGGCGAACTGACGTCAACGGTCAACATTCCGTCAGGCGCCAATATCACGTTTATGAGCTCAGATTACAACCGCTCAGGAACGCCGATCGACGATATCATCACACTGCACAGAAGTTCCAGCCTGGTGTCGGGACCGATGTTCAATACCAACGGAGGCACCATGCGTTTCAGCAATCTTGTGCTGGACGGCAGCAAGACCGGGGCAGCAGGCAATACCGCTCCGATCCTAACCGGAAACACCGGAACGATCGGTGTGATGAGCGGGGCGGTGCTGCAGAACAACAAGGTATCCGCACCCGGTGTGGGAAGCGCCATTCAGGCAGGCGGAAGCGTAAACCTGGAGATGAATTTCGGAACGATTACCGGTAATGTCACGAAGGACCGGGGGGCCGTGAATTTTGAAAGCACGGGAAAATTTACAGTACAGAACCGGATCGTGATTGAGGACAATACGAATGAAGGCGGCGCAAAGGCCAATGTCTATCTGGCCGCCGGCAAATACATGACGGTAGAGAGCGACTTGGATACCACGAGCATCGGTGTGACGACCGCCCAGCTGCCGGAAGCCTCGGCCGGTGGCCTTTCTACACAGGCCAATCAGGAAGTAAAGATAGCTGTGCCGCTGACGGGAAGCGCGGTGAATATATCGCCCAGTCCGTTTGTGGATAACTTTTTCGCAGATGGAGCAGGCAGTGACGGAACCGGACTCTACATAACCACCGGCACGGCCAATTTACCGGGAGCGGGAGCAAACCATGACAGAAACACGGTATTGAAGAAAAATGGCTATCAGATTACATCCTTCATCAAAGATGTAAACACAGGCGGCGGCATCACAGGAGCGCCTGCGATACCGGCAATTACCCGTGGATCGGGTGAGGCGGTAGAGATTGCCGCGCCGCCGCAAGTGACAGGATATGAATTAGAAGGCGTGACCATTGATCAGGGGGCATTTACCTCGCTTCAGGCTCAGCTCACACCGGGAAGTGATTTTGGAAAAGTAACAGGAACCATGCCGAACCAGGATGTAACGATTGACTACGAGTACAGAAAAGTGGATTCCAGCATTAATTTCGAGGCAAACGGCGGAACGCCGACACCGCCTTCCCTGACAGGAATGGCCGGCAACAGCGTCAACGCACTTCTGCCCAGCGTCAGCCGGTATGGCTACCTGTTCCGCGGCTGGAGTACGGTAAATGACTGGAATAATCCGAACTTTATTACCGGACTGCCGGCAGTATTTCCGGATACACCGATTACGTATTACGCGATTTTTGAATCGGACCCCAATGTGAAGTTTAACTATACTGTGGAATACTCCAATCAGAACGGATCGATTGTATTCCAGACCAATACTTCAGAAAATGCATACAGTGTGGAAACGCCGATCCAGGCACAGAAGAAAACGATACACGGCTATGTATGGAACCTGGCAGACTCAGGAACGACGCCGGAGACGTATAACTTTAACGGGACCAGCGTCCCGATTGGTACGTTTAACGGGTCAGGCGGGCAGTTTGAAGGAAAGATGCCGGGGCAGGATGCCACGGTGCGTTACCGCTACCGGGTGGACTACGGCAACACAGCCGCGCAGTCGCAGCTTACGGTACGCCATCAGACTGCGGGAGGAGCCGTCGTCTCGGCCGATCAGACCAGCGGCCGCTATCCGGAGGAGGCGATTACCGCCGCTCCGGTGACGAAATACGGATATCAGTGTGTGGATGCGCGGATTGACGCCGGGGATACGGCAGACGATGCCGATGGAAATCTGGTCAGCGCCCTCACCGGTGCATTTGACGGGAGCTTCCAGTACCAGGGCGTGATGCCGAACCAGCCGGTCACCATTACCTATATTTATGAGCCGACAGAGGAAGGCTATCCCCTGACCGTGGAATATGTGGACAACCAGACACAGGATGACAGACTGAAAAATATCAGGGAACCGCTGCGCCACATGCATCAGGCGGAAGAACCGGTAGGACTTGCCTGTGCGCAGGGCGGAATGGAATACCAACAGCCTTACGGCTACAGCTTGGCGGCCAAGGCCATCAGCCCGGTGACTAATAAGATCAGCTGGAGCGGAAATGATTTTACGGGAACCATGCCGAATGACAGTGTGACCGTGAAATACAGCCATAGCCGTACCGCATCCCTTTGGGCGGACATTACCTACCGCGCAGGAGCCGGCGGAACGCTATCCGCGGCGGACGGGATGTCTCCGGATGTACAGGCTGTTGGAAACGGCAGCTTCCGGACCAGCGCTCTGATTGATGACGGAAGTGAACAGGGAGCGGAAAATGGCTATACCCTGAAAACATTGACAGACAAAAAACTGATGCCGAAAGGCGATGCGAACAATTATTACCGTTTTAACGGATGGTTTGTGGATGCAAACAGCAATGGAATGCTCGACGGCGGTGAGACACTGCTTGGAGAGGACTACCACATTACCAGTGATACGGTATTGACGGCGTATTTCGGAGAAGATCCGGATAAATGGGTGGATATCCGTTTTGAGGCGGGCGCCCACGGCACCATCAATGCGGGAGAACCGGTGAGCCTTCATACCACCTTTGACAAGAAGTGGGGAGACATCACAGGCAGCCTGCCGCAGTACACCCCGGAGGTAAATTACCTGACCGTGGGCTGGTATGCGGGATCAACGCCTGTAAATGGGGAACTTGGTCTCGTAAACGGGCAGACGTATACCATCCGTTTCCGTCCGGACCCCGATGTATTTGGAACGGAAGTGGCCCAGCCGGAAGTGCTGGCCGGTTTAAACAGCCAGGGAAAAGGCCGCGTCACCGTGTTCCACACAACGCAGGGATATCAGTATATTCTGACAGACACTGACGGTAAGATTCTTAAGGTGCTTCGCGGAAATGAGCTGTCCGGGCGCGTGGCGTTTGATGACCTGTATCCGGGCGCGTATTACCGGATCTATGAGGCCGATGAGTATACCCAGGTCCAGACCGGCGGTCAGATCGACGAGATTACGGAGCAGTTAAGCGCGCCGGCAGAGGCGCTGACGCCTGTACTGGAGACGAATTACCAGATTACTTATGATGAGAAAGAGGAAGGCAAAACCTGCCTGGTGATCAAACCCGCGGATCCTGATTCGGAATACGCGGTGCTCGACAGCAATGGCCATGTGGTGGAAGTGCCATCCGCCGGCGCAGGCGGCTGGAAGAAACCGGCCGGAAGCCCGGCTTCCCTGGAATTTGCGGGACTGGATTATAACCAGGAGTACACGGTGGTGGCCCGCCCTGTGGGACAGACGGACATTACGGCGGAGAGCCGGAGAGAGGCAGGAAGCGTCATAACAACCGATCCGGGCGCAGAACTGGAACTGCCTGAATATATTGTTGAGGCGGTAAACGGACAGATCCTGCAGGTGGCGGATGAAACCGTCGGCGAAGAGCGGTACGAGAAAGCCCATAAGGGTGACCGGGTCAGAATTACGGCCGATGCGGCAGACAGTGCGGGGAATCCATTTTCCCACTGGGAGACGACCATCGGAACCGCCGGAAATCTGGGCGATAAGACAACCGCCCGGGAAACCAGCTTTACGATGCCTGGCGCCAATGTGGTGCTGACCGCGGTCTATAAAAAAACGGTCGCCTCACCGAGCAACGCTGCGGTCGTGGATGAGGTGAGAGGCGGGAGCCGGAAGGAAACAGCGCTGGATCCCAACGAGATTCCAAGGCTGGAGGAAGAGCTGACGACGAACGCGGACCGGGAGCTGATCGATGTAAACCGCGCCGATGTGACGTATAAAATCGTGTACAGAAAGAACGCGGTCAAAGCGTCGGAATCCAATGCGGTAAAAGCCTCCGGCTACTACGACCAGAACCATGAGGAGGCCTATAAGGGCGCCTGGGGACTGGATGTGCTGGCGGAACGGTATGTCAATGGAAGAAAGGTGGCCGGCACCCCGGAACCTGAGGCTTCCTTCCGGACTTACATACAGATGGGAAAAGACGATATCGACATGATGGATTACCAGCTGTATGAAATAACAGAAAACCCGTCAACCGGTGAGACGGAAGCGAGTCTGGTTGATTTGGACTATGACCCGGAGACCACGGGAGGGCTCTTCACCTTCACGGCCCATATTGGCAGCCGGTATGTGATGGTATATAACCGGGCGTACCGCGTGTTCTTCATAAACAGCGTGGTCCTGCCGATTGAAAACCGGTACCGCTATTCCTTTAAGGTCCGCCGCGAGGAGGCGCCGGATGACATATATTACAGCGACGCGTACGGACAGGTGGCGGATCAGGTGGAATACTTTGTGAGCCCCACCGGAGCGGAATACAGCTATGAAGGATGGAGCTATGACCAGAACCGGTTTAAGGAGTTTGACCCCTCCGGAGCGATCCGAAGAAAGACGTACGTGTACGCCTATTATAAGGATAATGTAAAAGAAGTGGACGATATCAGAAAGAAGCTGGAGGAGGCGATCGAGGAGGCCATACGGATCAGCGATGACCACTTCCTGAAGCTGGAAGAGAGCGGAAAGCTGAAAGACGCAGTGGAGGAAGCGCTGGAGATCCTGGACCGTGAGAATCCAAGGGCAACGGCCGGTCAGCTGGAAGCGGCTCTGGAAAAACTGAAGGAGAAAACCGAACCGTATGAAAAGATCCTGGATGACCGTTACAACCATTACGACGAGATTCAGGAAGGCGGAAACAAGGGCGGCAACAAAGGCGGCGGCGGTGGCGGACACGGAACAAAACAGAATCCTTTTAACACAAATACGCCGAAAAGCTACGTAGTTGGAACCAATGGAAACTGGGTGGAAGTCAGCGCGCCCGAGGGAGAAGAGAGGCAGATGGCCTTCATTCTGACCGGAGGAATGCGGTTAAGCGGAATGTGGGCGTGGATCAAGTATCCCGCGGACGGAAGCGGCAATCCATCAGACAGGACCGGATGGTACTATTTTAGTGACAAGGGAATCATGCAGACCGGATGGATCCGGGATAAGGCCGGAAACTGGTATTACTGCAACACGGAAAAAGAAGGGAGATTCGGCAGAATGCAGACCGGATGGCACCACGACACTGCAGATGGAAACTGGTATTACCTGATTCCGGAAGGCGGAATGATGGCTGTGGGCTGGCGAAAGATTGGAGACAAATGGTACTATTTCGAAACGGCCGGAGCGGGAGTATACACGTACAACCCGACTAAGGAAAACTGGAATTTCGGCGGAGGAAAAGGAAGGCCGCTGGGCTCCATGTATAAAAACGAAAAAACACCGGATGGCTTTGCAACGGACGCTGACGGTGCGTGGATTCAGTAGGAGGAACTCGATGAAAAAAAGATTTAACTTGAAAGCAAAGCTGGCGGAGCTTCTGGCGGCAGTCATGGTATTTTCCATGGCTGCCCCGGGTATTCCGGCGTATGCGGTCAACTATGGGGAGACGTCTGTCATTGAATTCGATCCCCAGGCGGGCCCGGGCCTGCTCCATTCCAGCTACAGCGGCGTGCCCAGGCGGGCAGACGGGGTCTCCTTTGCCACGGGACAGGCAGGGCATCCGCTGACGGACTCGGCCGATTTTAACGGAATTCCCAGAGAAGATTTTGGGTCCGGGCAGAGGCCGCAAATCCCGGAATTTAATGTCGCATGGGACGGCTACACGTTTGATGGCTGGTATAACGAGGCGGGAAACAAGATTCTGTCCCTGCCGTACGCATTTCCCTATTCGCAGGTGAGCACCTACAAGGCCGTGTGGAAAGGAAATGCGACGAGTCCGTTTCAATTTACGGTGATGCACTACCGGGATTTAAATACCGGCAGAGACAACAACAATAACGGCGCCGATGAGAATGCATGGCCGGCGTCCGGAGCAGCGGATCTCTGGAAGTTTTATGAGTCGCCGGACTGGACGCGGTCGGTTATGGCCAATACCCCGATCTCTGCCACCTACAGGAGAGATATTCCGGGATACCGCATAAAGTCCGTGCTGATAAAAAATAACCGGGTGCGGAAATATGAGGAAGCCAGCGGCCAGGGAAGCCTGGATGGCGGGGCCTCCATCAACTCGGCGACAAACGCGGTGCGCGGCAATATGCCCAATGACAATCTGACAGTGGCGTACCGGTATGAACCCGATCCGACGAAGAAATTTGCGGTGAACGTCGAGTATGTGGATTCCTCAGGAACGCCCATCAAGACTCCGGACACCTTTACCTTTCCGGCGGAGGCGGAGATCGATATCGCACCCGCGCAGATCAACGCATATACGCTGCAGAGCAGCGAGATAAAACCGGGCTTTGAGGGGACGGATGACTTAGCAGGCCAGGGAATCTATTCGGCGGCGACTGCGGGCTGCCATTTTGACGGAAATAACCATTTTAAGGGAAAGATGGCGAATCAGCCCATAACGATTACTTATAAGTATGCAATTGATCCCAATTTCCATACGAGGCTTCAGGTAAAGAGGCTGGATAACCATGGAAATCCGCTGGAGGACGATGAGATACGGGATATCACTCCGGCGACTCCGGTCGTGATCGATGTGGAACAGAAGACGGGCTACAATTATCCGCCCAACATTCGATGGGATGAGCATTTTACCGGAAATCAGAACAGTTTCGATCCCAATGCGAAAACCCTTACCCTAAACAGCGACATGCAGGGCGGGATCGTGACGATTACATATAATGAAAACCTGTCGGACGAATCGTACTGGGCGAAGCTTGAGTATTATAACGGCAGCAACGGATCCATCTCCGGGGCGACGGCTCCCCGTTTTAAGAAGCACGGGAATTATACCATCGAAGAACTGACGGATGGCATCGCGGCTTCTCCAGAGTCCCATTACCAGTTTGACGGCTGGTACAAGGCCAATGGAAATGGAAGTGATAAGACAGGAGAGCGGCTGGAGGGAAGTCTCTCCATAACCCAGGCGACGAAGCTGTTTGCAAATTTTGAGGAAGATCCCAATGAGTGGTTTGACTTAAGCTTTGAAGCCGGAAATCACGGATCGCTTACCGGAGTGACCTCGATTCACACAGAAAAAGGCGCGCTGTGGACCTCTTTGAATCTTCCGACTGCCGTACCGGATACGTATTATACGTTTGCGGGATGGTTTGATGAGAGCGGAAACCGGGTGCAGGACAGCCAGACTGTATTGGCTGACCAGCATTATACGGCAAGGTTTGTTCCGGTCAGCATGCCGGACGACGGAATCCTTGCAATGCCGGATGCGAGAGGCACTGTGGCTCAGGATGGGCGGGGAAAGGTCTCCGTATCCGGAGCTAATGAAGGGCGCAGATATGCACTGACGGATGAGAATCACCGCGTGCTGGCGGTTAAGACCGGCGTTCAGCTGCAAAGCAGCGATTTTATCGGATTGTATCCGTGTACAGCCTACTACGCGTATGAGCTGGCCATGGGAGCGAATCCGACCGTCGGAACGATCCTGCCGGACAGCGTGGATCCCCTCGACTTCGGACCTCCTACCCGGGTGACTGTACCGGCCCTGGGCGGCAATTATCAGGTGGGAGCAGATTCATCAGAAGGTAAGATGCGGATTACCATCGACCCGGCCGCGCCGAATACCCTATACGGCATTCTGGATGCGGAAGGAAACGTGATCCAGGTGCCGGGAGCTGATGAAGACGGCTGGACTGCAGCCGCCGGTTCCGCGGGAGCCATCTCCTTAGGAGGCCTGGAGCCGGATCAGCTGTACACGGTCACTGCTAAACACGCCGGAGAAACGGCTTCGGCCGCCGACAAACGGATTATGGGAACACAGGTAGCCGTTCTGGGCAGTGATCAGCAGGAGCAGACGTATACGGTATCCCTGACAAACGGCGGATACATCGATGAGATAGTAAGAAACGGCACAGCACTGGAAATAGAATCACACGCTGTGAACGCTGTCGTAAGAAAGGGAGACATTGTAAAGATTAACGCAGATACCACGGATGGAAACGGACAGGCGTTTAAGCAGTGGAATACCCTGATTGGAGCCCCGCAGCTCTTTGCGGCGAGAAGAAATCAGCCGGTGACCATGCCGGGACAGAATGTCGTGCTGCAGGCCGTTTACCAGTCGCCGCCAACGGCCACACCGGGCAATGCATCGGTGGAGTTTTCGCCGAAGGATGGTAAGACAGCTCTGGATTTATCCGGGAACTATCAGGAGAGCCTGATACAGGCGCTGACTGCCAACACCAGCGATCAGACAGCCATGACACAGGGAATCGATGTGGAATATACGGTGAAATTTAACAGAAGGCCGCCGAAGGCTTCGGAATCCAACGCAGTGAAGCAGGAGATGGGAGAGGATGGCGATCTCGTGAAAGTGCCGTGGACGCTGACCTCTTCCCTGACAAGAAAGGTGGGCGGAACCAATAAGGAGCTGCCGGAAGACGGAAACTCCCAGCCGGATATCCGGGTGTACGGTGTGATCGACAACAACCTGCTGGGATATTTAGACTACAGGCTCTGGAAGATCGATGATCCGGAGGGGGCGCCAAGCTGTACGCAGATACCGATGGAACCGGATCCCAACAGCACCGGTGAGGCATTCCGGGGCACCATATCCTTCGATGCCGCGGTTGGGTCCACTTACGTGCTGACGTATTTGAAGGCGCATGAGATAACAATTATAGACGGCAAGAGAGCGGCCGTTCACCGGGTGAAGGTGAAGTCAGGCACCGCGCTGGAAGACACAGAGGAATTTAACGACCTGGCTATTTTTGAAGACTATACAGACCCGGTTACCGGAATTGTATACGAGTATCAGGGGCTTGGAGTATCCGAGTCTTCGGCAGAGTACGATGTGTCGGAACCGGTCACGCGGTCATTGACTCTCCATGTCCGGTACCAGGCCGCGGATGATGCAGAGTGGCAGGCGGCCAGGCGGAAGCTGATGGATCAGATCGCTGTCGCACAGGCGCTGATGAACAACACATCGGTCAGTGAGGAAAACAGACAGATCTTAAGCGCCGCGGTGGATACGGCGCTGGAAGTGGTAAACAGAGTTTACCGGCCAACGCTGGAAGAGCTTTTACAGACCTATGAGGAATTAAAGGGAATCGTGGACACCATCAGTTCGGGCGGCGATAATCCCGACAACCCGGATAATCCCGATAACCCGGATAATCCCGACAATCCGGATAATCCCGACAACCCGGACAATCCCGATAACCCGGACAATCCGGACAACCCGGATAACCCGGGTGGAAATGGCTCCGGCGGTGGTTCCGGTTCCGGCAGATCGGGCAGAGTCCTGGGGCCCGGCCAGTCCTTTAACCGTTACAGAACGTATTTTAACGGAACAGACGGCTCCTGGGTGCAGGGCGGAACCGAAGAACAGAGCGGAACCGGAAGCAACCGATGGATGTTCGTCCTGAAAAGCGGCGCGAGAGTCAAAGACAGCTGGGTGAATGTGAGGTATGAAAACTCGCAGCAGCTTTACACCTACCACTTCGACTCGGAGGGCTGCATGGACACGGGCTGGTATCAGGATTCTGAGGGGCAGTGGTATTATCTGGTCCCTGATCCCGGAAGCGAGCAGGGACGTCTGAAGATCGGCTGGTATTTTGATCAGGAAGCCGGAAAATGGTACTATTTGAACCAGTTTACCGGAGGAATGCTTACAGACTGGCAGGAGCTGGGGGACGGCTGGTATTTCCTTAACCCGGTGAGTCAGCCGGGGCGTCCATACGGATCGCTGTATGTGGGCGAAATCACTCCGGATGGGTATCCGGTAGATGAAAACGGCAGATGGATCAGAGAAACGCCGTAATGGCCCGCTGACGGCAGAAATGATTGTGGGAACACCGGAGAGCGGAAAACAGCAGAACGTGTTCCCACTTTTATTCCCGCGGACAACGAGTCGGGCGGGCGCGCCTGCGGGTCCGTCTGACGACTGCCGCGAGGGTCAAAAACCGGTGGAGAGAGGATAGATGTATGGTAGAAAAACAGGAACTGGAGGCACGGTTTAAGGAGCTGACCGGCACGGACCGGGCGGGGATCATGCTGGTTCTGATTCACGGACAGAAGGAGGAGAAGCTCTTCGGGCAGATTATTAACCGTTATTTGAGAAAGCCGGTCTTATTTTACGGAATGGATCAGCTGATCCTGAAAACAGACGAAATTTGTGAACAGATTGGTACCCCCATGCTTTCCATGGCACCCCGTTTTTTGCAGGAAGAGGAAAAGGAACGGTATCAGGAACTGTCCCGGAAGAAAAATGAACTGGAGAAAATGGCCGGAGACTGGCACAGAATGTCTGATCTGTTACAGGCCCAGGCGCCGGCGGCCAGGGAAATTCTTGAGATTCAGGTTCTGTTCCGAGGCAATGCCACGATGCAGGGAAGGTTCCGGTGTCCGATTACCGGCAGAAATTACATCAGTTTTCGCAGTGCCCTGGAGCTTCAGCGGATGCTCAGAGAGGTGGAAATCCAGTTTTGTACCAATAACCGGTCAGACGGCAAAGTGCCCGGCCTGGCCGGCCCAGGAAAGATTTTGAACAGAAAAAAAGGAAGGGTCCTATGATCTGCAGTGAATGCAAACGAAAGAAAAGACAGAAGGACATGGTCTGTGAAATATGCGCCGCATTGGATAAAATGCGGGAATTCGAACAGTTTCAGGAAGAGATGAACTGGAGGTTTTCTTCAGAAAGGAACGAAGTGGGTGCGGTAAGGTGAATGAATATGAAATGATCATAGAAGGGATGCATTTTGGGGTCAGCAAGCATCTTTTTGACAAGCATTTTACCATCCTGTGGGCGAATGATTACGCATACGGTCTGACCGGTTATACAAAAGATGAGTTTTATTTAAAGTATCGCAACCGGGTTGATGAGTATTACAGGAAGGACAGCGAGACGTTTGACTACATGTCCAGCGTGATAGAGGGGGCGTGGAAAAAGCAAAAGGAAGGCTACTTATTCGAGTGTCCGGTAAAACCGAAAAGGGGAAAGACGGTATGGCTTGCCATGAACGGCCGGTTTTCCGGGGAGACCTACCGGGGAGTCCCATTGATCTGGAATGTGTTCTACGATATAACGGACATAAGAAGGAGCCGGAAGGAGCTGGAAGAGAAATCAGAGCTGTTAATCAGCGAGCTTCAGAAGGTGGAACAGATGAAACAGTGGCTCACCTGCTTTGTATCAGAGTTGAACGAGGATGTCCACTCCATGGCCAATATCATTGGCGGGCTGTCCGACGTGGCGGTCCTCTCTCTGAACGATCCGAAGCGGTGTGAAGCGTGTTTGAAAGAAATAACGGTGACCAGCAGACAACTGAGGAAAAAAGTCTGCGGCGCCAGCCGAAATTTTCAGCAGGAGGCTGGTTTAGAATATGAAGTATAATCGTGTGGAGGCGGCCAGGCGGATCAGAAAAAGGCGGAAAGAGCTTGGGCTGACGAGTGCAGAGGTCGCGGATAAAATAGGAAGGGCGAACCACTATTACGGTGATATAGAGCGCGGCACCTGTGGAATGTCCATTGATACCCTGATTGAGCTGACGGAAATCCTGGAGATTTCCTCCGATTACATCCTCTTTGGAAAGAAGACCGGTAATGAAATATCGAACGCCGCCAGGGCCTGCCGCATCCTGAGGCAGTGGGATGAAGGAAAACAGGAGCGCGCGGTGGATTTGATGAAGTATTACCTGGAGCTGGATAAATGATGGCAGCGGCTGCGGTACCTCATGTATCGTACCTCAGCCGGTTGGGAAAGGAATTCCTGTATTCCGACGGCGTCAGCCCGGTTTCACGCTTATAGATTTTCATGAAGTTATGGCTGTCGTGGTATCCCAGCTTCTGGGCGATCTCCTTGATGGAAAGGGAGGTCTCAGATAAGTAATAGTTGGCCTGTGAGATTCTCTGGTTCAGGATAAACTGGTGCAGGGACACGCTGCCGAGGCTCTTAAACAGCCGCGCGATATACTGCTCGTTGTAGTTGAACTTATTGGCAATGTTTCTCAGCTTTAGATCCTTGTCCAGGTTTTCGTCGATGAAGTCGATAATACTGTTATAGATACCTGTGTTGGTCTGGAACTGCGCTTCCTCATCACTCTTCAGAATGGAGATCTGGTTGCTGATTTCGCACAGGATGAGCGTCGTTAAGTAGTTGACCTCCAGGAAACTGTAGTTGGAACGGATGGTATCCTGCAGCTGCCTCATAAAAATTGCTATTTTCTCAGGGTAAATCAGGGTTCCCTGGTTGGGAATAAAAATCTCATTGACGGCCTCCAGAAACGGAAAGTCCACGTTTTCGAACTCGGTCTTACGGATTTCGGAGGGGGGATAAAAATGCAGCCAGTAAAAGTCGCACTTATTGTTATTGTAACCGCGGCGTACATTGTTAGGGGCCTCGTGCGGGTCGATCAGCAGAAACTGATTTTCGTGGATGGAATAGGAAATACCCCTGTATTTTAAATACAGAATTCCCTTCGTGACCACGCATAATTCATACGAATCATCGAGCGGAAGGGCATCATGCCTCCAGTCTGAGGAGGGAGCCTCAAACTTGCCGGTATCTCTGCAGGATAAAGGCTGGGAAATATTGATGATATAGCCATTTTCTTGAGTTTTCATTACTGCCTCCTTATTTTCTGAGTACATACTATGAATTATATAATAATCGTGATAAAGTGGGAATGGCATTTAGAGACAAAAAGTGTAAAAAACGTACCTATATACAGGTAATGTACGTTTTTTACACTTTTTATATTTTTATAACATTTACACAAAAAATACAAGTTAATATAATTGAATATATCAAATAAACACAGTAAAGGAGAAGAAGGTATGAGAAAAAAATGGTTTGGTTTGATGACAGCAGGTGTATTATTAGTATCTTGCTTGATGACAGGCTGTGGAAGCAAGACATCTGAACCGCCTGCGTCTGCCGCAGCAGATACGACGGCGGAGGCGAAGGCGGAGGCGGAACCGGAACCGGAACCGTCAGGCGGTGAAAAGGTGAAGCTGGTCGGCATGACCTGGGGGAGCACGGCAACTATTGAAAATTATACGAAAGAATTCTTCGGGCAGAACCCGGAAATGGCAGCGAAGTATGAGGTGGAATGGGTTGTGGGAGGAAAGGGAGACGACGATGTGACGGAGCGGATCAGGCTGGCCCTGTCATCGGGCGAGTATGTGGCCGACTTTGTTCAGTTAAATTATACGCAGGTTCCCGAATTTGCGCGGGAGGGCGTCCTGACCGACGTAAACGATGTTCTCAAGAAGTACGAAGCGGACATTGCGGATGGCGGATTACAGCTGATGCGGTATGAAGATTCTACGGTTGCCTTTCCATTCGAATTAAAACCGAGAGTATGGTTCTACCGCAGTGATATCTTTGAAGAAGCGGGAATTAACGCGGATGAGATCAAGACAACGGACGACTTTATTGCAGCCGGCAGGAAGCTTCAGGATAAATTCCCTGGAAAATACATCTGCAATGTCGGTTCCTCCGCTCCCGGCTACTTATTCTACATGGCTTTAAGCGGAAATGGTGCAAGGTTTACGGATGACAATGGAAACTATAACATTTCACAGGATGAGGGGACAAAAAAGGTACTGGAAGACTATAAGAAAATCGTAGAATCCGGTGTCTCCATGGATGTCTCTGACTTCACGACGGACTGGGAAGCGGCACTCGCAGACGGAAGTCTGGTAAGCTCCTTAAGCGCCTCCTGGCTGGCTCAGGATTCTCTTCTTCCAACTTATGCGGCTGGACAGGAAGGGAAGTGGGCCTGCGCCCAGTGGCCGGAGATCGGCGGCTCCACCGGAGGCAGCGATGCAGGCGGATCGGTATTCGTCATTCCATCGTTCTCTGAGCATAAGGAGGAGGCAAAAGAACTGCTGGCGGAGATGACCCTCAGCGAGGTGGGTGACCTCTGTATCTGGGACAGCATCAGTTCCATACCGGTCAATAAAAAGGCACTCGACAACGAGAGAATGCAGGTGCCGAACAAGTTCTTTGGCACCAGTGTAGTGGAATCGGGTAAGACTGCGGTTTCAAAGATGAGCGTATTTAACTATTCCCCGAAGGCTCTTGCGGAAACGGATATTGTGATGCCTTACTTCGTAAAGGCGGTAAACGGAGAACTCTCGATCGACGAGGCATTAGCCGCGGCAGAAAAGGATTTAAAGAGCCAGCTTGGCAATGCATTTGAATAACCGCGGTATTGACTTATAGACAGGAGAAGGAATGAAGAAAAAAACGATAATCCCTTACTTATTTATAACACCGTTTCTCATTGCGTTTGTTCTGTTTTTTGTATATCCGGCGGGATACTCTCTCTATTTAAGCTTTCTTAAGTATAAGGGGTATGGAGAAGCGACCTTTGTCGGACTTAATAACTACAAGTCCCTCCTGACCTATGCCTTGTTCTGGAAATCCCTGGGGAATACGGCGTTCTATTTCCTGGCACACTTTGTTCCTGTTATGGCCGGTGCATTTTTATTCGCACTGGTCATGCAGTCGAGTTATATCGGCAGGGCGCAGAAGGTCATAAAGCCTGTGTTATTTCTGCCGCAGGTGGTTCCGCTTGTGGCATCGGCTCTTATTTTTAAGATCATCTTTTCCACTAATTCAGGGGCGCTGAATCAGATAACCGGGCTCCATGTGAAGTGGCTGGAGGATCCGGGCCTGCTTAAGTGGCCGGTTGTATTTCTGATTATCTGGAGGTCGGTGGGCTGGTTTATGGTGATTTTTCTCGCAGGGCTGACGACGATCAGCAGCGATTTAAATGAAGCCGCAACCCTGGATGGAGCGAATAACTGGCAGCGGATCACGAAGATCACGATTCCGCTCATGAAACCGATTTTCCTGTTTGCATTTGTGACCGATGTCATCAGTTCGTTCAAGATTTACACAGAACCCAATGTCATGATGGTGGAGACGGGAACGATCCCCGTGGATGCACAGCCGGTGATGAATATCATCACCAATAATATCAAAGGCGGAAATTTCGGAATGGCTTCGGCGGCAGGCTGGATTCTGTTTCTGATTATTCTGATCGTTTCTCTGGCACAGCTGTTTTTGATGAAGAATAGGGAGGATTGATGATGAGCAAAGCTATAAAAAAGGTTACTCTTTCTGTCCTTCTCACATTTTTCGCTGCCGCAGCGGTGGTGCCGATTCTGCTCATGCTCGTTAATTCCTTTAAGACGGGGAGTGAGCTGGCGAAAAACGCATGGGGAATTCCGTCATTCTGGACGTTTTCCAATTATGCGAGCCTGGTCAGCTTCAATTCAGGAATCCTGGTCCGGACGTTTTTAAACAGCGTGTTTGTTTCCGTTGTCTATACGCTGCTGACGCTGATTGTCTCCAGTCTGGCTGCATTTGCATTTTCCAAATACAGCTTCAAAGGGAAAAATGTGATATTCATATTCCTGCTGGCGACAATGATGATTCCGGTGGAGATCACGATTCCGGCGATCTATCTGATGTTCAGCAAGGTACACATGCTCAATACGTATTCCGTTCAGATTTTTCCGGGAATTGCCAATGTATTCTGTCTGTTTATGCTGAAGCAGTATATGGACAGCCTTCCGAATTCCCTTTTAGAGGCAGCAAGGCTGGACGGAGCGGGTGACATAAGCATCTATCAGAAGGTAGTTCTGCCCCTGGTGTCACCGGCCATCGGCGCCCTGGCGATTCTGACATTTCTGGGGAAATGGAATGACTACTTATGGCCCTCCATGCTCCTGACCAGGACAGAGGTCATGCCGATCATGGTGGTGCTGCCAACCTTAAATACCGGGAATTCCCAGTGGTCCACACCGTGGGAGCTGGTTATGGCGGGATGTGTGATCGTCACACTGCCGTTAATTATTGTATTCTTTATTTTTCAGGATCAGTTTATGAGCAGCGTCACGATTGGGGCTGTAAAAGAATAGAAAGGACTGAATCATTTATGTTGCAGCATGGAACGAAGGGAAATTGGAAGAAGTATGAAAATAATCCGGTGCTTGGAGGAAAATACGGGACGTGTTTCGATATTGCGGTACTGGATGAAGGGGCGGAAATCGCCATGTATTTTTCCTGGCGCCCCAGGAAAAGCGTTGCCGTTGTAAAGAGCAGAGACGGCATACACTGGTCGGAGCCGGAAATCTGCATCGGGCCGAGAGAATCGGAGGAAGGCTGGGAGGAGGAACTGAACCGCCCGTCCGTCGTGAAGAACGGCGATACGTATCATATGTGGTATACCGGCCAGTATAAAGCAGGTGAGGCGGATGGAACCTCCCATATCTTCTGTGCAGTCAGTACGGATGGGATTCATTTTGAACGGGTAAGTGATCAGCCGGTTCTGCTGCCGGAGGAACCGTGGGAGAAAGCGGCCGTTATGTGTCCAAGCGTATTGTGGGATGAGGAGACAGGACGGTATAAAATGTGGTACTCGGCGGGCGAACAGTATGAACCGAATGCGATCGGGTATGCCGAGAGTCCGGATGGACTTGTCTGGCAGAAATTTACCGGCAATCCCATTTTCTGTGCCGATCCGGACACGGAGTGGGAGCAGCATAAGGCTGCGGGCTGTCAGGTACTAAAAAAAGATGAACACTATTACATGTTTTATATTGGGTATTATAACGAGGATTATGCACAGATTGGAATGGCCCGTTCGAGAGACGGCAGGACAGGTTGGGAGCGATCTTCCTTAAATCCGATCATTGCGCCTGGGGAAGAGGGATTTGACTGCTGTGCATGTTATAAACCGTTTACCGTGTTTAAAGATGGAAAATGGCTGCTCTGGTACAATGGCAGAAACGGCGCTTTAGAGCAGATCGGGCTGGTGACGCATGACGGGTATGATTTTGCCTTTTAGGAACGTGAATAAAACCGAAAGGAATTACTGGGAAAGATGATTTTGGATAAGGTGCTGGAGAAGTATGTAGACAGATTTAACGCGGAGGACGAGGAGATATACCGCCAGGAGATTGGGAATGATCAGGCGCTTGACTGGATGAGAGAGAATGTACCTCTGTTCGAATGTCCGGATCCTGATATAGAGGAAATATACTATTTCAGATGGTGGACGTACCGGAAACACGTAAAAAAGACTCCGGAGGGATTCATAATCTCTGAATTTCTGCCGGAGGTACCGTGGGCGGGGAAATACAACTCGATTAACTGCGCAGCCGGATTCCATATCAGGGAGGGAAGATGGCTGAGGAACGGACGGAAAATCATAGAGGATTACATTCGTTTCTGGCTGAGAGGGAGCGGAGATGTCCGGTCTTACAGCACGTGGATTGCCGATGCAGTATGGGACTACTGCAGTGTACAGGAAGACTGTGGATTTGGGATTGAAATGCTGGATGATCTGATCTCGAATTTTGAGTGGTGGACAAAAGAGCATCGGAGGGATAACGGCTTATACTGGTCGATCGATGACCGGGATGCCATGGAGTTTTCCATCAGCGGATCCGGATTCCGGCCGACATTAAACTCCTATCTTTACGCGGATGCTGCCGCCATATCCAGGCTGGCGGAAAAAGCGGGGAAAGAGGAGACGGCCTCCCGGTTTGCAAAGACGGCAGAGAAGCTGAAGGAAAGTGTGCAGAACAATCTCTGGAACGGCGATTTCTTTCAGGTGATTCCGGCAAAGATCGATTGTAAGGAGAAATGTTTCATCGTGTGCGGCACGATGGATTTTGAAGAAATACCGGCAGACAGAAATGTGAAGGAGCTGATCGGATACATTCCCTGGTATTTTAATCTGCCGGACGCGGGATATGAAAAGGCGTTTTATTACCTGACGCGGGAGGAGAATTTCTTGGGAAAGGCTGGCCTCCGCACGGCGGACCGATCCCATCCCCGGTATGCTTATGAGGTGCCCCATGAATGCCTGTGGAATGGTCCGGCCTGGCCGTTTGCGACGACGCAGGCGCTGGTGGCTCTGGCGAATCTTCTGCAGAACTACAGGCAGGAATATGTATCAAAGGAGGATTACTACCGGATTCTTAAGAGCTATTCAGAGAGTCAGCACCGCATGACGGAGGAGGGAAAGAAGATTCCGTGGATCGATGAGGACCAGGATCCGGAGACCGGTGAGTGGATAGCCAGATATATTTTAAAAGACGGGGGCTGGAAGCCGGAAAAGGGCGGTTACGAGAGGGGAAAGGACTATAACCATTCCATGTACTGCGACCTGATTATCACTGGCCTGCTGGGGATCGATCCCAGCCAGGAGCCGCCGGCAGTGAAGCCTCTGATCCCGGAGGACTGGGAGTATTTCCTGCTGGAAGGGGTAAAGATTCATGGAAAAATGTATACAATCCTGTATGACAGGGACGGAAGCCGTTATAACAGGGGGGAAGGTCTGCAGGTTTTATTAGAGGAATCGATACAGATATAAAAGAAAAGTGGTCATTAATGGTGAGAGATTTAATGACCACTTTTGGTTATTTCATTCTCTGCGGCGCAACCTGCGCCCGCTCATGATCCCGCAAAAACCGCTGTTCAAATTCCCCCACAGGCATGGGCTTATAGAAGATAAATCCCTGTATATAATCGCATCCGAGCCCCTTTAAAAAGTCGACGTATTCTCTTGTTTCGATTCCCTCGGCGACGATCTTTAAGTCCAGTTCCTTGGCTGTCTCGACGATGTGGCGGACCAGAACACGTTCTCTGGGATCGGAGTAATTCCGGAACAGTGAGCGGTCAATCTTCAGGGTCTTCAGTTCCGTGCTTGTCAGCACGCTGAACGAGGAGTAGCCGCTTCCGAAATCGTCCAGGGAACAGGAAAAACCGTAATCCCGCAGCTGTTCCACGACATCCTGCACCAGATCCAGCTGGTTTAAGACGATGCTTTCCAGAAGCTCGAATTCGATACAGTCCTTAGGGCAGGGAACTTTTTCATAAACACGTTTGTACTCATCAAGAAAATAGCGGTAGTTGAACATGTTGCTGGAGAGGTTGACGCTGATCCTGATCTTCCTTCCATAAATTAAAAGCCAGCGGTTAATGGTGCTGCATACATGCTGAAACATGTATAAGTCCAGATCGCCGATCAATCCGTTCTTTTCCAGCTCCGGCAGAAATTCGCTGACCGGGATCATGCCTTTTTCAGGATCGATCCAGCGTACCAGAGCCTCGGCCTCCGTGATTTCCCCTGTGCGCAGATCCACTTTAGGCTGGAGATAAAGCTTAAAGTCCTCCCGTTCGATCGCCGGCCGGAAATCCTGCTCCATATTGTAGTTTCTCAGATTTGCATCCCGGTATGTAAGTCCGTATACTTCAAAATGAGAATTGCGCAGACCGGATTCGGCGCTTTCTGTGCGGCAGATATCGGCATTGTACTGTGCGGTAAGAAAGTCCGGAGGATTGTGCTCCAGCCGGAAAATACCGAAGCCCATGTATATTTTTCCATATTTTTCGTCATAGGGCCAGTCGCGGATCCTGCTGTTAATTTCAATGATATAGTGGAATATATCGTCATAGTCCTCCGGCATATGAACCAGGAGGAGATAGTAGCCGGAACGGATATGCGCAATGTATTCCTCCGGCTTCAGCCAGGATTCAACACAGTCGTAGATCATGGTAATCAACTCATCCCCGGCTTCCCATCCAAACATCCGGTTGAATATTCGAAAGCGTTTGATCTTCATGCTGATCAGGGCGTATTCCTCCGGATTATTCCTGCAGACTTCTTCATAACGTGTTCTTATCCACTGCTCATTTTTTAAACCAGCCATCGCGTTATCCTCTGTTTTCCATTCCTTTTATTTAATTAGTATCGGTTCTGTTTTTAGTAATAGTTCCATTAAAAGCCGCGATTGCGGATTCTGTTTTATAGTTGACAGACTTCTTAAAATATATAAAAAAGTTACGTAATCAACTTATCTGATTATAACTATATCACAATTGTAACTGTCGGGCAATGTTGTGCGCTTAAATTTAACAAAAACATTTCAAACTGTACAGTAATTGTGAAAAAATATCCTTAAAAATATGAAATATTAAACTCCCGCTGTTGCTGTGCAGCGGGAGCTCATCTTCAGCTGTTCAAACTTCGCTAAAATCTGATGTATGTTAGAAATAAATGAAAAAGTTGGTAAAAGATACCAATTATTGCGTTGCTGTTGTATAATAATTTTGTCGTTTGAGATTACTTTTTGTAATTAGACGTAAACTTATGATAATAAAGGGCTCTTATACGGCAAATTTTTCTTTTTATACTGTTTTATAAATTGGAACAAAAAATAGACATATCCGAGATAGGAGGTCAATCATGCTGGAGAACATAAAGTTATATAATGAGCTATTAAAAAGAAACAGTAATTACAGGATAAATGTTGAGAAAATATATGAGTATGCAGTTAATGTGCTGCCTAAAATTAACAGAGTTTTTGCAAATTATACGGGGCATGGAATTGAACATTCCCTTAATGTAATGCAGTATATGTATGAGCTTGTGACAGATATAACAGCAATCAGTGATTTAGAAATTACGTGTATGATCTCTTCCGCATTGCTTCATGATATAGGCATGGCAGTCAATGATGAGGAGATAGAATACGTAAAAAATGATGAATTAGTCTGTCATGGAAGAAAGTATTCCGTCATTTACAAGAAGTTTCAAAATGAAAATACGGCATTACAGGAATGCATAAGGCCTGTACATGGAGAGCGGGCTCTGACCCATATTCTGTCTATGGATAAGAGTTTATTTCTTATACCGGAATATACCAACGGGAATTTTCAAGAAGAACTGGCAAAAATATGTCAGGCTCATACGATGGATAGAAAGTGGATTGTTGAAAATTTGGATAATAACCAGGTAAAAGGGAAGGATCGATTAAATGCACAGTATATAGCCATGCTGTTACGTATTGGCGATTATCTGGATATTGATGAAAAAAGGGCGCCAATGGAGCTGTATCGATTGATATCTCCTACTGAATTTGGCGATAAAGAATGGAAACAACATTATATTATAGAAAACAGGGAAAAGATTATTCGGGACAGCGCCACTCATGTGGGTAGAGTAGTAATTTACGGACAGTGTGACAATTATAAAATACACAGAAAATTTTTGAATTATTTAGCTGGTTTGTCGGATGAACTTTTGTGGTGCACAAGTTATTCAGGGAACCACTTTGAGGAAAGATACCGGTTATTTGTACAACCGCAAATTGATAATAGAATACAGACTAAGGGATTTGAAATCTCTGACTTAAAACTGCAGTTGGATTATTATGCAGTAATGAAGTTGTTGATGGGCGAGAGTATATACGGGAATAAAAAATTTGGCTTACGTGAATTAATTCAGAATTCGGTAGATGCATGCAAAGTAATGATGGAAGAAGCAGACAAGCTGGAAAAGTACCAATATAATCCGTATATTCCGAAAGTTCAGATTATAATAGATTATAACAAACAGAAAATGATTGTTCTGGATAATGGAACAGGAATGAACTATGAGATCCTGACAAAATATTTTCTTAATATCGGAAAATCCTATTATCAGTCAGATGAATTTCTTTATCAAAGCAAAGACTATCATCCTATTGGCACATTTGGTATAGGCTTTTTAGCGTGCTTTATGCTGTCGAACCATGTGTCAGTAGAAACGAAACACTATTTAGAGAAAGAAGGATTTACAATTGAATTGGAATCCGACAGTGAGTTTGTCTGTAAGAAAAATAAGGTGGATCTGATCAGGGATTCAGGGACCGCAGTTATTCTTAATTTAGAAAGTGTTTTCCAGGTATTTGATGAAAACGCAGAGAATATAAAAACATTTGTAGATAGGACATTTTTAGATCAGGGAGTACAGGTGCAGTTTATTATCGTTGATGCAGCAAGAAAAACAGAAGAATTAAATCTGAAGAAATATGAAGAGCGAAATCAGGGGGCAATCGTACTGGATTCTTATTTAAACGGTATATCAGCATCACTTGAACTACAGTCTGATACTATTAAGATTAGCAGAAAGCTTTCAGAATTATGTGTAGAATCAATGAATGAAAGACAGGAATTCTATGAGTACAATTCAGCCGAACATCGCATTTGCAGCAGAGATCTGGAAGGAAAAGATCTGGGAAATTATATCAACGGTAATCAAATGATGGTGATTAAGATAGAGGGAGTAAGAGAGGAAGAAAAAGCAGAATATGAAGAATGGAGGAAATGGAATACAGAATTAATCTTTACGCCCAAAGAAATGCAAAAAACCATATACTTTCCTGTAAAATATGATGAGGCATTATTAAAATACTGTAAAGATGGTTCTCATTTCTGGAATGGAAGCGGAGCACAATGGTACACTGTTATTTCAAGGTTTCATAAGATAAAGCCGAGTCATGAAAATAAGCGCCTGGAAAGCATTTTAAAAGAATGTAAAATACTAACTACAGCCTTATATGATGTAGAACTGGGAATATTTCCGTTAATAAAGGCAGGTAAAGAACGCTACGCAGAATTTACAGATGCTGTTTATTTAGGGAACGGCGAAAAAGAAAACGAAACCTATTGGCATGGAATACGGCTGGAAAATGGTGGTTTTGAAATAGACGCGGAGATTATCGGAGTTATTATCGGAGATTGTGTAGTAAATATTACACGTAATGATTTAATTCCAAATGTTGCCAGAAATGATTTACCGGCTGATGAAAAACGGAAGGTAGAGGAAGCAATTAAGAGGGCAATGTATCAGTATATGATGGATAAGATGACCGATCTGGAATTAAAAAGTGCGATACAGCTGTTTGTTGATGAAAGGTATCCTTTAAATAATCCTTATTATCTGAAAAAATAGACCGTGCGCCTTTGACGTTTGGGGGACTGCCAGATATGCAGACAAGCGTCAGAACACAGAATAAAGGATCATCATAACACTTGCAACATTCCTCTGAATTGCTTATAATGTGTAGAAATAGACAGGAGGAAATAGCGCGATGATAGAAGACATAATACTGCACAACCGGAAATTCGTGGCTGAAAGAGGCTATGAGCCATACGAGACCAGCAAATATCCGGACAAGAAGCTGGCAATACTGACCTGTATGGATACGAGACTGACGGAGCTGCTTCCGGCTGCACTGGGAATTCGCAATGGAGACGCCAAGATTATAAAAAACGCTGGCGGTGTAATCAGCCATCCCTACGGCAGCGCGGTGCGAAGTCTTCTGGTGGCGATCCTGGAACTGGGCGTGGAGGAGATCATGGTAATCGGCCACACAGACTGCGGCGTCCAGGGGATGGACGGTGAAAAGATGGTGGCGAAGCTGGAGTCACGGGGAATTCCGAAGGAGCATATCGATATCATCCGAAAGAGCGGAATTTCTCTGGAACAATGGCTGGGCGGTTTTGAGTCAGCGGAGGAAGCCGTGAAAGAGTCGGTAGAAAGCTTGAAAAACCATCCGCTGATGCCGAAGGATATTGTGATTCGGGGATTTATGATGGATTCGGTGACGGGTGAGCTGAGTGCGCTTTCGTAGTTTAATCCAGTACAGCATTGCGCAGCACAGTACGGACTGCCAGACAGGGAATGAGAAGGAAAACGTCCTTTTCGTTCCCTGATATTTTTAGAGTTAAGTTTTGCTTATGTGCGTATCTATCCGGGAAAGGATGTTACAATAACATTAAAAAAGAATTTGGGGTGGGAAACGGTATTTTTATCCGAAACATCCTGCAAACAAAGTATAACAAGACGCAAACGAAATAAGACAAGATAAGGAATATGAAAGATGCAAAAAAGAGTATTAATAGGATTGACAGGTGCCCTGATTCTGCTACTTACCGCCTGCAGTGCGAAAGGCGGCGGTACGTTGATGGATGCAGAGAGTAACCGCAGTCAATGGCCGGTACAGGAAGAAGGGACTATGGATTCTTCTATGCCAGGAGAAGACGGCAGCGCCTCCCTGTCAGCAGAGGCCAATACCTCCCTGTCAGCAGAGGCTAGCACCTCCCCTCCAACAAGAGAAGCCAGCATCAATCCCGCTTCATCAGAACCATCCCCAGACAGCGCCGACCCCACGCTCCAAAGCATTCTGTCCCAAATGACTCTGCACGAAAAGGTATGCCAGATGCTGGTCGTAACTCCGGAGAGCATCACTGGTGTGGAAGCGGTGACTGCGGCGGGCGGCACCACAAAAAAGGCACTGCAGGCAATGCCGGTGGGCGGAATTCTGTACAGCAAGCCCAATTTAAGGAGCAAAGAACAGGTGAAGACGATGCTTCAGAATACGCAGAGCTACTCGGCCATCCCTCTGATGTTCACATGCGACGAAGAGGGCGGGAGAGTTAATCGTCTGATGAGTACGGTAAATACGACGATGATCGGCCCGATGCTGGATTATAAGGATCAGGGGGCGGAAACCGCGTATAAAAATGCCTGTACGATTGCCTCCGACATGAGCGCACTGGGCTTTAACGCCGACATGGCGCCGGTGGCGGATGTGTGGTCGAATCCGGAGAACACGGTGATCGGGGACCGGGCCTACAGCGACGATTTCCAGCAGGCGGCCGTTCTGGTCGCATCTGCGGTGGAGGGCTTTCATGCGGGCGGAGTGGCGACGGCGCTGAAACATTTTCCAGGACACGGCGATACCTCGGAAGACTCCCATTACGGAGCCGTGTTCATAACAAAGACGCTGGAAGAGATCCGGGAAAAGGAGCTGCTTCCATTCCGGGCGGGAATCCAGGCGGACAGTGACATGGTCATGATCGGCCATCTCATATTATCAGATATCGACGATCAGCCGGCGCCATTTTCCCATAAGATCGTAACGGAATTGCTGCGGCAGGAGCTTGGCTTTGACGGTGTGATCATCACGGACGGGCTTCAGATGAAGGCTATGACGGATTTCTATTCGGACGGAGCGATCGCGTGCAGTGCGGTCAAGGCAGGCGTTGACATGCTGCTCTGCCCGGCAAATCCAGAGGAAGCGGCGGCCGCGCTGGAAGACGCAGTGAAAAACGGGGATCTGACGGAGAGCAGAATCGAGGAAAGCGTCCTGCGCATCCTGAAGATGAAGAAAGAGAGAGGAATGATTCCGTAAATGCGGCAACAGGACAAATTTTCTGTAGAGTAAAAATGTATGTCGTATTCTCAGTAGTACTTGTAATCAATAAGCGGTATACTGTTATCCATACGAATGACAGAACAGGAGAGAAAGAGTCCTATGAAGGCCGCAAAGAAAGTAGATATGACACAGGGATCCATCATGAAGCGGGTGCTGCTGTTTGCCCTTCCCATCTGCGTGGGAAATGTGCTGCAGCAGCTCTATGGTACCGTCGATACGCTGGTGATCGGCAATTTCTGCGGTTCCGTATCGCTGGCCGCCGTGGGCACCAGCAGCCAGCCGGTGGAGATCCTGCTGTGCGTGTTCCTGGGGCTTGGCACCGGGGTATCGATTCTCGTTTCGCAGTTTACCGGGAGCGGTGACATGGAAAGCCTGAAGGAGATCGGTGCAACCGCCATTTCCTTTTTGTTTCTGTGCTCCATCCCATTGACGATAATCGGACAGTTTGCCGGTCCGGCGGTTTTGCGGTTCATGCAGGTGCCCGATGATACGTGGGAGCTCGCCAACGCCTATATCAGCATTATTTTCTTCGGAACTCTCGGGAATATGGGATATAACATGAACGCGGGAATCCTGCGGGGGATGGGAGACAGCAACGCGTCTCTGCTGTTTTTAATCGTCTCCTGTGCCGTGAATATTGTGCTGGACCTGGTGTTTGTGGCCGGGCTGGGCATGGACGTGGCCGGCGCCGCGTGGGCGACCACCATAGCCATGTACTGCTCCTGGCTGTTCAGCATCGTCTATATCCGTAAAAAGTATCCGGAGTTTTGCTTCACCTATCTGCCGCACCGGATGAACAAACGGATGCTGGGGAGTATTGTGGCGATCGGGCTTCCTTTGGGATTAAACAGCTCCATCTATTCCGTGGGCCATATTCTGATGCAGTCACTGATCAACCTCCAGGGCTCCATATTCATTGCCGCCTGTTCCGTGAGCAGCAAGGTCACGGGGATTGCCAACGTGGCGATTACCTCCCTGTCTTCAGCCGCTACGACATTTTCCGGTCAGAATCTGGGGGCGGAGAATTACGTGTATTTAAAGAAAGGCGGAATCCAGATCCCGCTGTTCTCCGGTCTGATCACCTGTATCGCCGGACTGCTCGTGACGTTCTGGTGCCGGCCGCTTCTGGAGTTCTTCACCAGAGACGCGGCGGTGCTCGACATCGCGGTCCGGTATATACGGATTGTCCTGCCGTTTACATGGGCCTATGCGGTATTTAACGGGATTATCTGTTTCGTAAACGGGATGGGAGAGGTCCGGTTCCCGACTGTCGTCAACCTCCTGATGCTGTGGGCCGTGCGGATTCCATGCGCCTGGCTGATTACCTGGTACATAGACGGCGGCTATGTTATGGCCTGCCTTCCCATCAGCTTTGTGTTCGGAATGTGCTGCATGTTCAGCTATTTCTTTTCGAAGAACTGGAAGAAGATCGGAAAGCTGGCGGCAGAGCAGCAGGGTGGATGAAATAAAACCGAATGAAAAAGAGAAGAGGAATCAGACTGCCGATACAGTCTGGTTCCTCTTCTCTTTTTTATAAACGGCTGCTGTCACTCTGTTTCCTGTTTTCCTAAATATTCCTGTTCAAATTCTTCCACAGGAACCGGCTTGCTGAATAAGTAGCCCTGGAACAGATCGATTCCGCAGGCGCGCAGGACTGCAAACTGTTCCTCGCTCTCGATTCCTTCCGCCACCATGCGGATTCCCAGCTTGAGACAGACCTCGGAGATGGATTCCACGATCGCCCGGTTCCGGGAATTCGTGGTGATGTGATCGACCATGCTCTTATCCAGGTTTAACGCGTCGAAGCTCACCTCGGACATGAGAACGACATTGGCACATTCCGTGCCGAAATCATCGAGAGTAACCGTAAAACCTGCATTCTGCAGCTCGGTGATTAACTGTTTGATGTTGAGGTTTTCCTCGTTATGAACTTTTTCCGTGATTTCAATCTCCAGATAGCCCGCCGGAATCCCGAACTGGTTACAGATGGCCAGGAGCCGTTCGGAAAGCGCCGCCTCCCGCAGGGTGCGGAGCGAAAAGTTGACGGATACGGGGAAAATCTGTCTGCCCTGATCCTGCCACGCCTTAAGTCTGGAGCACACGAATCGGAAAACGTAGAAATCGATCAGGCTGACCGTATCGAATTCCTCCAGCAGAGGAAGAAATTCACCGGGAGTAATCAGGACGCCGGGCTGCGGTGTGTAGCGGATAAGCGCCTCACAGCCTACAATCAGGCGGTTTTCCGACGAAATCTTAGGCTGAAAATAAACAAGAAAATGATTTTCCGCGAGTTCCCTTTTTAAGGTTTCGGAATCGGATAAATGCTGCAGCAGCTTATCGTTGCAGCGGCGATATCTGCGGGATACAGGATTGATCCGGTAAAATGCCTTTTTATTTTCATACATTTTCGCGTCGGCCGCCGCGATGATCCGGCCGATGTTCTCGATGCTTTCCATCCATTGGGAGCCGATGGCGGCCTGGCAGTCGGAGTCGTTCCGGAACTTGGCTTTCAGCTCGCGCACCTGATTCAGGAAAACCTCCTGCGTGATGCCCGGACTGATGATGACAAACTCATCCCCGCCGATCCGATAGAAATCCGCCTGTGTGAAGGTGGCTTTAATCCGTTTGGCACACTCGATCAGGACGCGGTCTCCGAATTCGTGACCGTAGTGGTCGTTGATGTCTTTGAGCCCGTTGACGTCCAGATAGACAATCCCCACAGACTGCTTCGAATGGGCCAGAGCTCCGGTATCGACGATGTATTTATTTCTATTGTAAAAATCGGTCAGTTTGTCGTAATAGCTTAAATGGGTCAGCAGCTGTTTGCTTTCCGAATGGCTTCTTGCCAGCATCAGGAAGTAGCACAGTGTCTGAAGCAGAGGCGCTATGTTCCGGATCCGGTCGGGCGGCGGATTATCGACACCCAGATACCCGATCAGAGTGCCGTCCTGCTCCAGAGGGGCGGCCACCAGGCTGGTAATCGACTGCGCATGGAGAATCCGGTATTCCTCGGGCACGGATTCCCGGAGCTGCTCCATATCCTCGATAAGAACGCACTCTTTTTTATCAAAATACGTCATCCAGCGGGTGATCAGATTGAGCGGAAGATCCTGAAGCATCATCTGCTGCGGTTCGACCCCGTCGGAACACCATTCGTAGTCATTGTACATCTTGCCGTCTCTTATGTAGAGGATGTAGGCCCGGTCGGCAGAAAGAAAACTTCCCAGGTGCTCCAGGACCTGGGCGATGGCGGTGTCAACGTCTTCGGACTGATACAGCGTCTGGACACACTCCGTGATCATCTGATTGGTCTCCAGCGTCAATTTAAGCTGGATCTTCTCTTTTTCTGATTCTGTGGTATCGAAGGCAAGCTCCATACGGGCCGTCCGTCCCTCCCATTGAATCAGCCGGTCTTTTAAAATATAGTGGCGCTGGGTCAGTGGATTCGTGTATTCCCAAGTGTAGATCTCACCCTCCTTCAGGATCGGAGAGGTGCAGAATTCACACGGCGAATCGAAGCCCTGCAGGACTTTATAGCATTTCTGTCCGTCCATGGTATCGATGTGAAATGTTTCCTGTCCGGCTTTATTTACAAATAACAAGGTGTGATCTTCGAGGTCGGAGACGTAGACGAGTTCAGAAATCTCATTCATGGGACCGAGAAGGTTATCCACCATGTGGGAGAGATGTTCCTTCCTTTTCCGGTCCTCCTCCTCAATCTCCTGAAGCTCCTTCTGGCGTCTGGCCTGTCCGGAACTATACAGGTAGAAAAAGAAGATCATCAGAACGAAGAAACAGTTTAGCAGGAGCAGGCTCTTTTCTGCCAGAAGTTCTCTTTTTTCGGAAAACTGTTCGGCGGCAAGAACCGCCCGGTCAGCCAGATCAAAATAGGATTCACTGTCCTCGAACAGAAGCTTGACATCGCCTCCGGCCCGGACAAGATAGATTTCTTCCTTTAAAATGCTCCAGTCCGCCTCCATCTGGAGAATCAGGTCCTGAAACTCCCTGCTGTTCATGCGGATCAGCCCGTGATCGCCGTGCCCTGACTGCAGTTCATCGAGAATACCGTCCAGCTTCGCAATCAGTACGTCATTGGGAATGCCGTTCAGCTCCTCCTTGACGAGTCGCTGGGTCGCACCGCGGACAATGCCGGCGTAGTTTATGACCTTGGCATTGCCTTGAAGATTATGAAGGCACAAAACCGAAAAAATGCTGGAAAGAACGAGCGCTACAGTTAAAATAACAGGAAATATTTTCTTTTGCATGGGTGCCTCCGGGTACGCTGTCATGATAAATTGTACTATCTTTAAGAGTACCATATTTAGCAGGCTGTGGCAAGGAATAAAGAGAGGACGAAGCGATTTTAGCCCCATCTTTTCTGTTGTAGACGCTGGAGCTCTGTGCTAAAATAGGAACAGAAACAGAAGGCTGCCCGGGGAGAAGGGAGTATACCGTGGACTTATTTTATCATGAGACATTCGTGCAGAGTGAGCAGATGCCGATGCAGCTTCGCCTGCACCGCGGACAGATTAATTACATGATTCTGGAGCACTGGCACCGGAGCATTGAGATGGACTATCTGCTGGACTGCGAAGCCGATTTTTATATGAACGGGAAGAAGAAAGCCGTCTCTGCCGGAAGCATCACGCTGATCAACAGCGGGGATATTCATGCCCTGGAGCCAAGAGAAGTGCCGGAAGATCCGGGGGATGAGATTCACGGGATTTCGTTGTTTATTTCCTATGAATTTCTGAAAAAGATATGCCCGGAGATCGATCAGATTACCTTCGAACTGGAGGGAGCGGAAGAACGGCTGCATGAACTGAAGGGGATCTTCGATGACCTGATCCGCCTGGAGCTGAGCCCGGCGGAAGAGTACGGCTATTTAAAGAAGAATGCGCTGCTCCATCAGCTGATGTACCTTCTTCTCACGTATTTTAAAGGTCCGAAGAACAGCTCGGCTGTTAAGAGCCAGAAGTATATTGACCGTCTGCGCGTGGTGCTGGACTATGTGGAAGAGAACTACCAGGAACCGCTGACGCTGCAGGGGGTGGCGGACCATTTTAACGTGTCCATGGAGTATCTGGCGAGAATATTAAAGAAGTATACGGGCAACACATTCAAGACGCATTTGAATCAGGTCCGCGTCAGCAAGGCGTTCCGGGATCTGCTCGAGACGGATTACTCCATCCTGGAGATTGCCATGCGCAGCGGATTTCCGGATACCCGGTCCTTTATCAATGTTTTTCGGGACACGTACGGCATGACGCCTTCCCAGTACCGGAAAAAGAACCCCAGGCGGGAGACCGTGAAGGAAACCGCCTCTGCCGAATATCCGCCACATATCAGGGTGGTGGAACCACAGAAAGACAACAATTAGTATCCGCCCAGGCCGTGGCCGGCAGATTGCTGGAGCAGTTCCAGCGTCTGCCGGCCCTCTCTTAAGGAGCGTTTGAAAAAAATGTCAAGAAACGTATCTGTTTTCAATAAATAATGTAAAGATTTCACAAGCTGAATCCGATACAATTAGAACATAAGACGCGTCCTTAACAAAAAAAGAGAGGTTATTTAAAAATGGAGAAAATTTCGTTAAAAGAACGATTCAGCTATGGGTTGGGAGATTTGGCCTGCAATTTAATGTTTCAGCTGATTACGGCGTATCTGATGTTTTTCTATACCGATGTGGCGGGGATCGGACTGGGAGCCATCAGCCTGATTATGCTGGTCGCCAGAGTGGTGGACGCGGTCACGGATCCGATGATGGGGGTAGTCATCGACAAGACTCACACCAAATGGGGAAAGGCAAGGCCTTACGTGCTGTGGATGGCGGTTCCCTTTGGAATCATCAGCGCTTCCATGTTCCTGGTGCCGAATTTCGGCGGAACGGGCAAATTTATCTACGCGCTGATCACCTATATTCTGTTCTGTATCGTGTATACAGCCCTCAATATTCCATACAGCACCATGCTGTCCTGCATGACGGATGACGTCTCCGACCGGCTCTCCTTTAATATGTTTAAGTCTCTCGGAGCCAGTCTGGGCGGATTCATCGTCATGGGAGCGACCCTGACGCTGGTCGGCATGATCGGCCAGGGGGATCAGAAAAAAGGCTTCTTCGGTACGGTTGTTCTCTACGCGGCTGTAGGCATCATACTTCTGATGATCTGTTTTAAAAATACGAGAGAGCGGATCATACCGGAGACGGAAAAGGATTCCGTGGCAGGAGCCATAAAGGTTGCCGCCAAAAACAAATACTGGCTTCTGCTCTGCGGAATCACCTTCTTCACCTTTGCAGGCATGATTCTGAAAAATCAGTCCACCATGTATTATGCAAAATACTACTTAAACAACGAGGGAATTGCCTCCCTTCTGATGACGATTCCGACGCTGCTCTCTTTCCTCATGGCATTTGTGATCCCGACTCTGGCAAAGAAGATCGGAAAACGCAACTGCATTCTGTCCGGCGGTCTGGCTACCATCGCAGGAAACCTTGTGGTGCTGATCTCCAAAACGAATCTGGCCGGGATTCTGGCGGGTACGGTCTTATGCGGTATCGGTCTGGGACTCGGAATGGGAGTGACATTTGTCATGGGAGCGGAGACTGTGGATTACTCCGAGTGGCAGACGGGAAGGCGTCCGCAGGGAATCATGACCGCCCTCATGGGCTTCGGCGTAAAGCTGAGCATGGCAATGTCGGGCGTGGTAGGCGCCCAGATCTTAAAATTCGGCGGCTATGTGGAAAATTCGGTGCAGACAGAAGGCGCGCTTCGCGCGATTCAAATGAATTATATCTGGATTCCGGTCATTTTTTTCATCGTAGTGGTCATACTCAGTCTGTTCTATGACCTGGATAAGAAATATGAAAAAATTTTGGCTGAAGTACATGAAAGGAGACATTAATGGAGAAAAAATGGAACGAAGCAGAGAAGGAGGGTTACCGTCTCATTCACAATGAGGGGGGAAAGGATCTCGGAATCTCTTCCGGAAGTAAGGTGACGATTATAACAGAGGATGGCTTCGCCTTCAAGGATTTTCTCGGAACAGGCGAGCTGGCGGCCTATGAGGACTGGAGACTGCCCGCAGCAGAGCGGGCGGTGGACTTGGCTTCCAGGCTTTCGATCGAAGATATTGCCGGCCTGATGCTCTACAGCGCGCATCAGCTGATTCCGGCCAGGGGGCCGCTTGCGGCCGCTTTCGGGGGCACGTACGGCGGAAAAGCCTACGATGAGAGCGGAGCGGACCCGTGGGATCTAACGGACCAGCAGAAGGAGTTCATCGTAAAAGACAGGGTGCGCCACGTGCTGATCATGAAGCTGCAGGACACGGAGACTGCGGTCAAATGGAACAACCGGCTTCAGGCCCTGGCGGAAAACACCGGCTTTGGAATCCCCGCCAACAACAGCTCGGACCCGAGGCACGGGGCGGGTGTTGCGGCGGAATACATGGGTGTGACCGGAGAACCCATATCCAAATGGGCGAATGGAATCGGCCTGACTGCTGCATTTGAGCCGGAGGCGGTAAGAGAATTCGGGGAGATCGGCGCGGCGGAATACCGGGCGCTGGGGATCACGACGGCATTGTCCCCGCAGATCGATCTGGCTACGGAACCGAGATGGATGCGGTTTGCGGATACATTTGGCGAACATACGGAGCTGACCGTGGAAATGACGCGGGCGTACTGCGACGGATTTCAGACTACAAAGGGCAGCGAGGATGGATGGGGTGCGGACAGCGTTAATACCATGGTAAAGCATTTCCCGGGAGGGGGGCCCTGTGAGGCAGGGCGCGACGGCCACTACGCATACGGAAAGTTCGCGGTGTATCCCGGCGGGAACTTTGAAGAGCATCTAAGGCCCTTTACGGAGGGAGCCTTCTCACTGAACGGCGGTACGAAGACGGCCAGCGCCGTGATGCCTTACTACACGATTTCTTACGGCGCAGACCAGACCTGCGGTGAAAATGTAGGGAATTCCTTCAGCAAATATATCGTAAACGATCTGCTCCGCGAACGGTTTGGCTACGACGGCGTCGTGTGTACGGACTGGGGCATCACCCACGATATGGGAAAGACGGAAGAGGAGTTTGCCGGAAAATGCTGGGGTGTGGAGACACTCACTGAGGCGGAACGCCATTTAAAGGCTCTGGAGGCCGGTGTGGATCAGTTTGGCGGAAACAACGATGCCGGGCCGGTGCTGGAGGCTTACCGGCTGGGGTGTGAAAAATACGGGGAAGAAGCCATGCGCAGCCGCTTTGAACGGTCCGCCTCCAGGCTGCTCCGAAACATATTCCAGACGGGGCTGTTTGAAAATCCATACCTGGATTTGGAGCATTCCTGCCAGGTGGTGGGCTGCAGGGAATTTACGGAAAAGGGATACCTTTCCCAGCTGAAATCTGTGACGCTCTTGAAGAACCGGGCCGGGGTGCTTCCTCTCAAAGAGCACATAAAGGTATATATTCCGCGGCGCCATATCCGCCCATACTTGGATTTTATGAGCTCCATGACGCCGGATATGCATGTGGAGCCTGCCGGCAAGGGCGCGGCCGCCGATTATTTTGTGGTCGTAGATACGCCGGAAGAGGCTGACGCTGCCATCTGCTTCATCGAGTCGCCAGTTTCCGTGGGCTACGATCCGGAAGACCGAAAGCAGGGCGGCAGCGGATACGTTCCGGTAACGCTTCAGTACAGGCCCTATGAGGCGAAGCAGGCGAGGCTTCACAGCCTGGCAGGAGGCGATCCGCTGGAGAATTTTGACGACAGGAGCTATCGCGGAAAATGGAATACTGCGGCAAATGAAGAAGATCTGGATCTTGTCCTTGATACGAAAAAACGCATGGGAGACCGCCCGGTGATCGTATCGGTAAACTTGAAAAATCCCATGGTGATGGCGGAGCTGGAGCCCTGCGCTGACGCGATCCTGGTGGATTACGGGGTATCCCCCCAGGCGGTGCTGGACGTTATCACAGGCAGATTTATCCCCTGCGGCCTCCTTCCGCTTCAGATGCCGGCCGATATGGATACCGTGGAACAGCAGGCAGAGGATGAGGCGTTCGACATGGAGTGCTACGTGGACAGCGAGGGCCATGTCTATGAATTCGGCTTTGGCATGAATTTCGACGGCGTGATTGAAGACGAGAGAACTGAAAAATATGGGAGACAGAACAGAAGGAGGACAAAATAATGGCAGGACAGTTTCAGTATGACAGCCTCCCGGTGTTGGAGACGAAGGCCGGGAAGCTCAGAGGATATCAGTGGGAAGGGACGTATATCTTCAAAGGAATCCGTTACGCAAGGGCAAAACGGTTTCAGCTCCCGGAGGAAGCAGAACCCTGGGAGGGAGTCCGGGAGGCGGCCTCCTATGGCTTCGTCTGCCCGATGCTGACAAGGGACAATCCGCAGGGCGAGCTTTTAGTTCCCCACCGCTACTGGCCGCAGGATGAGGACTGTCTGAGCTTAAACATCTGGAGCCAGTCTCTGGACCGGAGCGCGAAGAAGCCGGTACTGTTCTGGATTCACGGCGGAGCGTTTTCCATGGGAAGCTCCATCGAGCAGAAGGCGTACAACGGAGAAAATATGAGTAAATACGGGGATGTGGTAGTCGTTACCGTAAACCACAGGCTGAACATCCTTGGATACTTCGACATGTCTCCTTACGGTGAAAAGTACGCTGGCTCCGCCAATGCGGGCCAGGCCGATCTGGTGGCCGCCCTTTTGTGGGTCAGGGACAACATCGAGGCATTTGGCGGAGATCCGGGCAACGTGACTATCTTCGGACAGTCGGGCGGCGGCATGAAGGTGAGCGGCCTGATGCAGACCCCGGAGGCCGACGGGCTGTTCCATAAGGGAATGATCATGAGCGGCGTGGCGGGCGATATTCTTCCCTATTCTACTGGCGATTCCAGGCCGTTAATCCGGGCGATGCTGGAAGAACTGGGACTCACGGAAGATGAGGCCGGGCGGTTGGAGACGATTCCCTACCACGACCTGGCAGCTGCGTATAACCGGGTGAGTCCTGCAGTCGCCGGAGCTGGCGGTTACATCGGATGCACGCCCAAACCGGACGATTTCTACAAAGGAGAGGGTCCGGCGGTTGGATTTACGGAACATGCAAAGACCATACCGGTGATGGTCGGTACGGTCTTCGGAGAGTTTGCGATGGCGCCGCTGCCATTTAACAAGGAGCAGATACCAGAGGCAGAATTAGATGCCGTTCTCGACAACCGTTTCCAGGGCCGTGGGAAGGAGCTGAAGGCCGTCTTTGCTGAGGCGTATCCGGGAAAGAACCCGGCGGACTTACTCACACTGGATACAATATTCCGCGGGCCGACCAGGGAATTTGTGCGGGCGCTGGCCGCCGCGGGCGGAAGTGTGTATTCCTATTTATTTGCGCTGGAGTTCCCATACCAGAATCAGAAGACGGCGTGGCACTGTTCCGATATTCCTTTTGTTTTCCACAACACGGAGCTGGTTCCGGCTGCCAACATTCCGGAGGTGTCAGACCGTCTGCAAGAGCAGATCTTCGGCGCGGTTATGGCTTTCGCCAGAACCGGGAAGCCGGAGTATGAGGGGCTGCCCCAGTGGCCTGCTTCGCGGGAGGACGACGAGGCGACCATGATCTTCGACCGTGTCTGCGAGGTCCGCCATAACCACGACGACCGCCTGTTAAAGCTGCATGCGGAAGCGTCGCCGAAGTTTGACCTGGCGGCCATGATGGCGAAAATGGGGGATGAGATTCAGCACTGACACAGTATGAATCTGCTTATTCGGAGGTGAGGAGAGCCGGCTGGGAGAGGTATGAAGAAGGTGTGGAAAGAGGCGAAAGCAGGGGTTGCTTTCGCCTCTTTTGTGTACGCAAGGTCCTTGAGAGCAGCAGGGGGAGCAGGGAAATGACATAACCTTACTAAAGGCATAGAACAGAGAAAGAATAGATGCTATAATAAAAGATAAATGAAACCGTTTGAATTGGGGGAGGGCGTAAGAAGATGGCCGGTGCGGAACAGAAAATGAAGATTTTGTATCTGATGAAAATCATAACAGAACAGACTGATGAGAACCACATAATGTCTGCGAATGATCTGGCGGCCGCGCTGGCGGTGTACGGCATTTCAGCGGAGCGTAAGAGTATTTACAGTGATATCGAGGCGCTTCAGACATTTGGAATGGATATCGTTCAGCAGAAGGGGGCGAATGCCGGATACTATCTGGCGGGAAGGGAGTTTGAGCTGGCGAAGCTTGCCAGTAAATCTGAGGCGAGTCAGCTAAACCGTCAGGTCTTTATTCTTAACCGGCCAAAGACGGGCAATGAGACGATTTATTACAGCGTGGATGACCTGCACAGGGCTATCTCGGTGAACAGGAAAATTACGTTTCAGTATGCAGAATGGACAGAAAAGAAAAAACTGCATCTTAAGCATGACGGTGCATACTACATAGTCAGCCCGTGGGCGCTGACCTGGGATGATGAGAATTACTATCTGATTGCTTATGATGAAAAAGCAGAGGTTATCAAGCATTACCGTGTGGACAAAATGCTGCATATAAATCTGCTGGATCAGGAGCGGCTTGGGGAAGAGCACTTTAAAAATTTTGATCTGGCCGCATTTGCCAAAAAGACGTTTGGTATGTATGGAGGACGCGATGAGAGTGTGACGCTTACCTGCTGCAATGAGCTGGCGGGTGTGATTCTGGACCGCTTCGGCAGTGATATTATGATGATTCCTTCGGACAGGGACCATTTTCATGTAAATGTGACGGTGTCCGTGAGCAGGCAGTTTTTCGGTTGGGTAACCGGTGTGGGAAGCAAGATGCAACTTGACGGTCCGGTACAGGTCCGCCAGGAATATCTGGATTACTTAAAAGAAATTCTGGGAAATTATTGTATACAGAATGATTGATTTCAGAGTCCGTATTTCAGGACACCGGAAGCGATAAAATGAGAGTCAAAATAAGAACGGGATACATATTATTTTGATTCTCATTTTTTATTGCCGGAAAGGAGAAGGAAAGAGATGTATAACAGAAAGATCATCAGCTGCCGGAATGAACGGAAAATCTATCATAATCCATGCTGTATGTATGTAAAAAGAATGCTTTCGGAAAATGCAATGGATATTTCAAAAGCAGAGGCGGAAAAGCATGGATATCAAGCCTGTAAGTACTGCAACAGCATGAACAGCCATTATCACAGCAGCGAAAAAAGCCTGAGTCATTATACAGAGACACGGGGCATGGAACTGAAACGGAAGGATGGGATGCTGTTTGTGAAAACGGAGATCAGCTGCTGGAAGCTTGTGTATTCGAAACAGTGGCAGAATTTTGTGCTGTATCACAGGAATCAGACGGACAGGCCGATGAATTTCAGACATCCGGAAGCCGAGCAGTATCACAGGCAGACAGACGCAGGAACGAGTATTAGCATTATGGAATTCTTAAAATATATTTATGCACACGACCGTTTTCGCCAAAATGAACGGAATGGAATCAGAGCGCTGCCGACCGATAACAGAAAGCAAAAGGAGTATGCAAGAAAGGCGAAAAAGAAGAATACATACCAGTCAATCAACCGGGTGGAAAGCCTTTTTACGGTTTTGGAGAGCCAGAACAAGGGGTATCTGGAACTGTCGTTTTGTTGAGAAAGAGGGGAATGATGCAGATGAAGCAGGAGTATTACATCACGATTACAGGAACCAGTCACTATTATGGTATGAGACCATTTTCAGTGGGAAAACGGTTTAAATGTGTAAAGGAACCGTCCAATCCATATGACGGCGAAGCGATCAGGGCAGTCATGAAAGAGATTGGGACGATAGGCTATGTTGCTAATTCTGCCTATACGACGGCGACCGGAACCATGAGCGCGGGAAGAATCTATGACAGAGTGCAGAAGAAGTTTCAGGCAGAGGTGATGTTTATTACATCATCGAAAGTGATATGCAGAGTGGTGAAAGGGATAGGAGAAGAAAAAGAGGGCGAGACGGTCGGGAAGGCGGAAGATCAGATGGGGTCTGAACTGTAAATGGTGATTAGAAAAGGCTGTATGCAGTCAGACGCTGTAATGGGGCGTGAATCCATGTTCATGGATTCACGCCCCATCATATGACAGCAGATATGGAAGGATCAATCATTCATTATTCGGTCACAACCGGATAACCTGCTCCGAGCCAGCCGGCTCCGCCTTCTTTTCCCATGCCTCCGCTTAAGGAATAGGCCTCATAGCCGAGCAGTCGGAGAATAGCCATGGTCTGGGAAGAGGTCTGTCCGCTGTAGCAGTATACGACGACTGGTTTATCAGTCGGAATTTCGGAAAAATGTTCCTGCATTCCCTTGCCGAACGGAATGTTCATGGCGCCTGCGATGTGGCCCTGCTTATAGTCGTCCTCACGGCGGATGGAGAGAATCGTATAATCTTCGCTTTCCGCGTCAACCAGTTCTTTTAAGGCTTCCGCCTTAAAATTAAAGGAAGCGATGGTGTTGCTGGTCGCCTCTTTGTAGTAATCGGCGATAGCGGCGGCGATAGCCGGATCTACTTCATAGGTGTCATCAGGAATGACGGCTTCCTCGGTGTCGATATAGGCTTCGTAGCCTTCTTCCTGGGAAATGCCGTTGTTCCAGCCGCTCTGAATGTTCGTAGCAAATTTTCCGGCTGCGTTTAAGAGGGCTACCGTCTGAGAGGAGGTCTGACCGGTATAGCAGTTTACATATACTGGCGTATCATCCGGGATTTTATCCAGTGATTCCGCTACAGCAGCACCGTAAGGGATGTTCCACGCTCCTTTTAAATGTCCCGCGGCGTAGTCATCAGGCTTTCTGATATCGATGATAACCATGTCTTCACCGGTGTCGATTTTTGCAAAGAGATCGGCTACAGACGCCATATGCTTATCTTCCGGGAAGTTTTTAAAATAGTCAGTAGCGGCCGCAGTGACGGTATCCTCTGTTTTTGCGGCTGCTTCTGTTTCTGCACCGGAGGTCTCCGCGGGCGCTTCTGTGGTTTCTTCCATAGCTGCGGCCGTCGTCTGAGGGGCAGCAGAAGGTGCTTCCTTTACGGTCTTGGTTGCACAGGCGGTCAGACTGGCTGCCAGGGTGAGCCCAAGTAATACAGGTACAATTTTCTTCATAATAATTCTCCTTTTGGTGTTAGGATGCGTTTTTCTTTAACGGAGCAGATTGACCGGCCGGCATCTCAACCGGATTATCAGAGTTGGAAGACCATTCTAAATAGGCGCCGTCATAGATCCGGATGTTCCGGTATCCAGCCTCGTACAGCTGAACAAAGACCGGAGCCGCCCGCATGGACGTCTGGCAGTAGAGAATGATTTCATCCTCCGGATAAATTTTTTCTTCCAGGTAGTTAATTCTGGTAATCTGCGTTGTCTTAAATGTTCCATCCGAGAAGAAATTGGTCTCATAGGGAATGATCAGGGATGTCGGAACCTTGCCGACCTCTGCGTATTCCTCAAAAGAACGAACGTCTAACAAAATGGTGTGCGGATCCGGGTTCTCAGCCTGTGCGCGAACCTCGTCCATCGTTGCGAGCCAGTTGGCTGACGGCTCCTTCGCGGTAAAAACAGCCTCGGCAGGAGCCTCGATATCGGTGCTCAGCTGGATCCCGGCTGTCTGGATGGCGTCAAAGCCTCCATCCACAACCTTAACTTTCTGGTGACCAAACATGAACAGACTCCAGAGAAGGCGGGAGGCGCCCATTTTATTGGCATCGTACGCCAGGACTAATGTGTCATTGGAGATTCCGTTGCTGCCCATTACCTTTTCAATCTTTTTCTGGCTGGTCAGCATATTCTTTACCGGAACATTGATAACAATGTCGGCGGTGGGAATATTGACTGCACCTGCTACGTGTCCCGCGGCATATTCCTCCGGGGTACGGGTATCCACAACGACCACGTTGGACTGTTCGGCGTAGCCGGGCAGGTCCTTCGTGGAGACGATCAGGGACTCCCCTTCGACAAAAGTATGAGAGCTGCAGCCTGTAAGAGCCGCTGCCAGAATCGCCAAAAACGAAAAGATTGTTATTTTTTTGGCAAATAAGCCCATAAAACCCTCCTTTATAAAGCGAGTAATGGTAGTGTGTAGTAAACGCTGTTGTTTTGCGTGAAAATAAGGGCCTCAACCTTATTTCCATGTAATTCCAAGTTTTATTATACTGTAACAGGGCTGATTTCTGGTATAAGAATCCGTTATATTATATCTGTTAATCGGATAATGCTAAAACTTTAACGAAAATCGTGATAAAATAATAACGAAAAAATGCGAAGAAATCATAAGGAGGCAGGGAATGGACCGATGGAAGAAATGGGCGGTGTTTTGTGCCGCAGCCGTGTACCTGGCAGTCTACATATTTGTATCATACCGGAATCTTCTCGTATTTCCATTTGTTCATTCGGATGAGAGCTGGCTGGCCGGTTTGAGCCGCGATATGCTGGCGGCTGGAAATTTAGGAGTGACAGAAAGCTTTTTTGATGCGAAACCCCGGGTGCCCCACGCGATGAAAAGCCTGTTTCATCTCATGCATATGGGAGCGGTCGGGCTGGGTGGTTTTTCTGTTGGAAGTGTGAGAATGCTTTCTCTTCTGGCGGGGATTATCTGCCTCGTTCTGTTTTATCTCTGCGTGCGCCGTATGGGAAGCAGGTGGTTTGCTCTGGGGCTTACTGTTCTGCTGAGCCTGGATATTCAGTTTATTTATGCCTCCCATTTTGCGCGGCAGGAGATTTTTATTGCGCTGGAGCTGCTGGGGTGTCTCTGGATTCTGCTTGGAAAAAAAGGGCGGCCGGGGACAGGAACCGCGCTGATCCTGGGAGTGGTCACAGGACTTTTTGTCGGGATTCATCCGAACAGCTTTTTGTGCGCGGCGGTCTGCGGCGCCATTATGGTGTTTGAAATCGTAAGGCAGGCGGCGGGAAAGGATAAAAAGGGGGCAGTGAAGACATTGGGCAGTCTGGCCGCCTATACAGCGGCGGTGCTCGCGGTGACTGCCGTCTATGTTGGTATCAGTTTTCAGTTCAATCCTCATTTTCTGCCGGACTACTTTTTGTATGGGAAAGAGGAGTTTGAGCTGTCGTCCTCCGGCTGGGCGAGAGTCGGGGAGCTGTTTTCATTTTTCAGCGGCGTATACGGGCGGGATAACGGAACCTATTATCTTCCCGATGTTCGCCTGGAGATGATTGCCATGGCTCTGGCGGCAGGATTATCGGCCGCCGCGTGTCTGGTCATGAGAGGGGATGTCTTATCTGAGAGTGAAGCGTTGACAGGGGAGAGTGTTTCTGACAGCGAAGAGAAGCGGTGGATACAAAATACCAGGGTGATTCTCGAGGGGGCCGCAGGGCTTGCGGCGGGCATGGTGGTGATTGGCCGGTATAATCAGACGGCTGTCCTGTTTTTCTTCCTGTTTGGCTGGCTCTTTGCAGGCCAGGTCCTGCAGCTCTTCGAGAAGGCCGGCCGTACGATCGGAATTCTGATACTTGCGGCCGGTCTTGCCGTGGGGAGTATCTGGCAGATACAGAACCAGCGGCCCGGGGAGGCGGAGAATTACGCTTCGTATCTCGATCAGCTGGCCGAACTGGTGCCTGCGGATGCCCCCACAATCGGAAACCTGAATATGGAGTTTTATTTTGACAGAGGGATGCTGAAGGATTACAGAAACCTTCCTTACGTGGAAGGCGGGGTGGAAACGTATATCAGGGAAAATCAGATCGAGTATATCTGCTATTCTGATGAGCTGGACTATCTCTATGAGCACAGGCCTTACTTCCATGCGATTTATGGAAATACAGCGTTTGTGAGGGAGCTTAAGGCGTTTTGTGAGACGGCGTGCAGGGAGGTCGGGCGGATTCACAGCCTGGAGTATGCCTCGCGGGTGAATTCCCTGAGAGGTGCGGAGGAATGGGGAACGGTGAGAGTGTATCGGGTGAAACAGGAAAAACAGGAGGACACTTAAGTCCTCCCATGGTCTTAGCCCTCGCAGGCTTTTAAAACACTCCTTGATACATTCAGGCATTTTCCTCCAGCATTTTTTCCAGCGTTTCTGCCTCCGGCATTGCTTCTTTGGAAAAAACGGCGGATATGCCTTTTTTCTGTCTGGACATGACGGCGATATGGGAGCCGAGCGTGCGGGCTTCGCGGATATCGTGAGTTACCAGAAGGATGGTACAGCCGGTTTGGGCGGCCATGGCGGTGACGACGGGATATAAGGCCTTTTTGGTGGCGATGTCCAGGCTGGAAAAGGGCTCATCCATAAGGAGGACTTTGGGCTTTAAGGACAGAGCGCGGGCCAGCGCGGCACGCTGCTTCATGCCTCCGGAGAGCTGGTGGGGATAGGCGTTTTCAAAGCCGGACAGGCCTGCCATGGATAAATAGCTTCGGGCACACTCTTTTCTCTCGGCCAAAGTGCGGAAGAGTCCGGCTTTCTTCATGGCATAGGTCAGGTTGCCGAGAACCGTGTACCAGGGAAAAAGCTGATCGAAGCTTTGAAATACCATCATGATGTCTTTCGACGGAGCGGTGATTTCCGTTCCGTCTAGCAGGAGAGAACCGCTGTCCGGGCGGTCAAAACCTCCGATGAGCCTTAACAGCGTGCTTTTTCCGCAGCCGCTGGGACCGACGATGACAAAGAAATCATGATCGCATACCGTCAGGTTTAAATGGTCAATGACCGTATGAGTCTGGCTGCTTCCGGTGTAGGAGCGGCTGATGTTATGAATTTCCAGCATGGTTTCATTCCTTTCTAAACAGATTTCATCCCCCATTTGGTGAGCGTGCATTTCTCAATGACCGAGAACAGGCCGTCTTCAACCAGCATTCCAATGAAAATGACAAGAATAATTCCGGCGAACAGTCCCGCCGTGTTCATGAAGGTGCGCTGAGTCAGAATGTACCAGCCGATGCCGCCTTTGGCGCCTACTGCTCCAAAGACCATTTCGGCGCTGATGAAGGCCCTCCAGCCCCTGGCCCATCCGATGCGCAGGCCGGAGATTAGATAGCCCAGGGATGCGCGCAGGCGGATCTCTACGGTGATAGCGGCGGAACTCATGGAAAGGCTGCGCCCCATATCCTCATAAATGCCGGGAACCGCGTTAAAACCGGCCAGGAGATTGACCAGAACCGGCCAGAGCGCAGAGTGAACCACGATGGCCGTTACCGCCCCGGTGCCGGTTCCGAACCACATGATAATTAACGGAAGAAGAGCCAGGCCCGGGAGCGGATGCGCCAGGGCGGTCAGGGTATCCACCAGACTGTATATCAGCCGGCTCTGTCTGGAAAACAGGGCCAGGACAACAGCCAGGACGGCAGAAATGATAAGGGAAAAGGCGATGATTCCCAGGGAGTACGCGGACTGCCAGATTAAGTCCCCCTGCGTGATGCCCTGAATCAGGGTGGCGCACACCTGTTCCGGGGAGGGAACCAGAAGTGGGGAAACGTTCGAGATCCGGCAGAATAGTTCCCACAGCAGAAGAAAGACCGAGATCCAGAACAGGCGCCCGGCCCATTTCTTTTTTGTTATAGTGTCTAAAAAACGTTCAGTCATAGTAAAAATTCCTCTTTTTTACACTCTAGTGGTGAACCACGTTATCAAAAAACAGACTGTCTGCCGGCAGCTCCTCTGAGAGAAAGCCCATCTCAGCCATCTGGCGGTTGAAGATCTCCACTCCGTTCAGTTCGCTGGAATAGATCGTGCCGTCCCGGCCCATCTGTCTGTAAAGTTCCTCCTGAGAAATTCCATAGAGAGGTGCGAGAAGCTGGGAGGCTTCCTCCATATTGCTGTTGATGTAATCGATGGCTTCCTGAAGGGCATCGATGACTGCGTCGTAATACTCCCGGCGGTTGTCGTGAAACTCCTCCATAGCAACGCCGGTGATAAATGTAAACGGCTGCCCGACAATCTCCTCCCCCGTGGCCATCACGTGCATACCGCCATCGGACTCCTGGGTGATATAGGGCGGTGTGGAAACGTGTGCCGTGATCTCGGTCGCGGAGAGAAGGGCGTTTACGGAATCGGGATGGCTCATGGAGACCAGCTGGTTGTCCAGGGCATGGGGATCTCCCAGCTGCTGGCCGGCCAGCATGCATAAAAGTACGTGCTGGGTACAGGCTGGAGACAGGATCGAGATCCGGTCTTTGGGCGTCAGCTCGGTCAAGGAGTGAATGTCGTTCCGTGTGACGATGGCGACCTCATTGGAACTGATTCCGGTGGCATAACGCCATTTCATGCCGTTGTCAATGCCGATTAGGACCGGAGATACCCCCATAAATCCGAAATCGATCTCTCCGTTCATCATTCCTTCGCGGATGCCGGTCGGGCCGCCGAACTGCTTCCAGTTGATTTCCACACCGGGAAGCCTCTTTTCCAGAAGCTTCTGCTCCTTCATGATCTGAAGCGGGGCATAGGCAATGCCGTACTGCTCGGCGATTCCCACAGACGGCGCCTTTTTCCCGCCGCATCCGGGCAGAATGAGGACCGCCGCTGTAGAGAGAATGAGCAGAGCGGATCGTATGAATGAGGGGCGGTGCCTTTTGCCGGTGTTTAAATCAGCTCTTATGTCAGCGATTATGTTAGAGTACATGTCTGTGTACATGTCTGTATACATGTCTGTGTTCATGTCAGTCTCCTTTATGCAGTCCATAAAAATTCGTGATCATCTCTTCCCCCTGTGTGGAACGGACGGACAAACGATGATAAAAATCGTGGATATTGGCGGAAATATTTGCGTCATCTCCCCAGAGGACGGCGTGGCCGAAGCGGGCGGTGGCATTCTCCATGGCGGGGATGGTCTGGCCGGGGAGATAGTTGTAGCCGGCATCCAGCACGTAGGGCAGAGCCAGAAGTTCTTCTAAAGGTGTGATGCTTAAAATGTCGCCTGGCCGGCAGAATAAGAGCTGGACCGCGACACATCGTCCCTCCGCGGCCGCTTCCAGGCAGTCCATAGAGGGGGGCTCGGCCGGCATTCCGAGAGCGCTCCGTATCACGGCGCCCAATATGTCAAAGCCCGTTAAGAACGTGATAAAGACATCCTCGAAAGCGCCTCCGATCCGGCTGGCCAGTTCGTTGACCTGAATTCCGTCTTTTCCGACCAGCAGCTGAAGATAGAAGGGGCCATTGGCGATGCCGAATGCTGCTGCGGTTCTGCGGCTGATTGACTCAATTTCCGCGTACCGGTCCATGTGAACCGTGGGAAAACGATGCCCGACGCAGACTCCGATATGGACCGGATCCGGATAGAGAAGGCGGTCCGTGACGGTCAGGATATGGAGTCTGCCCTCATGGAGCCATCCGCTGACCGTAATCTCCGTGCTCTCGCAGAATTCTTCCACCAGTGCCTCCTGTTCCCGGGAATAGGAGAGTGTGTCCTCCAGATGGGAGAAGACCTCCTCCGGCGTATTGAGGCGGTAGATTCCGCGCTGCCCCTGGGAATCCAGAGGCTTTATGACATAGGGAGACTGAAGTCCGTCCAGAGAGCCTGCTTCCATGCCCTGATGGATAAAACGAAAACGGGCGGCAGGAATACCGGCCTCTTTCAGAATTGTTTTCATATGCTTTTTGTTGGTTACGGACAGCGCTTCCCCGACCGACAGAAGCGAAGGCAGATTTAGGGCGCTGCTGACAGAAGCGGCCGTGTACACCGGCTGGTCCGTTCCCATGGTCATTACCGCGTCTGCGTGGTGCTCTCTGGCCGCCCGGATGCAGCCTTCTATATCGAAGGTGCTCACCGGTTCATGGAGTCCCGCATACCGTGCTCCGCTGGGCGATCTGGTGTAATCGGCCAGAATCGTGTCCATCCCCAGCGTCTTTGCCTGCTGGAACGCATGAACCTGGCAGTTGGAGCCGCCGAGGATCATGAGCCGTGGGGCGCGGATTCGCCGGGATATGCGGTAGAGCGGTTTTGCGCCGCGGCTGCAATTACGCTTTGCAGCAGAGAAGCACGTATAATTTAGAAACAGCTTTGTGTACAGCCGCAGCAGTGAGAGTGCGCTGTAGCCGCTGATGGTTTTCTCTGCAGATTTCTTTTGAAAAAGAGCATGATTCCAATCCTCTTCGCTGTTAGATTCTCTCCTGTAAGGAATGGATACGGCCCTCACCGGTCTTGTGCTCCCTTTAAAAACAGAGGCGGACAGATAAAAGAATCCGTTGGGTTTCAGGCGGCAGGCTTCCTTCACTAAGTCGGCTGTCATGATCCGAAGGCTGCTGACGCGAACCCCCTCCGGCACGCCCAGAAACAGGGAGAACAGGCCGTCGCGCATGTAGCTTCCTGCCCTTCGGTAAAGAGAACGGCGGGAGACGGCGGGGACTCCGTATACGATGTCATATCCCTGCCGGATGGTGTCGTAAAGGGCCGCCAGCATTTCCGGAGGCTGTTCTAAGTCGTCGTCAATGGTGGCGTAATACCGGCACGGATCCAGGTGCTCCAGGCCGCAGAGTGTGGCTGCCTGCTGTCCGTAATTGCGGTCCAGAACCAGAATCGCGGTCTCCGGAGAACGGCATATCCCGGCCAGGAAAGCCGCGGTTTCCGGCCTGCCGCTGTCATCTACGATGCAGATGCGCAGAGTGAGTTTTTCAGAAAATAATTCCCGTATACGGTCCGTTAAAATCCCGATGGATTCCCGGGGCCGGTATACGGGGATGATGATGCCGAGATCGTAAATCATGGTAAAACTCCTTATCCGTTACACGAACCGCAGGATCGTTTCCGTTGTCCTTGCGATATCTTCATCCGTCAGGGCCGTGTGGACCGGAAGGCGGAGAAGCGTCTGATAACAGGCCAGCGATTCGGGTAAATCTTCTTTGTGGTATCCCAGCTTTTCCCCCATGGGGGAGGCGTGGAGAGGGACGTAGTGCGTTTTGCAGTCGATTCCATGGGCCGCCAGGGCGGGGATGAGAGAATTCAGCAGGGCGGGGTCCTGAAAACGGAGATAGAAAATATGGCCGTTGGGCCGGGCATAGGCGGGAATCTGCATACGCATGGCGATTCCCCTCTCCTCCAAGGGAGCCAGCTGCTTCCAATACTGTTCCGTCACGTGGAGGCGGCTGCGGGTAATCTGGGAAAGACACTGAAGCTGCGCCAACAAAAGGGCTGCCTGCGGTTCGCTTAAGGCGGTACAGGAGCCGGGAAGATTCCAGGTATAGCGGGCAGCTTCCCCGTCTAAATATCCCGCCCGGTTCGTTCCGTGAAGGCGGTACTGGCGCGCATACTGCCAATGGCCACGGTTTTTGGTGATCATCAGGCCGCCTTCTCCGCAGACGGCATTTTTGGTGTGATGGAAGCTGACGCAGCCCATATCGCCGACGGTCCCAAGGGGCTGATCCTCATAATAGGCGTCCACACATTGGGCGGCGTCCTCGATCAGGGCGATACCCGCCTCATCGGCCAGCTTTTTTAAGCCGCCGAGGGGAGCGGATACACCTGCGTAATGCATGGCGATCACGGCCCTTGTGCGGCTGGTTAAGCGATTGGACGCGTCCCGGACCGAGATGTTCTGGGTATCGGGCGTGATATCGCACAAAACGGGCCTGCCGCCGTGGCGCAGCACGGCATTGGCGGCAGACGGGAAGTTAAAGGAAGGAAGCAGGACCTCATCACCCGGAAGCAGGCGTAAGCAGGCCAGAGCGGTCTCCAGGGCCAGCGTGCAGCTCGGGGTAAAGAGAAAACGGCAGCCTGGATAGAGGCTGTCCGCGCAGTCAAGCAGCCGTTTCATGAATAAGCCATCCGTCTCCAGGCCGGAGGCCAGGACTTCTTCTAAATAGGCGGATTCAAGAGGCGCATGAAAGCGGCTGTAAAATGAAATATCCATAATAATCCCTTTCCTCTACCGCGGCCGCCTGAATTATGATACACTATAGCCATCAAAGAAATGGAGGCGCTGCGTGATGCATGAAATCGATTGTCTGGGAGATATGTGTCCGATTCCCATCATGAAACTGAAACAATGCAGGGAGATTAAGGAACACGGCGGCCAGATCAAGCTGGTCACAGACCACAGCTGTGTGGTGGAATCCATAGGCAGCTACTGCCGGAAAATGCACTTGAAAATGGAGACAGTAGAGCCGATGAACGGAATCTGGGAGCTGTATATTACAGTCTAGCAGATGCTTTTCGTAACAATGGAGATAAAATACAGGATTATTTTTTCCAGAGCAGGATTGTTTTTGACCAGATGTGGATTGTATATGGAATACACATCGTAATTCAAATCGAAATCCATAACGGAGATGATCTTTATCTGCTTCTGGTATACTTCCTTCTTTACTGTTATGTAGGGAAGAAACGCGGCTCCATGTCCGGCAAGAACTGTGCTCTTTACAGATTCTGTGGAGTCGAGATGGTACATCACCCGCAGGGTGTCCAGGGGATGCCCTGCCTGCTTTAGGTACTGATGAAGCAGACGGTAGGAGCTGAACTGCTCGTTCAGCATGACCAGGGTGAATTTTTTAAGCTCAGACAGTGTAATGCTGTCCGGGCACCGGTAGTCTTCGCTCGCCACCAGACAGATCTTATCGCTGAAGGCCAGGTTGCAGACGAATTCAGGATTATCTGTGGCGCCCACGATAAATCCCATGTCCGCCTGCCCGTGCCCCACGCGGTGAATGACCTCGGTGGAGGGAACGGAATTTAAACTGAAGGAGTAACTGGGATATTTGTGGTTCACCTTGAACAGGGAGCAGGGAAGCGCGTAGTTGCATGCCACGGGAGTGGCCGCGATACGAAACGTCCCGTTGTAGGATTCAAGGCTGGCGAGTTCCTCCTTTAAATTGGAGTAGGTCTCTAAAAATTGTTCCGAGTATTTCTGCATGACCTCTCCGGCTCTGGTAAGTATGATCCCGCGGTTGGAACGTTCGAAAAGTTTTACGCCCAGTTCCTCCTCCAGCCGCTGCATCTGCTGGCTTAAGGCCGGCTGAGAGATGTGGATCGCCTGGGCTGCCTTGGATATACTCTGTTCTTTTGCAATTCTGGAAAACATGGAAATCTGTTCTAAAAGCATTTGATCCCCCCCTCATTGTTTCATTTCTATTTACCCCGGTATCATTTCTATCATTCATTATACAAGAACGTTAAAAAAAACACAATATCGCCATAAGGATTGTTTATAGCAAAAAATTATACAGTATAAGCAACTTGGATAGTGAAAAAAATGACAATGTGCTATACTGAAGAGGTGTAGTAACGCGTTCAAATCCTCAAAAAACAAGAAAAAAGGAGGTGCAATGAATGCAGGAAAACGGAACAGAAACGACAGGAAGTATCCGCAGAAGCCAGACCTCAGGAGGCTCGTCAAGACCACGGAAGAAAAAAAAGAATCAGCTTCCCATTGGATTTGGAGTCTTTTTGGCTATCATAGTGATCGGAATACTCTTAGGATTTAAAAACGGCACGCTGGCTCTTTTCTGGGCGTTTGGGTGCTGCTTCGGTTTTATTTTGCAGAAGTCCCGCTTTTGCTTTACCGCATCCTTAAGAGACCCGTGTATTACCGGATCAACGTCGATTACCCGTGCGGTTCTGATTGCATTCGCCATAACCACCATCGGCTTCGCCGCAATTAAATACGGTGCATTTGTAAACGGACAGGAGATTCCGGGCCAGAGTTATATTATGCCCATCAGCCTTGCCACGGCAGTAGGCGGAATCATGTTTGGTATCGGTATGGTAATCGCAGGCGGCTGTGCTTCCGGCACGCTGATGCGGGTTGGTGAAGGCTTTGCAATGCAGATGCTGAGTCTGCTGTTCTTTGTAATCGGGTCCCTGATCGGCGCCAGCCATATGGGATGGTGGACAGAGAACTTTATCGCAACCGCTCCAAGAATTTTCCTTCCGGATGTGTTTGGATGGGCGGGAGCAGTGATTTTACAGTTAGCAACGATCGGCCTGCTCTATATAGCGGCTGATTTATATGAAAAGAAAAAAATGGGAATTGAAGAGTAGAAAGGAGATATTATCATGGCAGAATTTACAATTGATTGTTTAGGCGAGGCTTGTCCGGTACCGTTAATGAAGGTTCAGAAGCAGTGTGAGAAGATGGCGGTAGGTGACGTACTGATTGCTTCAATTGACCACAGCTGTGCGATGAAAAATGTTCCGGAATGGGCAAGAAATCAGGGATATAACGTAGAGATCGAGGAAGTGGACGACGGAGAATGGGAAATCGTCATTGAAAAAACAAAATAGAAAGGCGTGGGTGACACTTTGAAGGCTTTTTGGGATAAAGTGAGTAAAAATCCATATTATAAAAAGATTTTCAAAAATCCATTTACATATGTCACAGGAGCGGTGCTGCTGGCCGTCTTCCAGATCGCCATGTTTGCGTCTACCGGTTCCCCCTGGGGAGTGTCCGGCATCTTTGCCAACTGGGGCGCATGGCTGTACCGTCTTGTGGGCGGTAATGTGGATAAGTGGTATTACTTTTCTTCAGAAGGCGCACAGAACACCTTAAACAGCGGAATCCTGAATCATCCAGGATCCTGGCAGAACTTCGGTATCATCGCAGGAGCGCTGCTGGCTGCTCTGCTGGCCTCTCAGTTTAAATTCAAAAAGATTAAATCCTTAAAGCAGGTAGTGGCCGCCACGTTGGGCGGACTGCTGATGGGATACGGCGCAAGGCTTGCCGGCGGCTGCAACATCGGAGCTCTTTTTTCAGCGATCGGCTCCATGTCGTTATCCGGATGGGTATTTGCATTCTTTTTGTTTATCGGGGCTTTCATTGGGAGCAAGCTGTTGGCCAGGTTCTTCATGTAGCGTCGCAATATCGGAAATGAATCTTTGACCGCTGCAACTCTTTGACAGAATTGCGGCGGTTTTTACGTCACGGGAAACTGTTTATGAAGCAGATGAGAATCATAAAACATATTTCCTATAGAACAGATGACAATCAGTACAGAAAGGCAGGAATCATTTTGGAAAAGAAAATAGAGCAATACGATGTGGTAATTATCGGCGGCGGCGCAGCAGGTCTGACGGCCGCCATCTACTGCGGCCGTGCGAGGCTGAAAACCCTGGTGATCGAGAAGGCGCTGGTAGGCGGACTGGCTACCTATACGAACGAGATTGAAAATTACCCGGGATTTCCGGAAGGCAGTACAGGTCTGGGCCTGATGGAGCTGTTCCACAAACAGGCCAAGAAATTCGGCGTAAAGTTCAAACTGACCGACGTGCGCGCGGTGCAGCTTAAGGGAGACAAAAAAGTAGTGGAGACCTTCCGGACAGATTATGAGTGCCGTTCCGTCATCATTGCCAGCGGCGGCAAGCCCAGACTCACCGGGGCACCGGGGGAGGACAAATTCTTATACGACAAGGGCATTTCTTTCTGCGCCACCTGTGATGCGGCGGCGAACACGGGAAAGACCGTCATGGTCATCGGCTCCGGAGACGCGGCCATCGAGGAGGGAATGTTCCTCACAAAGTTTGCGAGCAGAGTCATTGTCAGCGTCATGCACGAGGAAGGGAAGATGGACTGCAACGAGATTGCCAGGGAAGAAGCCCTGGCCAATCCGAAGATGGAGTTTATCTGGAACACGCTTCCGGCAGAATTCAGAGGAGATGAGGAACATCTCCGCAGTGTGGCATTGCGGAATTTAAAGAACAACGAGATCATCGATGTGCCGGTGGATACGTGTTTCTTATTTATCGGTTACCTGCCAAATACCGAGATATTCAAGGATATCATCGATTTAAGCCGTGCAGGCTACGTGATCACCAATGAAAAGATGGAGACAAACATGCCGGGCGTCTTTGCAGCAGGGGACGTAAGGGATAAATTCTTAAAGCAGGTAGCTACCGCGGTCGGAGACGGCGCGATCGCTGGCTATGCAGCGGAGAAATACCTGGCTGAGAGCGAAGTATTCGAAAAACAGATTATGGACCCGACCGTACCGGGTGTGGTTTACATCTGGAATGCCGTGGAGACGGCCAGCCGTGAGCTGCTTCCTGTCATCGAGGCATTTGAAGAAAAGCATGCGGGCAGCGTGAAGGTGACGAAGGCGGATATCTATAAGTCTACAGGCATCGCCAGCCGTCTGGGCATCAGCGGAGCACCGGCAGTGGCATTTATAAAAGACGGAAAGCTTGCGGGAGTGTTGACAGAAGGGATTACAGAAGAGGCGCTTGAGGCGGGGATTCGGTAAGAGTAACTGATCAGAATGTTATAGCCTGGCAGAGGCAAAGGCAGATAAAAACTGCTTTTGCCTCTGTCCATTTTTTTTACATCAGGGAACTGGATCGTAACCACCATTCTGTAAGATAGACAATACAGAAGCTTTGATTAATGAATTGACATCATTTCCGCAGGATAATAGAATAAAGATAAGCCATAAAGATAAAGCCATAAAGGAGATGTCATGAGCGAAGATAAAATCAGATCCAAAGCACTGGCCCTTGTAATCATTCTGCTGGCCGTCGCCCTGTACAACAATTACCGCATGAAGCAGGAACTGAACAATCTGCGAAGTGAGATGAGCAGTATGGAAGCCGTTCTGCGCAATGAAATCAACGGAGTCCGGAACGATGCGGATCATAAATATGAGAGTGTGACAAAGAAGATGGAGCAGGAGGCCAGCCTGTTTTCCGATACTTCCATAAATATGGGGATGCAGGACGGAAAGCTGGTGGTGACGATGCGGGCGGTTCCCAAAGCGCTGGAGAAGAATGAAACTGTGACTGCCAGTCTGACTGCGGATGGAACCGTATACAGGCAGGCGCTTGACGCAGAGAACCAGGCACAGTTTATGCTGGAACCGGCAGAATGGCTGGAACCGGCCTTTGTAATTGAGTCAGAGACCGGATACCTTCAGGAAATTCTGAAGCCTGTGTATACCGTCAATACCATGATGGCGCGGGCGGAATGTGATTTTTATGATTCCGAGGCAAACGATGAGGGGATGTTTCATTTCTGGATTACGGGAAATGCAGATGGAAATCCCTTTGAAGAGGACGAGATCGCAATGGCAGAAGCAAAGATTGCGGCAAACGGTATGGTAGAAAGCTCGGGTGGAAATGGCGGCTCACACCAGAAATCCGGTTATAGTCAGGCAGTTACGGAGGCGCAGGCCGTAGAAGTACAGCCTGCCGCATACGACCAATTGGCAGGGGAAGACCTTACCCTTACGAAGCTTTCAGGTGAGACCGAGAAAATAGTGGGCTACCGGATCGACGTGTCCAATTATATAGGAAGAAAAGACAACGTGAATTACGAAGTTTATCTGCGGATTACGTTGAAAAACGGGCTCCAGTATGTGACCGGAGGTCCCCTGGTTTCATTTGCTTCTACGGAGAACAGCACTTCCAGGAGCGGGGGGAGTGAGAATCTGGCGCCGGTATTGGATTTTTAGTAATCCGACAAATAAACAGATATAACAAAAAAAGATTACCAATTTGTGGGAAAATGTAGTAGAATATGAGAAAAGCAGTCAGAAAAGGAGAATTAAAATGGCATTCTATTATGAGGAACCGTCCAGAACTTTCAGCGAGTACCTTCTGGTTCCGGGCTATTCATCGACAAAGTGTATCCCTGCAGAAGTGAATTTGAAGACACCCCTGGTCAGATATAAAAGGGGAGAGGAACCGGCGCTGCATATTAACATTCCCATGGTTTCCGCGATCATGCAGTCGGTGTCGGACGACAGATTGGCTATCGCTCTCGCCCAGGAAGGCGGCCTGTCTTTTATTTATGGATCTCAGACTATTGCCGAGCAGGCAGCGATGGTGAACCGGGTGAAACGGTACCGTGCCGGTTTTGTAGTAAGCGATTCCAATGTATCTCCTGAGATGACGCTGGAGGACGTGCTTTCCCTGACTGAACGGACCGGCCATTCGACGATCGCCGTAACGGAAGACGGCGGACCAAACGGCAGGCTTCTGGGAATCGTAACTAATAAGGATTACCGTGTGAGCCGTATGACCCCTGACACGAAGGTAAAGGAATTTATGACACAGATCGGTGACCTCGTCTATGCGGATGAAGACACCACTTTAAAGGAAGCCAACGACATTATCTGGGAACACAAGATCAATTGTCTTCCTCTGGTTAATAAAGAAGGACAGCTGGTCTATCTCGTGTTCCGCAAGGATTACGACAGCCATAAGAAAAATGAAAACGAGCTGATTGACAGTTCCAAGCGCTACATGGTGGGAGCGGGTATCAATACGAGAGACTATGAGGAACGTGTTCCAGCACTTTTGGAAGCAGGCGCCGATGTGCTCTGCATCGACAGCTCGGAGGGCTTTTCCGAGTGGCAGAAGATCACCATCGACTATATCCGGAAGAATTACGGACAGAGTGTGAAGGTGGGCGCAGGCAATGTGGTGGATGCGGAAGGATTCCGTTTCCTGGCGGAGGCCGGAGCTGATTTCATCAAGGTGGGTATCGGGGGAGGCGCGATCTGCATCACACGTGAACAGAAGGGAATCGGAAGAGGCCAGGCAACTTCTCTGATCGAGGTGGCAAGAGCTAGAGACGCCTATTACGAAGAGACCGGTATCTATGTTCCGATCTGCTCTGACGGCGGAATTGTCCACGATTACCACGTAACCCTGGCGCTGGCCATGGGCGCGGACTTCGTGATGCTGGGCAGATACTTCGCCAGATTTGACGAGAGCCCGACAAAGAGAGTCAATGTCAACGGAAGCTACATGAAAGAGTACTGGGGCGAAGGAAGCGCGCGAGCGAGAAACTGGCAGCGGTATGATATGGGCGGAGAGAAGAAGCTTTCCTTCGAGGAAGGCGTGGACTCCTTTGTACCGTACGCGGGAAGCTTAAAGGATAACGTGGGTCTCACCCTGAGCAAGGTGCGCTCGACCATGTGCAACTGCGGCGCGCTGACTATTCCAGAACTGCAGAGCAGAGCAAAAATTACGCTGGTTTCATCGACCAGTATTGTCGAGGGCGGGGCACATGATGTCATGCTGAGAGATTCGAAATAAAGGGGAGCGGATTGCATGGAATATTTCAAAGCATCCGAAGACCACGCAGAGCAGATTTATAATCTGGTACAGAACACCATTACCGCGGTCTATCCCCGGTACTATCCGGAGGCGGTGGTGGATTTCTTTTGCAGCCTTCACAACAGAACCAATATCAGCCGGGATATAGAAGACGGCTGTGTGCGTGTTCTGTGGAGCGACGGCCGGATGGTGGGAACCGGAAGCTGCAAAGGCAGCCATATCACCAGGGTCTTCGTTGCCCCGGAATTTCAGGGACAGGGGTATGGCAGGCGGATCATGGAGAACCTGGAACGTGAAATTGCACGGGAATATCCATCTATATGTCTGGATGCGTCCCTTCCTGCGGCTCACTTTTACGAAAGCAGGGGATACAAGACCGTGAGACATGGGAAAACAGAGGTTGAGAACAACGCCATACTGGTCTATGAAGTGATGGAAAAGCAAATGACTAAGAACTTATAAGAGAAAAATTAACAGAGCGGTTAGCTGCGCGGCGGATAATACAATGTCCGCCGCGCTATTGTTAATATGGAAGGCGTTTAGCTTAACAGATCATTCAGACAAATAATGTTACACCCCTTGCTTTCATAATAATGCAGCATCTCATCAATCTTTCTTTTGTCATAACTGGTAATGCAGTCTGACAGCACACTCACGCCATAGTCTGCCTTGCGCAGGTTGTAGCAGGTTGATTTGACACAGGCAGCAGCATCTGCTCCTGCAATGTAGAAATCACATAGTTCATTCTTTCTGATATAATCTGTAAAATCAACAGAGCTTAACGCATTCCCTTTGCATTTTGTAAAAATATTGTCTGATACCATCTTCAAGTCTGAAGCTAATTCAGATCCGTAGGTATCCGGTTTAAATGTCCTCGTGCCTGCGGATAAATTTTCATGTCTGATATAAATAACATGAATTTGATGATTGGCCGCCCAATCGATCGCTTGATTGATATTGCCAATCACATCCTTGTAATTCTTTGTTATATCATTTTGAATATCGATTATGACCAGGGCTTTTTTCTGCATGGTGTCTCCTCCTGACAGGTAGTATATTTTGTTTGCTTTTTTATTATAGCCTGTAATTGTTGACATCAGTATGGCAGCAATCTATAATGAGAAAAAGAAATTTTGGAAGGCGGATGATCCGATGAAAGTTGACAGGCTTGTGAGCATTATTATGATACTCCTTGATAAAAAGCGTATAGGCGCGCAGGAGTTAGCCGATCTGTTTGAAGTTTCACCCCGCACGATCTACCGCGACATAGATGCGATCAGCATGGCGGGGATTCCTGTTTGTTCGATATCGGGAGTGGGCGGCGGCTTTGAAATCATGCAGGAATACAAGATGGATAAAAAGGTCTTTTCTGCTGACGACCTTTCCGCTCTCTTAATGGGGCTGTCCAGTCTTTCCAACATCGTGCGGGGAGACGAACTGGTACACGCTCTTACGAAAGTCAGGAGCTTTATCCCGGCTGACAGAGCGAAGGACATCGAATTAAAGGTAAATCAGATATGTATCGATTTAAGTCCGTGGACAGGCAACAGCAGCATACAGCCATATTTAGAAATTATCAAATCAGCTTTGCAGGAAAACAGGCTGCTTTCGTTTGAATATACAGCCCACCATGGAAATAAAACCGCACGAACAGTCGAGCCGTATCAGCTTGTATTGAAAAGCAGCCATTGGTATTTACAGGGGTATTGCCAAATAAGACATGATTTCCGCCTGTTCAGACTGTCCCGTATGGCAGACCTGCAAATGCAGGAGGAGGCTTTTGTACCGCGGGATTATCAAAAACCGGTTTTAGACTTTGCGGAAATGCTGGAAACGATGCAGACAAAAATCAAAATCCGTATTCATCAATCGGTGATGGACCGGGTGCTTGATTATTGCTCTTATGAAGATTTTTCGCCGGACGGTGATGATCATTACCTTGTCAGTTTTCCTTTCATAGAGAACGAGTACCACTACGATATTCTTCTCAGCATTGGGGATAAATGCGAATGCCTGGAGCCGCTGCATATCCGTATGGAAATGAAGCGAAGAATACATGATATAGCTTCCCTGTACGAAAACTGATATTACATTTTACCACCATTTCGATTGTCTGCTAAAATTTTACTTGACTGTAGGGTTACCTTATAGTTTATGCTAGGGGGACGCGAGTAAATCGTTAAGATATTTTCATCAGGAGGAAACGGGCTTTATATGAAATTAATTATCCACTACTTAAAAAACTACAAGAAAATGTTTCTGCTCAATGTAGTCTCCGTACTGGGCTTTGCGCTTGTGGAGCTGGGTATTCCGACAATCGTGGCACAGATGATCGATAACGGAGTAAACCGCGGGGATCCGGCCTACATATGGAAGATGGGGTTTCTGATAGCCGCTATTTCTTTTGCCGGAGTTGCAGGCACGATTTTGCTGGGGTACTGCTGTGCCTATCTTTCGACCTCTGTCACCAGAGATATCCGAAATGATATTTTCAAGAAAACTCAGGAATTCTCACACAGTGAGTTCCACGAATTCGGCATCGCGTCCCTGATTACCAGGACGGGCAACGATGCGTTTCAGATTCAGATGTTTATGAATATTCTGCTGAGAACCGCGCTCATGACGCCGGTGATGATGATCGGAAGCATCTTCCTGGTTTTACGGGCTTCTTTAAGCCTGTCTGTCGTTATTCTGGCGACGATTCCGCTGATTGTAGGCGGAGTGATTCTGGTGGCAAGGATTTCGGAGCCGATCAGTGAGAGCCAGCAGTCCTCCCTGGAAGACATCAACCGGATTTCCAAGGAGAACTTAAGCGGTATCCGGGTAATCCGTGCATTTACCAACGACGAGTATGAGAAGAAGCGCTTCGACGGCGCCAATTCAAGCTATATGGGGAACTCGAAGAAACTGTTTAAGCTGATGTCTGTGACTCAGCCGGTCTTCTTTCTTCTTATGAACTTAGCCGGTATGGTAATCTACTGGATTGCCAGCATTATGCTCAGCGAGGGAACTCTGCAGATCGGTGAGCTGGTGGCGTTTATGGACTACTTATTCCATGTGATGTTCTCCATTATGCTGTTCTGCCTGGTCTTTATGATGTACCCGAAGGCAGCGGTCAGCGCCGGACGTATCCAGAAAATATTTGACGCAGAGCCGTCGATTAAAAATCCTGAAACCAATGTGCAGTCGTTAGACCATATCGATGATATCGTTTTTGACCATGTGGATTTCGTTTATCCGGATGGAGAGGAAGCGGTGCTTAAGGATGTGTCATTTTCGGTGAAGCGGGGCGAGACGATCGCCTTTATCGGAAGTACCGGGTCAGGAAAGAGTACGCTGATTAACCTGATTCCCAGGGCTTACGATGTCAGTGCGGGCCGTGTTCTGATGAACGGGAAGGATATCCGGACGTATGATTTGGAGAGCCTGCGGCGCGCCATCGGTTTTATTCCCCAGAAAGCCATGCTGTTTTCCGGAACCATTGCGGATAATCTGCGTTTCGGTAAAAAGGATGCCACGATGGAGGAACTGATCCAGGCGGCAAAGACCGCGCAGGCATACGATTTTATCATGGAAAAAGGCGGGTTTGAGGAACATATCACGGAGAGCGCAACCAATGTTTCCGGCGGCCAGCGCCAGCGTCTGTCCATCGCAAGGGCGCTGATTCGTAGGCCGGATGTCTATGTATTTGACGATTCCTTTTCTGCCCTGGATTTTAAGACGGATGCGAAGCTTCGCCATATGCTTAAGAAGGAGACGGGCAACGCCATCGTCATGGTGGTGGCTCAGCGTATTTCCAGCATCATGGAGGCTGACCAGATCATCGTATTGAATGAGGGCAGTATCGTGGGGACAGGAACCCATAAGGAGCTGCTGGAGAACTGCCGCATTTACCGTGAGATTGCATTATCCCAGTTAAGTGAGGAGGAATTATCCCATGCGTAAAAAAATCAAAGAAATCGGAAGGATGCTGGGAAAACTGAAACCCTTTCTGGCACCTTATGCTTTACAGTTATTTGTATCTGTTTTTATGATAGTTATTAGTATTGGGTCGATTACAGCCGCTCCGCGGATTGAAGGAATGATTACCAGCAGGCTGGCCGCGGACCTGGCGGATATGGCCTCCGGCGCAGAGGGGGCACGCATTCATTTTGAAGTGATTCGCAATATATTGCTGGTGCTTCTGGCTATTTATCTTACGAAGACGGTTTCCCAGATCGTGGGCTCGTTCTGCCTGACCAACTCGATTCAGAACGCCATGCACGATTTGCGGAACGAGGTTCAGAACAAGATCCGCCGCCTGCCTGTCCGGTATTTTGACACCAACAGCTTCGGCGACGTACTGAGCCGTGTCACCAACGACGTGGAGGCGGTATCCAATGCGCTCCAGCAGAGCTTTTCCCAGGTGATCAGCGGAATCCTTACCCTGATTCTGGCCCTGTGGATGATGTTTTCCATCAACAAACTGATGGCCTGCATCGCTTTTTTGATCATCCCGGTGGGAGCCCTCATCACCCGCGGTATTGTGCGGATCAGCCAGAGCCAGTTTAAGGCTCAGCAGGACTCCCTCGGTGATATGAACGGAGCGATTACGGAGCTGTATACCGGTTACAATGAAATACTGCTGTTCGGACAGCAGGAGCAGTCCAGAGAACAGTTCGAGGCGGTTAATGACAGCCTGCAGAAACACGCTTTTAAGGCACAGTTTCTCTCTTCACTCATGAGCCCTCTCATTTCCCTGACGACGTATTTAAGCATCGGCGTTATTGCGGTGATCGGCTGCTTTGCCATCCTGGCCGGCACGCTGTCGGTGGGCAACCTGCAGGCATTTATCCGTTACATCTGGCAGGTCAACGACCCGCTGACCCAGGTATCCCAGCTGTCTGCCCAGATTCAGGCGGCATTTGCAGGCATGAAACGTATTTTTGAGATTCTCGATGAACCGGAGGAGACGGAAAGCGCTCCGGCGGGACTCCTTCCGGGACCGGCAAAGGGCGAGGTTACCTTTGAGCATGTCAGCTTTTCTTATGGGGACACACCGGTAATCCGGGACTTTAACGTCACGGTTAAGAGCGGTCAGATGGTTGCCATCGTAGGACCAACCGGAGCGGGAAAGACCACGCTTATCAATCTGCTGCTTCGCTTCTATGATGTAAACGGCGGACGGATTCTCGTTGACGGTGTGGATATCCGCGATATGAACCGGGAGGACTTACGGTCCATGTTCGGTATGGTGCTGCAGGATACCTGGCTGTTCTCCGGAACAATTTTTGACAATATCCGATACGGCAATCTGTCGGCCAGAAAGGATGAGGTAATCGATGCAGCCAAGATGGCCAATGTCCATCACTTTATCCGTACACTGCCCCAGGGCTATAACATGGTGATCAACGAGGAGGGAAGCAATATCTCTCAGGGAGAGAAGCAGCTCCTGACGATTGCCAGGGCTATTTTAAAGAATCCGCAGATCATGATTCTCGATGAGGCTACCTCCTCGGTTGATACCCGTCTGGAAAAGATGCTGCAGAGTGCCATGAACAAGGTACTGAAGGACCGGACCAGTTTCGTCATCGCCCACCGTCTGTCCACCATTAAAAACGCAGATTTAATTCTCGTTCTCAGGGATGGGGATATTGCGGAAATGGGGAACCATGAGAGCCTGATGGCGCAGAGCGGTTTCTACAGCCAGCTTTACAATTCCCAGTTTGCGTGGGGATCGGAGGAAGCGTAAAAACAGTGTTTGCTAAAAGCAGTGTCAAAATTTAATTTTTGATGCTGCTTTTTATGTTCCGGATAAATTGTTTACAGCAGTCGATAAGCTTACGATGGAGCTTATGTGTTTTCCAGGTGTGAATGATGTTGGACGTCTGTCTGAAAAGATAATTTATCAATATATTCATTCTAAGTATATTTTAGATATAGAGTAATATATGGTAAAGCAAGAAAAGGAACTCCAAGTATAATGAAAAATTAGATCCATTCCTGAACGTTGAAGGAAGCTTACGTGCCTCACAGGATTGTGTGGTACGAATAGCGAAGGTAAAAGAACAACAGTAGAGAAAAGGAGCGTGCGTTATATGATTTTCAGGATTATCCCGTTCTTTTCAGATTCGGACTTTCCTGAAAAGTGAAAAACGAAAAGCAGACTCCCTTTGGCGTCCGCGTACACTTTCGTCTCCACCAATTTTCACTCCCTGCCAATCTCCGCTTCATCAACCAACGGAAGCATCACAGAAAACGAACTTCCAAAGCCCTCGTCGCTGTGGACCTCCAGCTTGCCCTGATGAAGCTTCACGATCTTGTTGACGACGGTCAGCCCGAGTCCGTTTCCCTCTGTAGTATGGGAGGAGTCGCCCTGATAAAAGCGGTCGAAGATATGGTCTGTCTCCTCCTGACTCATGCCGCAGCCGTTATCCATAATGCGGAACACGATGTGATCCTCCTGTTTATGGAGCTTAAGGACAATCTTCCCCTTTGGGGACGAAAACTTCACTGCGTTGTCGATCAGATTGATCCAGACCTGGTTCAGTAAATCCCGGTTTCCGTAGTACTCCAGTTCATCAATGTCAAATATCAGCTCCAGCTCCTTCGCCAGCCATCTATTCTCCAGCAGCAGCACGGACAGCCGGATTTCCTCTGATAAATGAAAGGTTTCCATATCGGTAAGGATGCTGAGATTTTCTATTTTTGAGAGATTGAGCACGTTGGCGGCCAGCTGGGAGAGGCGGCCGGACTCGTGGATGATGACATCTAAATATTCCTTCCGTTCACTTTCCGATAAGTCCCGGTTCTTCAGCAGCTTTGCAAATCCGCACATGGACACGATCGGCGTCTTGAACTCATGGGAGAAATTATTGATGAAATCCGAACGCAGCAGTTCCGTGTTTTCCAGCTCCTGAGCCATTCGGTTAAAGCTGTCGGAAAGCTTGAGAAAATCGTCAGTCAGATCCAGATGGATGCGGACGTGAAAATCTCCGCCGGCCAGCTGGTTAACCGCCTGGATCAGCTGGTTGATCGGCTTTAAGGTGATGCGGTTTACCAGAGTGGCCAGAACGGTTCCGGTGATGGCGCTGGATACGATTAAAAGCGGGATCGGACGCCAGAACTGCGGGATTGGCGCCTCGATCTGATAGCGGACCTTCATATAAAAATACATGATAAGCCCTTGAACCGTCATGATAAACAGCATAATGGCAAAAATGGAGAGCGTGAAAATCAGGGTGATGGTTTTCGTGGGCTTCCTGTTCTGTTTTTTCTTTTCTTTCTTATTCATATTCATATGTGTTTCACCGCCTTGTAGCCGAGGCCGCGTATGGTCTCGATGGAGAACTCCGGATACGTCTCAAAACGCCTGCGCAGCCGGTTGATATGGGTGTTGATGGTGCTGTCGTCGGATTCGGATTCGATTCCCCACACTTCATTCATCAGCTGCATCCTGGTGAAAATCTTACCCGGATAGGACAGAAGCTTGTAAATCAGACAGAATTCCTTACATGGCAGCTCCTGTACTTCCTCTCCGCGGGAGACTGTCATGGAATCGTAGTCCAATACCACATCGCCAATTCGTATCTTTCTCTCGCTGACAATCTGGGCGCGGCGCAGGAGCGCCTTGATTCGAAGAACCATCTCCTCCTCATCCACCGGCTTCGTCATATAGTCATCGGTTCCCACGATAAATCCCCTGTGTTTGTCTTCGGGGAGCTGTTTTGCTGTCACCATCAGGATTGGAAGGGAGTAATTGGACTCTCTCAGTCGTTTCGTCAGTTCATAACCGTCCATACCCGGCATCATGATGTCCAAAAGAACGAGATCGATGTGATGATTGTCCAACAGGTTTAAGGCCTCCATCCCATTACCGGCCGGAATGGGATAAAAGCCGTTTTCTTTCAGGACGGCGGTCATCAGTTTTCTCGTATTCGTATCATCCTCTACAACCAGTATCTGAAACATTCTATTATCCTCCTTGTATAAAAGGGTATTGTAAGCTTTTTAAATATTGTACCATAATTATCTAAAGCGAAGATGAACAAAACCCGAATATCAAACCATTTTTCACAGAAGTTTCACAAATGGACGGCCCTGACTGCCGCCATTGTTTATACTGAATTTATGTTCATCCCTTATGATAAAAACCAATGAAAAAACAAAAAAGGAGATGCAGCATGAATAAAAGCAGAAAAATAATAATCGGCGCGGCTGCCGGTATTGCAGTGGTAATCGCTGTCGCCCTGGCGGTGTCCCGAACGGGACAGAAACCGGCCGGTAATATGGGAATGGCACAGGAGAGCCTGGTGACGGTGGTAAAGGCAGATACGCCGCAGACTGGAGAGATCAAGTCGACCACGTCGCTTACGGGCACGGTGGAACCGGCAGATGTGGTACACGTCTATGCCAAGGCCTCCGGCGATGTCACGGCGGTGCTGGTAAAGGCCGGCGACGTGGTGAGCCAGGGGCAGGTCCTGTTTGAGATCGATACGGAGCAGGTGGATTCGGCAAAGAATTCCATGGAATCGGCGGCCATCAGCCTGTCAGAGGCTCAGAGCAATTTAAGCAGGATGCAGCTTTTATACAGCACAGGGGATTTGTCCGACCAGGAATATGAGCAGTACAGCAATGCCGTAAAATCAGCAAAGCTCCAGTATGAATCAGCGAAAATGAACTATGAAAAACAGGTGGAGTACAGCACGGTAAAGGCCGCTATCGGCGGAAAGGTTGAGGACTGCGGCATCGAGGTCTATGACCGGATCACCCAGTCCCAGGAGCTCTGCGTGATCTCAGGAGAAGGGGAAAACCGTATTTCCTTCTATGTCACCCAGCGCATGATGAAGAATCTGAGCGTGGGAGACCAGATGGAGATTCAGAAAAATGGAGTGACCTACGAGGCGTATATCAGCGAGATCAGTTCGATGGTGGATTCGGATACCGGACTGTTTAAAGTAAAGGCGCAGATGGAGGACACCGGGGAGATTGCGGCGGGAAGCACCGTGAAACTCAGTCTGGTGACAGAGCATGTGGAAAACAGTATGCTGGTGCCCATTGACGCCATTTATTACAGCAATGGTAATGCTTACGTTTATCTCTACCAGGATGGAACAGCCGCCAAGGCGGAGGTGGAAGTGGGACTTGAGGATTCGGAACATGCGCAGATCGTTTCCGGACTTTCCGGTGATGAACTCGTCATCAGTACCTGGAGCTCCAATCTTTATGAAGGAGCCAAGATTCGTTTGAAGGAAGATACCGAGGAAACACAGACAGGACAGGAGGCATAGCGGATGGGACTTACCAGATTTGTATTAAAACGGCCGGTTGCAACGGTCATGGCGCTGCTCTGTCTGCTGGTATTTGGCATATCCTCTGTATTCAGCGCCACCCTGGAGCAGATGCCGGACACAGACCAGCCGATGTTAATTGTTTCGGCATCCTACTCCGGAGCCGGTCCTGAGGATGTCGATGAGCTGGTCACCCAGCCGATTGAAGACAAGGTCAGTACGCTGGAGGGAGTTAAGAGTATGAGCTCGTCATCCAGCGAAGGCCGGTCCATGGTTATGCTGGAGTACGATTATGGCACAGATATGGATGAGGCTTACAGCGATCTGACCCAGAGCCTGGATGGGCTGGACCGCCAGCTTCCAGACGACGTGGAAACCTCCGTGATGGAGATGAACAATAATGCTGGAAGCACGATGATGTTGTCTATATCCAATCCGGCCAAAGAGGATTTATACGATTATGTGGACCAGACAGTGGTGCCGCTGCTGGAACAGATCAGCTCCGTGACGGACGTGGAGGCGATGGGCGGAAGCTCCGAGTATTACCGCATCGAGCTTCAGTCGGATGAGATGGCCCAGTACGGCCTGACGATGAGCGATATCACCAGTGCGATGAGCTCCGCAAACCTGTCCTATCCATCCGGAGACGCGGTTTCCGGAAACCTGGAGTTTTCCGTGTCCACATCCCTGGAAAATGATACCATAGAGGCGCTGATGCAGGTTCCGATTACGACTGCGGGCGGGGAACTCGTCTATCTTGAGGACGTCTCCAGGGTGTATGAAGCGGAAGAGAGCCGAGGCGGAATATCCCGTTACAATGGGGAGGATACCATTTCCATTTCCATCACCAAGCAGCAGAGCAGCACCGCCATGGAAGTCTCCTCCGCGGTTAAGGAGGTGATTGAAAAGCTGGAGGCTGACGATGAAAACCTGTCTATCCGGATTGCCCAGGACACGGCGGACAGCATTACCAGCTCGCTGAAAGACGTGGCGGTGGCACTGGTTCTGGCGGTTCTGATTTCCATGGTCATTATTTTCATTTTCTTTGGAGATTACAAAGCGTCTCTGATTGTAGGAAGCTCAATTCCCACCTCCATTCTGATGTCGCTGATTCTCCTGACCAGTTTTGGATACTCGTTAAATATTATCACGATGAGCGGTCTGGTTCTCGGCGTCGGAATGATGGTTGACAACTCCATCGTGGTGCTGGAAAGCTGTTTCCGGGCCATGGACAGCCAGGACGATAAAGGACTGCTGGGATACGCGAAAGCGTCACTGACTGGAACGGGTCTGGTTATTCAGTCCATTATCGGTTCCACGGTCACCACCTGTGTGGTATTTATCCCGCTCGTATTTTTACAGGGAATGTCAGGGCAGATGTTTGGAGCCATGGGATATGTGATCGTATTCTGTATGTCCTCCTCGCTGCTGTCCGCGATAACCATTGTTCCGCTGTCATACATGGTATATAAACCGAAGGAAATGGTGAACGCCCCCATGTCCCGTCCCATGGAACATATGCAGAATTTTTACCGCCGGATCATGCCGGGACTGCTGAAGCACAAGGTCCTGATTATGCTGTCCTCCTTTGTTCTGATCGCGGCAACCCTGTTTCTGGCCAGCGGAATGCAGACAGAGCTGATGACTGCGGATGACACGGGAACCGTCAGCGTCTCCATCGAGATGAGGCCCGGCCTTCTGTCCGAAAAGGCAAATGAGATCCTGACAAAGGCAGAAGCGATTGTGCATGCGCACTCCGATGTGGAATCGTATATGCTGCGGTATAACAGCGACAGCGGTACGATTTCGGCGTACTTATATGATGACAGGACGATGAGTACGGCTGAGGTGGCTGAACAGTGGGAATCGGAAATGGCGGATTTAGACAACTGTACCGTAACGGTGGAAGCATCCTCCTCCATGAGCTTTATGGGTGGAAGCCGTGGGTATGAGGCTATCTTAAACGGCACCGACTACGATGAGCTCCAGGAAGTCAGCAATAAGATCGTAGAGGAAATGACTGCCAGAGACGATGTGATAAACGTCCATTCCAGTATTGAGAACACAGCCCCTGTAGTGACCATTAAAGTGGATTCCGTGCTTGCGGCCACAGAGGGACTTACGGCATCGGAGATTGGATCTCAGGTCAAGCAGCTGACCGACGGCGCGGAAGTGACCACACTGAAGGTGGATGGAAAAGAAGTGAGTGTTACGGCGGAATACCCGGAGGATGAGTACCGAACGGTCAGCCAGTTAAAGGATGTTATTTTGAAAAAGCCGGCCGGCGGCTACGTAGCCCTTACGGATGTCGCGGAAATCTATTACAAAGACAGCCCGGCTTCCATATCAAAGACGGATAAAGCGTATGAAATCACGATCTCGGCGGATTATGCCGGCAGCAATGTGCAGTCGGTGATCGACAGCGAGGTCATCAGCCCGAATTTAAGCAGCACGGTTACGAGAGGAAGCAACTCCATGAACCGCATGATGCAGGAAGAATTTTCCTCCCTCTATCAGGCCATTGCCATTGCGGTCTTCCTGGTCTTTGTTATTTTAGCGGCGCAGTTTGAATCGCCGAAATTCTCCTTTATGGTCATGACCACGATTCCATTCAGCCTGATCGGCTCCTTCGGCCTCTTAAAGCTGACCGGCGTCACCATCAGCATGACCTCGATTCTGGGATTCCTGATCCTGATCGGTACGGTCGTAAACAATGGGATACTCTATGTGGACACGGTCAATCAGTACCGGCTGACCATGGATCTTAAGACCGCGCTGGTAGAAGCGGGGGCGACCCGTCTGCGGCCGATCCTGATGACCAGCCTGACGACAATCCTGTCCATGATTCCTATGGCGATGGCAATCGGCGACAGCGGTTCCACGACACAGGGGCTTGCCGTGGTAAATATCGGCGGTCTGGCCGTGGGTGTGGTAGTAGCACTTTTCATTCTTCCGGTTTATTACGCTCTGATGAACGGTAACCGAAAACGCGTCGAACTGGATATATAAAAGGAGGGATTGAATTGATGAGAGACGGGACGAAATACGGGAAGATACATGGGCTGAAGTACAGGACGAGATACGGGAAAGGGATCGGCTGTCTTGCACTCACCGTGCTGTGTCTGACGGCCGCGCCGATGCAGGCTCTGGCAGGAAGCCCTGAATTCGCTTATTCAGCGGAAACATGGGCTGCCCTCCGGGATAATAAGCTGGAGTACGGGGAGATCGCGGACCTGATCCACGAGTACAACAACACCGTGATTCAGAATCAGATTGAATACAAGGATTACAAGGGAAAAACGCAGGATGACATCGCGCAGGACTACTACGACGCGGCCGATGATGTAACCGGAAGCTTAAGCTATCCCGATTCGGATGATGAAAACTATGCCAGCGGCCTGTCGTCCTACCTAAATGGCAGACAGCAGGCGGATACCCTGCGGGAAAAGGGAGACGACAATGTGGAGGACGGGGAGATCAAAAAACTGGGATACGATCAGGAGGAGGCAGAGCTTGTGAAGCAGGCGCAGGAACTGATGATTACTTACTGGAATCAGGTCTGGACCATAAAGAACCTGGAGCAGACGAAGGAGCAGGCGCAGAAGTCATACGAATCCGCTGCTGCGAAACAGGCGGCAGGAACCGCGACTGCCGCCGTGGTACAGTCGGCAAAGGAGGCCGTGGCGTCGGCAGAAGCATCAATTCTCTCTGCGGAGTCTTCCCTCGCTAAGACGAAGGAGAGTCTTTGTCTGATGCTGGGCTGGAGCTACGGCGCGGAGGTGGAGATCTGCGAACTGCCGGAAACGGACCTGGAAGCGATCGCCTCCATTGATCTCGATGCCGCCATCCAGAACGGCCTGGAGGCAAATTACGCGCTGCAAATCCAGTCGCGGAAGACGGCGAACGCAAAGAGCACATCGAACCGCGAAAGCCTTGAGGAGGAGTACAAGAGCCAGAAGGAGACGGCTGCCACAAGTATAAAAAGCACGTACCGGAACCTGCTTCTTGCAAAGTCGGATTTCGATCAGGCAGTCCAGGCGTATACCCTGGAACAGGAAACGCTTCAGACGGCGGAGCGGAAGCTGCAGGCCGGAACCATCACCAGAAATGATTATGCAAAACAGCAGAGCTCCTGCACCGCGTCTCAGATCAGCGTACAGACAAAGAAGCTGGCTCTGATGCAGGCGCAGCTGGAGTATGAATGGTCCGTAAACGGTCTGGCTTCTGTTTCATAGTCATAGTGGAAAGGAGAGAGAGGATCATTTGCCAAATATAAAAAGTGTATACAATTGGAACACACACAGAAGGAAACAGTGCAGGGCGGGGAGAAAAAGGTACAGAGTGGGAATCCGGTTCCTCGCGTCCGCAGCCCTGTGCGCATTTCTGACAATGCCGGCGGAGGCGAATGAGGCCTGGGCGGCAGAGACGGAAAACAGTACAGTAGCCGTCAACGTTGAGTATGACAATCTGCGGGAGCTGCTGAAGGTGGGAAACCGCGTGCTGAAAAAGAGCATAGATACGTATGAAGACAACGTGGCGGCTTACGAGGAAATCTGGTCAGTCATGAAATGGAGGCAGAGCGATATGGAGGACCTGGCGGAGGAGGCCGAGGAGGCGGGATCGGAGAATCTGGCGCTCTATACCTCGAATGCCGCCATGCTGAAGAATTCCGCAAGCCGTATCCGGAAACAGATCGAGAGCCTGACTTCGGAAAAGAGTACGAGAAGTCTGGAAAAGTCGGCGGACTCCTACACCATGGCGGCCCAGACACTTATGAATTCTTACAATCAGATGGTTCTAAACATAGAGGCCCAGTCCAAGAGCGTGGAAGTTTACCAGGCGTCCAGCGACGAAACGGAGCGGAAGATGGCCGCCGGCTCCGCTACGCAGGCGGAGGCGAAGGCGGCGGGAGACCGGCTTAAGCAGGCGGCAAATTCCCTTGCATCCTTACAGGAACAGGCACGGCAGCTGAGGACACAGCTGCTCACGATGCTGGGGCTGGCTGACGATGAAAACGTGTCCATCGGCTCCATCCCGGCGCCGGATCTGGCAGCCATCGACGCGGTTGATTTTGAGGCGGATAAGGCGAAAGCCATCGGCAACAGCAGCAGCGTGCAGGACGCCCGCCACGCTTCGGCTGCCAGTACAGCTGCCGTAAACCGGAGATTCAATCAGGTGGATGAGGCGGAGGGAACCGCGGAAGCAGACTTTACAGAGACGTATCAGGAGATGATCGTAAGCAGGACAGAGTATCTGGCCGCGGCTCAAGCCTATGAGAGCGCACAGAATACGTACCGGTCCCTGCAGGTGAAAAAACAGGCCGGCCTTTTGAAACAGTCGGAGTATCTGCAGGGAGAGGCGGAATATCTGGCGGCTGAGGCAGCTATGGAGACTGCTTCCATGAACCTGGTTCAGGCGTACGAGAACTACTGCTGGACGGTAAAGGGGATCACTTAAGAAAAAATGCTCTGGCCAAAAGGGGTTACAGCCAGAGCATTTTTATGTTATACTGGAAGCACAAAATTTATTACAGAAAGGAATGAGGTTGTTCTATTGAAAAATTCCCTGCTGAAATTGAGAGAGAAACTGACGGAAGCGCTTAATTCCGTACTCCCGATCATCGGAATCGTTCTGATTCTGTGCTTTACGATCGCTCCCATTTCCTCCAGTATTTTACTGTGCTTTCTGATGGGCGCGGCCATGATCGTCGTAGGCACCATGTTCTTCACGCTCGGGGCGGAGATCAGTATGACTCCCATGGGAGAAAGGCTGGGTACGGCCATTACGAGGAGTAAAAAACTGAGTATCATCGTTATACTGGGATTCGTACTGGGATTCATCATCACGATTTCGGAACCGGATCTTCAGGTGCTGGCGGAACAGGTGCCGTCCATACCGAACCGGACTCTGATCCTGTCGGTCGCGCTGGGCGTCGGTGTATTTCTCGTCATTGCACTTCTGCGTATGCTGTTTAGCATTGCGCTGTCTCACATGCTGATTGTATTTTACATTCTGGCATTTGTTCTTACACTGTTTGTTCCAAAGAGCTTTTTGGCAGTGGCCTTCGATTCCGGCGGCGTGACGACGGGCCCCATGACGGTTCCGTTTATCATGGCTTTTGGTATCGGTATTTCCGCCATACGTAATGACCGGCATGCGTCGGACGACAGCTTTGGCCTGGTGGCACTCTGCTCCATAGGCCCGATTCTTGCAGTACTTATCCTCGGAATGATTTACAGGCCCAATGAAAGCGCCTACATTCCGCCGGTCCTTCCGGAGATCAGCAATTCCGTAGAACTATGGGAGCTGTTCCGCGTCGGACTTCCTACCTATATTAGAGAAATTGCTGTATCGCTTTTTCCCATAATCCTGTTTTTCGGTATTTTCCAGATCGCAGTTCTCAAACTTTCAAAGAGAAATTTAAGGAAAATCATTGTCGGCCTCGTCTATACGTACATCGGCCTCGTGCTGTTTCTGACAGGCGCCAATGTGGGCTTTATGCCGGCCGGTAATTACCTTGGACAGGTGATCGCCTCCCTGGATTACAACTGGATTATTGTTCTGATCGGCATGCTGATCGGATTCTTTATCGTCAAGGCGGAACCGGCTGTTTACGTATTGAACAAACAGGTGGAAGAGATCACGGACGGCGCCATTCCGGCCAGAGCGATGAGTATCAGCCTTTCCATCGGCGTGGCCGTATCCATCGGAATCGCCATGCTGCGGGTGCTGACGGGAATCTCCATCCTGTGGTTCATCATCCCGGGATATGCGATTGCGCTGGGGCTTTCCTTCTTTGTACCGAAGATATTTACGGCCATCGCCTTTGACTCCGGCGGGGTGGCCTCCGGTCCGATGACCGCCACATTTCTGCTGCCGTTTGCACAGGGAGCCTGTACCTCGGTGGGCGGAAACATTGTCACTGACGCCTTCGGCGTGGTCGCCATGGTTGCCATGACTCCGCTGATCACCATACAGATTCTGGGCATGATCTATCAGATGCAGCAGAGATCCGCACCGAAAGACCAGACATTTTCCGAGCCGGCACTGGACTTCGACCAGCTTGACGATGATGCGATCATCGAACTTTAATGGCAGCATAGCTGCAATATAGCATCACAGATAAGATTTCGAAAGAAAGGACTGCAGTATGAGCGAACTGTATTTAATGGTTACAATCACGGAAAGAACCGCGGTAAAAAAGTTTCATACTCTGTACGGCCATCACGGGGCGGATGTTACCTTTATAACCGTGGGTAACGGGACCGCGGTCAGCGATACCCTGGACTATTTAGGGCTGGAGGAGACGGAGAAGGCTGTCATGCTGTCTGTGGTGACGGGCTCCGTATGGAAAGAAATAAAATCAGATCTACAGAAGCATTTGAAAATTGACGTTCCCGGCACGGGCATAGCCTTTATTATTCCGCTCAGCAGCATAGGCGGCAAGAAGCCCCTGCTGTTCCTGACGGAGAATCAGAATTTTGAAAAAGGGGAGGAAAGCTCATTGAAAGACACGAAATATGAACTCCTGATTGTGATTGCCAACCAGGGATATACCAACATGGTTATGGACGCCGCCCGGGAGGTGGAGGAAGTCGGAGGAACCGTGATCCACGCCAGAGGCACGGGCTTAGAGCGTGCGGAGAAGTATCTCGGCGTCTCCCTCGTGGCGGAAAAGGAGATGGTGTTCATCGTCGTAAAGAGCGGCATGAAGAACCTTGTCATGAAAAACATCATAGAAAAAGCCGGCCCGGCAAGCAAGGCACGGGCCGTAGTGTTCTCGCTCCCCGTGACGAGCACGGCGGGCATGCGCCTCATGGAAGAGGCAAAGGATGATAACGATTAGGCAGGAGAGCGAAAGACCATGGAACCATACTATTACAGCCAGATGAACAAGACAGAGCAGAGCGCATATCACGCCATGAAAACCGGTCTGACGGCGCTCGCCCCGTCCTTTGCGGTTCCGCGGCTGGAAAACCGGGAACTGGCGGATATCTTTTTCAAGCTCCGCCTGGACTGTCCCGAACTGTTTTACGGTACCGGATTCCACTACCGTTTTTACCAGAATTCCGGCAGCGTGGAGATGATACCGGAATACTTATTTGACAAGGGAAAGGTGAAAGAACATCAGAAGGCGATGAGCGCCAGAACGGCCAAGCTGGTACGCCCGGCCGAATCCATGACAGAGTGGGAGAAGGAACGGTATATTCATGATTTTATCTGTACCAGCGTCCGCTACGACAAGCTGAAGAAGCCGTATTCCCATGAGATCATCGGCCCCATGGGCCAGGGCGTGGGCGTCTGCGAGGGGATCGCCAAGACGGTGAAGATTCTCTGCGACGCCCTGGGGATCTGGTGCATGATTGCCATATCCGAAGCCAATCCGGAAAAGGGCATTAAATACCGCCACGCCTGGAATATTGTGAAAATCGGCGGCCGGTATTACCATCTGGATGCCACCTTTGACAACAGCCTGGGCCGTGGAGAGACCATCCGCTACGACTACTTTAACCTGGGGGATAAACAGCTGTTCCGCGACCACGAGCCGGTGCTCTATCAGGCGCCGCCATGCAGCGACGGAGACCATTTTTATTACAGGGAAAAGAAGCTTTCCTTCACAAAGACGGAGGATGTGGCCAAACGCGCCGCACAGGCGGTCAAAAAAGGAAAGCCGCTTATTTTCCACTGGAGAGGCGGTTATCTGACACGGGACACGGTGACAGAACTCTTAAATCTGATGGAGGAAGCCGCAAGGCAAAAAGGGAAGCACGTCCGGGCGGGGCTCAACTGGCCCCAGGCGGTCTTTTTTGCTGAATTTACCGAGGTATTGCCGGCAGAAGAACTGCTGGTGGAGACTGCGAATGAAGGGGAAGTACTCTAATAATAAGAATTCGGCGAAGACGCAAAGCTGTCTTGCTATAATCGGGATTAAAATATGTATGAGAGTGGATGCAGGGCTTAAAAGGGGCCGGTGAGTGGTCTGAGTTACAGAAAGTTCTCCCTGAATTTAGTGGGAAACGGGTCCTGGATCTGGGCTGTGGTTATGGCTGGCACTGTCTGTATGCTGCTCAGAATGGAGCGCAATACGTCCTGGGAACAGATATTTCCGAGAAAATGCTGGCTACCGCGAAGCAGAAAAACAATCATGAGGCGATTGTATACCGCTGCAGTGCCATGGAGGACCTGGATTTTCCAGCTGGATCCTTTGACGTTGTGATCAGTTCACTGACGTTTCATTACGTCAGAGACTTCGAGCCGCTTGTCCGAAAGATAAGCAGCTGGCTGGCTCCGGAGGGAGCATTCGTATTTTCTGTGGAGCACCCGGTGTTCACCTCACGCGGGGATCAGGACTGGTGCTATGATGAAGAGGGCAGGATTCTTCATTTCCCAGTGGACCGCTACTATTATGAAGGTGAGCGGGATGCAGTATTCCTTGGCGAACACGTGACCAAATACCACCGTACACTGACCACATATTTGAATACACTGCTGGTCAACGGATTTACGTTTAAGAATATTATCGAACCCCAGCCGCCGGAAGAGATGATGGATATTCCGGGGATGAAGGATGAGATGAGGCGGCCAATGATGCTGATTATAGCGGCGCAGAAAAAGTAAAAACAGCCTGTATCATATCTATATATAGTACAATCATAAAGAAATCATATAAGTAAACCGTACACAGGAAGAAGGGGAAACAATGACTTCAGAGGATGAACTTTTTGCCGAGTTTGGCGCAGATGCCGGCATGTTTTACAGCGCTCTGGTCAGAAGCACGGATAATTATATTTATATTATTAACATGAAGACTGATGTCGCATTGGTATCCCCGAATATGCAGAAAGATTTCGAGCTGGAAGGAAGACTGGTGCCGGGACTCGTTTCCGTATGGGGGAATCTGATCAACCCTAAAGACTTCAAGCGGTATTCCAGATCGATCGAGGCGATGCTGAACGGTGAGACCGATGTGCACGATGTGGAATACCAGGTGCTTAACCGAAAGGGAGAGTATGTCTGGGTATGCTGCCGCGGAGTACTGAAGAGAAATGATGAGGGCGAGCCTGTTATTTTTGCCGGAGTGGTCACGGATCTCGGCAGCAAGGGCAAGATTGACTATACGACAGGGCTGTTTACCAACCGGGAGTGTGAGAAGGAAGTCGGCCGGATTTTTGAAAATGAGGAAAACGAAGAAGGCGGTATCCTGCTCCTGGGACTGGACGATTTCGTGAGAATCAATGATTTAAACAGCCACATCTTTGGTGACGCCGTGCTGCGCCAGTTTGCGCAGAGCGTTCAGCAGCTTCTGCCCTCCGAGGCAGCCATGTACCGCTTTGACGGCGATGAGTTCGCCATCGTTTATCCCGGCGCGGGCGAAGAGGAACTGCGGGCGTTGTACCAGAAGATACACGCATACTGCAACCGGCCCCATAAGATCGACGACAGTTCGTATTTTCTTACGGTGTCCGTCGGCGTAGCCATAATGGGAAAAGACGGCAGCGGCTATCAGGAGCTTCTGACCTGCGCGTTAAGCGCTCTCGAGGTGTCCAAACAGAATGGAAAGAATACGGTCACGTTCTTTTCCCAGGATATGATGCACACCAGAAGACGCGCGCTGGAGCTTTCCAGCCGTCTTCAGCTCAGTGTGATGAACGGGATGGAATCGTTTCACCTTGTCTATCAGCCGTTTGTGCATTCGGAGACGCTGCGGGTCTCTGGCGCCGAGGCACTGCTTCGGTGGTCCTGCGAGTCTTACGGAGTGGTTTCGCCGGTTGAATTCATACCGCTTTTGGAAGCCTGCGGCCTGATTGTGCCGGTCGGAAAATGGGTTCTGGAGGAGGCGGTGCGAACCTGCAAAAAGTGGCTCCGCTATCAGCCTGATTTTATTATGAATGTAAATATTTCCTATTTGCAGATGCTCGACGAGTCGTTTATCGATTTCGTGAGACAGATTCTGAATCAATATGATCTTCCGCCCGCCCACATCGTGCTGGAACTGACGGAGAGCTGTTTCGTCACGGATATGGAGGCGTTAAAAGAAGCCTTTAAGCTTCTGCGGAATTTGAATATACAGATTGCCATGGACGATTTCGGAACCGGATACTCTTCTCTGGGCATGCTGTCCCAGTCACCGGCTGATATCGTGAAGATCGACCGCCTGTTTATCACCGCCATCGGGGATGAAGAGAATGAATTTAACCGGTCATTTATCGGTTCGGTCATCCAGCTCTGCCACAGAGTGGGGATTTCCGTATGTGTGGAAGGCGTGGAACGGAAGAATGAGCTGGACACGGTCTGCTCCCTGGAGGCCGACTGCATTCAGGGATATTACATATCAAAACCTTTGCTTCAGGAGGACTTTGAAAAGAAATTCTGGGATGTGTGATTTATTTAACAAAATCAACGAGAATTCTCCCAACCTCTATAGGTGGGAGATGAATTGCAAAAACAAACTCAGCGGCAGTGGCGGGCAGATTTCCCCCACTGACATGAGGTCAAAACAATCCGGGCAACCGGATAAAATGGCAGCATAGCTAC
>ERZ894229.125-NODE-125-length-84804-cov-28.8789_pt1 | contig 84804 bp, 68 predicted proteins | sample MGYA00380295_ERZ894229 | MGnify/ENA primary metagenome ERZ894229 (study PRJEB32331, sample SAMN06328479) | human gut metagenome | biome: human gut microbiome; feature: stool | host: Homo sapiens | collected 2014-09-17 ... | reverse complement strand
TCGAGTCCAACAGGGGGAGCCATTTGATGAAGGAACTACTTTTTGTAGTTCCTTTGGTTTATCCGGATATTTTCGTTGAAATGTGAATAGGGGCCATTAGCTCAGTTGGTTAGAGCAACCGGCTCATAACCGGTCGGTCCAAGGTTCGAGTCCTTGATGGCCCACCAACCCTTTCCGAATGTAGGACATTTTGGAAGGGTTTTTGTTTTTATCAATAGTTTTATATAGTTCATTTTGTATGGATGTAGAATGCCCTCCAGAGTTCTGGAGGGCATTTTTTAATGTCTTGATTGGAGGTTAAAATGATTCGTGATAATCATTAAAGAAGATACCATTTTGTCACGATGATGAAGTGTTTACACACGGATTTCACAGAGTTCGGATACTGCACAGATCGTTTTTTCATATTCTCATCTCTCGTATACTTATTTATTATATAGGATTCTGTTGCGTTAGATTCAAAGAAAAGTGAAAAAGTTTTAATTCAAATTTTTTGATTCAATAGAAATGAATTGTCTTTTATTAAAATATACTGAAAATTTAATGGATTATGGAACACTTTTGGAACACTTCCTCTGCTACAATAACAAATGTACCAACAGGCTTTTGCCTGAAAACAAAGGAGGAGAAGAAAGGATGAAGAAAAAAGCATGGCGATCACTTTTGTCGCTACTTCTGGCATTCACAATGGTATGTTCCATTTGGACGCCTGCATTCGCAAAAAGTGAAGCCACGGAAGAGTGGGATCCTTCCGCAGAGTATGAGCTTCTTACTGTGTTGAAAGACGCGGGCATTGAAGTTTACTCTGGAAACACAAACCCGGGTGCAACCGTAGACCTCTGGTGGAATTACCACGATGACGCGTTGTACTGGAGATTGATTCCGGATAGCGATGGGGAATATTACCGGATTCAACCGAAAAACACCAATGCGACCGTTTTGATGCCAATTGATTCGGCGGCTGTGGAAGGCACAGAGCTGACGGTTGGAAACATCGACGACGCAGACGATTCCCAGTGGTGGAAGATTGTCCCTGCAGAGACAGAGGGCCAGTATAAACTGTTGAATAAGGCTTCGGAAGGAACCGCACCGGTTTATATTGCGCTGGAAGACGATGCGGTGGACGATGGGACCCCGGTTATCTTGTCCGATGGGACGACAGCCTCTAGTTACTGGAATATCAGTAAGGTTGAGGTAGCACCTCCGGAGCCGGTTGACCCGGTTGTAAATGTCTCCGCAGGTAAGACCCTCTTGAACGTGGGCGAAAGCACAACGCTTCAAGCAACCGCGTTGGACGAGTATGAAGAGAGCCTTGCGATCGACGAAATCACCAGCAGCAATCCGGATGTGGTGGAAGTTACGCAGGAAGGCAGCGAGTATACAATTACGGCGAAGGCCAATGGCGTTGCTTCGATCGTTGCTTCGGCGACTTTGAGCGATGGCAGCTCCGTAGAAGGCTATACGCCAATCATTGTAGGAACAGAACCAATAGATGGCGCGATCTATCAATTGACGGCGCCAACCTCCGAAGTTTCTGCTTTGTTTGCCTATGATGCGGCATATGGAGTGGCATCCTACGCCGCGTTGAATGGCGATTCCGTTGTTGTCTCGACCTCTCCCACTGGCATTGTTACCAGCGAAGGGGACTTCCGCAGTGGCCTCGAATTTGTCGATGTCGAAGAGACCAGCGGGACGGAGGATTATGACCTCTTTGGCGCCAAAGTCAAGCATGTCAATGCTTCGTACAAGCAGATGACCTTTACCTTTGAAAAAGAAGGCGCGTCCTATGCCATCATCCTGCGAGTGTTTGACGATGGCGTAGCGTTCCGTTACAGCATCAATGGTGATGAAAGCACGGATCTGTCGATCTCTTCGGAGCATACGGGTGTTCGCCTGCCGAATGGCGCGTATACCTGGGCGATGAATTACAGCCAGTCCAACGAAGACGTAGAGATTGAGCATCCTTCGATTACAGAGCTCAATTACCGGTATTCGATGCCGTTGCTCTACAAGACAGAAGACGATGTATTTGCTTTGGTGAACGAGGCAGACCTGAATGGTACATATTGCGGTGCACAGATGACCGGCGACGGTACCGGCCTCTTGCGCATTGTCTTTACCCCGGAGCAGACGGACGACGTGGAAACCACGCTGCCGTTTGCAAGCCCGTGGCGCTATGTCGTGATCGGCGACTTGCAGACGATTACCAACAATACTTTGGCTGAATCCCTTTCTCCGGAAAGCAAGGTAGAAGATACCAGCTGGATCGAGGCGGGTGCAGTTGACTGGACCTGGTTGAACGGCGATCTTCGCCACGATCAGTTGCCGGATGGCGTTACCTTCGAAACTGCCGGCTTGGAATATTATAAAAAATATGTTGATTTTGCCGTAGAAATGGGCTGGAAGTATCAGCTTTTGGACGAAGGCTGGCAGCCGCGCGGCAATACAGCGGCCGGTGAACATGAGTACGAAGGTTACTACGATTGGATGCCGGAGCTGATCGACTATGCCGCTGAAAAGGGTGTCGGGCTGATTGTCTGGGCAAGAAAGGCAAACCTGACCGATGATGCATACCGGCAGAAGATGTTTAAAGAATGGGCCGATATGGGCATCAAGGGCATTAAGCCGGACTTCTTTGATTCACAGGATCAGGAGACCATCCAGCTCATCGAAAAGATGATGGAAGAAACAGCAGAATATCATCTGCTCATCAATGTTCACGGTGCGGGCAAGCCGACCGGCGAACGCCGCACTTGGCCGCACGCGATCGCACGTGAGGCGGTCCGCGGTGCAGAAGCCTATGCGGTGGACAATATCGATACCTGGGGCGCCATTATGAATGCCCATCACAATTGTTCGCTGCCGTTTGTACGCGGCGCGGTAGGCCCGATGGACTATACCCCCATGGTCTCTTACGGTGCAAACGACAACCTGACCAACCACAATCCGGGCCGCTTCACGGTCGCGCACATGACGGCGCTGCCGGTAATTTATGAGTGCGGCTTGCAGTGCTTGGCCGATAAGCCGGATGTCTATCGTGCACATCCCGGTTATGAGCATTACTTCAAGAACATGCCGTCCGAATGGGACGAGGGAATCTTGATCGACGGGTATCCGGGCGATTATGTCAATATGGCCCGTCGAAACGGCGACGAGTGGTATCAGGGCATCATTTGCGATGGAAAGCTGGATGCAACCTTCCCGCTCAATTTCCTGGGCGACGGCGAATACGTTGCTTATATCTACAAGGATTCCCCAGAAGTTCTGGAGGCAGGCCCCGCTGCCTATGACCAGTTTGGCCGCCACAATCAGGACGGAAGCAACCTGGTGGTCGATGAAGAAACGGTCAACAGCAGCATTGTAGAGGAAATCAAGGTCGTCACCAAGGACGATACGCTGACGATTCCGTTGGCAGAGACCGGCGGCGCAGGCATCCACTATGTCCCGAAGGACAAGGTGCAGGAAGAAGCTCCGGCCATCACCGAGGCAAAGTTGATCACGGACCGCCTGATCGAATTGGATTGGGATCAGGACGTGACGGGCGCCGATGAAAAGGCCAGTTTCCAGGTCATGGTGAATGGACAGGAAGCAGAGCTCAACGACTATGGCTACAATGCCGGCAACGGAGCGCTGTATTTCGATCAGATGACCACTTTGGAGCTGAAAGAGGTTCCTGCAGAAGACGCACAGATCACCGTTCAGGTGGTTGGCAATGTGACAAACGAATTGGACGAGGCGGCGGATACAGAAAAGGTTTATACCGTGGAAGTTGCTCCGTTCTATACGCAGTTTGTCGAGGCGGATTGTGGCATTACCGTGAAGTCCAGCGATGCAGTGGAGCCTTCCACGTTGCAGGCTGCGGCGGACATGGTAGATGTCATGCTTTCCGAACGCTCGGATATTGCGGAGAAGATGATTGAGAATGGTGCAGAGCTGGCTGTATATGGCCAGGGAGAAAGCGCCTATAGCATTCCGGAGCATCGGGCGACGTATGATCCGGATATGTATTATGTAGAAGGTTACGGCGGGATGGTTGGCAATCCGGTTGCCAGCATCTATGATGCAAATGTCCTCCGTCTTCTGCGGCAGGATTCTCCGAATCATTATACCAGCTATGAAAATGAATCCGTATTGGTTCACGAGTTTGGCCACTCCGTCCATCTGCTCGGCGTGGATTCGATCCCGGAACTGAAAGAGGAATTTGATGCGGTTTATGCCTCTGCACAGGCGAAGAACCTTTGGCCGGACAGCTACGCGATTTCGAACAGGGAAGAGTACTTCGCAACATGCACGGCGATCTGGTTCAATGCGATGTCCGAATCGAACGACGGCTCTTGGGACGGCGTGCGCGGCCCGGTCAATACCCGCGAGGAACTCCAAACATACGACGTCGATATGTATAACTTCCTTGCGAAGATTTATCCGGAGACCGAAGCGGTTTCGGAAGCTTGGGCGAATGTTCCCGATAACTTCCATCCGAGTGATGAACCGCAGCAGCCGACCTGGAACACAGAATCGGACTATAAGATCAAGACCGTGTTGAACGGCAGCTGCATGGAATCCAACAGCAACAATTCCAGTGCAGGCGCGATCATCGACCTGTGGTGGGATTTCGATGGCGAAGCAGAGTACTGGCGTTTGATCCCGGACAGCAACAATGAATACTATATGATTCAGTTGCAATCTGCAACTTCCACCGTATTGATGCCGACCGGTTCCAATGTCGCGGAAGGCGTTGCATTGACCCTCGGCGCTACGGACACGGCAAACGATGCACAGTGGTGGAAGATTGTCCCGGCAGAGCAAGCGGGACAGTATCGCCTGATGAATAAGGCTTCCGAGGAATCCCCGCTCTATATTGCATTGGAAAACGATGCAACAATGGATGGCACGTTGGTCATTTTGGAGAACGACGCAGCGCCCTCTAGCGTATGGACGATCGAAGAGCAGATCCGAAACGAGAACTACCATGAGGCGGACCCGGACGCCATCTATCTGAGTGATCTGGAATGGATCAATGCGGTAGACAGCTGGTTCCTGGTTCGCAAGGATCAGACGGTGAACCAGACGGAGATCTCCTGGAATGAAAACGGCGAAACCGTTATCTATGAAAAGGGCATCGGTACCTTTGCACCGTCCCAGGTGACCTTTGACATCACCGGCCTGCATGCGGAGACCTTTAAGGCAATCGGCTGCTTCCCGGCGGGTAGAGGCAGTTGCGAATTTATCGTTCTAGCGGACGGAGAGCCGATCCTCACAAAGACGCTCTCGTACGATGGAAACCAGATTACGCCGGACAACGGCGCTTTGGAAGTGGCCATTCCGGAAGGGACAAAGATTTTGACCCTGTATGCAAACGGCGGCAGCAGCACGACTTGGGCGGATGCCCGCCTCTACTGCGACGAGGAAGCGCAGGAAGATTTGGCCCGCGTCACAGCGAGAACCGAAGAGACCTGGATGCAGGTGGGCGAAACCTCTGCGATCAACGTGGCCGGTTATATCGGCCGGGTCGGTTGGGGCGGCCTGCAGAACATCAAGGCGGACCTGACGAATGCAACCATCACCTACAGCAGCAGCGATGAATCCGTTGCCAGAGTAGAGAATGGTGCGATTGTAGCAGTGGCTGACGGTACTGCGACGATCACCTGCAATGTGGAACTGGACGGCGTAACGCAGTCCACGACCCTGGATGTCATCGTTGGAAACGGCACGGAAGATTCTTGGACCGCTGTTTCCCCGGATGGTTCCATTAAGACCCTGTTTACCCTGCGCGACGATGGTTCCGTCGTATTTGCAACCTCCAGAGATGGCAACACCGTGATCGGTGCTTCTCCCACCGGATTGGTTACCAATCTGGGCAATTTCCGCACAGGTTTGACCTTTGTGGACTCCAAGACCGAGACCGTGACGGATTCCTATGATCTGATCGGCGCGAAGAAGAGCCATGTCGATGCAACCGGCACAGAGCTCACAATGAGCTTTGAAAAGGACGGCGTCACCTATCGCATTGTCAGCCGCGTCTATGACGATGGCATGGCATTCCAGTATCAGATCGAAGGACAGGACGGCGAGGAACTGACGATCTCTTCGGAGGCGACCGGATTCCTGATGCCGGATGGCTCCGTCGCACAGACGATGGACTTCGATAAGGCAAACGAGGAACGCTACTATCAGAAGGAAATCGAGGAGCTGGAGGGCGGCTATTGCATGCCGTTGCTCTACGAGACCGTAAACGGCGATTGGGCGCTCTTGTCCGAAGCAGCGTTGACCCCGCAGTACAGCGGCGGACAGATTGTTGGCCATGATTCCGGTATGTTGGACGTCGTGTTCTCGCCGGAGCAGTTCAGCGACATTGTCACCACAGCACCGTTTGTATCCCCGTGGCGCTTCATGGTCATCGGCGATCCGGCGGACATTGCGGAAAACACGTTGGCAGAAACCTTGAACCCCGATTGTGCAATCGAAGATACCAGCTGGATCGTACCGGGTGCGGTTGATTGGACCTGGTTGAACGGCGATCTCCGCCACGACAATCTGCCGGAAGGCACTACGTGGGAAGAGACTGCACCGGAGCTGTATAAGCAGTACATCGATTTCGCGGTTGAGATGGGTTGGAAATATCAGCTTCTAGATGAAGGCTGGCAACCGCGCGTGTACAACCGCGGCAACGACCTGTACGACGGTTACTATGACTGGATGCAGGAAGTCCTGGATTATGCAGAAGAGAAGGGTGTTGGCCTGATTGTTTGGGCGAACAAGCGCGACCTGGATACGCCGGAAGAGCGCGAGCGCATCAAGGAATGGGCTGATATGGGCATCAAGGGCATTAAGCCGGACTTCTTTGATTCGCAGAGCCAGGAAATCATCCAGCTGTTGGATATCCTGACCAAGGAAGCAGCGGAAAACCATCTGCTCATCAATATCCACGGCGCTGGCAAGACGACCGGCGAAAGAAGGACCTATCCGAATGCAATCTGCCGCGAGGCTGTTTCCGGCGGTGAGAGCTGTTGGAATGACGCATACTTCGATTGTATGCTTCCGTTCACCCGCTTTGCAGTGGGCGGTGCGGACTTCACCCCGATGGCCTCCTATGGCAACACCTTCGGCAACAAGACCGTAACCCAGGCGCACCTGGTGGCAGAAACCATCATGTTTGAGTGCGGCATCCAGACAATGGCCGATAAGCCGGCTGTCTATCGTGCGCATGTGGCATATGAAAACCTCTTTAAGAATATCCCAACCTCTTGGGAAGACAGCATCCTGTTGGACGGCGACCCGGGCCATTATGTCAATATGGCGCGTACTACAGGCGATGATTGGTATGTAAGCCTTTTGGCAAACGAAGCCCGCACTGCGGCGTTCAACCTGGACTTCCTGGATGACGGCGCGACGTATACCGCATATATCTTCCGCGACAGCGACGACCCGATGAACGACGATACCTCCAAGGCGATCATCACCGAGACGATGACCGTTACAAAGGGCCAGGCGATGTCGATTGACCTGAAGGAGACCGGCGGTGCAGTTGTAAAGCTGGTGAAGACGGCAGATTGGAACGAGCTGAATGCGGCGCTGACAGAGGCAAAGAGCTTGAATTCCAGCAATTACACAGCGGCAAGTTGGAGTGCAGTCGAAGCAGCCATTACAGCAGCAGAGCAGCTTCCGGAAACTGCAGACCAGGCAACCATCGATGCAGCAACGAAGGCGATTAAAGATGCCATTGCAAACCTGGCCAGAAGACCCAGCAACAGTGGCTCCAGCGGTTCCAGTTCGTCGAACAGTGGGAATCCGATGGGTTCCGATGGCGTTGTAGTGGCTGTTGGTACAGGTGCAGCAACTGCTCAGCCCAGAGTGATTTCCGATACAACGATTGATTTCACAGTCAAGAGCGGCAGCGCATACTGTTTCAAGATGACTGTTGTAAATGGCAATAACTTGATGCCGAGCTTTACAGTGGGCAATGGCAATGTACTGAAGACGCAGTTTGTAGCCCAGATCGGAAACGATTACTACTTCCGCGTATGGGCGATTGGTACACCTGGCCAGAGCACAGGCGTTTACACGACCTTGCCGGGCCAGAGCGCCGTCAAGCACTGCACGGTGACGATTGGCTGATTGCTTCCGTAAGATGTTCCTTTGTGGAGCAGAAAGAGAAACCTATTGTGATTTGCTTCCGTAGGGAATGCCGTAGGCGCGAAAAGGCACTGTGTGCCCGCGAAAGACGCCGCGCGTCCGATGAAGCATTGTAATTACCATCCATTCAGCAAATTTAAGGGGCAATCCTGCGGAACATCTTCCGCAGGAAGCCTCTGTCCATTCAGTCAAATAGCAAAACATTTCCCAGTAAAAATGCCTCCTGCCACAGGATTCACTGAGGCAGGAGGCGTTTTTCTTTTGTTGTATAAGATTTTATTTAGGTTGAAAAATCTGCATAGATGTATTGGTATTCCGTATTGATATAATACGTTTGGAAATTTGTAAGCTTTGGATTCTTTAATAGCGCGCTTTGCCGTATTTGCAGGGGAATTAACGCCCCGTCTTCCAGCAAAATGGTTTCCGCCTGCGCCAGGAGGCTCATGCGGCTTTGGGCGTCCATTTGGCTATTGGCTGTTTGAAAGCATTCGTCATATTCTTCGCTCTTATAACTGGCATAGTTATAAGAAGAATCCGATGTCCACAGTTCCAGGTAAGTAGCGGGGTCTGCATATTCCGGAATCCAGCCGGATAGGGACATTTGAAAGTTGTGGGTCTCTTCTAAATCCATATGGGTTTGATAAGGGACTGAGAAAACGTTTATATAAATTCCTAAAACAGATTCCAGTTGTTCTTTGATGATATTCGCTTCCGTTCGGGCCCAATAATCATCCGAAACCAAAAGCTCTAAGCGGATGTCCGACGCTTCTTTAAGCCCCAAGTCTTGAAGGGCGGCATTTAAATAGTCGGTTGCCTTTTGCGCGTCTCCATTGAGAGGGAACGCTTCCAGTGGATATTCTTCACCAAAAGTTTTGTGAGTCCCGGGAAGGATCGGCAGCACATAGCGAGAAATGGCAGTCACATCCTCCGACCCCAAAGCATCCACATAGGCATTCCGGTCAAGTGCATAATTTAATGCCAAACGTAAATTTTTATTGCTGAGCGGACAACTGCCATCCATGTTTAACCGTATAAAATCATTCGCACCATTATAATAGTATTGGATATAAGGGGAGAATGATTCTGGGACATTGGTTGTGCTTGTGGGTAAGACGTCCAGTTCACCATTAAAAAACATGTCGAGCAATTTTGTCCCATTGGTCGATATAATAATGGACACCTGGTCTAGTGGGATGTTATCTGCATCCCAGTAGTTTGGATTTTTTTCCAGAACAATCGAATCATTATGGTTCCATTCTTTCAGCATAAACGGGCCGTTGGAAAGCGTTATATCCACCATAGCAGGATCGCTTTGTGCAGGGATTGGGCTAAAAGTTGGCAAGGTCAATAATTGCAGGAAGTAGGGGGTTGGATTTTCCAGAACAAATTTTAAAATTTTGTCATTGGTCGCTTGAACTCCCAAAGCATCTATCGAAAGCTCTTTCCGGTGGATTTTCGCAGCGTTTTTGATTGGGTACGCCATAAAGGGACGGCTGGAATCTTCTTCCGTCAGCATCCGTTGAATGGCATAGACAAAGTCTTGTGCACGCACGGGCGTCCCATCGCTATAACATGCATCTCGCAAATAAAAGGTATAGACCAGCCCGTCTGTTGAGATTTCGTAAGAGTTGGCAATCCCATAGAGAAGTTGGTCGCCGTAAGAACGCATCAATCCTTCGTATATATGATAGGCAATGGTTGCTTCAGGAGAGGCATCTACTTTTTGTGGGTCTAATGTGTTGGGCTCTTGAGCCAACGCATACCGCAAGATTTTTGGTTGTGTATGATTTTTCGGAGAGGGTTGCGGCGTGCTGCAAGCGGTGAAGCCAACCATAAGGCATATAAGAAGAAAATATATTTTCACCTTTTTCACACATATCACCTGGAATGTATCATAGAAATTTGTATATTTTTTAGCATAGCATAAACGTTTTCTATATACAAGGCACCTACAAGATATAAAAATAAAATTTTGATGGATTTCTCATAGCATGATTTTTCAAAGGAAAATTCATGCGCATGAACTACGTTAGACTAAAATGGGAAGTTCCATTTGAGAAGAGGCACTTGCATGAAAGCTTTGCGAAAAGAAAACAAAAAATATATCTGGGCGGCTTGTCTGTGCTTTATGATAATAGGATTGGTCATCTTTATGGGGATTTGGCAGCCGCTGCATGATCCAGAAATCTCCCGCTTGGAAAACAGTACAGTGGACCTGCAAGGAATTGACTTTGATACGGGGAAACCCATTATATTAAAGGGCGAATGGGAATTTTTTTGGCAAAAATTGTTGGTTACAGATCATTTAAAAGATCAGGAACCGGATGCATTGGTTCAGGTGCCATCTTATTGGACACAGCTGGAACAGGATGGACAGGCCCTGCCCAATGAAGGATATGCCAGTTACCGCATACGGCTTGTCAATTGCCCACCAGAGGCTGACGTGCTTGTAGTGGTCCCCAATCTTCCTTCCGCATACCGGATATTTTTGAATGGGCAGCCGGTTTCTGGAAGCGGGACGGTTTTGAAAAATCCGGAAAACACGGAAGTATTCCCGAGTTATATTGAAATGAACACCTTGCCGCTGCGCTCTTCAGAATGCGAATTGGTCATTGAAGTATCCAGCCATGTTTATCCAGGCCTATGCCTGACGCCCATCTTGATCGACCGCTCTACATACGAACAGGCGGCGGAGCGGGATATCATTTTTAGTTCGCTGCTGTTGGGCATTGCGATTGTGTTTATTATTTTCTATGCAATGGATCGTATGCTGAAACCTAAAAGTGGGTATTCAGTCACCATCCTTTTGGTGATGATTTTATTTTTGCTAAAAAGCTTTTACAGGGGGCCGATCTTTTCTGCGTTTTGCTTTTGGTCACCGATTCCTTATGATTATATGCTTTTCCCCTTCCATGCTGCGGGCGTGGCAGCCTGGGGAATTCTCCTATGTGCGAATCCAAAGCCTTCTGGGGTTCCAAGAAGCAAGAAGAGGATTGTTTGTGTAAACCTATTGGTTCTGGGAGCCTATGCAATCGCTGTAGGGATTGGATTGGCCTTCCACATTACCTGGTGGTGGGCCCTGGTTGATATCCTTCTTGCCCCCATCCTTTTTGTGGGAATGGTAAAACCGATCCTTCAAGATGAACATGCACCAAGTCCTTATTTTTTCCCTTATTACCTCGGATGCCTTTGCGTCTATGCCGGATGCCTTCTGGGGGATATGGCGCTTGGAGGGCTTTTCCCCTTTGACGACAGCTTTGCATTCCAGATAGGGCTGGTGTGTTTGACAATTGCCATTAAATATGTGGACGGAAAAAGGCTGAATGCCATTCAGAATGAAGCGTTGAAGGTTGCGGAAATGCGCGCTGAGTTGCAACAGGCCCAGACCAATTTGGCCTTGCACCAGATACAACCACATTTCTTATACAATGCGCTGTTGGCTATTAAAGTGCTTTGCCGGAAAGACCCGGAGAAAGCAGAGAAAGCGGTGTACGATTTTTCCACCTACCTGCGCGGAAATATGGATTCGATTGAAAGCACGGAGCCCATCCTGTTTGAAGAGGAATTGCAAAATATCCGCGCTTATTTAAACATTGAACAGATGCGGTTTGGCGAACGTCTTCATGTGATTTTAGACATTCGGTGCCGGAATTTTATGGTGCCGCCTTTGACGGTACAACCCCTCGTAGAGAATGCTGTGCGGCATGGCATCTGTAAAAAGATTGAGGGAGGGACCGTATCTCTGTGTTCCTACCAAAAAGATGGCTTTGTCTGGATCGAGATTTTAGATGATGGGGTGGGATTTGACGTTGAGCAATTGCAATCCTCTTCTTTTGGTGGAGTTGGGATAAAAAACCTTCGTTACCGTTTAGAGACCTTGCTGAAGGCAAAGCTTGAGATCCAGAGCGAGGTTGGGAAGGGGACTAAACAGGTGATTCAAATTCCAGAACAGGAGGCGCAGCTCTTTGATGAAGACGATGATCGTTGATGATGAGCCGCTTGCAGTAGAAGAATTGGCAGATACTTGCGAACAAATCGAAGATGTGCAGATTGTAGGACGCTTTTTGCATGCCGCAGAAGCGTTAAAATATGCGGAAGGGCATCCCGTTGATTTAGCATTCTTGGACATTGAAATGCCGGGAATTCGGGGGTTGGATCTGGCACACCAGCTTCATGCAATCAATGAACGCATTGCGGTTGTATTTGTGACGGGCTATAAACAGTATGCCTTGGACGCTTTTAATGAAGATGCGTATGGCTATATTTTAAAGCCGTTTGAACAGCAGTCTGTGCGCAAAGTTATCGACAAAGTGCGCCGGGTCGTAGGGCCAACAGAAGGGAAAAAAGCCTTTATAAGGACCTTTGGCCGGTTTGGATTGTTTGTCGATGACAAGCCTGTAGATTTCAAAAGTAGCAAGGCCAAAGAACTCCTAGCCCTGCTCATCAGTCAAGACGGCGCGCTGGTTGATATGGATTCAATCATTGGGACCCTATGGGAAGATGAGCAGTATGATAGCAAAGTCAAGGCAAAGTATCGAAAGGCTTGCATGTATTTGCGCCAAGCATTGGAAAAGGTTGGCCTTGGTGACGCGCTCATATCCGTCCGCGGGAAGTTGGGAATCAATTGCGAGCGCTTCGACTGCGATTATTTTCGATTGCTTGCCGGCGATGTACAGGCAGCGGCTTCGTTTGCAGGGGCATTTCTGTTCGAATACTCTTGGGCAGAAGAGATGTTGCCCAATGTGCAGCGAATGGCAGAAATGGTTTTAGCCAGAAAGCAATCTTAAGTATAGTGTGAAAGCCTTTTGTACCCGTTTCTAAGCGATGTGTATAGTAGGGAGGACGATATGCAGACAGGCCGCTTGTTTTCCATCCTATATTTGTTGATGGAACATGGGAACATGACTGCCAAACAGCTTGCGGAGCGGTTTGAGGTGTCGCCCCGCACAATTTACCGTGACATTGATCTCCTGTCCGGGGCGGGAATACCAATCTATGCCAGCAAGGGAAAGGGCGGCGGAATCCAGCTCTTATCCCACTTCGTTCTGGACCGTTCGTTGCTTTCTTCCGAAGAGCAGGATGAAATTCTATTCGCCTTGCAAAGCCTACGGGCGGCCAACATGCAGGGGACACAAGTGCTGTCCCGCTTACATGGGCTTTTTCAGAAGCGTGTAACGGATTGGATAGATGTAGACTTTTCCAGTTGGAATGGCGCCTCAGCGGAGCGGGAGATTTTCGGTATTCTCAAAACAGGGATCTTGGAACAATATGTGTTGGAATTTTCCTATTCCAATACTTTGGGGGAGACCGCCCGGCGCTGTGTGGAACCGATGAAATTGCACTTCCGCAACAGCAGTTGGTATTTGCAGGCTTATTGCCGCACCAGACAGGATTACCGCACCTTTAAAATATCCCGGATGCAACATGTCTGCCTGACCGGTCAGCGCTTTACCCGGGACCAGCATTCATTGCCGGAAATGGAGCTTCCATCCTATGCATCGGGCCATACCGTCCCATTGGTTTTGCAGATTTCCGCAAAGATGGCCTACCGGGTTTATGATGAGTTCCCAGCGGATTGCATCCGGCGGAGGCAGGATGGGACTTTCGTTGTATCCATAGAATATCCGGACGATCCCTGGCTCTGCGGTTATTTATTGTCCTTTGGAGATGCCATGAAGATCCTTTCCCCGCCGGAAATACAGAACCGGATTGCCTGTTTTGCCCATAATATAGCGGACCTTTATGAAAAATAGGGAGGCTTTGTATTTTAATATGACATACTCTTGTCCTATTTTGTGGTTTATACTGAGGAAACAAAAACGGGAAATCCCCGGGAAAGAAGGAACAGGTATGAACTATGAAATCGTAACATTGCAGAAAAAAAGAATCGCCGGCGTCTCTGTACGTACGAGCAACGCCAGCCCGGACATGCAGCAGAAGATCGGCGAACTTTGGACGCGTTATTTTCGGGAGATCAATGGAAGACTGGCGGGGGGCAAGGGACAAGCTGCCTACGGCCTATATACCAATTACGAAAATGGCGCACAAGGCGATTATGATGCTTTCGTCGGCTGTGAAGTGGATGGTGACCCGGCGCCACAGGAGGGAATCCGGTATGTGACGATCCCAGCCGGTTCCTATGCAAAATTTCAGTTTCATGGCGATGTAACAAGGGATATGGGGATATTTTGGAAACAGGTTTGGCAGGAAAATCTCCCGCGCAAGTTTACTTGTGATTTTGAAGAATATTCTATCGGGATGGGGAATGGCCAACCTACGGATGTGGCGATCTATGTAGCGCTGGCCGACTTTTGTCAGAGCTGCGGTATGCCAATGACAGAAGCTTCCCAGTATGGGACGAATGCGGATGGGACAAGAAATACCGATTATTGCCGTTATTGCTACCAAAATGGCGCTTTTCTAGCGGATTGTACGATGGAACAGATGGTGGATTTTTGTTTGGACGTGGAAAAGGATTCTGGTAGGTATACGGACCGTGCAGAAGCGAAAAGAGCGATGCTGTCTTGGTTCCCGGAACTAAAGAGGTGGAAAGAGAAATAAGGGATTGCGCTTTTCACAGCGGTTGTGGTAAGATGGGAAAAAATATGAAAGGGGCCGGAATGATGAAATCTTATCGGAAAGAGCTGTGGTTCCATGTGCCGGCGCGCAGGGGCTTGGTCAATATCACACCGCAGGTGGAAGAAGCGCTGCGTGAGAGCGGAATTAAAGAGGGGCTGGTTCTGGTAAACGCCATGAATATCACTGCCAGTGTGTTTATCAATGATGATGAGGCAGGACTGCACCATGATTATGAAGTGTGGCTGGAAAAGCTCGCGCCGGAAAAGCCGTATGACCAATATCATCACAATGGGTTTGAAGACAATGCCGACGCCCATCTAAAAAGGACGATTATGGGGCGTGAAGTGGTGGTAGCTGTGACAAACGGCCGGCTGGACTTTGGCACATGGGAGCAGATCTTCTACTTTGAATTCGATGGAAAGCGGGATAAACACGCTTTGATCAAAATCATCGGAGAATAATCTTGTGTGGGGCCGGTTCAGGAGCATCTGGGCCGGCCTGCTTACTTTATAGAGTACAGACCAATACCAGACGGATGTTGTGCCTTTTCATCCGTAGGTGCGTATCCTTCCGGAAAAGGGGGAAAGGGCATGCCAAAGCTATATTTTAAGTATGGGGCCATGAACAGCTCTAAATCGGCAAACGCTTTGATGGTGAAATTCAATTATGAAGAGCAGGGATACCGTGTTGCGCTGTTAAAGCCCAGCATTGATGATCGTGACGGAACAGAGGTAGTAAAATCGCGCATTGGGTTGGAGCAACGGTGTTATGTGATTGATGAGGACATGAACCTGCTGGACTGGTACGATGCACACCGGGAATACCAGGTGCTGATCGTTGACGAAGCGCAGTTCCTTACACCAGAACAGGTGGAACAACTCAAGGACCTGGCGGTGGATGAAATTCCCGTGTTGTGCTTTGGATTGAAGACAGACTTTCAGACGAAGATGTTTCCTGCGAGCAAGCGCCTGTTTGAATTAGCGGATTCCCTTTCGGAGATCAAATCGGTGTGCCGTTGCGGCAGGAAGGCAGAAGTGAACGCCCGTATCCACGACGGGGCCATCATCAAGGAAGGCAAACAGATTTTGATCGGAGGCAACGAGCGTTATGTAGGGATGTGTTACAAGTGTTGGAGGGACAACCGGTTTTCTGGCCTTTCCCATTCAGAGCATACAGGAACAGAGAAAACAGCCTTAAAGTGATGGTGGCAACCATTCTTTAAGGCTGTTTTTAATGGATGTTTGGACTAGGTATATCCCATTCCTACTTTGCGATTTATTTACGTTCAGAATCTATAGAGGAGGTTTCTACCATATTTTCTGCGGCGGCCTTCCCCTTGGTTTGCGCCTCGGGAAAAATTTTTCGCTGGAACTTCTCTTTGGTAAGCCCTTTTTTGTACAGGCGCCTACGAACTGTTTCGCGGAGAAGCGCATAGAGCACCGAAAAGGTTGGAATGCCCAACAGGATACCGACGATCCCAAACAGGTTCCCACATAGGATGATGGAGAGCAAAACCCAAATCGGCGGCAATCCAATGGAGGTGCCGACCACGCGCGGGTAGATTAGGTTCCCCTCAATCTGCTGGAGAATCAGGAAGAATACAATATAGGTTACCGTGTACCATGGATTCACCAAAAGCAGGATAAAACCCGCTGTGAACATAGAGATATAGGGCCCAATGATGGGAATCAGGCTGCATAGCGCGACAATTGAACTAATCAATACCGCATAAGGCAAGCGGAGGATACTCAATCCAATGTACACCAGGAAAAACCAGATGCACGCTTCTGTGAGCTGCCCACGCACAAAATTGGAAAAGATCCGGTTGGCCATGCTGGAAATCTCGATGGTCCGCCTTGCTGCACGGTTGGGCAGGAACGCATAGAGTAGGCGCTTCAAATGGCTGGTCAGCTTTTCCTTACCGAACAGCATATACATACAAAAGATAAAACTCATGGCCATGGTAAAAATGCCGTTCGCCACGCTGGCTGTAATGTTAAACAGGGACCCCATAAAATTGGAGGTAACCTCTGTCGCTTTGGACAAAAGGGAAGTCCAATCGATGGAGAGGGAGTTGATTTGATCTTGGGTCACATTGTATTTTTCCAGAAGACGGATAATCTCGTTTGATAAGCGGCTGATGTACGTGGGGGCGTTCCGAATCAAGACTTCTAAAGAGGAAACCAATTCCGGAACGACAAAAAGGATAATTGCGCCTAAGATGACAATCAATGTTAGGAAGGAGAGCACCACGCAAACGGCGCGCCGGCACTTCTTCCACAGTTTGAGATCTTTTTTATTGAGAAAAGCAAATACTTTCTCCTCGTAAAACTTTAAGATCACATTGACTACAAATGCAATGGCAATTCCGATAAAAAACGGGGATGCAAGCGAAAAGATAGAGAGGAAAAAGCTGAACAGCTTGTCCAGGTTGAACAGAGCGAATATCAACAAAACGGTGTAGGTAATTAAAAGCACAATCCGCTTTGTCAGCTTGGGATCTTCGATCAGCTGTTTTAAATTCATATCGTTCACTCCTCAAGCTCATTATAATACGCGGTGTGAGCGAAGTAAAGAAAAGCCGTTCCAATTCATTGGAATTATCAATGGTTCAAAAGGCCGGATGCCATAGGGTTCCCAAGGCATCCGGCGTTATACATGGCAGTATGTTTTTATTGAAAAAGGGAAGTGATGGATTCCCATAACTGCTGGAAAAGGTTTACCACCCTGTCCCAAAAGCTAGTAGGTTGGGAATCTGGGTCCAGATCCTCGACGGGTTCCTCCGCATCGCCTAAGGAGATTTCTTCTGTGCGCAAGATGACCTGAATGCTGGCAGGAGCAGGATTTTTGCGGGATGTAAACGAAACCATCTCTGCTTCTGCGTCCAAATTTAAGAAATTGCTGTCCTCTTCCACTTGATCCAGCTGGTCTTCCACGGTCCCTTTGATGGAATCGCTTGCATCGCGAAGGGACGACGTGCTGCCGGACATATCCAGGGCTTCTGACAATGCGCCGATCAATCCGTCCAGTGTCTTCTGGGTCCCTTCATTCAGATATTGGCCGCTCTCCTTCATCATCGATTCGAGATCTTGTAGGAAGGTGGAGGTGCTGGTCAATGTGGAGCCGAGCTGTGTGGCCAGTTCGGAACAATCCGACAGCAGGGAGATGGTACCCTCCTTATATTGGTTTAAGGTATTGTTTAACGTTTGTACGGTGGTGAGGAAAGAAGAGCAGGTGGCGATGGCAGCTTGCAAAGATGTGCCGGTGCGGTTGAGTTCACCGATTACGTCCGCGGCGGAATCTAAATCGGAGAGCCCTTTCAGGTCGTCCAATAGATCATCGATTGCACTGCCTAAGCCGTCCAACGTGCCAACGGTATTGCTGGTATTGCTTAAAAGGTCGGTCAGCTTTTTCCGCACTTGTTCCAGCTTGACGGTGGCTTCATCCAATCGGTCGCGGTATTTCTTGAGCGGCGCAAGCAGTGTATCGGAGACGCCTTTCTGTGTAAGGTCCGCGATCACCTGGTCCAACTGGCTTTTGGTGTCCTGCAAACCGGTGAGCAATTTTCCAAGCGGGTCTTCCAGGCGGTCGATCGTTCCTTTTAGATCTTCCAAATCTCCCTCAAACGGCGCGAATGAATCGGTTAGATCATCAATGGCGTCTTGTAGGTTGGTGAGATGCTTGCGGCTGATGGTGGCGTCGTTCAGAGCGTCCTCCAGATCTTCCATGCTGTTTTGGAGACGGGAAAGAGAACTGGAAAGGCTTCCCAAGTCGGAGGCTAGGAGGCCGGTGGTATCTACCATGGCATTGATGTCTGCGCTGACATCGTTGACAAGCTGTTCCCCGTTTTGCAAATGCGGTACGAGAGCAACAATCTTCTGCGAGAGTGCATCCAGATCCTTCAAAGAAGCGTCTGCGCCGTCATAGATGCCTCCCTTCGCGGACTGAATGGATGTGCGCGCCTGTTGTAGGGCTTGCAATCCCTCCTGGGTCAGTTCCAGGCTTCCGGACATATCCTCCAGCGCGTTCAAAATTTGATCCAGGCTGTCATAGACGGAGTCGGCGGAATCGCCGATGGTGTCCTTCGCCTCTTTCAGATCCTTGATGGTCTTCATCTGCTCCAGGGTTCCGGGGATCATCAGCATGATCACGCCGGGAAACTCAAAGCTTTCCGTGCCGATGCGGATGGTAAAGGTTGTATGTTCGCCGGGCAGCGCCGCAAAGAGAACCGCTTTGTATGTACCGATGGATTGTGTTTGGGAACCCGGCGCTTCGATGCTGAGTACATCCTCGACATTGACCATGGTAGCCGCCTGCAACAGCAGATTGTTTTGATAGTAGGTTTCTGCGCTCCCGTTCGGAATGCATTCAATATTGATTTCTACCAAGCCGGATGCGCCGGCGAGGTCTTGCGCTTCTGTGGGAACGCCGTTGAGCTTGTAAGAGACTTTGAAGGACCAGGGCAGGATGATGCTGTTTTGCGCAGGCGTGCATTCGTAAAAGAAGTGATCGTTCGCATCCGGGGAGAGGCTCCAGACAACGCCGTCGTTCGTCAATTCCGGCTCGTCGTATCCGGACATGTTGGTGACCTTTGTGTACGATCCATAGTCCTTAAATTCCCGGTTCCCATTGAGGCTGCATCCTTTGACTACGCTGGTGCCGGTGACGGCGCCGTAGTGGTCCAGGTTGACGTAGACGGCCTCATCCGTTGTGACCGGCGTTTCCACCGCATGTGCAGGAATTGTAGCAAGGGGAAGCAGCATGGCGAAAGATAGGATACAAGCAATCAAGCGTTTATATTTCTTCATGATAAGAGGCCTCCTTTGGAGTTTTGCTGAGCTGTATCAGGGGCTGTAGTTTTTTTCGTTTGTGTTTTTCCAGCCATGTTTTCTATCGGATGGAACGCTTAGCTTTGCGGAGCGCCCGGCGGCGCATTTGATTCATGACCAGTTTGTCGCTGAGCACCAGGAGAACAGGCAGAAGGAAAATCACCAGCAGGGTGCTCAGAAGGGCGCCGCGCCCCACCAAGTGCCCCATATCTGCGATGGCGGAAACAGTGGAAACATAGTACAGGCCGTAACCAACGATGGTTAGGATGGAACCGGACGTCAGAATGGACAGGGCACTTTGTGAGATTGCATGGATGGCAGCCTCTTTTTTGGGAAGATGGGTACGCGCTTCCAAATAATTGTTGGTTGTCAGGATGGAATAGTCCACTGTCGCGCCTAATTGTAAACAGCTTACGATGATATATCCCATATAAATCATCTTGTCGCCCGCTAAATAGGGGATCGCCATGTTGAAAAAGATGGCTACTTCGATGGGGATCATTACCACGATAGGAATAATGAATGAGTGGAAGGTCAACAGGACCACCACCGCGACTCCCAAAAGCGAAAGGATATTGACGTAATTGTAGTCGTTGGTGATGATGGTTTGGATATCCTGTGTCGAGGGTGTCGTCCCCACCAGATAGGAGCCCTCTGGATAATAGGATTCGACAATCGAACGCACTTCATCCGTACATTGATAAGCGTACGCGCTTTCGTCCTTGGTCTTAAGGTAGATCATGATGCGGCTGTAATCGTCCGAGTGGAGCTGTCCGGTCAGGGATTCTGGAAGGAAGTCTTCGGGGACCCCTTCTGGCAGCGTATCTGCGAGGGATGTGACGGATTTTACATAATCCAAATCCCGCAGCGATTCGGTCAAAGCGCGTTCCGTTACATTGTTGGTATTGGGGACCAATGCAAGGACCAGGTTGCTGCGGCCGAAGCGGGTATTGATCGCCTGCTCATCCTCATATACCTTTGTTCCAGGGCTGGAGCCCAAGGAGCCGTTCCCGAAAAGGAACTGGTTCATATTCTGCGCGGTAAAGGCCGGAACAACCAGAAGGGCAACCAGGATGAGTACGCCGTAGCGGATCTTAAAGACGGCCTTTCCTAATCCCTTGAAAGAGGGCATAAAAGAGCGGTGGGCGGTTTTTTCGATCTTATCCCCCCAGCGGAGCAATAAGGCAGGCATCAAAAGCAATACCGTTAAAAGGCTGATGACAATGCCTTTTGCCAGGACAAAGCCCATGTCAAAGCCAATTTTAAAGCGCATCAGCATCAACACGAGGAAGCCGACAATGGTCGTTGCGCCGCTGGACAGGATGGAAGTCACAGAGCTGTGAATCGCATTTGCCACAGCTTGCTCGGGCTCTACCCCCGCTTGCCGTTCCCTGGTGAAGGAATGCAGCAAAAAGACGGAATAGTCCATTGCGATGGCCAATTGCAGGATGGCCGCTGTACTAAAGGTGAGAAAGGAGATTTCCCCCAAAAAGATATTGGTACCCATGTTGATGATAATGGCCACGCCCATGATGAATAGGAAGAGGAAGGGTTCAAACCAGGATGTTGTGGTGAGGCAGAGGATCACCGAAATCATAAAAATCCCCATCACCATGGCGATAGCAATTTCACGGGTCAAGGTTTCATCCAGAGATTTGTTTTGTACAGCGGGCCCCATGAAATACCCCTTATCCCCGGTGATGGCTTCGATTTCGTTGAGTGCGTTGTGCGTCTTGGCATCGGAATCGTCCTCATCAAAAATGATATCCATCACGGCGTATCCGTCCTTGTAATAGTCCTCGATCGCCTCGTAATTGATAAAAAGTTCGGATTGATAGACATCGGCCGCGGTATCCGCCCAGGTGACCATATTGACCCCGTCCACCGCTTCGATACGGTCCTTGTACAGTTTGGCTTCATAAAGGGATACATCACCGACCATAACGCGTACCGTGCCGGGGTAGCCGAATTCCTCATCCATCACATTCAATCCGGCTTTCGAAGCGGCGTCGTCCGGCAAGTATTTGCTCAAATCATAATTGACCCGGACAAAGCAAAGGGCAATAATGCTGAGGACAACGGCAACGGCAAAAATCTTTTCAATCCATTTGCGTTTTCTGATGACAAAATTGGAAAAACGGTGGACCGTATGTTTTTCCTTTTCCAACTGCAATCGCCTCCTGTGACAAATTGTGGAAATCATTTGGCATTCTGGAACGAATCAGAAATTCTAGATGAAAAATCGGATATTGCACATGATACTGGATAAAAAACAGAATTGTATACCATAAAAATACATATTATATTATTTTTTCTACCTAGCATTTTTGAAAATCAAAAGGGATAACCCCTTTGTTCAGTGTTCGCCGGGGCGCTTTGCTTTGGAGAGCTTTTGGCCTCGTTTGCGATACTGCTGCGGGGTCATCCCTGTATACCGTTTGAAAATTTGTATGAAATAGCTTTGGGAGATGAAATGTAAAAAGTTACTGATCTCCAAAAAGCTCTCGTCGGATAGGAGGAGGAGATTCTGCGCTTCGCGCACACGTGCCTGCTGGATGTAAGAGGTAATGGTCGTCCCCGTCTCCTGTTTAAAGCGGCGCGAGAGATACCGGGGGCTCAGCTGCACCTGGTCTGCAAGGATCGAAAGGGAAAGCTCCTCGTGCAAATGATCGGTGATAAATTGAATGCACTGAGTGATGGGAAAGGAATACGCTGTCTGCCGCTGGACATTAGCCACCCGTTCGGTCAGGTCGAATACCATGCGTGCGCACAACATGTAGACATCCTTTACCTCCCCGCAGGTTTCCATCTGCTGCACATATACATCGCTGAGGCGGCATGCAGATTCGGCGCTCAGTCCCCCGGCGATTGCGGCGCGTGAAATTACGGCGGCAATGGCAATGGAGGTATCCTTGCTTTGCCGCAAGGGAGTGGAAGAGAGTGTGCCGGCGGTTCCTGAGAGGTAGGTATCCAATAAGCGTTTTAGTTCAGCGGTATTACCGGTCTGGACGCATTTTGTAAACATTTGCTCGAGCGCAAATGGGACTGGCATATTGGTCAATTCCCGCTGGGAAAAGTAGCTGGATTCCAAGGCGCGGTTGATTGCGTCCTGGGGGATCTGCTGCTGTTGGGCGATAAAAAAATCCGAGATGCCGATACTTTCCCCGAAAATTGTCAGATGGAACATCTGCACATAGCGGATAAACTGTACCGTGTTGTAAACAGGGAGCTGTTTGGCAAGGGTGTAGAGCTTATGCGTATCCTTACAGGGATAAAGCGAAGTCAGGTCACGGATGCTGCCCGGAGAGATCTCCTCCAAAAGCGCTGGTCCCAAAATCAAAAAAAGGGATTGTTCATCCATAGAAAAGGAGATGCAGGCACACAATAAGACCGAATGGTATGTCTGTAGGACCGGGCCTTGTTTCGCGCGTGCAATAAGGGATTCAGAAATGGAGCGCGGGAGGCCGATCTCCTGAAATTCTGGGAGAGAGGGAAAGAAAAGGCGCGTGGCCCCATGGATATCAGCAATTTGAATGGGAATTTGTGATACTTCATAGAGCAATTTGCTGAATTCGCGGATGCGTTCCCAATCGTTATCAAATTTCATAGGTTCTCTCCATTCATCGGTTAGCAAAAGCGTTAGGAAAAGTTCAAAAACCGGTAACATGTTTTTATTTCAAAAATATTATACTATAAACACTCTATTCAATATATTATATATACATGAAAACTATTTGAACAAATTATTGCCAACGGAGGTGTGATATGGAGGTCATCGAATTCAAAAATGTGGTTTGGGATATGACGCGCCGGATTTCCGAATGTATGGATGGGATGTTCCGCCCGATTAGCGAACAATATGGCCTGACACACATGCAGATGCGGATTCTTATGGAGCTTTGGTCCGCGGAGGATTCCCCCACAATCGGCCAGCTTGGGCGCACATTGGGGATGACCAGCGGAAATATGTCCTCCATGTGCAAACGTTTAGAGCAAGAAGGCTTCCTTCTTCGGGTCCGGGATTTACAGGATGAACGTATGGTCAAAATCGCCTTATCTGAGAAGGGGAGGGACACTGTCCGGGCGATTGACCGCCTTGCAGAAGAAAAATATGCCTCCTGCTTAGAGAGGCTTGGACGGGAACGGATGGAGCAAGTTGCCGAAAATTTGCGTGAGATCGATGCGCTACTGCGCGACATGTTGGAAAATCATCAGAAAGGAACAGTCGAATGAAAGAACAGAAATCACCGAAAAAATCATTGATCTATTATTATGTAATTGCGCTCGTGGTGCTTCTTTTATTAAATGCACTGTTATTCCCCAGTATATTTGGCACACGGGTAACCGAGGTTTCTTATGACGCATTCCTGGCCCAACTAGAGGCGGGTAAGATCACCTAGGTGGAAGACCAGGAGGATAAAATTGCTTTTATCGGGCAGGACGAAAATGGAAAAGAAGCCGTATTCGTCACCGGCAAAATGGAGGACAGCGATACGCTGAGCAGCCGCCTGGATGAAGCGGATGTTCAATATGGAAAGGAAATCCCGAAAGAAGAGTCGCCGCTTCTTACGTTTATTCTCTCCTGGGTATTCCCCATTTTGATGTTTCTTATTTTGGGGCAGCTGCTCACCCGCTATATGCAGAAAAAGATGGGCGGCCCCAACGCCATGACCTTTGGCAAGAGCAACGCCAAGATCTATGTGGAGGCGCAAACGGGCAAGACCTTTGACGATGTTGCCGGGCAGGACGAGGCGAAGGAAGCCCTTTCGGAGATTGTGGATTTCTTGCACAATCCATCGAAATATGCAGAGATCGGCGCTTCTCTTCCGAAGGGCGCTTTGCTGGTGGGCCCTCCGGGAACCGGTAAGACATTGCTTGCGCAGGCGGTCGCTGGGGAAGCAAAGGTGCCGTTTTTCTCCATCTCCGGTTCGGAGTTTGTAGAGATGTTTGTCGGTATGGGGGCAGCCAAAGTCCGCGACCTCTTTAAGCAGGCCCAGGAGAAGGCCCCTTGCATTGTGTTTATCGATGAGATCGACACCATCGGAAAAAAGCGCGAGGGCGGCATGGGCGGCAACGACGAACGGGAGCAGACCCTCAACCAGTTGCTTACGGAGATGGACGGCTTTGACGGGAAAAAGGGCGTTGTAATCCTGGCCGCGACCAACCGCCCGGATTCCTTGGACAAAGCGCTTCTGCGCCCGGGCCGTTTTGACCGGCGTATCCCGGTGGAACTGCCGGACCTGGCGGGGCGCGAGGCTATTTTGAAGGTTCACGCCAAAAAGATCAAAGTGGCACCCGACATCGACTACAACGCTATCGCCCGCGCGACCGCAGGCGCTTCCGGCGCGGAGTTGGCGAACATCATCAATGAGGCGGCCTTGCGCGCGGTACGCTGCGGCCATTTCAGCGTGACGCAGGCGGACTTGGAAGAGAGCGTGGAGGTTGTCATCGCCGGTTACCAGCGCAAGAGCGCGGTGATCTCCGCAAAGGAAAAAGAGATCGTCGCTTATCATGAAATTGGACATGCGCTTGTTGCCGCGATGCAGAGCGACTCGGCGCCCGTCCATAAAATTACCATTGTCCCGCGTACATCCGGAGCCCTGGGCTATACCATGCAGGTGGAAGAGGGCGAGCGGGTGCTGATGTCCCGCGAAGAGGCGTACAACAAGATCGCCACGCTGACCGGCGGCCGTGCAGCGGAAGAACTGATCTTTGGCTCGTTTACCTCCGGGGCATCCAACGACATCGAGCAGGCGACTAAGCTTGCGCGCTCCATGGTGACCCGGTTGGGCATGAGCAAGACCTTTGACATGATGGCCTTGGAGACGGTCAGCAATCAATACTTGGGCGGGGACGCCTCCTTGACCTGCTCGCCGGAGACCGCGGCTAAGATCGACGAGGAGGTTTTGGAGCTGATCCGTTCTGCGCACGAAAAGGCGATTGCGATTTTGAAGGAGAATATGGAGAAGCTGCATGAGTTGGCGCACTATCTGTTGGAGAGGGAGACCATCACGGGCGAGGAATTCATGGAGATCCTAAAGAAATAATGGGACAGCGGCCGGGCACAGGTGTTTATGCCCGGCCGCTGCTGCTTTTCCGGATGGGTTTTGCTTTTGTAGAGGGCCTATGGTATAATCAATCCATTCCGCATGGGCGCTTGCCGGAAAGGGGCAACGGCGTTTGGATGCGGGCTGGACCGCCCTCTTTTGGGCGGATGCGAATCAAATCGAAAACGGGGGATTCCCCGGGAAATAGGAGCATGGATATGGCAGAACAGTGGAAAATGGTAATCCCGTGCCTGTTGGGGATCGAAGGACTGGTGGGGGATGAATTGCGCGCGATGGAAGCGCAAAATGTGGAACCGCAGAACGGCCGTGTGTTTTTTACCGGAGATGCGTCGATGCTCGCGCGCGCCAACCTCGGCTCACGGTATGGGGAGCGCGTTCTGATTGAACTGGGGAGCTTCGAGGCGCGCAGTTTTGAAGAGCTCTTCCAGGGGGTAAAGGCCCTGCCTTGGGAACAGTGGATCGAAAAAGAGGATGCGTTTCCCGTCAAGGGGCGCTCCCTGAATTCCAAATTAGCCAGCGTCCCAGATTGCCAATCCATCATCAAAAAAGCCGTCGTGGAGCGCCTGAAGGGCAAATACCATCTAAATTGGTTTGAAGAGACCGGGACTCTGCATCAGATTCAATTCCTCATCATGAAGGACCACGTCAGCGTCATGCTGGATACCTCCGGGGCGGGCCTGCACAAGCGCGGTTACCGGGCCAATTCCACAGAGGCGCCGATCAAGGAGACCTTGGCGGCGGCGATGGCGTATCTTTCGCGCGTCCGCCGGGATGGAATTGTGATCGACCCATTCTGTGGCTCCGGCACCATTTTGGTGGAATCCGCGCTTTACGCCAAAAACATCGCCCCGGGGCTGCAACGTTCGTTTACCGCGGAACGCTGGAAGAATATCCCGTCCGCAGTCTGGCAGCAAGAACGGGCGCGTGCGCGGGACCTGGTGTGCCGGGATGCTTCCTTTGCCGGGTATGGATACGACATCGACGGGGCTGCGGTGAACCTGACGCTGGAAAACGCGCGCAAGGCCGGTGTGATCTCCTGCATCCATGCGGAGAAGCGGGATGTGGCGGATTTCCAACCACTGGGCGAACGCGGCGACGTCATTTGCAACCCGCCGTATGGTGAGCGCCTGCTGGATATCCGCGCCGCGGAAGAGCTCTATCGGACGATGGGGAAGGTGTTTACCCCCAAGAAAAAATGGAGCTATAACATCATCAGCCCCGATGAGACCTTTGAGGAGTGCTACGGCCGCAAGGCGGACCGCCGCAGAAAGCTTTACAACGGCATGATTAAGTGTCAGTTTTATATGTATTATAAAAGCGGGATTTAGCAGATGGACAGCCAGTCCGCTACGGCAAAAGCGGCTGGTTGCCGAAGCAGAAATGCAAGAAGAGGGCTGGAAATTTCAGGGAGAGTGTGCGGAAAGGCTTTTATAGCGCATGTGGCCGGTTGTAGGAGCAATGGCTTGAAACCGCCATATTTTGTGGACTCCCCTTGGAAATCCGGCCCTGCTTTGCATATTTCTGGGTGAATTGTAAATAATTTATGAAATTGCATTTTTTCGGGAAAAACCCCTTGATTTTTCCTGCGTAAGTGGCTAAAATAGTCTTAGCACTCAGAGATAGCGAGTGCTAAGAACATATCGTTTCAAGCGGCGCGGTCAAAGCGTCGAGCAGTTTGAAAGGGTATGCATGGATTTTGTAGGATCTATTTCTGAAGGAGGAAATTTAAATGACAATCAAACCGTTGGCAGACAGAGTTCTGATTAAGATGGAAGAAGCAGAAGAGACCACAAAGAGCGGCATCATCCTGGCAGGTTCCGCGAAGGAGAAGCCGCAGGTTGCGGACGTCATCGCAGTGGGCCCCGGCGGTATGGTAGACGGCAAGGAAGTCGTTATGAATGTCAAAGTGGGCGATCGTGTCATCACCAGCCAGTATGCTGGTACGAACGTCAAGATGGACGGAGAGGAATACACCATCGTCCGTCAGAGCGACATCCTGGCAGTGGTTGAATAAATAAGTATTTAAGAGAATTTATAGTATCATATTTGGAGGAATAGACTATGGCAAAGCAGATCATCTATGGCGAAGAAGCAAGAAAAGCTCTGCTGAGCGGCATCAATCAGCTCGCAGATACCGTGAAGATTACGTTGGGACCTAAGGGCCGCAACGTTGTGTTGGATAAGAAGTTCGGGGCTCCGCTCATCACGAACGACGGCGTGACCATCGCAAAGGAAATTGAGCTGGACGACGCATTCGAGAATATGGGCGCACAGCTCGTGAAGGAAGTTGCCACCAAGACGAACGACGTCGCTGGCGACGGCACCACGACCGCAACGCTGCTGGCACAGGCTTTGATCCGCGAAGGCATGAAGAATGTCGCAGCTGGCGCAAACCCGATGGTGCTGCGCAAGGGCGTACAGGACGCTGTAGACACAGCTGTGGATGCTCTTCGCGAGCATTCCAAGAAGGTTACCTGCTCCGACGACATCGCCCGTGTTGCAACGGTTTCCGCTTCGAATGAAGAAGTTGGCAAGCTGATTGCGGACGCAATGGAGAAGGTCACTTCCGACGGCGTCATCACCGTGGAAGAGAGCAAGACCGCTCTGACGGACTGCGACGTTGTGGAAGGTATGATGTTTGACCGCGGCTATATCAGCCCCTACATGGCGACCGATACCGACAAGATGGAGGCTGTCCTGGACGACGCCTACATCCTGATCACCGATAAGAAGATCTCCAACATCCAGGAAGTCCTGCCGCTCCTCGAGCAGATCGTACAGGGTGGCAAGAAGCTGCTGATCGTTGCAGAGGATGTTGAGGGCGAGGCGCTCACAACCCTGATCCTGAATAAACTGCGCGGCACCTTCAATTGCGTTGCAGTCAAGGCTCCGGGCTTTGGCGACCGCCGCAAGGAAATGCTGCAGGATATCGCCGTGCTGACCGGCGGCCAGGTGATCTCCTCCGAGCTTGGCTTGGAGCTGAAGGACACCACGATTGCCCAGCTGGGCCGTGCACGCCAGGTCAAGGTGGACAAAGAGAACACCATCATCGTTGACGGCGCTGGCAACCCGGACGACATCAAGGCGAGAGTCCATCAGATCCGCAGCCAGATCGAGACCACCACGTCTGATTTCGACCGCGAGAAGCTGCAGGAGCGCTTGGCAAAGCTTGCTGGCGGTGTAGCGGTCATCCGCGTAGGCGCTGCAACAGAGATTGAGATGAAGGAGAAGAAGCTCCGCATCGAGGACGCTTTGGCGGCAACGAAGGCGGCTGTGGAAGAAGGCATCGTAGCAGGCGGCGGCGTTGCTTTGATCGATACGATTCCGGCGGTTGCAAAGCTGTTGGAGAGCGTTGAGGGCGACGAGAAGACCGGCGTGCAGATCGTGCTGAAAGCGCTGGAGGAGCCGGTTCGCCAGATTGCGGCGAACGCTGGCGTCGAAGGATCTGTCATCGTGGAGAACCTCAAGAAGGAGTCCAAGGTCGGCTATGGCTATAATGCATTGACCGGCGAGTATGGCGACATGATCTCCTTTGGCATCGTTGACCCGACGAAGGTTACCCGTTCCGCACTGCAGAACGCAGCTTCCGTCGCACAGACAGTTCTCACCACCGAGAGCCTTGTAGCGGACAAGAAAGAGCCGGTTCCGCCGGCTGCTCCGGCTGATGCGGGCATGGGCGGCATGTATTAATCCAAATTGCAATAAGAAGTTTTGGACCCTGGGTTTCACTTTTGCGGAACCCAGGGCTTCTTTATTATTTTAGATGTAAATTTATGACCGCGGCGCCGTTTATCCAAACGGTGGGAAGTCCGGCTAGAAAGAGCATGTTTCCACGCTCTTGGACCTGTGATAAGATAGGGACAATGAAACACAAATCAAATTTTAGAGGGGGACAAATGTGAATTGGATTGACGAAGTGCATATGAGGCTTAAAAGAAAGAATAAAATTTTATTTGCAAAGGATTCAGAATACTTACAGGATCTGGCGTCGCTGTTTCAAGAACAGGAACATCGGGTTATGGCGTTGTGGGCTTTTGAATTTGCCGCTGAAACGGTTGCAAACCTAGAAGAAAAGTATCCGGATGAGAGACGGCCGCGCGAGGCTTTGGAAGCTGTCCAAGCTTGGGCGGCCGGAAAAATCAAGATGCGTCCGGCCCAACAAAAAATTTTATCCTGCCATACCTTTGCAAAGGAGATCGCTTGTAAAGAAGATATTGCGATGTGTCACGCCGTCGGGCAGGCGTGTGCGGTTGTCCATACGGCCGGACATGCGATTGGTTATCCCATATACGACCTTACTTCCATTATTTACAGATATGGAATAGAAGACGCTTCCAAAGTAGTTGAAGAAAGAAAACAAACGTATATAAATCGCTTGCTTTATTGGAAGGAACATTTGGACACATATAAAGGGGAATGGGCAGAATTTATGCGCAAATAGTATCTTATTCATCGAACAGATACAACAGAAATGGCGTCGCAAGAACGCCGAAAAGGCTCTCTATTTGGAGCATGGCTTGCCATAGAAATGGCTGATGAAACAAGCCGATTCAAGTCTGTGTTTAGGCAGTTGCACAGCGTGCAACTCATGCAAACGCGCAGGAGGAACCCAAATAGAGCGTGATAGAAATAAATTTGATGAGGTATTAAAAATGAACATTGAAAAAGTAGAAAAGAATCATAAAGTGTGCGCCATAATCTACAGCGAGGAAATCGTTATCACAGATCCACAATCTGCGTTAGATATATTGATGCGCGCAAAATATGAAGTGGGTACCAAAAATATCGTCATAGATAAAAAGCTGATTGCAGAGGATTTCTTTATCCTTCGCACAGGGCTTGCAGGGGAGATTTTACAAAAATATATAAACTATGGAGGACGTATCGCGATTTATGGGGACTACTCCCACTATACCAGCAAACCACTCAAGGATTTCATTTATGAGAGTAATAAGGGAAAAGATGTGTTTTTTGTGTCTACTCAAAAAGAAGCCATTGAGATGCTGACTCGGTAAATGTTTGTTTATCGGGAGAACAGCAGAGCGGATTAGGCTAGCCAATGATCCGGTTGGACGGTCTGTTTTGTATACTGTTGTTTCCAATCTTCTTGCTTTCTGGTGGCAAAAATGGGATGGAACAGACGAAAAGGCAGCGTCTTGAGGTGATGGAAGATCACTTGGTTCTATACGCCTTGTACCAACCATCCATTTGGTGATCGTCACGACCTTGTCCAAATTTTCCCATAGACTTGTTACAGATTTGTAAGCATTGCTCGGAAATGGACCTTTTTCACGATTGAAGAAGCCTGAATTGCCTTTGGAACGTCCCGGCTAGGAGAAAGGAGTAGCTTTTCAAAAGAGGCCGAAATCCGCCTTCCCTGTCTTTTTCCGCGGTTTGAGGAAATCGGCTGGGTATGGTAAGATAGGCACATCACCGGAAAGGAGGTGCGACAATGGGAGGAAGTTCCATTTTTTGGCTTGTGGTCATCGTCATCGCCGTTGTAGTTGAGGCATGCACCGTGCAGTTGGTTTCCATTTGGATGGCAATTGGCGGTGTAGGAGCGCTGATCGCTGGCCTGTGCGGAGCGCCGTTTTGGGTACAGACGGCTGTATTTGCCGGCGTCACGGCTTTGGCGCTCTTGATCAGCCGCCCCATGGTCAAAAAGGTGATGCACTTTCAAAAGGTGGACACAAATGCAGGACGCTACATAGGGAAAACTGGCATTGTCACAGCGCGGATCGATAACACGGAAGGGATCGGCCAGGTGACCGTGCTCGGCAGCGTCTGGACAGCGCGTTCCGCCGACGGCTCCGTGTTGCCGGAAGGAGAGAATGTCGTCATCAAAGCGATCGAAGGGGTAAAACTGATTGTAGAACCGGAGAATCACTATCTGAAGACCGAATAACGACGAACTTAACGAGAGAAGAACAAAGGAGAATGGTTTATGCCATATGTAATTGCGATACTTGTTTTACTGCTGATTGTGATCATCATTGCCAATATCAAAATCGTTCCGCAGGCCCATGCGTATGTCATGGAGCGTCTGGGCGCGTACCATGTGACCTGGGAAACCGGCCTGCATGTCAAGATTCCGTTCCTGGATAAGATTGCCAAAAAGGTTTCTTTAAAGGAGCAGGTGATCGATTTCCCGCCCCAGCCGGTAATCACCAAGGATAACGTGACCATGCAGATTGATACGGTTGTGTATTTCCAGATCACGGACCCGAAGCTCTATGCATACGGTGTGGAAAGCCCGATTTCCGCAATCGAAAACCTGAGCGCGACCACCCTGCGCAACATCATCGGCGATCTGGAGCTGGACCACACGCTGACCTCCCGCGATGTCATCAATACGCAGATTCGCCAGATATTGGACGAGGCGACCGATCCCTGGGGGATCAAAGTCAACCGCGTGGAATTGAAGAATATCCTGCCGCCGGCGGAAATCCAGGATTCCATGGAAAAGCAGATGAAGGCCGAGCGTGAGCGCCGCGCCAAGATCTTGGAAGCAGAAGGCCAAAAGCGCAGCGCAGTCCTGATTGCAGAGGGTGAAAAGGAGTCTGCCATCCTGCACGCGGAAGCGTTGAAGGAGGCTAAGATCCGCGAGGCGCAGGGCGAGGCGGAGGCCATCCTCTCGGTGCAGAAAGCCCTGGCTGACAGCATTAAGATGTTGAATGAGGCAAATCCGGGCGAGGGCGTTATCGCGATCAAGAGCTTGGAGGCGTTCGAGAAAGCGGCGGACGGCAAGGCGACCAAGATTATCATCCCATCCAATTTGCAATCGCTCGCGGGCTTGGCGACCTCCCTCAAGGAGTTTGTGTCGGATGATACAAACCTTGCAAAATAACCCATCGTTGCGTCAGAATATACAAAATGGAGGAGAAAAAGCTGGAAACATCATCTGAACTGGACGAAAACACGAATTCCCTGGAAATAGCTTGCTTTTGTACGGAAAATATCCTAAAATAGATGTAGAATTTTGCGTGCCGGCCGTGGCGTCCGGAAAAGCCGGAGGCAGAAAAGGAGACGGAGGTATAGCAATGAAGAGGATTTCCGTTCGCAAAGGGGCGTTCGTGATTCGCCGGATGGGTGTATCCATGTCCATTTTTGCATAAAAAGATAGGCTGCGTCGTTTTGCCGTCGCAGCCTTGTTTTTATGTCTTCCTGCGGATGGAAATCTTCAGACTTTTAAGAAACAGGAGCGTGTAAAAGTATGGCAGTCAAAAAAGTGGCAGTGATTATGGGCAGCGACAGCGACTTCCCCACGGTTTCCGCAGCAATCAAACGCCTCAAAGCGCTGGAGATCCCGGTGGAGGTACACGTGATGTCCGCGCACAGAACGCCCCATGCGGCGGCGGAATTTGCACAGAATGCGGTGCAGAACGGCTTTGGTGTGATTATCGCAGCAGCAGGCAAGGCGGCGCATCTGGGCGGTGTGCTGGCGGCCCACACCACCCTTCCGGTGATTGGCATCCCGATCAAGTCCTCGACCTTGGACGGTTTGGATGCACTCTTGGCAACCGTACAGATGCCCAGCGGAATCCCGGTGGCGACGGTTGCAATCGACGGCGCCGACAATGCAGCGATTCTGGCTGCACAGATGCTGGCCCTCTCGGATGAGACGCTGGCGGCAAAGCTCCTGGAGATGAAGCAGCAGATGGCGGACGGCGTGGCGAAAAAAGACGCCGCCATCCAGGAAAAAGTGGCGGAACTTTAATATTGTGAGACCGGCGTTGCCGGAGAGGAGTAACGTATGAACAAAAACAGCTATAGCGATCGGTATAAAGAGGCGGGCGTGGATGTAACCGCCGGCTACAAAGCAGTAGAATTGATGAAGAGCCATGTGGCGCGTACGCAGATCCCCGGCGTTGTCTCCGGGATCGGCGGCTTTGGCGGGCTGTTCCAGCCGAATCTCAGCGGGATGAAAGAGCCGGTGCTCGTGAGCGGTACGGACGGCGTGGGCACGAAGCTCAAGATCGCCTTCCTGCTCGATAAGCACGACACCGTCGGCATCGACTGTGTGGCCATGTGTGCGAACGATGTAGTTTGCTGCGGCGCGAAGCCGCTGTTTTTCCTGGACTATGTGGCTGTGGGGAAGAACGTGCCGGAAAAGGTGGCGGCGATCGTCTCCGGCGTGGCGGAGGGCTGCGTGCAGTCCGGCTGCGCATTGATCGGCGGTGAGACCGCGGAAATGCCCGGCTTCTATCCGGTGGATGAATACGACCTGGCGGGCTTCTGCGTGGGCATTGTGGACCGGGAAAAGATCGTCGACGGATCCAAATTGGAGGCGGGCGATGCCTTGATCGGGCTTCCCTCCTCCGGCGTGCACTCCAACGGTTTTTCCCTTGTGCGCAAGCTCTTTGCAATCGATGAAGAGAATGTCCGGCTCTATGTACCGGAGCTGGGGGGGACGCTCGGCGAGACGCTGCTGACCCCGACGAAGCTCTATGTGAAGCCGGTGCTTGCGCTGCTGGAGCGCTGCGAGGTCAAGGCGATTTCCCATATCACCGGCGGCGGATTCTTTGAGAACATCCCGCGCATGCTCAAAAACGGCCTGACGGCAAAGATCGATACCGCTTCGATCCCGAAGCTCCCGATTTTTGACCTGATGCAGAAAACGGGCGCCATTCCCACCCGCGAGATGTACAACACCTTCAACATGGGCGTGGGAATGTGCATCGCCGTGGCAAAGGACCGGGTGGATACCGCGTTGGCGGCCCTCAAAGAGGCTGGCACCGATGCGTTCGTCATGGGCGAGGTGGTCCCCGGTGAGGAGGGCGTCGTCCTATGTTAAACATCGCCGTTCTGGTTTCCGGGGGCGGCACCAACCTACAGGCGCTGATTGACGCCCAAGCGACCGGGCAGATACAAAATGGTGCCATTTCGCTGGTGATTTCCAGCCGAACGGACGCCTTTGCGCTGGAACGCGCTAAGAAGGCGGGGATTCCCACCCGTGTATTGCTGCGCAAAGGGTTTGCAGAGCAGGCGGATTATGACGCCGCTCTGCTTGCCCTGCTGAAGGAATTCCAAATTCAGCTGGTTGTGTTGGCGGGCTTTATGACCATTATCAGCGAGACGGTCATCCGGCAATATGAGAATCAAATCATCAATGTACATCCGGCCCTGATCCCATCTTTCTGCGGGCCGGGATTCTACGGGCTGCATGTCCATGAAGCGGCCCTGGAAAAGGGCGTCAAGGTGAGCGGCGCGACGGTGCATTTCGTGAATGAAGTGTGCGACGGCGGCCCGATCATCTTGCAGAAGGCGGTGGAGGTGCTTCCGGACGATACGCCGGAAACGCTGCAACGCCGGATCATGGAGCAGGCGGAGTGGAAGCTCCTGCCGCGGGCGGTCGAGCTGTTCTGCGCAGGAAAGATTGTTGTGGAAAACGGCAGGACCAGGATCTTGGATTAAGGGAAAGGACGGAACGAACATGGTAACGAAGAATTTGGCGGAGGAGCTGTCCTCCAATTCCTATCCGGGGCGCGGCATTGTGCTGGGCCGCAGCGCGGATGGCAAACATGCAGTGATCGCGTATTTCATTATGGGCCGCAGCGAAAACAGCCGCAACCGTGTCTTTGTGGAAGATGGAGCAGGGATTAAGACAAAGGCCTTTGATGAAAGCAAAATGGTGGACCCGTCCCTCATCATCTATTCGCCCGTCCGCGTTTTGGAAAAGACGACTGTGGTGACGAACGGCGACCAGACGGACACCATCTATGACTTTTTGCAGCAGGGGAAGAGCTTTGAGGACGCGCTGCGCACGCGGACGTTTGAGCCGGACGGCCCGAACTTTACCCCGCGCATTTCGGGCGTGGTGGAGCTGGAGACGAATTGCTATAAGCTCTCCATTTTGAAGAGCGCGGATGGGGATGAATCCTCGACCCGCCGCTATTTCTTTGACTACGATGCGCCGCGCGCTGGCGAGGGCCATTTCATCCATACCTATGAGGGGGATGGAAACCCGCTGCCGTCTTTTGAGGGCGAGCCGACCCAGGTCAAGCTGGAAGGCGACATCGACGCCTTTACCGCGATGGTATGGAATGCTTTGAATGCAGATAATAAAGTATCCCTGTTTACCCGTTACATCGATTTAGCGACAGGGGAGACAGAAACCCGGATCGTGAACAAGAATCAGGAATAGGAGGAGTATAAAATGGCAAACGAACTCTTGTTGAAATATGGGTGCAACCCGAATCAGAAGCCGTCCCGCATTTTTATGAAGGACGGCGGCGAATTGCCGATCGAGGTCCTCAACGGCAAACCCGGCTATATCAATTTCCTGGATGCGTTCAATAGCTGGCAGTTGGTCAAGGAGCTGAAAGAGGCCACCGGCCTTCCGGCAGCGGCTTCCTTTAAGCATGTCAGCCCGGCGGGAGCGGCGGTTGGCCTGCCGCTGAGCGATGTGGAAAAGAAGATCTATTTTGTGGACGACCTGGAACTGTCCCCGATTGCGAGCGCTTATGCACGCGCACGCGGTGCAGACCGCATGTCCTCCTATGGCGACTGGGCGGCGCTGTCCGACGTCTGCGACAAAGAAACCGCGACGCTGTTGGCCCGCGAGGTATCCGACGGCATCATCGCCCCCGGTTATACCGACGAAGCGCTGGAAATCCTCAAGACGAAGCGTAAGGGCAACTACAATGTGGTGAAGATCGACCCGGACTATAAGCCTGCTCCGGTGGAGTGCAAGGATGTATACGGTGTCACGTTTGAGCAGGGCCGCAATGAGGTCAAAATCGACGAAGCCATGCTCTCCAATGTGGTGACGGACAACAAGAATATCCCTGAAGATGCAAAGCGCGACCTGCTGATTTCCCTGATTGCGCTGAAATACACGCAGTCCAACTCCGTCTGCTACGCAAAGGGCGGCCAGGTGATCGGCGTGGGCGCTGGCCAGCAGTCCCGCATCCATTGCACCCGTTTGGCGGGCAATAAGGCGGACATCTGGTTCCTGCGCCAGCATCCGAAGGTGCTCGGCCTGAAATTTAAAGAGGGCATCCGCCGTCCGGACCGCGACAACACCATCGACGTCTATATCTCCGATGAATACATGGACGTGCTGGCGGACGGCACTTGGGAGAACCTCTTTGCAGAAAAGCCCGAGCCGCTGACCCGGGAGGAAAAGCGCGCATGGCTGGATACGCTGACCGGTGTTTCTTTGGGCTCCGATGCGTTCTTCCCGTTCGGGGACAACATTGAGCGCGCCCACAAGACGGGCGTGCAGTATATTGCAGAGCCGGGCGGCTCGATCCGCGACGACAATGTCATCGAGACCTGCAATAAGTACGGCATTGCAATGGCCTTTACCGGCGCGCGCCTGTTCCACCATTGATGCATCGGAGGGGTTAAGATGAAAATTTTGGTCATTGGCGGAGGCGGGCGTGAGCACGCGATTATCCGCAAATTAAAGGAAAGCCCGAAGGTGGACAAAATCTATTGTGCGCCCGGCAATGGCGGCATTTCCAAGGACGCCGAATGTGTGGGCATCTCCGCGATGGATTTGGATGGAGCGGTCGCCTTTGCAAAGGACAACCAGATCGATTTGGTCTTTGTCGCACCGGATGATCCACTTGCAGCGGGCATGGTGGACCGCTTTGAGGCGGCGGGCATCCCGGCCTTTGGCCCGAATGCCGCAGCAGCTCAGATCGAGAGCAGCAAGGTCTTTTCGAAAAATTTGATGAAGAAATACCACATTCCCACTGCACGGTATGAGGTGTTCAGCGATCCCAAGGAGGCGGTCGCTTACATTGAGAAGAACAACCAGTTTCCGATCGTCGTCAAGGCGGACGGCCTTGCACTGGGCAAGGGGGTACTGATTGCGGCGAACCTGGAAGAGGCGAAGGACGCTGTCAAAAAGATCATGGAGGACAAGGCGTTCGGTGCATCTGGCAACCAGGTGGTTGTCGAAGAATTCCTCACCGGCCCGGAGGTCTCTGTGTTGGCGTTTACAGACGGCAAATGTGTGAAGCCAATGGTATCCAGCAAGGACCACAAGCGTGCCTTAGACAACGACCAGGGCCTGAACACAGGCGGTATGGGAACGATCAGCCCGAACCCCCACTACACGGAGGAGATGGCACAGACGTGCATGGAGACCATCTTCCTGCCGACCATCCGTGCGATGCAGGCGGAAGGCCGTCCCTTCAAGGGGTGCCTATATTTCGGCCTGATGCTGACGCCGGACGGCCCGAAGGTGATCGAATACAATTCCCGCTTTGGCGACCCGGAGGCCCAGGTGGTGCTTCCGCGAATGAAGACCGATCTGGTGGATGTGATGCAGGCGGTCATCGAAGAGCGCTTGGAAGAGCAGCCGGTCGAGTGGTACGACGGGGCAGCGGCCTGTGTGGTGATGGCGTCCGGCGGATACCCGGGCTCGTACCCGAAGGGATTGGAGATCACCGGCCTGGATGAGAATGGACAGGTCGATGGCGCGGTGGTCTATCATGCGGGCACAAAGCTGGAAAATGGGAAATTCTATACAAACGGCGGCCGTGTGTTGGGCATCACAGCAAGGGGAGCAACCTTGGATGAAGCGCTCCAGAAAGCTTATGCTGCGGTAGAGAAAATTCATTTTGATGGCGCACATTATCGCCATGATATTGGAAAAATTGTAAAATAAAGAACCAAGCGCCGCCTGTGCAGATTCTTATCTGTACAGGCGGCGCTTTTGTGGATGAGAGTACAGAACTTATGAAAATAAAGCACTCCCAACGGGCCGTTTGTGTAACCGCCTGTTAGGAGTGCTTCGATTTATTAAGAATGTAGGAGGAAAAAAGCAAGATAGAAAATTCCTACCCCTCGGCCAGATCGGGTCAACCACAGGCCAACGACTGGGCGGAGGGGGAATGTGCCAGTGCTTTTTCTGGGGATGCCTGCACAAATTGGACGATTTGCTTGGTGATAGCGGCATGGCCTTTCTCGTTAGGATGGATGCCATCCGCACAGAAGCAGGATTGATAGTGGCACATCTCTAAAAAGTCCGAGGTGATGTCGATCAGCGGGACGTTTTCTTCGTTTGCAACGCGATATACCGCCATATTGTACATTTCGTGCCAACGGTAGATATGCGCTTCATCGCCCAAAAAACGCAGGATGGCGTCAGAATCCAACCCCTGTGTAATCCACTGGAAATACCGCTCCGCATCAATTGGGGGCAGGGAAAGCAACACAGGTACGCCGCCATTTTCACGGATTAGCCGGATCATCTCGCGATAAGTGCCGATGAAAGAATGCAATGGCGTTTTGCTACGTTGGGGAGCAGTTGGCGCTTTGGATACCTCAGCCCAATCAAAATCACAGTCGTTTCCGCCAAATTCTAAGACGATATAGTCATAGTCCGGAATCTTGTCCAGATGCTTCTTTACAAGTTCCAATCCCTTTGTGACCGTACATCCGAATTTTGCATAGTTGGTCACAGAAAGCGAGAAGATATTAGCCAATTGATCGGCAAAACCATTTTTAAGAAGGCTATATTTCTGTTTGACGTGATCGAAGACAACACCTTTTGCCACCGAATCACCAAATACACAGATCTTATTAGGCATAAAAGCACCTCTAAACATCATCTAGTTTTTAATACTATATATCATAATCTAGATAATGTCAAGTGATTGAAAATAAACTTATTTATATTATTTGCAATTCTAGAGATGCTTTTATTTTTTACTCCTCGATCAATGGATATACATGCTGGCCATTATTTTGTAAGGGTGGCCATTTTTCCAACCAGAGAAGAATTCCGGGTAGCGGATACGTTGTTCAAGAATAGGACATCTTGCACACCGTTTGTTTTGACAAAGTCCTGGATGTTGCCGTTCCAATAGCGGTAATCAATCACATGGACCGTTTGGTAGTTGGCTGCTAGGAAGGGGATAAAGGCATTTCCAAACGATTCTTTAATCACCAGGCAGGAGGAACCGTCTGTCAGGTCGGAATTCTGGATGATGGTATAAGGATTGTCCCCGCCGATGAAGGTGCTGTATTTGGTGGAGGTTGCCCAGTCGGTCACATCCGAGATCAACGGCCAATTGTATGTGTTGCCGTTTCGGTCGGTATACTGCATCTTGATATTCCCCGGGGGGACGTAGGCCACCACGGTATCCGGATTCTGTGCCAAGGCGGGATTCTTATTGGTATCGGAATAGAACGCTCCCAGGAACCCGCTAAACTCCTTTTTCTCGCATTGAGAAAGCTCCAACGGTGTGATTCCCTTTACATCTGCAAACGACCGATAGGCGTAATATGCCCCCAGCGCGGTCCAGTGATGGTCTGTGCGGAAATAGATATATTCATCCGAATGGGCCTTTAGCGTATCGTAGATCTGTACCGACTGGATGGAAGGGGTAAGGGAACCGCTGATATACGCAATGGCGTCCTTTTGTGAAGAGGTATTGAGGCCCTGCCGGAAACTATCCGGCAGCATGATGTCCATGCTGGTGGGGATGACCATGTCGTAAACTTGTGCTGTGCCCTCAAGGGTTTGCGCGGTATGGTTGAGCATCCCGATATATTGATCGGCTACATCTTTGGAAAAGTTGTAGTATTCATAACCGCTGTCCCCAACGATCAGCACGGCTCCAAGGCTCTGCGTGACCTCCCCGGTGACATCTTTTTCTGGGGCCGGCGCTTCCGAAGAAACATCCGGTGCGGAAGAGGGTTCCTCTGGTGCAGAAGTGCTCTCGGCCGTTTCCGGTGCGGAAGAGGATTCCGGGGAGGAAGACGGCCGCGAAGGCGCGGAGGGAATGGCATCGCCCTCTTCCACATCCCCGCTCACCTGTACCGGATGAAGCCCGTATAGCTGTCTTAGATAGCTGTTGCCGGTGATGAATGTATCGCGAAAAGGGAAAGTATCGGAGAACCAAAGGTCGATTTGATCGAAGTAGCTGCCGTCGAAGAGCGCCTGGAGGCTAAAAGAGGGGAATTTGGTCAGTTCCCGCTTTTCGAACTCCGAATAGGTTGGGCGCAAGGGGATGATCCATGAGGTCACGGTCAATAGGCCCAAGGATAGGAAAAAAAGCAAAATTTTCCTAGAGTGGAAGGAAAGATTCTTTTTCATGAATATACCTCCCCTTAAAACTGGAAATACAGGAATGGATTATAGCTGTTGCCCACTAAAGCGGCCGTGGAGAGCAAAAGCAGAAGCGGAGGGACAAACATTTGCAGTGCATTATACGCATAAGCTGTCCGTAGGCCGCCGGAAGAGAACCTCTCCCCCAAAGCCTTGAGCAAGGGGGTGGTGGCGATCACCGCCACAATCAGGAAGAATACATAGTTCAAGAAAACGGTGTTGAATTCAAAATTGGTCAGCGGGTTCCCATTTGCGCCAAACATGCCGCCCAATACGGCGTTCAGTAACACCGGTTGCCGGAAACGGAAGATCGCCCAGCCAAAGAACACGACAATCAAGAGGTAAAGATGCGAAAATATGACGGGGATACGTTCCAATATCCTCCCAAGGAAGAGACGTTCTGCTGCGATAAATACGAAGAAATAAAGCCCCCAGAGTACAAAATTCCAGCTGGCGCCATGCCACAATCCCGTCAGGAACCAGACAAAAAAGAGGTTGGCAATGGTGCGGGGAACACCGTGGCGGTTGCCGCCCAGCGGGATGTAGACATAATCGCGGAAGAAGGAGCCAAGGGAGATATGCCAACGGCGCCAGAATTCGGAGACTGAACGGGAGAGATATGGATAATCGAAGTTTTCCTTATAATGGAATCCAATCATCAGTCCCATGCCGATGGCCATGTCGGAGTAGGCGGAAAAATCGAGATAAATCTGAAGCATGAAGGCAAAGACCCCCAGCCAGAGGGAGAGCACAGGGCGCGCTTGTATAGTGGCCAGATTTTGCGCAAGAGAAGCAGCATTTGAGGCAACTGCATCGGAGAGGATCAGGGTATCGGCTAAGGCGCCGCAGCTATTGGCAAGGAGCGCTTTTTTTGCCAATCCGGTGCAAAACCGGCTGATTCCGCGGCTGATCTCCGCTTTTGTCGCCCTTCGAGAGAGGATTTCCTGGTTGACATCCTGGTAGCGGACAATTGGCCCAGCAATACATTGATGGAACAAACTGACATACATCAATAGCAGCCAAAATTTCTTTTGCGCTTTCACTTCTCCGCGGTACACGTCGACCACATAGGAAATCAATTGGAATGTGTAGAATGATATGCCGATCGGCAACGCAATTTGAGGGATGACGGAGGGAAACCCTGTCAATTGATGGAGTGTTTCCGCAAGGAAGCCTGTATATTTAAAGGCCCCGAGAAGCCCTAAGCTGACCACCAGGGAGCCGATCAAAGCGCCTCTGGCTAAAGCAGGACTTCTTCGATCCCTACCTATTTGGATTAAGCGGGCGAAGAACCAATCGGCGAAGGCCATCCCAATTAAGAGGAATACATAGACGGGTTCCCCCCATGCATAGAAGAATAGGGAAAACAGGAGCATAATGATGTTCCGCGTGCGGATGGTTTTTGCCAAGGAGTAGAATAGCAAATTGAGGGGAAGAAAAACAAATAAAAAAAACAGATTGGAGAAGACCATAAATCACAACTCTTTCATGTAAATTGGGGGATATAGTATAGATGGATTTGGAAGGGAAAAAGACGAGTTTTTCCCGTAAAATTTTTATAAGCCCTGCCTCTTCTTAACCTTTTCTTATTGTACCATGTTTGCATCGGAAGAACAGCAGCAAGAACTCTATTTTCAAAAATCAGACGATAAAATCTTTTCAGCATCCTATTTATGAAATTGTGGACTTTTTCGTATGTGCATTTAAGAGGGATTTTTAGGCAGCAAAAATGCGGCGGGTCCGCTCATTTTCCCCGCCGCATGGAACGATGGACTATTTCAAAGATACGCCAGCTTTGCGCAACGCATTTTGTAAAGCATCCGCATCCATTTGATATTGATGAACCGCCATCCCCAAATTGCTTGCTGCTTCGATGTTTTCGAGACGGTCGTCAATGAAGAAACATTCCTCTGGGATTAGATGATAGCGCTCACAAAGAAGTTGAAAAATGGCTGGGTCAGGTTTCACCAACTTTTCGTCGGCGGAGACGATACAGCCGTCCAACAGCGGGAAGATTGGGATACAGGAACAGTATTGATAAAAGCTGGAGGCGGCATTCGAGAGGATATATAGGCGGTATCCGTTTTCCTTCATTTGTTTGCCGAGCGCGTTGGTCTCTGGGATGATGGTCAGTTGATCGAACCAGTGGCAAAAAAGCTCTTCTGTACGGGCACGCAGGGAGGCTGGCAGCCGTTCGCAGATCTGGCGGAGAGCAGCCTGCGGTTCGATGGTCCCTTGATCCAATAGTGGCCATTCAGGGCCGCCAAAGAGTTCCGTACAAACTTGAGCAGCTTCAGAAGGGTCCGGAAAAAAACGCCGGGTATATTCCATCGGTTGGTAGTCAATCAACACATTTCCCATATCAAAAACAATATTTCGAATCATTTCACTTTCCTCCTTAGCAATTTATTTTCCCATCCAGTCTATTATAACATATCAAAGGCCAAAGAACCTTATCCAAAACAGGACTCCTGAACGATCGACCATGGTTCCATGCCCTCCCATCGGACGAGGAAGGGGAACAGCAAGCCATTGACAAAACCATTCCCGGTGAAGTTATTATAGCATGAACCGCTTAAAAAACGAAGAATGATCTGATTTACAGGGCGCTTTCCAAAAAAATGGCAATGTTACGGATGGTCCGTTCATCGATAAAATGCTCGATACGCTCCACTTGTTCCAGTTCGTTGTCCGAATGATTGATATAGCAAAGGAACTGGTTTAGCAGGTTGTGCCGGTATAGGAGATAGTCTCCCAGAGCGATTCCCTCCGGCGTTGGACGGATATATCCGTACCGCTCCGCCTGGACAAGGCCGGACTCTTTCAAATGATCCACCATTTTGGATGCAGATGACGGCTTGACATTGAGATGTTTGGCCAAAAGATGGACGCGCGTATATCCTTCTTCCCGGCTTAGCCGGCAAATCATCTCCAAATAATCTTCCATAGCGGCCGTCAGCTTATTTTGTTCGGCCAATTCGTATCCCTTTTGCGTATGGAATTTGGACGGCACATCCATGCCCACACCTCCCCCTGGAACATATCCTTCCATAGCGCATATATTAGCAGCAGGAAAGAAAGTTTCCACATCCTAATACTTATTTTGAGGTGAATACACTTATGATTCAGATAGATTCCCTGGCCAATTTACAGGTGGGGGAGCGTGCGCGTGTAGCATCGCTGCTGTCCAGAGGAAGTATGCGCAGAAGGTTACAGGACATTGGCCTAATTGAAGGGACTGAGGTCGAGTGCGTTCAAAAAAGCCCTGCAGGAGACCCTGTGGCTTATCGGATTCGCGGCGCGTTGATCGCGCTGCGGTCGGAGGATTCTTCCAATATTTTGGTAGCGAGCAATGGATGAGCTTGCTGCCTGCTTGCCGGGAGGCGGGGAGAGGCTTCCCGCCTCCCGTTGTATATCCAAATGACAAATGGGGTGATGAAATTGGGGCTGACCAGCAGGTCCACAGGAATCAAAGCGGTGGATATGGGATTGGTGATAAAAAGGCAGAGCGGGGAGGACCGTGTGATCGCCTTGGCTGGGAATCCGAATGTAGGGAAAAGTACCGTATTCAATGAATTGACGGGAATGAACCAACATACAGGAAACTGGCCTGGCAAGACGGTGACCAACGCGCAAGGGACATGTACATACCGGGGGCGTCCTTTTATCCTGGTGGACATTCCCGGGTGCTATTCCCTAATGGCGCATTCTGCGGAGGAAGAGGTGGCAAGGGACTTCTTGTGCTTTGGGCATCCGGACGCCGTAGTGGTTGTGTGCGACGCCACCTGCCTAGAGCGCAATATGAATTTAGTCTTGCAGGCATTGGAGATTACCAACCGGGTGGTCGTCTGCGTGAATTTGATGGATGAAGCAGAACGCAAGGGAATCCGCCTCGATCTGGAACGGATGTCGGAACGCTTAGGGGTTCCCGTTGTTCCAGCGGCCGCACGGTCCCACAAAGGGCTGGACGATTTGATGGACGCCGTATGCCGTCAACTGGATGGCAAAGACGCACCATCTTCCATCCAAGTTTCGTATATCCGCCCCATCGAAGATGCCATAGCCATGTTGCAGCCCTCTGTGGCAACGATCTACGGGGAGTCCTTGAACGCGCGTTGGCTCTCTCTGCGTCTATTGGATCATGACGATTCCCTACTTCGTTCCCTCAATGATGCGCTAGGGTTTGATTTGTTGGAAAAAGAAGAGATTGTGCGAAAATTACAAGAGGCAAAACAGTGTTTACACAGCCGGGGCATCTCCCAGGAGGACCTCCGTGACCAGATTGTATCCAGCATTGTCCGCACAGCGGAAAAAGTCTGCACCGGCGTAGTCGTTCATGAAAAAACAAAGCGCGAGCTGCGCGACCAAAAAATCGACCGCATTTTGACAAGCAAATGGACGGGGTTCCCGGTCATGCTCCTTCTGTTGGGCGTGATCTTCTGGCTGACGATCACAGGTGCCAATTATCCATCGGAACTCCTTTCTGAAGGTTTGTTTTGGTTGCAAGACCGTCTGATGGATGGGTTCATAGCCATAGGCGTGCCGGCCTGGTTGCGGAGCATGCTGGTGGAAGGGGTTTACCGGGTATTGGCTTGGGTGGTATCCGTGATGCTTCCGCCGATGGCTATCTTTTTCCCTTTGTTCACTTTATTGGAGGACCTGGGCTACCTTCCCCGTGTGGCATTTAATTTGGATAAGTACTTCAAAAAGGCGCATGCCTGCGGAAAACAGGCATTAACGATGTGTATGGGATTCGGATGTAACGCAGCAGGCATTGTCGGCTGCCGGATCATTGATTCTCCCAGAGAACGGTTGATCGCGATGATCACCAATTCCTTTGTACCGTGCAACGGTCGATTTGCGCCACCACACAAAGGGGAAACAAATCCTTTCAGAGGTAGGACGCAGCGCATCTAGGACATGCCAAACACATTGGGGACGTAGGTTTAGGAAATTAATAGGCAATGAGAACAAAGGAAAAGGCGTATGGGAAACATCACTTGCTTGCGTTATTTCCTTCATGTGCCTTTAGAGAAGCGAGAATTTGATCGATAATGGCAATCTTTTGACGGGAAGAAAGGCGGGATTGGTTCAACTTCCGCTCGATTATCTCAAAGTAGAACCCATTAACCTTGTTGATTAGACAGCGGATGGCCTCTCCACTGAGAGGGGCTCCTATGATTCTCTGTACATGGTTTTTTCGCATGAAACTCCTTCCTTTCTGTAGCGTGGGTTAGTATGTATGCGTGCAGGCCCTTGGCGCCATTATGCAGTCCCATTTGGTTTGGGGTGAAGCCTATGTTCGGAAATGTACACTGGCCAAAGAATTTTCTCGAATATGGTGGAATATTCGGGAAAATTCTTTACAAAGGCGAGATTGTCGTGTATAATTTTTAATATATTAGCATGGGGGAGAAGGCGGCTTTCTGTTTTGCTTTCTCCCAGATGACGGTTAAAGCTTTTTGCCGGATGGAAAAATCGAAAGGATGCTCTTTATGGAGAAGACGAATTTTTGCAAATGGCAGATCAAAACCGTCCCATGCATCACTATTCAAGGGAGTAAAACTGTATGAAAAAAGGCAAGAAAATCACCATATTGGGAACAGGAAACGTGGGAGCTACTATCGCCTATACGTTGGCTATTGACGGCATGGCTTCTGAGATTTTGCTGATCGATATCAACGACAAAAAGGCCAAGGGCGAAGCTATGGATATCTTCCAGGGAACGCCTTTCTGCGCACCGGTAAATATTCATGCGGGCGACTATGAAGAAGCAGTAGATTCCGATGTGGTTATTGTCACCGTTGGTTTGGCGCGGAAGCCCGGCCAAACCCGTATTGATCTGGCGCAAGCGAATGTGAACATCATCAAGTCTGTTATGCCGCAGATTACCCGCTATGCTCCGGATGCGATTTATGTAGTGGTTAGCAACCCGGTGGACATTATCACGTATGCTATCCTGAAAAACACCAACCTGTCTGAAAACCAGGTGTTTGGTTCCGGAACCATGTTGGATTCGGCACGTCTCCGTTCCCGCCTTGCAGAGCATGTGGGCCTTAATTCCAAGAATATTCATGCTTATGTGTTTGGCGAGCACGGTGATACTTCTATGATCCCGTGGTCCCTGACCACAATCGCAGGCATGGAAATGAGCAAATATTGTACATATATTTGTGATCAGAACAACCGCTGCGGGAAAACCGAACTGAAGGAAATTGAAGAGGATGTCCGCACAGCAGGCGCTCAGGTCATTGCTTTGAAGGGCGCTACATTCTATGCAATTGCCCTTTCGGTTCGCCGCATTTGCGAGTGCATCCTGCGGGATACGGATTCGGTGATGACGGTTTCCGCTATGATTCACAACCAGTATGGCATTAACGATGTATGCCTGAGCCTTCCGTTTGTGGTGGGGGCGCAGGGAATTCGCCGTGCTGTCGTTCCTCCGCTGACCAAAGATGAGGAAGATCTGCTGCACAAGAGTGCTGATGCATTGAAGCAAGTTATTTCTCAATTGGAAATATAATGATTGGAAAGGATTGGAAAACAATGGATTACGCTGCTGAATCTCTCAAAAAGCATAAGGAATGGAAAGGTAAGATTGAGGTGATCTGCCGTGCTCCCCTGGAAACGCGTGACGATCTCTCCTTGGCTTATACCCCGGGCGTTGCCCAGCCTTGCCTGGAAATTCAGAAAGATGTTAACATGAGCTATGAGCTGACCCGCCGTTCGAACCTGGTAGCGGTGGTCACCGATGGTACTGCTGTTTTGGGCTTGGGCGACATTGGCCCGGAAGCCGGCATGCCGGTTATGGAAGGCAAATGCGCGCTGTTCAAGGCCTTTGGCGATGTGGATGCCATTCCGCTGTGCGTCCGCTCCAAGGAAGTTGACGATATTGTCAATACAGTCCGCCTGCTGGCTGGCAGTTTTGGCGGTATTAACCTGGAGGATATTTCTGCACCTCGCTGCTTTGAGATTGAGCGGAGACTTAAGGAATGCTGCGACATTCCGATTTTCCACGATGACCAGCATGGCACAGCTGTAGTCACACTGGCCGCTATGCTCAACGCTTTGAAGCTGACTGGCAAAAAGATTGATGAAATCCGCGTGGTTACCAGTGGAGCGGGTGCTGCGGGTATCGCAATTATCCGCCTGCTCATTGCAATGGGCCTGAAGGACGTTGTCCTCTGTGACCGCCACGGCGCTATCTATCAGGGCCGCGAGAATCTGAATCCTGAAAAAGAAGAGATGGCTGCCATTACCAACAAAGAGTGCCGCAAAGGGACTTTGGCGGAAGTCCTCAAAGGCGCCGATGTGTTTATCGGTGTATCCGCTCCTGGCTGCGTGACCCCGGAGATGGTCAAGTCTATGGCGCCCAACCCCATCCTGTTCCCGATGGCCAACCCGGTGCCCGAAATTATGCCCGATTTGGCAAAAGAGGCTGGCGCTGCTGTGGTGGGTACTGGACGCAGCGACTTCCCGAACCAGATCAACAACGTCTTGGCTTTCCCGGGCATTTTCCGTGGCGCTTTGGACGTACGTGCGAGCGACATTAACGATGAGATGAAGATTGCTGCAGCGAAAGCAATCGCGTCTTTTGTAACCGACGACAAGCTGTCCCCGGATTACATCATCCCCAGCGCGCTGGATCGGAATGTTGGCAAAGCAGTTGCAAAAGCAGTCGCAGAAGCGGCTCGTGCATCCGGCGTAGCCCGTATTTAATGGCATTAGAAAAAGATTGTTTTATCCATAAAAATGCGCTTACAGGTATTGAACCTGTAAGCGCGTTTTTTCTTAATTAGGCCCTTCGGCTTGCATTGGAACGTGCAGTTTCTATACGGGTTAAGGTCCCATGGATAGGCATCAAGCTGGAAAGGGGCGGATATAAATAGGGAAGGAGAAATTACAGGGATAGGGAGGGGGTTGAGGGAGAAAGAGAGCTTAGAGGGACCGATATGCAAGTGCCTTTGTCCGATAAGCTTGTGGGGGTGAGTGTTTGCGTTTTTTCATCTATAGCCGCAAATCCGTCTATACAGGCAAAGGGGAAAGCGTCGAAAACCAAATTGAAATGTGCAAACAATATATTAGATCTAAATTTCCAGATGTGGTTGAAGATGCCATAACAATCTATGAGGATGAGGGCTTTTCCGCGAAAGATACCATTCGGCCGCAATTCCAACGCATGTTGCAGGATATTCGGGAAAGGAAACCCGATTATATCGTTTGTTACCGGCTCGACCGGATTAGCCGTAGTGTCAGCGATTTCTCTGCGCTTATAGAGGAACTAAACGATCGAAATATTTCCTTTATCTGCATCAAGGAGGAATTTGATACATCAAAGCCAATGGGGAAAGCAATGATGTATATTGCCTCTGTGTTTGCACAGTTGGAGCGTGAGACCATTGCAGAGCGTGTGCGGGATAATATGTGCATGTTGGCCCGCACAGGGCGCTGGTTGGGAGGGACGCCTCCAACAGGCTACCGCTCTGAAAAACAGCAGGAGATGCTTGTAGATGGGAAGATCAAGATCTCTTGTAGGTTGAAAGAATCTCCTGACGAGTTGCAGGTTGTGGGAACGATCTTTGAAAAGTATTTGGAGTTACATAGTCTAACCGGCGTGAGCAAATACTTGATCCGGCAAGGAATCCAATCCCGCAACGGGACGTGGTATTCCCTCCTCGGAATCAAAGAAATCTTGCACAATCCTGTCTATTGCATTGCGGATAAAGAGGCTTTCAGCTACTTTACCGCACAACATGCAAATGTCTGTTTTGAAGAAAAAGACTGTAAGGGCAGATATGGGTTGCTTGCCTATAACAAGCGTGATTACAAAAAGAAACATGCGCCACGCCAATCTATGGATCAATGGATCGTCGCGATAGGGCGGCATAGAGGGAAAATTCCAGGGAAAAAGTGGGTCGCGGTCCAGGGCATCCTACAGGACAGCATTCCAACTGGGAAAAAGCCCGCAAACATACATAATGAATCTTCTCTGCTGTCTGGGAGGATTATTTGCGGCAAGTGTGGCAGCCGGATGTTTGCCAAAAGGCGCTCCCACCCAGGGACGGCCGGCGGTGAATTCGATTATATATGCGGCAATAAGTTGCGCGGTGGCGTCTGCTTGTGCGATTGTCAAAACATCAGCGGCTCACAGGCAGATGCTATGGTATTTGCATATCTGGTGAATCTCGCGGAGGAAAGCCCAGGAATTTATAAGTTGCTGGAAGCTCTGAAAAGGGACTTACAAAAGCAAACACGGGAGGACCCTCCAGCTTGTATTGAAACAAAGCTCCACAGGTGTGACGATGCAATTAGCCATCTGGTACATACGCTTTCACAAGATGGTGTTGGCGCCGCATTCATACAGCATGTCAACAACCGGATAGAGGCTTTGGAGCAAGAACGGTCCAGCTTATTGCAGGAACGCGAGCAGCTACAAATGAAGCGCAACTCCATCACGGGCTTACATTTAGAGATCGAACGATTGGCAGGCAGCCTGTCCGACCTGAAAGGTCTGTTGCGTTCGCTGTCTGTGCAGGAAAAACGCAGCTTGATTCATTTGCTAGTGCAGAGGATTGTGTGGGACGGCAAAAACTTGCATGTGTTTTTAGACCTTGCATCCAATGGGACAGAATCCCTATAAAACACATTCCATACGTTGTTTAGCGAAAGTTTGCCGTTTGTCTGGCGGTGCATTTCCTACTATTATTGCAATCATCTCCATGTTCTTTATTGGCACAGCCGGAATAGGTGGTTCTGTGCTTTCCACCCTGCTCCTGATGGGTGTGATTGTATTGGGAATCGGGATGACCTTTTTGGTTTCACGCTTGCTATCTGCGACTATTCTGAAAGGCATCCCTTCCTCGTTTACATTGGAACTCCCGCCGTACCGCCGGCCGCAAATCGGGAAGGTGATTGTCCGCTCGATTTTCGACCGGACCTTGTTTGTCTTAGGCAGGGCGGCGGTAGTAGCAGCCCCCGCCGGGTTGCTGATCTGGTTACTGGCAAACATTCCATATGGCAATGCAAGTTTGTTGGCGTATTGTGCCGCCTTCCTAGATCCCTTTGCACAGCTTCTGGGACTGGATGGGGTGATCCTGTTCGCATTTATTCTTGGGTTCCCAGCTAATGAAATTGTTGTACCCATTATTATTATGACATACATGGCGACAGGGAGCCTCATAGATATCAGTGACCTCACGCAATTGCACGCGCTTTTGGTCGACAATGGATGGACGTGGTTAACCGCAGTGTGCACCATTTTGTTCTCGCTGATGCACTGGCCCTGTTCTACGACCTGTATGACCATTGGAAAGGAGACAAAAAGCCTAAAATGGACGGCCATTTCCTTTGCCGTCCCAGCAGGTATTGGGATGTTGATTTGTTTCTTAGTAGCGACAACTGCGCGCATGCTTGGCTTGGCATAATAGAAAAATTAGGAAAGAAAGCCTTTGCCCATTCCCCAATAGAAGCAGGAAATGGCAAAGGCTTCCTTTTATAAATAGCCGTCACAGGAAAGACCGTCTGAAAGTGAAGATGCAGATCACATGGAGCCGGGCCAGAACCTCCCCAAAAGCATACTTCTGCCAAACCGGAATTATTTATGGTATTTCCCATGGTTTAAAATCTGGAAAGCGCGATAAATCTGTTCGCAGAGCATCACACGCGCCAACTGATGCGGGAAGGTCATGGGCGACATAGATAAGCGCAAATTGGCCGCACATTTTACAGAATCGCTCAACCCAAACGAACTTCCAATGACAAAACAGAGCTTACTGGCTCCGTTTACAGCCATGGAATCGATTTTAAGGGAGAGCGCTTCCGAAGAAAGGGCCTTCCCTTCAATACAAAGCGCGATAAGCGGGGCGTTTCCCACAGCGGCTAAAATTTTTTCCCCTTCGGTTTGAAGGGCTGCTGTGACCTGCGCAGGGGAGGGCGCCTCTGGAAGGCGGCTTTCTGGCAACTCGATAATGGAAAAACGGCAAAAAGCGGAAAGCCTTTTTGCATACTCTGCACAAGCCTCCCGCCAATAGGATTCTTTCAATTTTCCGATACAAAGCAGTTGAATATTGAGCATAGATCCCTCAAAAAAGAATGGTTTTCCCCGTGCTATTTTCACGTGGCGCTACATAGAGCGTATAATCCGTTCCTTCTTTCATCCCACAGAGGGAGAGGGAACAGACGGACGTCTGATAAGCAAGTTCCGGCGTATTATTTTCTGCGCTTAAATGTGCCAAAACAAAACGGGTTGTCCCGCGTTCAGCAAGGCTATACAACTCATCAGCGCAGGCAAGGTTGCTCAAATGTCCGGTTCGCGACAAAATCCGCCGTTTCAGAGGATAGGGATAAGGTCCATTTTGCAGCATGCCAATATCGTGGTTCGACTCAATGGCAACCAAATCGGCTCCACATAACGCTGCCCGCACGGTATCCGTCATATAGCCCAGATCCGTCGAGACGGCCGCGCTGCGTCCATCTGCGGTAAATACCCGGTATCCAACGCTTTCTGCGCTGTCGTGCGGCGTACGGAAGGGCTGGATCAACATACCGGCGCACATAACGCCGTCCGGAGAAATTTCCTCAACAGGGAAATCCCCCTCCAGACATCCCATCTGCAACAGGGCCGAAAGTGTTCCAGCAGAAGCGTATACAGGAATATGAAAACGGGATGCAAATACACGCAATCCTTTGATATGATCGGAATGCTCATGGGTGATAAAGATGGCCTGGACGGCCTTGGGTTCCAGCCCGCAGGTATCCAACATTTGTACCATCTGCTTCGCAGAACGTCCTGCATCGATCAAAATCCCCGCGTGAGAAGACCCTATGTAATACGAATTTCCGCTGCTTCCGCTAAAAAGCGGACAAAATCTCGCCAAGGGTTGCACCCCACCTTTTTCAACACAAAATGGACGGCCCGCGTTTGCGGACCGCCTTCCAGGTTCTGTTTAAATCGCCCGTGCGATCACCGGTTCTGCTATATGCACCCGATTGATATCCGCACCGAGATTGCGGAATTTTTCCTCAATATTTTCATAACCACGCTCGATGTGCTGGATATCCTCTACTTCAGAAGTCCCCTGGGCACACAATGCAGCAATGATCATGGCGGCGCCTGCGCGGAGATCGGTCGCTTTTACCGGTGCGGCGGAAAGATGGTCAACCCCTTCGATCACTGCCAAACGTCCATCAACGGAAATTTGCGCGCCCATCCGCTTGAGTTCTTCAATATAACGGAAGCGGTTATCCCAAACGCTTTCGTTGATGATGCTGGTCCCATTGGCAATTGAGAGCAAAACCGCGATTTGTGGCTGCATATCGGTAGGGAAGCCTGGGTGTGGCATGGTCTTAATATTGCATTTATTGAGCGGGCCTTCCCGTCGCACGCGGATAGAATCGTCATATTCGGTCACCTCGACGCCCATCTCTTCCAACTTCGCCGTGATGGATTCCAGATGCTTGGGGATGACGTTTTTAATTAAGACATCCCCACTCGTTGCAGCTGCGGCAACCATATACGTTCCCGCCTCGATTTGGTCGGGAATGATGGAATAGGTGGTCCCATTCAAATGCTCTACGCCATAGATTTTGATAACATCCGTACCTGCGCCTCGGATGTCCGCGCCCATCGAATTCAAAAAGTTGGCTAAATCAACAATATGTGGCTCTTTGGCGGCGTTTTCGATTACTGTCATGCCCTTCGCGCGCACCGCCGCCAAAATGATATTGACGGTCGCACCCACGGAGACCACGTCGAGATAAATGTGGCTGCCCTTCAGCTGTTCTGCACGGACGTCCACCATACCGCCGTCGAGTTTATAGGAAGCGCCCAAAGCAGCAAAACCCTTGAGGTGCTGGTCAATCGGGCGGACACCGAAATCGCACCCACCAGGCATGGTTACGACCGCGTGAGAAAAGCGTCCCAAAAGGGCACCAAGCAGATAATACGATCCACGGATGTGCTTGGCGAGCTCATAAGACGCTACGCAGGTGTGAATTTTACGGGGGTCGATTTCAAGGGTAGACTTATCAATTGTACGGACTTGTGCGCCCATATCATATAGAATGCGGGTGATCGAACTCACATCCGTGATGTTCGGGATATTTTCAATTCGGCATACTCCATCCGAAAGAATTGCAGCAGGAATAATTGCAATAGCGGCATTTTTTGCACCGCTGATCGTTACCTCTCCGGTAAGCCGATTGCCACCAGTAATAACAAATTTATCCAATGCGGCACGCTCCAATCTCATAGTCGACATACGTCTATTGACGGCATAGGAAGATGGATCCCATTTGCCGCCTTTCCCAGCGCTATATAAAAGAAAAGCATCACTAGCTTTTACAGAAATAGCAGAATTAATGCTGAGGAAGGCTGTTAATATTTATAAATTTTTAAAGTAAAATTCTTCTATTATCACAAAGCAAAAGGGGCAAGAACAGCACCTTTACTTCTAAAGATCATAATACACCTAGCGATAAAAGTCAAGGGAAGGCAGGGATTCTGGCAAAGTTTGTGATTGTAAATAAAAAATGGAGAAAGAGCGGATTTTCGTTGTATCAAAAAATTGAAGGCATCCAGAGGTTAACATAATTTATTTGGCTGAATTCATTTTGAGAGCCTTTCAGAGCTAAAAAAACGGCGTCCCTCCGACTTTTTTCGGAGGAACGCCATCTCTTTTTTTAATTTACATAATTGAATGGGTTCACACGCGATCCATTTTTGTAGACTTCAAAGTGGCAATGTGGACCTGTGGAATTCCCCGTACTTCCCACAAGAGCAATCGCCTGCCCTTTCGCGACCTTCTGCCCCGGAGAAACGAGTAACTTGCTGCAATGCCCATATAGGGTTTGCAAACCATTGCCATGGTTAATTTGAACCCGCAGTCCATAGCTCCCGGAGTATCCAGCCGCTGTGACCGTTCCGCCATCCGCGGCAACAATGGTTTTTCCATACGCGCTGCTGCCGGAAATATCGATCCCACTGTGGAAGCTGCCCCAGCGGTACTCAAACCCTGTGGTAATCGTATGCAGGGAGGGTACCGGCCACATCATGCTGCCTGTGCTGACGCCCGCTTCCGCAGTCTTGGGCCGTTTCTTTGTGCCAGTGACGACCACTTGATCCACCGGTTCTTCGAGCACCGTTGTGCTCAGGTTCTCACGTTTAACTTCAACGCCGTTGAGATAAGTGACTTGGTCCACACAGTGTTGCCGGCCGTTGACGCCTGCAGTGATGACCTTGGAATAATCCGTATATTGGCTGTCGTCCTTCTGTGTGATGGTTTTATAAGGAATGTCGACGTCATATTCCTGATTTTTCATAATATTAACGCTGAGCTTCGGGACAGCCATTTCAATATTCAGAAGGTCGCCTTCGTGAAGAACATCTATGTCGCTGAACTGATTGATGCTGGCCAGTTCCGTCAAGGTCAAATTGTGATCCTGCGCAATCGAGGTGGCGGTATCGCCCGCTTTTACAGTGTAAAGGACAGCGTCCTTTTCCGTACCGGTCAAAAGGCTCTCCATCTCTTCTGTGGTCATAATGCTGTTGGTGGGGAATAAGCCACTGACGGTTTCCACATTCTGCGCAAAGGCGGCCTCTGCGTCCGTATCGCCCTCTTTTGCGGCATTCAGAATGTTTTGCAGAATATACCGAAGGTCCGCGCTGCTTTTTACAGCCCCTATCAACTCGCCGTCAACATAAAGGCCACTTGCCTCTTCAATGATTCCATCAGATTGCTTAATAATCAGATCACAGACCGCGCTGGCTGCAGAATAGCGATTTTCGTCTACAACAGACAGCTTAAACGAAGGAGTGATCTCCACTTGGGTATCTTCACCCTCCACATCGTGAATCATGCGCTGGTTTACCATTTCGGTAGCCTGCTCAAAAATGTTTTCATCTTGGATGGTGGCGATTTCCTGGCCATCATAGGTCAGAACCAACCCGTAGTTCAGACTATTCCAATATTGAATGGTGAAAATCAGCAGTACCAGGGCGCCAAGCGGGGCAGCGATGTTTAAGATGCCGCAGACGAATTTTTTATGCCGGACAAAGCTTTTCCCGGTAACCTTGACGGATTCCTTTAAAGCCTGCCCAACGCTTTGCTGTTTGGCGTCGCGCAAGCGTTTTCCCGCAATTGTAAATCCTTCGCGAATCGAATGGAGTTCCTTGCGCAAACGGGCAAACTGCCGCCCTAAGGTTTTTGCATAGACTCGTTTTATCAAATTGGTCGCTGGGAGGAAAAAACGATGCGTCCGGCGGCGCAAGCGCTTCAAAATACGAACGGATTGTATGCCAACAATATAAAGAAAAGCGTAACACGAGGCCTCGAAAGACTGTATATGTTGTTTTGTCAACCCATGATTTTTCTCCACGCGCTGCTCTGCGGACCCTTTCCCAGTAAATCGATAGGGGAATCGCATAGCCATTTCCTTTCGTGTTCATAAATTAGTTACAAGTTTGTAATGTGATTGCGTTTATCATACACGAAAAGTTACAAATTTGCAACCCTTTTCTCGAATTATCCCAAAGGTGTCAAAAAACTTTCAAATTTTTGCAAAGAATGCTTGACAACTTGTTTTTTGATATGCTATACTAGCCAAGCAGTCAAAAACACCGCAAGGATAAACGCGAGAGTGGCGGAATTGGCAGACGCGCTAGATTCAGGTTCTAGTGAGCGCTTAGCTCATGGGGGTTCAAGTCCCCCCCCTCGCACCACAAAAAGGTCTGAATGCAATAAGCATTTAGACCTTTTTCTTTTGTAAAAGAGTTCAACACAGATTGTTTTGTTGCGGTCTTGGTATAGATGATCAAGAGGTTTACGAATGGAGTGGTACCATTTGTAAACCTTTTTTGTTTGTGTAGTGAATCGTATGCACATAATTGATGTTTTTATCTAAAAATAGTGCAAATAGTAAAACAAAAAAGAGCAATATTCTATAAAATCTATTTGTGGGAATTATTTTGCGTTAGAATACAATCTATAAGATCCTTCAAGTGTGGAAAGGGGAGTATTATGATTGTTGCGCACAAGAGCGCAGATGGACGTTTGCAACCCCTGGAAGAGCATCTGCGCAATGTAGCAGAATACGCAAAACGATTTTCAGAGGTATTTGAAGCGGGAGAATATGCCTATGTCCTTGGCTTGGCCCACGACATTGGAAAATATTCTGCGGAATTTCAGGACTATCTTTTAAACGAGGGAACCGGCGGGGATCATTCCACGGCGGGCGCGAAGGAATTGTTTCGATTACGGATGTTACCGGCGTCGCTATGTGCGGCCGGGCATCATGCGGGACTTCCCGACGGGGGCGGGCCAGGAGATCCGGCAGGGCTCCCCACCTGGCAGGGGCGTCTGAAAAAGCAAGTGCATCCTTATGCAGCGTATCGGCGTGAAATCACTTTGGAGGCGGTATCCCGGCCACCGGAGGCCAATGGGTTCCGAATTGCTTTTTTCACACGCATGCTGTTTTCTGCCCTGGTGGACGCCGACTTTTTGGATACGGAAGCCTTTATGCAGTCTGGCGCTGTGCAGCGAGGCGCATATGCATCGATTTTGTCACTGTTTGATGCCCTAAAGCAATACATAGACCCTTGGCTGCATCCACAGGGGGACGTCAACCCCATCAACCGGAAACGCACGGAGATTTTGAAATGTTGCTTAGAGGCGGGCAAAGGGAAGCGTGGACTGAAAAGCCTGACGGTTCCGACAGGGGGTGGAAAGACGATCGCGTCCTTGGCGTTTGCGCTCCAGCATGCCGTCCAGCATGGGTTGAGCCGTGTGATCTATGTTATCCCCTATACCAGCATCATCGAACAGACCGCTAAGGTCTTTCGCGCAATCGTGGGAGCGGAAAATGTGTTGGAATATCATGCCAATGTCAGCTTTGACCAACAGGGGGACGACGACCGAAAGACAGAGAAACTGCGTCTCTCCGCGGAAAACTGGGATGCTCCGATCATTGTTACCACCAGCGTACAATTTTTTGAATCGCTCTACGCGAACCGGACCTCTCGATGCCGCAAGCTTCACAATATTGCCAATAGTGTCGTCATTTTTGACGAAGCCCAGATGTTGCCTGTGGACTATTTGACGCCCTGTGTGCGGGCCATTTGGGAATTGGTGGAGATGTATGGCATAACGGCGGTGTTGTGCACTGCAACGCAGCCGTCTTTGGGAAAACTGTTTCCGAAGACGGCGAAAATAGAGGAACTTTGTCCCAATACGCAGGAGATGTTCCACTTTTTCCGCCGCACCCAATTGAAACATATCGGAACGCTAACCATAGAAAAATTGGCCGGACAGATGGCTATGCAAACACAGGTTTTGGCCATTGTGAACACGCGTAAACAGGCGGCGGATCTCTACCAAGCGTTGCCCGCCGGGGGACGGTTTCACCTTTCCACCCTGATGACGCCGTTGATGCGCCGGTGGACGCTCCGCAACATCCGCAGGAGACTGCGGCAAGGGCTTGTGTGCCGTGTTGTTGCCACTTCGCTGATTGAGGCGGGCGTCGACGTGGATTTCCCAACCGTGTTTCGGGCAGAGGCTGGCCTGGATTCCATCATCCAGGCGGCCGGAAGATGCAATCGGGAAGGGAAACGTCCGGTGGATGAGAGCGCGGTCTATATCTTTCGGACCGAAGAACGGATCCCGCCCCGGATGCAGCAAAATGTCAGTATATTTAAAAATGAGATTCAACTAAGCTTTTCCGATGTAGCTTCTTTAGAAGCGATACAGGCTTATTTTGACGCACTTCACAACTTAAAAGGGGATCTGCTCGACCGAAAAAAGATTGTGGACGCCTTTGAGCGGGGGAGAAACGGATGTATGTTGCCATTTGCACAGGTTGCAAAGGAGTTTCGCCTGATTGAAGAGAATACAAAATCTGTCTTTATCCCGTTGGGGCAAAGGGCCAAAAGACTGGCGCAGCGCTTGCAGCAAGGGGAGTGCTCCCGGAGTTTGCTGCGCAAAGCGGGCCGCTATATGGTGAATGTATATGACCAGCACTTTCAGGAGCTTTATCGGGCAAACGATCTCGTTGTGGTTGCGGACGGCCTTGCGGTTTTAACAAATCTTCGACTGTATGACACAAAGGGTACCGGCCTCTCCTTAGAGGCGGATGCGGGAAAAGCCCTGTTTGTGTAGCGTTAAAAGCCATTTTCGCAGGGAGAGAGGTGAGGCGTTATTCAGAGAGAAAAGGATGTTTATTTTGGAGAAAGGAGTGAAAGAGATGGCAATTCAAATGGAGGTCTGGGGAAAGTACGCTTGCTTTTCCAGACCCGAAATGAAGGTGGAACGGGTTTCCTATGACGTCATGACTCCGTCGGCGGCACGCGGCATTTTGGAAGCCGTTTATTGGCATCCGGGATTGCGATGGCATATTGACCGCATTCATGTGATCAATCCAATTCAGTTTACCAATATCCGGCGCAACGAAGTGAAGTCGAAAATTTCTGCACAGAATGTCCGTTCTGTGATGCTGGGAGGGAACAGGCCGCTCTATATCAATACGGCGGAGGATATCCAACAGCGGGCTGCAACCGTATTGCGGGACGTACATTATGTGATCGAGGCCCATTTTACCATGACCGAACGCGCCAGCGCAGGGGATAACCCCGGGAAATTCCAGGATATTGTCAAACGGCGCTTGAGCGCAGGGCAGTGTTATCATCAACCCTATTTTGGTTGTAGGGAGTTCCCAGTCCATTTTCGTCTCTATGAAGAGGGGAGCTGTGTAAGTTATTATCAGAATGAGCCAAAGCGTGATCTGGGGTATATGCTGTACGACATGGATTACAGCGATCCGCAGGACATCCAACCCATGTTTTTCCGGGCAGAGCTTCGTTACGGAGTCCTGGATCTGACGGATTGCGAGGTGGTTCGATGATCCTACAGGCGTTATATGAATACTATACCGCGATGGCTGCCCAGGGGAAGATGGCACGGCGGGGATGGAGCCCCGCCAAGGTCTCTTTTGCCCTGCTCATTGATGAGCAGGGGACGCTTTTGGATGTCCTCCGGTTGAAGGAGAAGGAACTGAGGGGAAAGAAGGAAGTGGAGGTTCCCAGGGTTATCCAGCTGCCCAAGCCGGTGACGCGAACAGTGGGGATCAAAGCAAATTTCCTTTGTGACAACGCGAGCTATTTCCTCGGAGTGGATGGAAAGGGAAACGATGAACGCGCCCAAAAATGTTTTCAGGCGAGCGCGGAACTGCATTGCAGAATGTTGCGATCGCTCGACCATCCGGCAGCGCGTGCGGTGTGCGCCTACTTTGCAAACTGGAAGCCGGAAACAGCGCGGGAACACCCCGCATTGCAGCCTTATCTGGAAGAAATCTTTGCAGGTGGCAACCTTATTTTTCGGTATCAGGGAAAATTTGTCCATGAAGAACCGGAAATCGCCGGGGTTTGGGACGCTGCTCAAGAGGAAGAAGACAGCCAAGAAAAAGGGCGCTGCCTCGTCACAGGCGAAGAGGTTCCCATCGCACGACTGCATCCAGCCATCAAAGGGGTGAAGGGCGCCCAGTCCAGCGGGGCCTCGCTTGTCTCCTTCAATGCAGCGGCCTTTGAATCTTACGGAAAAACCCAGAGCTACAACGCACCGGTGGGCGAACCGGCAGCCTTTGCGTATACCACCGCACTGAATGCACTGTTGGCAGACCGCGAACATGTACAGCAGATCGGTGATGCGACGGTCGTCTATTGGTCCCAAAACGCGGAGCCGGTCTATCAGGACTTTTTCCAGAGATTTGTGCTTATGGACGCCGACGACTCCCAAAAGCGCAAATTCTCCGATAACGACTTAAAACGGGCGATGGCATTGCTGGCAAAGGGCCAGTCCTATTCCCTGGAAGGCGTAGAGATCGATCCGGACATGCCCTTTTATATCTTGGGATTGTCCCCGAACGCTGCGAGGGTATCGGTGCGCTTTTTCTACCGCAACCGTTTTGGCGATTTTTTGCAGAATGTAGAGAGCCATTACCGCCGGTTGGAAATCGTGCGGCCCTCATATGATGAAAGGGAACGGATATCCCCCTATGGCCTTCTGTATGAGACGATCAATAAAAACGCGAAAGATAAGGCGAAAGCGATTTCGCCGTTGTTATCCGGCGCGTTGATGCGGGCCATTTTGAACGATACCCCGTATCCGGCGGCGCTGCTGCAAAATGTGATGCTGCGGATCCGGGCGGAGTGCAATATCACCCGTGGACAGGCGGCCATCATCAAAGCAGTGCTCATTAAAAACAACGACAAAGCGTTTCAACCGAAACCGGGAGAAGCGCTGGATAAGGAGGAATCTTGGGTGAAACTGAATGAACAGTCCGATTATCTGCCCTATGTCCTTGGACGAATATTCTCTGTATTAGAAAACATTCAGAAAACGGCAAATCCAAACTTGAATACGACTATCAAGGACCGGTATTTTACGTCTGCCTGCGCAACGCCGGGCATTGCGTTTCCCATTTTGCTTCGCTTGGAGCAAAGCCATATGAAAGTCATCCTGCGTGACCGGCGCGGGCTGGCCATTGCTTTAGAAAAGCAGCTGATCGATCTGATGGGAAAAATTCAAGAGACATTCCCAGCGCACTTGGACTTGAATGAACAAGGAGCGTTTATGCTTGGCTATTACCATCAGACGCAAAAGCGGTACGAGAAAAAGGCAGAATCGATAGGGGAGGAATAAGTCATGTCAGAAGTTATCAAGAACCGGTATGAGTTTGTCATTTTGTTTGATGTGGAAAATGGGAATCCAAATGGCGACCCGGATGCGGGGAATATGCCTCGTGTCGATCCAGAAACGGGTTACGGATTAGTCACGGACGTCTGTTTAAAGCGGAAGATTCGAAATTATGTGGAAACCGCCAAGGAAAACGAAAAGGGCTACCGCATTTATATCAAGGATGGGGTCCCGCTCAATCGGAGCGATTTAGAAGCGTATGCGGATTTGGGCGTGGACGAAAAGACCATCAAAGAGGCGAAGAAAAAAGACAGCACCTTGGACGAGCGTGTGCGGGATTTTATGTGCCAGAATTTTTATGATATCCGGACGTTTGGCGCCGTCATGACGACTTTCGTGAAGGCCGCTTTAAATTGCGGCCAAGTTCGCGGACCTGTGCAGCTGGGGTTTGCGCGCAGCGTGGAACCGGTCGTCCCGCAGGAAGTGACCATCACCCGTGTTGCGATTACAACGGAAGCGGATGCGGAGAAAAAAGGGACCGAGATGGGACGCAAGCACATCATCCCCTATGGCCTCTATCGCGCAGAGGGATATGTGTCAGCCAATTTAGCCCGGAAAGTGACCGGCTTTTCCGAAGAGGACCTCGCCCTGCTTTGGGAGGCGATCATCAATATGTTTGAGCACGACCACTCTGCCAGCCGCGGGAAGATGGCGGTGCGGGAATTGATCGTCTTTAAACATGATTCCGAATTGGGAAATGCGCCCTCCTATAAATTGTTCGATACGGTTACCGTGACACGCAAGCAAAACGGAACCCAAGACGAGCATATCCCCGCCCGCTGTTACGCCGATTATGAGGTCCATATAGATGAAGCGGCGATCCCGGAACACGTGACTTGTATGCGAATAATATGAACACGTACGCGGAAGACGATTATTTACAGCTTTCTGGGATCCAACATTTTTGTTTTTGCCGCAGGCAATGGGCGTTGATTCATATTGAACAGCAATGGGCGGATAACCTGCGGACCGTGGAAGGGGAGATTTTGCACGAGCATGCCCATAATGACCGCTTTTCTGAAAAGAGAGGAGATCTTTTAGTGGTGCGTGGATTGGCAATCCATTCAGCCGCTCTCGGCGTGAGCGGAGTCTGCGATGTCGTCGAGTTTCATGCGTCCCCAGAAGGGGTTCCGTTGTTCCATCACAGAGGGACGTGGCTTCCTACACCGGTAGAATATAAGCGGGGGAGCACAAAACAGACAGATGCGGACCGCTTGCAGCTGTGCGGCCAAGGGATGTGTTTGGAAGAGATGCTGGCCTGTGATGTCCCCAAGGGATACCTCTTTTATGGAGAAACCCGCCGAAGGGAAGAGGTACTGTTTACGGAAGCCCTTCGAAATCAGGTGCGGGAAATGCTTCTCGAAATGCACAGCTATTATAACCGTCGCTATACTCCAAAAGTTAAGCCGTCGAAAAGCTGCAATGCATGCTCTCTGAAGGAACTTTGCTTGCCCAAGCTTTGTGGAAGGCGCTCCGCAAAAACCTACATAGAATCCAATTTACAGGGGGAAGAACCATGAGAAAACTGCTCAACACCCTGTTTGTGACTTCACCGGACACCTATTTGGCGCTCGACGGAGAAAATGTAGTGGTCTACCGGGAAGAGGAAACCGTATTGCGCGTTCCTTTGCATACACTAGAACAGATCTTATATTTCGGCTATAAGGGAGCAAGCCCTGCGTTGATGGGGGCATGTACTGATCGGGGAATCCGTTTGGCCTTTCTAACCCCCAATGGCCGCTTTTTAGCTGCGGCATGCGGAAAAGCTCAGGGAAATGTTTTATTGCGCATCCAACAGGTGCGCGCTTCGGACGACCCGGTCACGCGGACCCGTTATGCGAGAAACTTTGTTTTTGGAAAAGTGTTTAATAGCCGTTGGGTTTTAGAACGTACAACGCGTGACCACGCGATGCGCGTGGATGTTGCCGGTCTAAAACAAGTTTCGAAACAAATGAGTGATTTATTGCCCTCCATACGGGAATGCACCAGCGATGAACAACTGCGTGGATTCGAGGGGGCTGCGGCGGAACAATACTTCCGTGTATTCGATCAGTGCATCTTACAAAACAAAAAGGCCTTCTATTTTCATGGAAGGAACCGCCGCCCGCCGCTGGACAATGTCAATGCGCTGCTTTCGTTTGTATACACATTGTTGGCCAATGATTGCTGCGCTGCCTTGGAAGCGGTTGGATTGGACCCATACATTGGATTTTTGCACCGGGAGAGGCCCGGCAGAACCTCCTTGGCATTGGACTTAATGGAAGAACTGCGCAGCATTTTTGCAGATCGCTTTGTGCTGTCTCTGATTAACAATCGTGTGATCATAGAAAAAGGGTTCTATCAACAGGAGACGGGAGCTGTTCGAATGGATGATGAAACGCGAAAAGCCGTACTAACTGGATGGCAGACAAAAAAGCAGGAACAGATTCAGCATCCATTTTTGCAGGAAAAAATTCCATGGGGATTAGTCCCCTATGTGCAGGCAATGCTGCTCAATCGTTGCTTGCGTGGGGATTTGGACGAATACCCACCGTTTTTGTGGAAATGAGGAAATGCTATGTTGGTCTTAATCACTTATGATGTCAATACAGAAACAGCGGCAGGCAGGAAACGGCTTCGAAAAGTCGCAAAACAGTGTGTGAACTACGGCCAACGGGTTCAAAATTCGGTTTTTGAATGTATTTTGGATGCCGCACAGTGCTTCCAAGTGAAGCACATCTTAGAGCAGATCATCGATCCAAAACAGGACAGTCTACGCTTTTATTACTTGGGAAACAATTATAAAACGAAAGTGGAACATATAGGAGCAAAACCCACGTATGAAGCGGAAGGTGTTCTTATGGTTTAGGAAAGTGCGAACCGGAAGCGCACAGAAAAGCCCAAGGAGGTTCGCACAGAATTTGAGGTGATTTTCTCATAGCGGGGGAGGCGATATTTCTATATAGAATGGATCGGTGTTAGATTATAGGATAGATTGTACAATTGATAGATGTACAAATGTGATATAATTGTTTGTATTTGCTGTCACCCTCCGTGTGGAGGGTGTGGATTGAAATCCGCAGTCACTTGAATCTGGGTCGCATTGGCACCGGGTCACCCTCCGTGTGGAGGGTGTGGATTGAAATCGAGTTTGGCCGGAGATGGCGGCCTGTTCGCGGTCGTCACCCTCCGTGTGGAGGGTGTGGATTGAAATTTTGTACCGCGCTGTCAATGCTTGTGTTATATTGTGTCACCCTCCGTGTGGAGGGTGTGGATTGAAATCAGTACCTTTTCCGCAGCGCCGCCCGGCTCGGCGGTCACCCTCCGTGTGGAGGGTGTGGATTGAAATCAGATCTTTGGCAATAGCCTGTCTTGTCCTGTGCGTCACCCTCCGTGTGGAGGGTGTGGATTGAAATGGTGTGCGGCCCATGCGTCGCGCCTGGCGCCCTTGGTCACCCTCCGTGTGGAGGGTGTGGATTGAAATAGAAAATTTTCGGTAATTTTTATTATGCTGGTGGGTCACCCTCCGTGTGGAGGGTGTGGATTGAAATCTACCGGCTGCCTCCATTCCGGCCATTCGATCGCCGTCACCCTCCGTGTGGAGGGTGTGGATTGAAATTCCTGCTGCTACAGAAAGTTGGATCGGCAAACTGGCGTCACCCTCCGTGTGGAGGGTGTGGATTGAAATGCACAGGAAGATCGTCGTATGTATCATTTATTACGTCACCCTCCGTGTGGAGGGTGTGGATTGAAATCAATGGAGATTGCGATTCTAGGAGGGGAAAAGAGTCACCCTCCGTGTGGAGGGTGTGGATTGAAATCCTCTAACGCCAAACGGAAAATACCGAAATTTACGTCACCCTCCGTGTGGAGGGTGTGGATTGAAATCGCAACAAAATCACGAGCAGTAAATCCTTTTGCGCGGGTCACCCTCCGTGTGGAGGGTGTGGATTGAAATTACCGACGGCGAAGTCGGAGAAGCGTTGAGGTTGGTTGTCACCCTCCGTGTGGAGGGTGTGGATTGAAATAACCGATGGTCGATTTTATCAGTCTTGCTACTCTGTCACCCTCCGTGTGGAGGGTATGGATTGAAATATGCATATTTTGAAAGCCCGGAAGCATTTGAAACGTCACCCTCCGTGTGGAGGGTGTGGATTGAAATGTATATGAGACATAAGGAGGATACGGATGCCGATGTCACCCTCCGTGTGGAGGGTGTGGATTGAAATCCAAAAAACTTGTTGACGCATACAAATCCGCCACGTCACCCTCCGTGTGGAGGGTGTGGATTGAAATCATTTCCATACGATCACCGGAAATCCAATATCCGTCACCCTCCGTGTGGAGGGTGTGGATTGAAATAAGACCTTTCCAGCGAAAATTCCGGGCGGGATAGTCACCCTCCGTGTGGAGGGTGTGGATTGAAATGCTTACCTCCACATGACGCTTACGCTCCCAAACGTCACCCTCCGTGTGGAGGGTGTGGATTGAAATGCTTACCTCCACATGACGCTTACGCTCCCAAACGTCACCCTCCGTGTGGAGGGTGTGGATTGAAATGCTTACCTCCACATGACGCTTACGCTCCCAAACGTCACCCTCCGTGTGGAGGGTGTGGATTGAAATTGGACGAAGGAAGAAACGCTTTTATATGGTGCTCTTGTCATCTCCTATATGGAATGTGTGGGTTGAAATGCCTGTCTGATGTTTACCTTGACGCCTCCCATCTATCGTTCTCTGTACGGAAAGCGCGGTTGAAACATGCCATGGACGAAATTTGTTGGTAGGATTCTACTGGAAGTCTTCGTGTATCGGATGTGTTGGTGAGAGGTTGACACAGTCCTCCTTTTTGCGATAAGATTAAACAATATAAAGTGGTTTGCAACCAAAGCAACACAATTGCATGGGAGGTGGCAGTATGCGAACGATTTGCGGAGTAGCAGCATCCAAGGGGATCGCAATCGGGAAGCTCTGCATCCGGCAGAATCCTGCAGAGATGAAAAACATGCCGCCTGCTGCCGATGCAAACATTGAGATTCAGCGCCTGTATGCTGCGCGCACGGCAGCAGAGCGGAAGATCAACAAGCTCTATCGCCAAGCGCTACATAAATTTGGAGCCGAAGATTCGTTGATTTTTAAAAGCCATATTATGCTCTTGGAAGATCATGAATTTTTTGATCATATCCAAAGCCACATTCTTCACGATCATATGACAGCAGAGTCGGCCGTTTATATGACCGCCCAGCATTTTTATCAGTTTTTTTCTGAGATGGAAGACGAGTACATGCGGGCGCGTGACACGGATATTCGGGATGTCGCTAGGCATTTGCTGCGCTATTTAAATCCGGATTACGCAGAACAGTTGAATGGAATGCGGGAAAAGGGAATTGTAGCTGTGGAAGAGCTCTTACCAAGCGAGGCGGTTACATTTAATCGCAGAAAAGTGCTTGCTTTTTTATCGAAAAGCGGTTCCCGTTACTCGCATGCCGCAATCCTTTTGCGTAATGCAGGGATCCCCTATGTGGTTGGCTTGGAGGATTCCTATCAATCTTTGGTCCAGGCAGAGACCGTGGTTGTGGATGGTTTTACAGGCGACGTCGTTTTAAATCCAGATACTATGGCGCTGAGAGAATATGGCGAAAAGCAATATGAATACTTTTTGCATTTGCATGCGCTTCATGAATTGCGCGGCTGTCCCTCTGTGACGCGGGATGGCTATCGCATCGACATCCATGCCAATATTGGGCATGTGGAAGATGTGCAGCAGGTTTTGGACAATGACGCCGATGGAATCGGCCTACTGCGTACAGAGTTCCTTTATTTGGGGAACAATATGGATTGTTCCGAAGAGGGGCAGTTCCAAGCCTATAAAAAAGTTCTGGAAAAGATGCAGGGGAAGCGCGTGGTCATCCGGACACTCGATGTCAGCGAAGAGCCGGAGATCAGCCAGTGGCGCTATGGAGACCGCGTCAATCCTGCTATGGGGTTTCGGGCGATACGCTTCAGCTTGCGCCGGCCGGATTTGTTTTTGACACAGCTTCGGGCAATTTTGCGGGCGTCCGTCTATGGGAAAGCTGCGGTTCTATTTCCGGTTGTGACATCCGAAGAGGAGGTTATAAAGGCGAAAGCATTGTTGCAACAAGCACGTGCGTCGTTGGAAGCAGAAGGAGTTCCGGTGGCTGACAAGATTGAAATAGGGATTATGATCGAAACGCCGGCAGCGGCTATGCTGAGCGATCGCCTTGCATCCATGGTGGACTTTTTCAGCATCGGAACAAATGATTTGACACAGTATATCCTTGCAACGGACCGAATGAATGACTCAATCGCTTCGCTGTATAATCCCAGGCATCCAGCGGTGCTTCGCATGATTGATATGACGGTGGCAAACGCCAAGAAGCATGGAATCTGGACAAGCATCTGCGGTGAATCGGCGGCAGATGCGGAACTGTTACGATTTTACCTTGCGATGGGGGTGGAAGAGCTTTCTGTCGCTCCATCTGCGGTGTTGGAATTGCGCCGTATCGTGCGGCAAACAACGCTTGGAAAGCATAAAGATCGGATTATCCAAAAATATTGCAACGGATAGAAAACGATTGGCAGAAAGAGGACGTGGCTTTCATGTCCTTTTTCTATATAGCGTGCGATCATGCGCATCGAGAAAAAGATTCATTACATCCCTGAAATGTGTGCGGAGAGATGGATGGGGTGTGTTTCCATAATAAAATGATAGAGAAAGAATGAGGGTTCAAACGATGGCAAAGACATTGGTATTGGCGGAAAAACCGTCTGTCGGAAGAGAGCTGGCGCGGGTGCTTGGATGCAGGCAGGGCGGCAATGGGTATCTGTCCGGTGGGCAATATATTGTGACATGGGCGTTGGGACATCTTGTGGAGCTGGCTGAACCGGAGGCGTACGGAGAACAGTACAAGACTTGGAGCATGGATACCCTGCCGATGCTGCCGGAAAAAATGGAATTGAAAGTCATTCCTGAAACGAGCAAGCAATATAGCGTTGTAAAAAAATTGTTGCATAGTCCGGAAGTTGGCTCCTTGGTTATTGCAACGGACGCCGGCCGGGAGGGAGAACTGGTCGCACGCTGGATCTTGGAAAAAGCAGGCTTCCATAAGCCAGTCAAACGCCTGTGGATCTCTTCCCAAACGGATCGCGCCATCCGCGAGGGGTTTGCAAACTTAAAGGATGGAAAGGCGTATTATAACCTGTATATGTCGGCCCAGTCCCGTGCAGAAGCGGATTGGCTGGTCGGGCTCAATGTCACCCGCGCGCTGACCTGCAAATTTAACGCACAGCTATCTGCGGGGCGTGTGCAGACGCCGACCTTGGCGTTGCTTGTTCAGCGGGAAGAGGAGATTCGCCGCTTTGTCCCGAAAGACTACTATACAGTTCGCGCTGACCTGGGAAACTTCTTTGTGACTTGGCACAATGGCAAGAATCAGACCGCAATTTCAGACAAGGAGAAGGCAGATGCCATCGCGGAGAAGATCCGAGAAAAGAAGTTTCGCATCACCGAAGTAAAAAAAACATTTGGTTCGACACCGCCACCGATGCTCTATGACCTGACAGAATTGCAGCGCGATGCAAATAAATTGTACCAATACTCCCCCAAGCAGACGTTAAACATCATGCAGCGGCTGTATGAAACCCATAAAGCGCTTACGTATCCCCGCACGGATTCCCGGTATCTGACTGCAGATCTTGTACCGACGCTGCCGGAGCGCCTGCGTGCGGTGAACCACGGGGAGTTTGGCCCCATTGTAGGGGAGATATTCCGTACCCGGAAGAGCATTTCCCATGCGTGCGTCAACAATGCGAAGGTGACCGATCATCATGCGATCATCCCCACGGAGGAGCAGGTCAATTTGCTCAGCTTGAACCAGGAAGAGAGAAGGATCTATACGCTGGTCGTCAAACGGTTCCTGACCTGTTTCTATCCGAGCTATGACTTTAAGAAAATCCGTGTGGAATTGACCGCTGAGGGCGAGTCGTTTTCTGCGGCCGGCCGTGAGATTATCGAGCTGGGGTGGAAAAAGGTCGAAAAAGGCATCGAAGAGGACGAAGAAGAAGCCGCAGAGCAGGTGCTTCCAAACCTGCGCCAAGGGGATTCCTTTGTGTGTAAAAACATCCAACTCAAAGCGCAGAAAACCGCTCCGCCTGCCCGCTATACAGAGGCGACGCTCCTTTCCGCTATGGAGAATCCTTCAAAGTTCATCGAGGATAAAAAGATGAAGGAATATATCGGCGGCGGCCTGGGAACGCCTGCTACCCGCGCGGACATCATTGAAAAGCTGTTCAGCTCCTTTTATGTAGAGAAGAGAGGGAATTCGCTGGTTCCAACGTCGAAAGGCATGCAACTGATCGGCCTTGTGCCGCCGGACCTGAAGGAACCTCTTCTCACAGCGCGCTGGGAACAGCGGTTGGAAGGGATCAGCCAGGGAAAAGAAAACCGGGGCGCTTTTATCAAAGAGATCAAGGGATATGCGACCGCTTTGGTCAAAACAGTGGCCAGTAGCGAGGCGACCTATGTGCATGAAAATATGACCCAGAAGATATGCCCGGAATGTGGTAAGCACCTGTTGATGGTCAACACCAAAAAGGGAAAAATGTTGGTATGCCAGGACCGGGAATGCGGTTATCGCCGCAATGTTGTAACAGAGACGCGGGTGCGCTGCCCCAATTGCCATAAGTTTATGGAACTCTTTGGCGAGGGGGACAATAAGACATTCGCATGCCGCTGCGGTTTCCGCTCCAAGGCGGATAAGTTTTTTGAAAGCCGGGAAAAGCGGTCCAGTGCATCGAAACGGGATGTACAACAGTATTTGAGAAATCAAAACCAGAAGAAAGATCCAGGCGTCAGTGCATTTGCAGCCGCGTGGGCGAAGAGCTTAGAAGCGGCGAAGAAAAAAGGATCAGAATGAGCATGTGGATTCGCACAAAAACATTCTGGAAATCCTTGTTATTTCATGTGTAATATTTTATAATAAGAATAGAGGGTACAACAAATTTTTGGAAGCTTCATTCTACATCACAGGGAGGGCGTTTCGATGAAACCGTTTGTGATTACAGTCGCGCGCGGATATGGAAGCGGTGGCAAGACAATCGGCAAAATGTTGGCGGAGGATCTGGGCGTCAAATATTACGATATGGAGTTGTTGCGGCTTGCATCCGACGAAAGTGGGATCAATGAGCACCTTTTTGCAGAGGCAGATGAGAAGCTCAAAACGCCGCGTCTGTTTAAGCCGCGTAAAAGTGCGTACACAGGCGAAGTGATTCCCCCAGATAGCGAAGATTTTGTTTCCGATCAGAATTTATTTAATTATCAGGCAAAGGTGATCCGCGATTTAGCGGAGAAAGAATCCTGTGTGATTATTGGGCGGTGCGCAGATTTTGTATTAAAAGACTACAAAAACGTTGTGCGCGTATACGTACACGCCCCGTTTGACTATTGCGTAGAAAAGACCATGATGGTTCATGGAAATATGGACGAAGAGGAGGCCAAACGGTATATCCGCAAAGTGGACAAACGCCGTGGGGATTACTATCTCTATTTTACTGGACGCGATTGGCATAATGCAGATAACTACGACCTTTGCCTCAACAGCAGCGACCTTGGCTGGGAAAAATGTGTGGCGCTAGTAAAGGCTTATATGGAGATTAAACTCGGCGATTAAAGGCGCCGTTCGTTGTAAAAAGCTCCCCTCGGATTCTTTCTTGAGAATCCGAGGGGAGCTTTTATAGATGTTGAATGGCAAAGGCCTTTCCATATTTCCAGGGGGAGGCCAAGGATTCCGTCCTCTCCTGGAAAACAGATATCCCTTTGACGCGGTTTTAAATGGGCAATCGCTTTAAAATGCCTCACGATGGCGCTGATGGCGAAGTTCCCGGCGTTTTTCACCGGCTTCCCATTCGGCACGATCTTGGAAATTCTCCAGAATCAGCCCGGGAACAGCGGTAGGGTTGCCCTGGTCATCCAAGGCGACTTCCACCAGATAGGCGGTGTTTACAAGTTTGCGCTCCCCGGAGAGGCTTTCCACAAAACTATCGACGCGCACTTCCATAGAGGTACGCCCGACGTAGGTGATTTTCCCATGCAGGACGACTGTACTGTTCGCATAAACCGCTTCTTTAAATTGGAGATTATCAATTGCGGCGGTTGTGACATTCCGATTGGAATGCCGCCGCGCGACGATTCCGCCTACAACATCAATCCAGGCGGCCAGCTGTCCGCCGAATACGCGGCCAGCCCCATTCAAATGGTTAGGCATGATGGCTTGTACCTGTTCGACTTCAGAGTCTGCCACACGTTTTGCAGGGATGTTGGATTCCATAGGATCATTCCTTTAAACATGATTTTGGAGTGCAGGATTTTGAATAGGTGTGGATCTGTTGGCGCCAAGGCCCTTTTGAAGGCCACACTTGCACAGAATACCAATCACAAAAAATTTACGATTTACCTGGATTCCAAGATTTTCTTTTCTAATTATAACGTAAAATGCCCGGTTCTGTAAAGCTGGTTTGTACAAGAGGCTGAAAGAATGAACAAAAGATTGCAATCAGCCTGGTAGAGGTAACAGGATTGTAGTTGCACCAGGTAGTTTTTGTAGCTATAATGGTTCCTATGCAGAAAGGAGGCGGTGAGATGCCGGAAGAGTCTTGTTGCGCCATCCTTGTCGCGGCGGGAAACTCCAGCCGCATGGGGATGGGAATGTCCAAGCAGTTCCTTTTGTTGGGGGGGAAGCCGGTTATTGTACATACGCTGCTTGCCTTTGAGCGGGCGGCGAGCATTTCCAGCATCGTTGTAGTTTGCCGCCCGGAGGATCAGGCAGCTGTACAGTGTTTAGCGGATCAGCATGCAATTGGAAAGTTGTGCGCCGTTGTAGCGGGGGGAGCGACCCGGCAGCGCTCTGTCGCTGCGGGACTGGCTGCCGTACCAAAGGAAACGGAGTATTTGGCTATTCATGATGGGGCGCGTCCGCTGATTCGCCCTGAGGAGATCGACGCCACCGTACAGGATGCCCGGACTTATGGAGCTGCCGCGCTTTGCACGTTGGTGAAAGATACGATTAAAATGCAGAATACGGATGGATTTGTTTGTTCTACGCCGGACCGCAGCTCCCTGCGCGCGGTGCAGACTCCGCAGGTTTTTGAACGGGGTCTCTACGAACAGGCGATGCAAGTTGCAGCGCAAGAAGGCGCGGATTATACGGACGACTGCCAACTGGTGGAGCATTTGGGAAAAATGGTCCATTTGGTCACCGGCGGTTATACAAATATCAAGATTACAACCCCGGAGGACCTCCCTGCGGCGGAGGCGCTCCTCAAGAAAGAAAGGGGCGATCCTATGCGAATTGGGCACGGCTACGATGTCCACCGGCTGGTGCCCGGCCGGAAACTGGTTTTGGGTGGTGTTGAAATCCCTTATGATAAAGGCCTTTTGGGGCATTCGGATGCCGATGTATTGACCCATGCCGTGATGGATGCGTTGCTGGGAGCAGCGGCGCTGGGCGATATTGGAACATGGTTCCCGGACACAGACCCAGCTTACAGCGGCGCAGACAGCTTGGCGCTGCTGCGGCAGGTGGCGCATATCTTGCAGAAACACGGCTGCCGGATTGTGAATATCGACGCGACGGTTTTGGCCCAGGAACCAAAGCTCAAGCCTTATATTGAGATGATGCGCAGCCGTTTGGCTGAGGCGAGTGGAATGGAACTTGGGCAGGTTAGCGTCAAGGCTACAACGGAAGAAGGGCTCGGATTTACAGGGGAAAAGCAGGGGATCGCCGCCCATGCGGTGTGCTTGTTGGAAAAATAAAGGGGCAGGTTGTTCTTTCTAAGGAAATAGTCAAAGGGCTTGTTTGTAGCATACTCTGGTAATAAAAACAGAGAGGTGATACTTGTGGGCAAGCCTATGCTTATGGTTAGCTCCATCACATACGCGATGAAGGGGCGAGACCTGCTTTTTCAACACGGGATCAAGTCCTATGTAGAGAGAACACCGCACAGCAATGAAAACGCTGGATGCGGATACAGTATATATGTCCCCAACCGCACCGACGAGGCGGAGGCCATTTTGACACGAGCTGGCATTCGGGTCCTGGGCCGGACGGAAAGGGAGGACGTGGGATGATTTATTTCGATAACGCCGCGACCACCTACCCAAAGCCGCCGCAGGTGATTCGTGCAGTTGACGAAGCGATGCGAAAATACGGGGCAAATCCAGGCCGGGCAGGCCATACGATGTCCATGGAGACAGCGGAAGAGCTGTACCGGTGCCGGACGGCTGTGGCAGAATTTTTCCACGCGCCAGGCCCAGAGTGCGTAGTGTTTACACTCAATTGTACGCAAGCGATCAATTTCGTCTTAAAAGGTGTGTTAAAATCCGGGGATCATGTGGTCACCTCCAATTTGGAGCACAATGCCGTCATGCGCCCTCTCCAAGCGCTCCAAAAGAGGGGCGTCACTTATACAGAGGCGCAGGTAGTCCCTGGGGATAACGACGCTACGGTAGACGCCTTCCGGAAGGCACTGCGCGCCAATACCAAATTGATCGTCTGCACGCATGTTTCCAATGTGTGGGGCATTCGTCTGCCCATTGAGCGTTTAGCTGCACTGGGGCACGAGTATGGGGTCCCGATTGCTGTGGATTGCGCACAAAGCGCGGGCGTGCTGCCGGTTGATATGCAGGAGTTTCAATTCGACTATCTCTGTGTGGCTGCCCATAAAGGGCTCTATGCCCCCATGGGGACGGGAATTTTGATTACACCGCATGGGGCGTCCATGGAAACGTTGATGGAAGGCGGGACCGGGACGGCATCCATCTCATTGGAGCAACCGGAGACCATGCCCGACCGCCTGGAAAGTGGGACCATCAACATCCCGGGGATTGCCGGGATACGTGCAGGGATTTCTTTTGTGAAAAGCAAGGGGATTGAACGGATCTACCGGCATGAGCTGGGGCTGATCCAGGCATTATACCGAAGCCTATCCAAGATGGAAGGGGTTCAGCTTTACACACCGGAGCCTGTGGAGCCGTACTTTGCCCCTGTGCTTTCCTTCAATATAAAGGAGGCCAACAGCGAGGCTGTAGCGCAGAGGTTAAATGCGGCGGGGATCGCCGTCCGTGCGGGGTTGCACTGTGCGCCTAGGGCTCACGAGAGCTTTGGGACTTTGCAGCAGGGGGCTGTGCGTGTATGCCCGTCCGCCTTTAATAATATGAATGAGATCCGTGCGTTCTCCAACACGGTTATGAAAATTCATAGAAAATAGGGGAAAAGCATTTGCATATCCCATTAATTGTGATAATATTATATTGGATATTTTTATTATATGAAGGCATACGAACGTTAAAAATAGATTGAGAGCTTGTGAAAAGCGGAAGATAGTGGGTGCAAGAGAATATGGATTTTATTACCGGGCTTTGGGATACATTTGTTGCGTTGATCCATACTTTCAGTTTGAGCGACGCATTGGATGTATTGCTGGTCTCCTTTATTATTTATAATGGAATTAAGTTGATCCGCGAAACACGGGCAGAGCAACTGGTCAAGGGAATCATCATCCTGATGGGGGTCTATGCTGCCTCTGTTGTGATCCATTTGAACATGATGAGGACCTTATTGGATTATTTTTTCAATTTTACCATTATTGCCCTGTTGGTGATCTTTCAGCCAGAAATTCGCCGTGCGTTGGAGCAAATTGGCCGCAGCAAATTGGGTGGGAAATATTGGTTCCAGATCTCTTCGGAGGAAGCGGAAAAAGCCCTGCAGAAAAAACGGAAATGCCTTAACGCAGTCGTGGAAGCGTCTGGCAAATTTCAGAAATCCAAAACAGGCGCTTTGATGGTGTTCGAAATGCAAACAAAGCTTGGCGACATCATTGACACAGGTACAATTGTCAACGCGGAGCCTTCGGTGCCGCTGATTGGCAACATCTTTTGGAATAAAGCGCCGTTACATGACGGGGCGATGGTGATCCGTGACGGAGTGATCTATGCCGCTGGCTGTATCCTTCCACTGACCAAAAGCGATACCGTCAGCGTCGATCTTGGCACCCGCCACCGCGCTGCGATCGGAATGAGCGAAAACTCCGATGCGGTCGTGGTGGTCGTATCCGAAGAAACCGGGCAGATCTCCATTGCGGTCAATGGGGTTTTGACGCGGAATTATACGCGTGAAACGTTGCAGAGCGCACTGGAAGCGCTTCTTCTGCCGGAAGAAAATGCGAACGGTGAAAAACGTACGAGCAGAATTCCTTCCATTAGGAGGGGAAGAAAATCATGAACCATAAAAAATTTAGCTTAGGAAGTTTATTCTATAACAATAAATTTGTTTTGATTTTCTCTGTATTTGTCGCGCTGGTCATTTGGGTTGTTTTTGCCACGCGCAATACCGAGGAAATCCCACGTACTGTGACAGATGTGCCGATTGTCGTCAATTTGTCGGACTCGGCTCAGCAGTCGGGGCTAAAAGTGTTTAGCCCCATCAACGCCAAGGCAAAAGTGGCGATCAAGGGGAACAGCCTGACCGTCAACCAGGTTAAAAATACCGATTTGCAGATTGAAGCGAAACAGGCAGCGTCTTTGACCGGTCCAGTAAGCAACTACAAATTGGAGCTTTCCGCCACCAAATTGGGGAATCTCTCCAACTATGAGGTGGTTTCGATTGAACCTTCCAGCATTTTAGTCACTGTGGATTACTACAGCGAAAAGGTATTCAATATTGATACCAGCCAGATTACGCCGCCTGTAGACCCGCAGTACTATTTGAATACGCCGACCCTTTCTAGCGATAGCGTGACGGTTTCCGGCCCAAAACAAGAGGTCGATCAGGTCGCAAAGGTGACCATCCCTTATGAGCAGGACAAGACGCCTTTGACAGAGACCAAACATTTTACAGGCCGGCTGGTAATGCTAGATGCAGATGGAAATGAAATTAAGAGCGATAATCTTACTTTGAGCATGGAATCGGTCGAAGTCACATGCAATGTGTTGTACCGAAAGGTTTTGCCCTTACAGGTGGAATTCTCGGGGAGACCGAGCAACCTTACCGGCTTTGAAAGCCGCGTGACCGTCGAACCAAAGGAAATCGAAGTGGCTGGGCCAGAGGATGCGTTTGCAAATATTTCCGAGCTCACGTTGCCCGCCATTGATTTTTCGACGATCAGCCCCACAAGCAATGAATTTGATGTGGATGTCAGTTTGCCGACGGGATTTAAAAACGTCAGTAATATTTATACGGCCAAAGTGAGCATCGATTTGGACACTTTTACAACCCGGACTGTTTCCCTCAACCCGGAGACGATTACCTTCAAGAATCTTCCCGCGGGATACGAAGCGGCCGTATATACGCAGAGTCTCAGCGTGACCGTTGTCGGCCCGCCGGATGAAATTGAGGCGTTTACGGAAAACAATCTGGTGGCTCAGATTGATATGACTGGTAAAGAGCAATTTACCGGTCAGACGGAAGTCCCTGTCACGATTTCCGTAACGGGCGCACCCAATTCCTGGGTGTATGGCAGCTATATGGTCAATATTGGTGTGAGCGCAAAAATGGAATAACAAGCGATATGCAAGGACCTATGAAAAGGAGCAAGCCTGTTTGACGGCAGGTTGCTCCTTTTCTCTGCTTTCCTGAAAAGTCCAGAACCGTTTGGAAAAGTATTTGGGAGCACAGGCCATGGGTATTGAATAAGAATTGCCAAAATGGTACAATAAAACTCTGTAAAATGATCGTTTGCTTTCATGACGAGAGGTCCTAGTGGACCGGGCGCATGCACAAGATGGTGTATTTCGCGCCTTTCGGAATGCAAGGATGCAATGCGTTATTATCCTAAGTGTGGCAACGGATACGGTGCATGTGCGCACAGGAAACGGTGGGCCCTAGCAGATACGAGGTGGATGGGAAAATGAAGAAGTGGAATGTATTGCCGTGTGATTGGAAAGCGGCGGAAGCACTTGCACAGCGGTATCAGGTCCCGGCGGCGATGGGGGCGCTGCTCCAAACGCGCGGGTTGACCGGGCCGGAACAGATTGAAGCAATGTTTGGATCGGAGATCTCTTTGTCCGACCCGATGCAAATGGTGGATATGGACCGCGCTGTCGAGCGGGTTTGGCGAGCGGTCAATGGCTTTGAAAAAATTACAGTCTATGGAGATTACGATGCAGATGGCGTCACCTCCACGGCGATGCTGTATTCTTACTTGGAATCCAATGGGGCCGATGTGACATACTATATCCCAGAACGGGAGCGGGAAGGGTACGGCTTGAATGTAGCGGCGCTTGACCAGCTGCACCAGCAGGGGACTCAACTGATTATCACGGTGGACAACGGCATTTCGTCCGTCGAAGAGGTTGCCTATGCGGCACAGCTTGGAATGGATGTTGTGGTGACCGACCACCACCGGCCGCGCGAGGTTCTCCCAGCCGCTTGCGCTGTGGTGGACCCGCACCGGCTGGATTGCCCCAGCCCCTTTAAGGATTTCGCCGGCGTGGGCGTGGCCTTTAAATTGATTATGGCTTTGGAAGGGCCGGATTGTGATTTGACCGGCCTGTTGGAAAATTATGCGGATCTGGTCGCCATCGGTACAATTGGGGACGTCGTTCCCCTGCTGGGGGAGAACCGCGTTCTGGTCCGTGCCGGCTTGCCGCATTTGTCCCGGTCCGACCGCCTGGGCTTGCGGGCCCTTTTGGAAAATGCCAGCCTGGACAACCGGGAACTCACGGCGGCCAATGTGGCGTTCGGCATTGTGCCACGGATCAACGCGACAGGCCGGATTGCTTCCCCGGACCGCGCTGTCCGCCTCCTGCTCTCCGAAGATCCGGAGGAAGCGGCTGGACTGGCGGGGGATGTTTGCGATTGCAACGATTACCGGCGGCAGATTGAGAGCGATATCTTTGAGCGGGTTTTAGAAGAATTAGAGAAAGACCCACAGCGGCTATATGACCGCGTTCTGGTAGTCGCGGGAGAAAATTGGCATCCGGGCGTGATTGGGATTGTTTCTGCGCGTATTACCGAGCGATTTGGAAAACCGAGCATCTTGATCTCGGTCAATGGGGCGGAAGCAAAAGGTTCTGGCAGGAGCATCGAAGGGTTTTCTCTATTTGAGGCGGTTTGCTCCTGCTCGGATTTGCTCACCAAATTTGGCGGGCACCCCATGGCGGCGGGGCTGAGCCTCCGGCCGGAAAACATCGAACGGTTCCGCGAGAGGATCAATGCCTATGCCGCGGCCCATACGCCGCAGATGCCCATGCCAACGCTCACCATCGACTGTATTTTGCAGCCGGAGCAGCTGACCCTGGAAGTGACGCGCAGTGTAAAATTGCTGGAGCCGTTTGGAACGGGAAATCCTGCCCCGCTCTTTGGATTGTTTGGCGTCCGCTTGCAGGACATTACGCCGGTTGGCGGCGGGAAGCACCTCCGATTGACGGTGGTAAAGGGGAATTACGCGGTGCGCTGTATGCGGTTTGGCGTGTCCTTGGAGATGTTCCCCTATGCGGCGGGGGATCTTCTCGATTTGGCGGTGACGCTGGACGCCAAGCCCTTTAATGGGAAAGAGACGCTTTCCATCATCGTCAGGGACTGTAAACCCTCCGGGATGGACGGCGCCTCCGTATTGACCGGCGTGCAGGTGTACGAAAAATGGATGCGGAACGAATCGATGACCAAACAAGAGGTGGACAGTCTTACCCCTACCCGGGAGGAATTTGCCAATGTCTATCGGTTCTTACGAGCGAAAAACGGTTATGAAGGTCCCGAAGAGGTGCTTTTTTATCGCACCTGCGCTTCGCCCGGAGGGAATATGGGCAAGCTGTTGACGATGTTAGATGTTTTGTCGGAGCACGGCTTGACGTCACAGCAGCGGTCCGGCGGCGTTTGTAAGTTGACCTTGAAGCCGGTACAACGGAAAGTCAATTTATTTGATTCCAAGATTTTGGCGGGATTGCGGGCTTTACAGAAGGAGGGGGAACCTTATGGCGGAGAAACTCAGAACCTATAACGACTTATTAAAACTGATTCAGGACAGCGAACGGGAATATGACCTAGCTCTGATCGACAAAGCCTATCAATTGGCCTATCAGATGCATGGGGATCAAAAGCGTCTCTCCGGAGCGCCATATATTTCCCATCCCATCGCGGTGGCTTGCATCCTGGTAGAGATGGGTATGGATTCCGAATCGGTTGCGGCGGGCCTACTGCACGATGTGGTGGAAGATACGCCGGTGGACCTTGAGCAGATCCGCAAAATGTTTGGCAATGAAATCGCCAATTTGACGAACGGCGTCACCAAACTCGGCCGGATTCCCTATTCCTCCCGGGAAGAACAGCAGGCGGAAAACCTGCGGAAAATGCTGATCGCTATGGCGGACGACATCCGCGTCATCATCATCAAATTGGCGGACCGCCTGCACAACATGCGCACCATTGAATTTATGGCGCCGCAGAAACAGCGCGACAAAGCACTGGAGAATATGGAGGTCTATGCGCCGATCGCCCACCGCCTTGGTATCCGCATGGTCAAAGAGGAGCTGGAGGATATCTCCCTGCGCTATCTCGACCCCATCGCTTACCAGGAGATTGAAAGCGGCCTGGCCATGCGCAGTGGGGAGCGGAAGGCGTTTATTGAGGTGACCAAAAAGCGCATTTACGACCGCATCTCGCCGGAAATCCCCAATGTGTATCTGGAAGGCCGTGTCAAGAGCATCAACGGCATCTACCGGAAGATGTTCATCCAGGGGAAAAGTATGGATGAAATCTATGACATCTATGCGGTGCGCGTCATCGTTGATACCATCAACGATTGCTATAATGTGTTGGGCGTGATTCACGACATGTTCCGCCCGATCCCCAACCGGTTTAAAGACTATATTTCCACGCCGAAGCCCAATGGATACCAATCCCTTCACACAACCGTGCTCAGCAAAGAAGGGGTTGCGTTTGAGGTGCAGATCCGGACATGGGAGATGCACCATACGGCGGAATACGGTATCGCCGCGCACTGGAAATACAAACTTGGTGTGACCAAGGGGGACAAGCTGGACGACCGTTTGGCATGGATCCGGCAGATGTTGGAGAACCAAAAAGACAGCGGCGATGCGACCGACCTGGTGCGGACGATTAAGTCAGACCTTGCGCCGGAAGAGGTGTTTGTATTTACCCCAAAGGGCGACGTGATCAGCCTGCCGAGCGGTTCTACCGTAATCGACTTTGCCTATGCCATCCACAGCGCGGTTGGTAACCGCATGGTGGGGGCCAAAGTCGACAAGCGCATCGTGCCGATCGACTATAAGGTGAAAAACGGCGAGATCATCGAGATTCTCACGGCCAAAGAGGGAAGCCATGGACCAAGCCGCGACTGGTTAAAGATTGTGAAGACCAGCGAGGCGCGCAACAAGATCCGCCAGTGGTTTAAAAAGGAGCGCCGTGAGGAGAACATTGTGGAGGGCAGGGCCGAGCTGGAGCGCGAATTCCGGCGCAACGGCATCGACCTGACGGACGAAGAGCTCAAGAGCTGCCTGGAACTCATCGGCCGCCGTCAGAATTGCACTTCGGAGGACGACGTCTATGCAGCCATTGGCTACGGCGGCATCCAGCTTTGGAAGGTCATGCCGAAGCTCAAGGAGGAATATATCAAATCCCACAAGCCGGCGGTGCAGGAGGAGCGTCCCAAGCAACAGCCTAAGACAAACAAAAAACCGGTCGGCGGCGTGATCGTAGACGGCATGGAGGGGTGCCTCATCAAGTTCTCCCGCTGCTGCAATCCGTTGCCGGGCGATGAGATCATCGGGTTTATCACCCGCGGGTTTGGCGTTTCCATCCACAAGCGGAGCTGTTCCAATGTGCCAAAGGTGATCCGGGACGCACCGGAACCGGAGCGTTGGATTCAGGCGCACTGGGAGGGCGTGGTCAAAGAGGTGTTCAAATCCACACTGGAAATCGTGGCAACAGACCGCCCCGGTTTGCTGGCGGATGTCACCCAACAGCTTTTCAATATGCATTTGTTTATCCATTCCCTCAATTCACGCGAGACAAAGGACGGCAGCGCCGTCATCTCGGTGACCATCACCATCAATGGAAGAGACCATCTACAGACCATTATCAGCCGTTTGATGAACATTTCCGGGATTGTCTCGGTGCGTAGAGCGTAATCGGCTGTGTTATAGAAATGGAGAGTTCCTTATGAAAGTAACCAGATATACCGGCGGGCCGTTGCCCACCAATTGTTATATGTTGACAGATGAATCCACCGGCGCATCAGCGGTGATTGACCCGGGCTTTGTGAATGCCAGCCTCCTGAAAGCGGTGGAGGAAGCGGACGTCCAGGCGATTTTGCTGACCCACGGCCATTGGGATCACATTGCGGGCGTTGCGGAGATTCAGAAGAAGACCGGCGCGAAATTGTACATCGACGCGGAGGACGAGCTGTTCCTCACGGACAGTGCCTTGAATTTGTCCGTTGAACTGACGGGCCGTCCGCTTCCGCCGCTAAAGGCCGACGTCACGGTCTCCGACGGCGACGTCATCCCGCTGGGAAACCTGCGCATTCATGTCCTGCACACGCCGGGTCACACCATCGGCAGCTGCTGCTATGTGGTGGAGGGCGCTATTTTCAGTGGGGATACCCTCTTTAAGATGAGCGCCGGGCGGACGGATTTCCCGACGGGTAGTTATCCGCAGCTGCTCGCGTCCCTGAAACGCCTTTGCGCTTTGGAAGGGGATTATCATGTCTATCCAGGGCATGAATGGGAGACAACTTTGGGCTTTGAGCGGAAGCACAATCCGTTTGTAGAGGGCTGACCTCATGGCAGAAAGAACATTGTATCAAAGCGCCCCGGTGATGCGGCTTTACATTGCGGAGCATCCCTTCCACTATGAGATGGAAAACCTGTGCCGCATCTTTTTTCCATATCATCGGATTGAAACCATCCCCTGCGGAACGGATGGGAACGGGGCGCATATTCTGGACTACGGCACATTGGGTGCTTACACGGGTATGCAAACGGAGTTAGGCGGCATCCGGCTGCAAGCCCGTTTATTCTTTGGCGGAAGGGAGCGGACAGCCGAGGAACGCACATCGCTCTCTTTCCCGGGGGATCTCAAGGAGTTGGAACGGCGTATGGGCGTCTTGCTCTTTGGGCTGCTTACACAGGCCTGTGCATACACGCCAAAGTGGGGAATCCTCACGGGGGTTCGCCCGATCAAGCTGTTGCGCAGCCTCGCAGAGCGCATGGGGGAGGAAGCGGCCTTGCAGAGCTTCCAGCAGGACTGGCTGGTGAGCGCGGAAAAAACGGAGTTGAGCCGCATCACCATGGGGAACGAGCAGAAGATTTTGTCCCTTTCCCGTCCCGAATCGTTTAGCCTGTATGTTTCCATCCCGTTTTGCCCCACGCGCTGTTCGTATTGCTCCTTTGTGTCGTCTTCTGTGGAGCGCACCGCAAAGCTCATTCCAGAGTATTTGGAACTGCTCTGCGTGGAAATCCAACATACGGCAGAGGTGGCAAAGGGGCTTGGCCTCCGCCTGGAATCGGTGTATATCGGCGGCGGAACCCCTACCACGCTTTCTGCGGAGCAGTTGGCCCAGTTGCTGGACACGATTACGGCGGCGTTTGACATGAGCACCTGCCGCGAGTTTACCGTAGAGGCGGGGCGTCCCGACACCATCACAGCAGAGAAGCTGAAAGCCATACTTCCGCGCGGGGTGACGCGGATCAGCATCAACCCGCAGACGCTGAACGACCATGTGTTGGAGACAATCGGACGCCGGCACACGGCGGCGCAGACGCTGGAAGCGTTTTCTTTGGCCCGCGCCTGCGGATACGATGACATCAATATGGATTTGATCGTCGGCCTCCCGGAGGATACCATGGAGAGCTTCCAAGAGACGATGGAGGGTGTGCTGGCGCTCCATCCGGAGAGCATTACCGTGCACACGCTTTCCTTGAAGCGGTCTGCGCGCATCTTCCAGGATGACAGCGAACCCTTTAGCAGGGATGCTGCGCTGGCGGGGGATATGTTGGATTGGGGCGATGCACAGCTCCTCCAACATGGCTATACGCCGTATTACCTGTACCGGCAAAGCCGGATGGTGGGCAACCTGGAAAACACGGGTTGGGCGAAGCAGGGGAAAGAGAGCCTCTACAATGTCTATATCATGGATGAAACGCATACCATATTGGCATGCGGTGCGGGTGCGGTCACGAAGGTGCGGGACCCGTATTCCGACCAGCTCAAACGCATTTTTAATTTCAAGTACCCGTATGAATACATCCGCCGCCACGGGGAAATGCTTACAAGAAAAGAACAGGTGAGAACCATTTATGAAGAATATTGGCGGGCAAGACAAACTTTATCATCGGTATGAGAACGACCTGGAGCGCATCAATTATGAGGCGGAACACAATGCCTCTGCGTTTATTGCCCGGACAGAGGCTGCGTTTCATCGGGATATCCGAAGGATCGCGGAAACCATCGCCTCCTCTACGGACCTATGCAAGGTCATCATGCTAGCGGGGCCGTCCAGCAGCGGAAAGACGACCACCGCGCACATCCTGTTGGACGCTTTGCGGGAATGCGGCATCGGTTCGCAGGTGATTTCGCTCGATAACTTTTATAAAGGGGAATCGGACGCGCCCCTATTGGAAAACGGCCAGCATGACTATGAGTCGGTGGAGGCATTGAACGTCCCGCTGTTGGAACGCTGCCTGCTCGATTTGATGGAGACCAACACCTGCGATATGCCGGTCTTTGATTTTGAGAATCACTGCCCGCACCCGTATACCCGGCGTATCCGCTTTGGGGAACGGGAGATCGCGGTGGTCGAGGGCATCCATGCGCTCAACCCAGCGATCAGCCGGCATCTGCCGGAGGACGGTGTTTTGAAAATATATATCAGCGTTAAACAGGGCTTTGAAGAGCAGGGCGAAGCGTTCCTTTCACCGAACCAGGTGCGCTTGGTGCGCCGGTTGGTGCGGGATTCCCTGTTCCGCAACACCCAGCCGGGCCGGACATTGGATATGTGGGATACCGTGATGGACGGGGAGCGGAAATACATCAAGCCCTATCGCGGGGAGGCAGATGTCACAATCAATTCCCTGCATTGCTATGAACCGTGCGTGATGCGGGCGCAGGCGCTTCCGCTGTTGGAGCGCGTGGATCCCTCGGAGCCCTATTATCCGCAGGCGTGTGAACTGGCAGATTGCCTGTGGCGGTTCACAACGATTTCGCAGGCGCTTGTGCCGAAAACTTCCCTACTACGGGAGTTTATCGGGGGCGGCGTTTACGGGGAATAGCAAGTGGACAAAGGCATTTTATCCATATTGGAAGAGATTCCTAGGGAATGTAGGTTTGTCAAACATCTTGTACAGCGAGAGATTCAAAGAAAGCAGCAAGTTT
>ERZ894229.117-NODE-117-length-86502-cov-26.6302_pt1 | contig 86502 bp, 84 predicted proteins | sample MGYA00380295_ERZ894229 | MGnify/ENA primary metagenome ERZ894229 (study PRJEB32331, sample SAMN06328479) | human gut metagenome | biome: human gut microbiome; feature: stool | host: Homo sapiens | collected 2014-09-17 ... | reverse complement strand
GTAGAGCACTTGACTTTTAATCAAGTTGTCCGGGGTTCGAATCCCCGATGCTTCAGCGAATGGAAAGCGGAAAAGCTTGCAAATGTAAAGCTTTTCCGCTTTTTTGTTGTCTGATTTTGTCTGAATGCCGTCTGAGTGCTCCGCAGAAAATCACAAAGAATAAATAAAAAAAATAAAGTAAAAAAGTATTGACATTTAAAAATACAAGTGTTATATAATATATAGAACAAATAAAACAACGAAGTTCTCAATTCTATTTAAAAGGAGAGATGATTTATGTATATGCCGAGTATTTTTAGAGATAACACATTTGACAGTTTCTTCGACGGGTTCCCGTTCTATGACGACAGGGATTTTAAGCATCTGGAGAGAAAGCTTTACGGAAGAAAGGCAGCGCGTATGATGCGGACCGATATCAAGGAGAAGGGCGACAGCTATGAGCTGATCGTGGATCTTCCGGGATTTAAGAAGGAGGAAGTGAAGGTTTCCCTTGAGAATGGTTATCTGACTGTCAGCGCTGAGAAGGAGACTGAGAAAGATCAGAAGGAGAAGAACAGCGAGCGGTATATTTGCAAGGAGCGGTACACCGGGGCCTGCGAGAGAAGCTTCTATGTGGGCGAGGATCTCGCGCAGGAGGATATAAAGGCCGAATTTAAGCATGGCGTCCTCAAGCTGTTCATTCCGAAGAAACCGACGGTGGAGCAGAACAGATACATCCCGATTGAGGGATAATGACAATGAGACGGCCCCCGGCGGACAGACTGTGATTGTTTCGTCCGCCGGGGGTGTTCTTGTCTGTCTGTTATGGATAGGGAGAGAAGGTGATGATATTGAAAGCGAAAAGAGATTACTATGAGATTTTAGGTGTGAACAAGAGCGCGGATGACGCGGCCATCCGGAAGGCATACAGGAAGCTGGCGAAGAAATATCATCCGGATTCCAACGCAGGTGACGCCGCGGCGGAGGAGAAATTCAAGGAGATCACAGAGGCCTATGATGTGCTGAGTGATAAGGAAAAGAGATCGCTCTATGACCGTTTCGGCCATGCGGCGTTTGACGGAAGCTTTGCGGGGGCAGGCGAGGGCACAGGCGGCGGAGAGTACGGCCCATTTAGTTCTTATACGTCCCGCGGCCCGGGCGGTCAGTCGTTTCACTACAGCTATTCCGGCCCGTTCGGCGGAGGAGCCGGCGGGGATGTGGACATGGATGATATTTTGAAGAATCTGTTTGGCCACGGTCATGGAAATGGCGGAGGCTTTGATGGATTTTCTTTCCATAGCTTCGGGGGAGATTCCTATGACGGAGATTCGTCTGGGGGATTTTCCGGGCGCAGCGCCGGCGGGCAGAGCCGCAGGGGCGCCGATATAAACGCAGAAATTGAGATCACATTTGACGAGGCTGCATTTGGAGGAAAGAAACGTGTGAGTTTACAGGACAGCACTGGGAAGGTGAGGTCCTTTGAGATAAATATTCCGGCGGGCATCGAGTCCGGAAAGAGCATCCGGCTGAAAGGCAAGGGAAGACCGGGGGCGGGAGAGCCCGGCGACTTGATGCTCAAGGTCCGGGTCGCGGAGAAACCGGGTTACCGCCGCGAAGGGCAGGACATTTATACCTCGGTGAAAATTCCGTTTACCACCGCGGTGTTCGGCGGCGAAGTGCAGATCGGGACGATTTACGGAAAAGTGCTCTGCAAGGTAAAGCCCGGCACCCAGTCCGGGACGAAGATCCGGCTGAAGGGCAAGGGAATCGTCTTTATGAACGACAGGAGCAGACATGGCGATCAGTACGCCGTCGTGGAGATCGACGTTCCGCAGAATCTGAGCCCGGAGGCGAAAAAGAAGCTGCGTGAGTTTGAGGAGATTTGCGCAGGCCGAAAAAAGCATGATGGGGCAGCGGCGTGAGAGACGAAGTGACGGGGAATATTTCTGGGTGAGTGATTTGCAGGAAAAGGGGCAGGGCAATGACAGTGACCGGAGGTCCGGTTCGGTCATCGCTCTGCCCTTTTCTTTTGTTCCCCGTCCTACATGAACTTAAAAACGAACAAATCCAATCTCAGATCCCAAATATCTGATTCACCACAAGAAAATAAATTCCTCCGACAATAATAACCGCCATTATATAAGCTAGTTTTTTCCCGCCTCTGGAAATATCCTCTGCCGATCGTATAAAAACTGTCAGACCAACGCAGATCGCCGACAATCCAAGGCTTGAGAGAAATGTCAGTATGGTGCGCAGGCTGCCTTCCTCAAAGAAATCTCTGTATAAATAAAACAGGATAAGCGCGAGTGCGCAGCCCATGGAGAAGCAGTTCCAGAGCCGTTTCATTCCATATGAGGAGGAGGGGAGCGGTTTGTCGTGGCGGAGGGCATATTTTCCCCGGAAATACCAGATCAGCGGGCGCAGAAACAGGACGATGAAGAAAATATCAGCGAGCGCCAGAATGACGAGGGAATCCGACAGGCCGGCGGAACGGATGAGAAAAATGGTTCCGGCCATCAGAAAGAGAATCAAAAATATGTAAACGGGCGCCTGCCGTCTGATAAATGGGCCTGCGAGCGCCCGGAAACGGGCTTCCCTGTCGAGAAATTCCTTTTCCGGGGGAAGATCTCTCTCGGCGTAGTAGATGAGGAAGAAATTATTGCTGCAGCATTTCTTCCAGCGGGGAAAATCTTCTGCGGAAGTTTCCTCTGTCGAGGAGGGAAATGAAGCGTCGCTGTCGAAGATGGACGCGCCGGGGATAGGCTCGATGTGGAATTTGAGAGCCTGCGGTTCTATTTTTCTGAAGGTCATGAAACTTTCGTATTTCTCGAGAAGCCAGCCTTTTTTTGCCATTTTTTCCAGATATGTCTCAAATGCATCTGTCTCGAACGTGTCAAAGCCGATAAGGCTTATTTTTTTATCTCTTGACATGGTTATCCCTCCTTTTTCCTTTTATATTTTAACAATATCATATCGGAAAAGGCCCGGCAACCGACGATTTTATTACGTTTTTGGTTGAAACCTGTAAGGATATTTGATAGTCTTATTCTTAGAAATAATTCAGACAGCCAGAGCAGATTCGGGAGAATAAATTATGGTTAAATTGGACGAGTTTCAGACGCTTTATATTCTGACCTGTCAGATGGTTTACGGGAAGATACGGCTGCTGGGGAAAGCTCCGGAGGATGCGCAGAAATTTCTTGCGGATTTTTATGTGAAGGTGTACGAGGGCAGCGGATTTATCCCGGCAGAGGAGGAGCGTCAGGAGAGCTGGGCCGAGGAACACATCTGCGACATGCTGGACAACGAGGAGCGGGAGAAGGCCCTGGAGCTTTTCAGACTGAAAAATGAGCCCGCAGAGCAGGACAAGCCGTCGGAGGAGCAGATTCTGGAGGATATTTCCAAGGATAAGATTTCCGAGGAAAAGATCACGACCCTGTGGCTGGAAATTGAGGAACGCATCGCAAACGATCCCGCCAGACAGCAGACGCCGCTTGCGGATCGCAGGTTTTACAGTGTGTTTAAGATCGTGATGGCGGCGGGAGCGGTGCTTCTGACGGTGTTTCTTTTTGTGTCCGGTTACAGCCGGGTGCATGAATACCGTGAGCAGCAGAGGGCTGAGGCGGCGGCGGAGAGTTCGCGGGCCGCGGAGCGGGAGAGTCTGGAGGCGGAGCAGGAGCTCATCCGTATCGAGAAGGAGAGCCAGGAGGTGGGCTGGGACTGTGACGAGGACGGAAATCTCTTCTACATTAACAAGGAGAAAGAAAAGGCCTCGGGCGCGCTGGCCCTGGGAAGCCAGGTGTATGTGTTCTCCCACGACGGGATTCTGACCTCCATAGAGGAGGGCAGCGGAATTTACAATGAGGACGTCACCTATTTTATCGACAATAAGGACGTGTATATGAAGGCTCCCGGGCAGGAGAAGGTCTGCGTGATCTTGAACGGCCACGTGGAGAAGATGGATATTTTTGATCAGAGCATTTATTATATCTGCACCTATCAGGTTCCAAACTCTGAGAAGGTGAAAACGGCTGTGTGGCGGGCAGATCTGGACGGGCAGAATGAGGAGCAGGTGTTTGAGACCATGAGCAGTCTGAAGACGGAGCATTTTCAGGTGTCCGGAAGCTGGTACTACTATATTTCGGACGAAAAGCTCCTCCGGATGAACTGGAAGAACGGAAAGACGGAGCTGATGTGCGAGGGCGCGGAGCAGTATTTTGTCTGGGACGATATCGTTTACTATATGGATGACGGAGTGATTGCGGCCGTTTCTGAGGGGGAGCCGTACCAGGATCTGGCAAGTTACAGTCTGGAGGCGGACGGGGATACGTTTATTTTGAAGGACGCGTCCGGTGAGCCGGTGGAGGCGGATGAAAATGGTCTCCTGCAGATTGAGGACCGGGTGTTTGAGCTGGAGGACGGCAGGATTTTGTCGGTGAGCCAGGGGCCCCAGGAGTTTAACGGGAACCATTATTTCCTCAAGGACGGGAAAATATACTGGAGCGAGTCGGAAGGCTCCGGGACCATGCTCCGGCAGTCGGGGGAGAGGACGGACAGCTTCTGCATCGTGGGACAGACGCTCTATTACAGCGCGTATATGGGAACCAATGAGATTGGATTGGGAACCAGCCGCATCTACAGGATCGATCTGGAAACCATGGAGGAGGAGACCGCCAGCCAGACCTTTGAAGGCAGAGTCACGGCTCTCTGGTACTCGGCGGAGGACGACTGCGTGTACGGGGAACATGGGGCGGAGAATGGCCAGCCGGCGCGCGGAAGGATCGTCTGCATTCCGGAAAATGGCGGCATTTACGCCATCGACGACACGGACAGCCGGCCGCAGGGAGCCCGGGGCGGCAGCGAGTGGATGAGATTTCTGACCTCCGATGGGGGAAATATCTACTGCCTGTGGCAAGACTGCGCCGGGAACCCGGTTTCCGGAAACGCGGAGGTTCTTTCCACGGAGCCGGTGATTCTTGAGAGAGAGAAAATCATTTATCTGCATTAGGGGAGCGGCATGGGAAAAAGTCTGTATGATAGATTAAGAGAATATGGGACATCGGATGTCTACCCGTTTCACATGCCGGGACACAAGCGGCGCATGGGGGGAAACGGCCCGGCGGCCCTGGAGCGCCCCTATGAGATCGATCTGACGGAGATCGGCTGGAACGACAATCTGCACCATGCGGAGGGGATTTTAAAGGAATCCATGGAGATGGCCGCGAATGTTTACGGCGCGGACAGAAGCTATTATCTGGTCAATGGGAGTACCTGCGGGATTCTGAGCGCTGTTTCGGCAGCGGCCCGGTCCGGCGGGCGGATTCTGATGGCCAGAAACTGCCATAAATCGGCGTATCACGGAGTTATCCTCAATCATCTGCGCGCGGAGTATGTTTATCCACAAAATTTGTGGGAATTTGGTGTATATGGTGGATTACTGGCGGATGATATCGCAAAACTTGTGGATAACTGTCCGGATATTTGCGCAATTCTACTGACATCTCCGACATATGAGGGAATTGTATCTGATATCGGTAAAATTTCAGTCATCTGTCACCGCCGGGGAATCCCGCTGATTGTGGATGAAGCCCACGGGGCACACTTTACGTTTGGGGATAATTTTCCAAAATCGGCGGTGGAGTGTGGAGCGGATCTGGTGATACAGAGCCTTCATAAGACGCTGCCGTCGCTGACGCAGACGGCGATTCTGCATGTGCAGGGAGATATGATTGACAGGGAGAAGCTGGAGCGGTATCTGAAAATCTATCAGACCTCCAGCCCGTCCTATGTGTTCCTGGCGTCCATGGAAAACTGTATCCGGTACATGGATGGGCCGGGGCGGTCCGGAATGGAGCGGTTCGGGGAGCGGGTCAGAACGCTGACCGGGGAGCTTGAAGGACTTCGCACCATGAAGGTGCTGAACGATTCGGTGATCGGGAAAAACGGGGTGTTTGACCGGGATCCGTCGAAGATCGTGATCACCGCGCCCGGGGCGGGGCTCTGGCTGGCAAAGACGCTGCGGGAGCGGTATCATCTGGAGCTGGAGATGGCAAATGCCGATTATGTGCTGGCCATGACCTCGCTGATGGATGACGAGGATGGATTTGCGCGGCTGAAACAGGCACTGTATGAGATCGACGGGGAGCGGATGAAGAGTCCGGGAGCACGGCAGACGAAGAACGGCGGCGCGGCGGCTGGCGGCGAAGAAATTCGTGGCGCATTACTCCGCGGAGAGGAAAACAGTGGAGCAGAGAACAGCGAAGCAGACACCGGCCTGTGGACGAGGATCCGGGCAGAAGTGGTGATGTCGATGTGGGAAGCTGTGGAGGCGGAGACGGAGCTTGTGGATATCGATTCAGAGGTGGCTGTGGGGAGAATCGCGGCGGATTTCGTCATGGTTTACCCGCCGGGCATTCCGCTTCTGGCACCGGGTGAGCGGGTCACGGAGGAAATCCGGGATATTTTGCGGCGTTATCTGGCCATGGGATTTTCTCTTGACGGGTTGAAAGGGGATTCTGGGCGGATGATGGCTGTGGTGAAAGGATAGAAAAATGGGCAGGATTTATTATATGATGGGAAAAAGCGCGTCGGGGAAGGATACGCTCTACAAGCTTCTCTTAAACCGCATGCCGGAGCTTAAGAAAGTGGTTATCCATACCACCAGGCCGAAGCGGGAAGGCGAGCGGGAAGGCGTGGAGTATTTCTTCGACAGCCAGGAGGCGTTAAATGCGTTTCGGGAGCAGGGAAAGATCGTCGAGGAGCGGACCTACGACACGGTCATGGGGCCCTGGACCTATTTCACGGTGCTGGACGGGCAGTTTGACAGCGGCGGCCGGGACATTCTGATGATCGGCACGCTGGAATCCTATGGAAAGATGCGGGAATTTTTCGGCGGGGAGCGCATGGTTCCCGTGTATATCCAGGTGGACGACGGCATCCGGCTGGAGCGGGCCGTGATGCGCGAGCGCCTTCAGAAGAATCCCAATTACAGTGAGGTCTGCCGCCGGTTTCTGGCGGACGAGGAGGACTTCTCGGAGGAGAAGTTAGTGCGGCTGGGAATCGAGAGACGGTTTGTGAACCAGGATATGGACCAGTGCCTGGAGGAGATCTGCGCCATGATCCGTGGATAGGACATGGGAAATAAATTCTTCCCACCGTCCAAAGACTGTGATATAATAGGAGCACTTGGTGAGGTCTTTCACGAACCTAGTGCGAGTCAAGAGTGATATCATTTTAGGAGGGTCAACCATGGCTGGTTTTCAGGATATTTTAGGACATGAGATGATAAAGGATCATTTCAGAAAGGCGATTGAGAACCACAAAGTCTCCCATGCCTACATTCTGGCGGGGGAGGAAGGGATGGGGCGCAAGTCCCTGGCGAATGCGTTTGCCATGACCCTGCTCTGTGAGAAAGGGCTGAAGGAGCCGTGCATGGAATGCCATTCCTGCAAGCAGATGCTTTCCGACAATCACCCGGACGTCATTCACGTGACGCACGAGAAGCCCGGCAGCATCGGCGTGGACGATATCAGGAAACAGATCAACGACACGATCATGATAAAGCCGTACAGCAGCTATTATAAGATATATATGGTGGATGAGGCGGAGAAGATGACGGTGCAGGCGCAGAACGCGCTCCTTAAGACCATCGAGGAGCCGCCGTCCTACGCGGTCATTATTCTGATGACCACGAACCCGGACGCGTTTCTGCCGACCATACTCTCCCGGTGCATCCAGCTCAAATTAAAGCCGCTGCGCGATTACGTGGTGAAGGGATATCTGGTGGAGAAGCTGGGCGTTCCGGTGGAGAAGGCCGAGGTTTACGCGGCGTTTGCCCGCGGAAATCTTGGAAAGGCCATCCATATTGCATCTTCCGAGGAGTTTGGGGAGCTTTACCGGGCGGTTCTCACGCTTCTTAAAAATATTAAAAATATGGATCTTCCCGCGCTTCTGGAGTTCATCAAGAAGCTGCAGGAGGACCACCTGGATATCAATGAGTGTCTGGATTTCATGCAGCTCTGGTACCGCGATATCCTGATGTATAAAGTGACGAAGGACATGAACCTTCTGATTTTCAAGGACGAGTATAAGACCGTCAGCGAGATCTGCAGCCACAGCTCCTACGAGGGGCTGGAGGCCGTTCTGGAGGCCATCGACAAGGCGAAGCAGCGCCTGGATGCCAATGTGAACACAGAACTGGCGCTGGAGCTGATGCTTCTGACGATGAAGGAGAATTGATAGATGATAACAGTGATAGGAGTCAGATTCCGGAGAGCGGGAAAGGTTTACTACTTCTCTCCCGGAAAGCTGGAGGTGAAGGCGGGGCAGCACGTGATTGTGGAGACCGCCAGAGGAACAGAATACGGCCATGTGGTGATGGGAAACCGGGAGGTGGACGATTCAAAGGTGATTCAGCCGCTGAAATCCGTCCTGCGCATGGCGACCCCGGAGGACGAGGCTACGGAGAAGGCCAACCGGCAGAAGGAGAAGGAAGCCTTCAGAATCTGCCTGGAAAAGATCAGAAAACACGAGCTGCAGATGAAGCTCATCGACGCAGAATACACATTTGACAATAACAAGGTGCTGTTTTACTTCACCGCCGACGGGCGTATCGATTTCAGAGAGCTGGTGAAGGATCTGGCATCCGTCTTCAAGACGAGGATCGAGCTGCGCCAGATCGGCGTCCGCGACGAGACCAAGATCATGGGAGGCGTGGGCATCTGCGGCCGCGCGCTCTGCTGCCATTCTTACCTTTCCGAGTTCATCCCGGTGTCCATCAAGATGGCCAAGGAGCAGAACCTTTCCTTAAATCCGTCGAAGATTTCCGGCGTTTGCGGCAGACTCATGTGTTGTCTTAAGAACGAGGAGGAGACCTACGAGGTCCTGAACAGCAAGCTTCCCGGTATCGGGGACTACGTAACCACCGACGATGGCTTAAAGGGCGAGGTTCACAGCGTCAGCGTCCTGCGCCAGCTGGTGAAGGTGGTCGTGACGGTGGGCAAGGACGAGAAGGAGATCCGCGAGTACCGCGTGGATCAGCTGAAATTTCGTCCCAAGCGCAGAAAGGACAAGTCCAATGTGAAGGACGCCGAGCTCAAGGCTCTGGAGGATCTGGAAAAACGAGAGGGAAAATCAAAGTTAAATGACAAATAATCTAAAGGAACATGAGCGCCTGGATGATCTGCACCGCAATGGATACCGGATCATTCAGAATGAGAAAGCTTTCTGCTTCGGGATGGACGCGGTGCTGCTCTCCGGCTACGCGGCTGTACGGGAGAGGGAGCGGGCGGCCGATCTGGGTACCGGCACCGGCATCATCCCGATTCTTCTGGAGGCCAAGACCGGGGGAGAGCATTTCACCGGACTGGAAATCCAGGCGGAGATGGCCGATATGGCCAGGCGGAGTGTGGCGCTCAACCATCTGGAGGAAAAGATAGACATCGTGTGCGGCGACATAAAAGAGGCCAGTCAGATATTTGGCGCGGCTTCTTTTGATGTGGTGACCACGAATCCGCCTTACATGAACGACGCCCACGGACTGCAGAACCCGGATCCGGTGAAGGCCATCGCCCGCCACGAGGTTCTCTGCACGCTGGAAGACGTGGTCCGGGAGGGGGCGAAGCTCCTGGTGCCCGGCGGACGGTTTTATATGGTGCACCGACCCCACCGTCTGGTGGAGATCATAAATACCATGACCAGCTTTAAGCTGGAGCCGAAGCGGATCAAATTCGTCCACCCCTTTGTGGATAAGGAGGCCAACATGGTGCTCATCGAGGGGATAAAGGGCGGAAAATCCATGATAAAGGTGGAAAAGCCCATCATTGTTTATAAGGAACAGGGCGTTTACACCGATGAGATTTACGATATATACGGATATTAAGACAGAGATACAGATATCAGCACAGAAAAATGGAAACGGAGGTGACTGGAATGGAGGGAAAACTGTACCTGTGCGCGACGCCCATCGGCAATCTGGACGACATCACCCTGCGGGTTTTAAATACCTTAAAAGAGGTGGATCTGATCGCGGCCGAGGACACGAGACACAGCATCAAGCTTCTGAATCATTTTGAGATCAAAACCCCCATGACCAGCTACCACGAGTTTAATAAGATAGAGAAGGCCATTTATCTGGTGGAGCAGATGAAGCAGGGCGTCAACGTGGCTCTGATCACCGACGCCGGCACGCCGGGGATCTCGGATCCCGGCGAGGAGCTGGTGCGGCAGTGCTACGCGGCGGGGATCGCCGTGACTTCGCTTCCGGGGCCGGCGGCCTGCATCACGGCGCTGACCATGTCCGGGCTTCCCACCAGGAGATTCTGCTTCGAGGCATTTCTTCCCTCTGATAAGAAGGAGAAGCAGAGGATTCTGGATGAGTTAAAGCGGGAGACCAGGACCATCGTCGTCTATGAGGCGCCCCACCGTCTGGTGCGGACCTTAAAGGAGCTTTACGAGGCGCTGGGCGACCGGGAGATCACCGTGTGCCGGGAGCTCACGAAGAAGTACGAGACCGCATTCCGGACCACATTTTCCGGGGCGCTGGAGCATTTTGAGGAAAACGAGCCCAAAGGAGAGTGCGTTATCGTCATCGGGGGGCGGAGCGCGGAGGACATAAAGAGGGAAGAAAATGAGTCCTGGGCATCCATGAGCGTTGAGGAGCACATGGAGTATTACACCGGCCAGGGCATCGCCCAGAAGGAGGCCATGAAGCTGGTGGCGAAGGACAGGGGCCTTGCAAAGAGGGACATTTACAGACAGCTGATGGTACACTAGAAAAGGGTGGGGAAGCATGGAGTTTAACACGAAGATATCGCTGGAGACGAAGCAGGTTCTGTCGCAGCGCCAGGTGGAGTCTTTAAACATCCTCAGTATGCCGGTGGCTGATCTGCACAATTTCCTCCAGAATGAGGAGATCGAGAACCCGCTCATGGAGTATTCCCTGTCGGAGCCCTCCTCGAAGGAGGAGGTCATCATCCGCGACGCGGACAGCTTCTACAGCAGGAGGCAGACGGAGAAGAGCGTCGACATGGAGAGCATTCTCTCTCTGGTGGCAGACCGGGAGTTCTCCATCGAGGAGTTTGTGATGCAGCAGCTCTCCGCCGCCAGGCTCACCGCGAAGGAGGAGAAAATCATAGGCTACGCGGTCAACTGCCTGGACGAGAACGGATTTCTGACGGCGAGCGCCGGGGAGATCGGCGCGGATCTGGGAATCGATGAGGAGACTGTGGAAGGCTGCCTTTCTAGGCTCAAGGGCCTGGAGCCGGCGGGAATCTTCGCCTCCGGCCTTGCGGAATGTCTCCGGATCCAGGTGAGGGGCATGGAGGACGAGGAACTTCTGGGACGGCTGATCGACGATCATCTGAAGGATATTGCGGAAGGGAGACTGAGCAGCATTACCCGGGGCCTGGGGATCCCGTCGGTGCGCGCCCGGAAGCTGATCGCTGTGATCAAGGGATTAAATCCCCGGCCGCTCAACGGATTTTCCGGCGGGGCCACCGAGTACATCATCCCGGATGTCATCTTCCGTCAGAGCGACGGGCAGTGGGTGGTGGAGCTGGGGGACCGGTTCGGGAGCCGCGTGGGAGTCAATGAGTTCTACGTGAAGATGATGGACGAGGCTTCGGACCAGGAGCTCAAGGCTTATTTTGAGGAAAAATTAAAGAGAGTCCGCTTTATCGCAGGCGCCGTGGAACAGCGGCGGGCGACGCTCACGAAGATCGCGGGCTTTATATTGGAAAGGCAGGAAAAATATTTCTTGAACCAGGCGCCTTTAAGGCCCATGACGCTGGAGGAGGCTGCACAGGCAGCGGGCTTAAGCAAGTCCACCGTCAGCCGGGCCATCAAGGATAAATATATTTCGTCGCCGAGAGGCTGCATTGCCATGAGGGAACTTTTTTCCATCGGTGTGGCCACCTGCGGGGACGGTCCCGGAAAAGGAGGTGAAGGCGGACAGGGCATCAGCAGAAATGCGGCGAAGGAGTGCCTCAGACTGCTGGTGGACGGGGAGGACAAATCAAAGCCGCTCAGCGATGAAAAGCTGGTTTTGCTCCTCCGGGAACAGGGAATCGACATTTCCCGACGGACCGTGGCAAAATACCGCACGGAGTTAGGAATTGCGGGCGCTTTCGCCCGAAAAGAATTATAGTTTTTTTGCTTGACAAATAGTGTATGGACTCTTATGATGATAATAGTTTGAATATCAAAACAATTTTGAAATTCAAAATAAAAAACAAAGCAGGAAATAGCGATGACAACTAGAATCATAGGTATCGGCGCATGTGTGCCGGACACAATCGTGACGAATAATGATCTGACCGCATTTCTGGACACCAATGACGAATGGATCCGCGAGAGGACAGGCATCGGCGAGCGCCGTGTCTCCACTGAGATGGGGACGACGGCCCTGGCGGTGGAGGCCGCAAAGCGGGCCATGGAGGACGCGGGCGTGAGCCCGGAGGAACTGGATTTCGTCATTCTGGCCACCTCGTCGGGGGACAACAGCTTCCCCAGCGCGGCCAGCGAGGTGCAGGGGATCATCGGAGCGCTGAATGCGGTGGCGTTTGACATCAGCGCGGCGTGCTCCGGATTTATTTTCGGGCTCCACATCGCCCAGGGATTTTTCGCATCCGGGATCTATAAGAAGGGTCTCGTGATCGGAGCGGAGACCTTAAGCAAGGTGGTGGACTGGAGCGACAGAAGCAACTGTATACTGTTCGGCGACGGAGCCGGGGCGGCAGTGGTCAGCGCGGAGGAGACCGGACTGATCCACATGCTTATGGGCACCGACGGCCGGAAAAGCAAGGTACTGGACTGCGTGGGAAGGACCCTCGGAAACTGCCTCACCGGGTTTAAGCCGGAGATGGGCTTCATGAAGATGGACGGCAAGGAAGTGTTTAAATTTGCGGTCCGCAAGGTTCCGGAGATCGTGAACCAGATTCTGGACGAGAGCGGTCTTACGAAGGACGACATCGATTATTTCGTCCTCCACCAGGCGAACATGAGGATCATAGAGTCCGCGGTGAAGCGGCTGGACATTCCCATGGAGAAGGTGCCTACGAACATTGAGAGATACGCGAACACCTCAGCAGCATCCATTCCGATTCTTCTCAACGAGATGAAAAAGGACGGAAAACTGCACCGCGGGGATAAATTAATTCTCGCAGGCTTCGGTGCGGGATTGACATGGGGCGCGACTCTGATAGAATGGTAATTGTAAAGAATAAAAAATTTTATTAAAAAGGAGATCAAAACTATGTTAGAGAGAATGAAAGAGATTATCGCAGATCAGTTAAGCGTGGACGCAGACAGCGTTACCGAGGCTTCCTCCTTCAAGGATGATCTTGGCGCGGATTCCCTGGACCTGTTCGAGCTTGTTATGGCTCTTGAGGACGAGTATTCCGTAGAGATCCCGGCAGACGACCTTCAGAAGCTTCTCACTGTCGGCGACGTTATGAACTATCTGAAGGAGAAGGGCGTAGAGGCATAATGAAAACAAGGATCACGGAACTTTTAGGAATTGAATATCCGATCATCCAGGGCGGTATGGCATGGGTGGCAGAGCACCATCTGGCGGCTGCTGTCTCCGAGGCCGGCGGCCTGGGACTGATCGGCGGAGCAAGTGCACCGGCAGAGGTTGTCCGTGAGGAAATCCGCAAGGCGAAAGAGCTTACTAAGAAGCCGGTAGGCGTCAACGTGATGTTGATGAGCCCGTATGCCGACGACGTTGCAAAGGTAGTCGTGGAGGAAGGCGTGAAGGTGGTTACCACCGGCGCCGGAGACCCGGAGAAGTACATGGACATGTGGAAGGCGGCAGGGGTCAAGGTGATCCCCGTGGTGGCTTCCGTTGCGCTGGCGAGACGTATGGAGAAGTACGGCGCGGATGCGGTGATTGCTGAGGGTACCGAGTCCGGCGGCCATATCGGCGAGCTGACGACCATGACGCTGGTTCCCCAGGTGGTGGACGCTGTGTCCATCCCGGTGATCGCGGCGGGCGGCATCGGCGACGGCCGCGGCATCGCGGCGGCGTTCATGCTGGGAGCAGAGGCGGTCCAGATGGGAACCCGTTTCGTCGTTTCTGCTGAGTCCATCGTACACGACAACTACAAGGACAGAATCATCAAGGCCAAGGATATCGACTCCACAGTCACAGGAAGAACCCACGGCCATCCCGTGCGCTGTCTCAGGAATAAGATGACCAGGGAGTACATAAAGCTGGAGAACGAGGGCAAGTCCTTCGAGGAGCTGGAGTATCTGACTCTGGGCTCTCTTAGAAAGGCTGTGCAGGACGGCGATATCACCGACGGCACTGTGATGGCCGGTCAGATTGCAGGCATGATCAATAAAAAGCAGACCTGCAAGGAGATGATCGACGAGATGATGGCGGAAGCCACCAAATTGTTGAATCGGTAATAAAACTATATTTGATAAAGCAGATTCATACCGGCTGCTTTCAGTAAAGGGGTTAAGAACATGAGCAAAATTGCATTTATATTTCCGGGCCAGGGCGCGCAGGTCTGCGGCATGGGACAGGATTTCTACGAGCAGACGGAGACTGGTAAGAAGATTTTCGACATGGCCAGCGGGCTTTTGGGATTTTCCATGCCGGAGCTTTGCTTTACGCCCAACGACAGACTCGACATCACGGAGTACACGCAGGCGGCTATGGTGACCGCCAGCATTGCGATGATGGAGGTCTTAAAGGAGCGCACAGGCGTGAAGCCGGATGTGGCGGCGGGCTTAAGCCTCGGAGAGTACCCTGCAATGGTAGCAGCCGGAGTGATGTCTGCAGAAGACGCGATTAAGACAGTCAGACAGAGAGGAATACTGATGCAGGAGGCAGTGCCTGTAGGCATCGGTTCCATGGCGGCAGTGCTTGCCATGGATGCAGAGAAGATCGAGGAAGTGATCGCACCCATCGAGGGCGTGCAGATCGCCAACTACAACTGTCCGGGACAGATCGTCATTTCCGGAAAGAAGGAGGCCGTCGAGGCGGCGTCCGAAAAATTAAAGGAAGCAGGCGCCAAGCGCGTACTTCCGCTGAATGTGAGCGGCCCGTTCCACTCCTCCATGCTGGTGGAGGCTGGGGAGAAGCTGGGTAAGGTTCTTGAGGATGTGGAGGTTCACGAGCCCGTGATCCCCTATGCGGCCAATGTGACCGCGTCCTACGTGACCGAGGCCAGCCAGGTGAAGCCGCTTCTGGAGAAGCAGGTATCCTCCTCCGTCCGTTGGCAGCAGACCATGGAGATGATGCTGAAAGACGGCGTGGATACGTTTATTGAGATCGGACCGGGCAAGACCCTGGCCGGTTTTATGAAGAAGATAGATAGAAGCGTTCGCGTGATTAACATAGAGAAACTTGAAGACGTGGAGAATTTTAGCCTGGAGGCGTAAGCGGCAGGCAATTCTGATAGAGAGGGAGTCAGAAACATGGTATTAGAGAACAAAGTGGCGCTTGTCACCGGCGCAAGCAGAGGAATCGGCCGTCAGATCGCCATTTCCCTGGCAAAAGAGGGCGCGCAGGTCATCGTCAACTACAATGGCTCGGCGGCAAAGGCCGAGGAAGTGGTGAACCTTATCACCGAAGCCGGCGGCAGGGCCGAGGCGGTTCAGTGCAACGTTTCCGAGTACGATAAGGCCGAGGAGCTTATGAAGTACATCATCGGAAAGTACGGCCGCGTGGATATCCTGGTGAACAACGCAGGCATCACGAGGGACAATCTTCTGATGAAGATGACGGAGGAGGAGTTTGACGCCGTCATCGACATCAACTTAAAGGGGACATTTAACTGCATCAAGCACCTGTCCCGCCAGATGTTAAAGCAGAAGGGCGGACGCATTATCAACATTTCCTCCGTGTCCGGAGTGATGGGCAATGCGGGCCAGGCCAACTACTGCGCATCCAAGGCCGGTGTGATCGGCCTGACAAAATCGGTGGCCAGAGAGCTGGCAAGCCGCGGCATCACCTGCAACGCAGTGGCGCCGGGCTTCATCGAGACGGAGATGACGGACGTTCTCTCGGATTCCGTGAAGGAAGCCATGAACGCGCAGATTCCCATGAAATGCTTTGGCAACACCGAGGATATCGCCGGAACCGTCGTGTTCCTGGCGTCTGATGCGGCCAGATACATCACCGGCCAGGTGATTAATGTGGACGGCGGCATGGCTATGTAAAGGAGAGTGCAAGATGAAGAACAGAGTTGTAGTGACCGGTATGGGAGCCATCACCCCCATCGGAAACAGCGTGGAGGAGTTCTGGACCGGCATTAAGAATAAGACCGTGGGCATCGGGCCCATCACCTACTTTGATACCACCGACTACAAGGCAAAGCTGGCCGCCGAGGTCAAGAACTTCGACCCGAAGGCATACATGGATCCCAAGGCAGCCAAGAGAATGGAGACGTTCTCCCAGTTTGCGGTGGCTGCCACCAGGGAAGCTCTCGAGATGTCCGGCATCAACATGGAGGAGGAAGATCCCTGTCGTGTGGGAGTCAGCATTGGCTCCGGCATCGGCAGTCTCCAGGCCATGGAGAGAGAGCACAAAAAGCTCCTGGAGAAGGGACCGGGCAGAGTGAATCCCCTGCTGGTGCCGCTGATGATCTGCAACATGGCTGCCGGCAACGTGGCGATCCAGTTCGGACTGAAGGGCAAGTGCATCAACGTGGTGACTGCCTGCGCCACAGGAACCAATTCCATCGGCGAGGCGTTCCGCTCCATCCAGTACGGTGAGGCGGATGTGATGGTGGCGGGAGGCACGGAGTCCTCCATCACCCCCATCGGCGTGGCGGGCTTCACGGCTCTGACGGCGTTAAACACCACCGACGATGTGGAGAAGGCATCTATCCCCTTCGATGAGGACAGAAATGGCTTCATCATAGGCGAGGGCGCCGGCATCGTGGTGCTGGAATCCTTAGAGCACGCGCTTAAGAGAAATGCAAAGATCTACGCGGAGGTGGTCGGCTACGGAGCCACCTGCGACGCATATCATATCACCTCCCCGGCGGAGGACGGCAGCGGAGCCGCCCACGCCATGATGGAGGCCATCAGGGATGCGGGGATTCGTCCGGAGGATATCGACTATGTCAATGCCCACGGAACCAGCACCCATCACAATGACCTGTTCGAGACCAGGGCCATCAAGCTGGCACTGGGCGATCACGCCTACAAGGTGAAGATCAGTTCCACCAAGTCCATGATCGGCCATCTTCTGGGAGCAGCCGGCGGCGTGGAGTTCATCACCTGCGTGAAGTCCATCGAGGAGGGCTATGTACATCCCACTGTAGGTCTTAAGAATCCGGGCGAGGGATGCGATCTGGACTACGTTCCGGGCGAGGGCATTTCCATGGACGTGAACTATGCCATCAGTAACTCCCTGGCCTTTGGCGGACACAACGCCAGCCTGCTGGTAAAGAAGTTTGAGAAATAGGGAGGCTTAATTATGGATATCAATGATATTGTAAAATTAATTCAGGCAGTTTCCGAGAACTCACTCACGAGCTTTGAGCTGAAAGAGGGAGATACGAAGCTCACCCTGAAGAGAGAGACACCTCAGATCGTGAGCGTCCAGGGAACGGGCATCGACGCGGCGGCCATCGCGGCTGTGAGCGCGGCAGTTCCGGTTCAGGCGCCGGCGCCGGCTGCGGCTCCCGCGAAGGAGACGGCCATCGGCTCCGACAAGGTGGTGACTTCCCCGCTGGTGGGAACCTTCTACGCGGCTCCCTCACCGGAGGCAGAGCCCTATGTCAAGGTGGGCGACACCGTGAAGAAGGGCCAGGTGCTCGGGCTGATCGAGGCCATGAAGCTGATGAACGAGATTGAAAGTGAATATGATGGTGTCGTCGAGGCGATTCTCGTGGAGAACGAGGAGGTTGTCGAGTACGGCCAGCCACTGTTCCGTATAAAGTAGCATGTTGACATGGGGGGACAGTCCCCGTCTGGGTTGAGGGGACTGTCCTTTCTTAGCATATGGAAGAAGATTTGAGGATATTATTATGTTAGGTATCAAGGAGATCCAGGAGATCATTCCCCACAGGCATCCGTTCCTTTTGATCGACTGCATCGAGTCGGTGGAGCCGGGCGTGGGAGCCGTGGGCTATAAATCCGTTACATACAACGAGCCGTTTTTTGCGGGCCACTTCCCGCAGGAGCCGGTGATGCCGGGCGTGCTGATCGTCGAGGCGCTGGCCCAGGTGGGAGCCGTGGCGATTCTCAGCCAGGAGGAGAACAAGGGCAAGGTGGCCTACTTCGGCGCCATCAACAACGCTAAGTTCAAAAAGAAAGTGGTTCCCGGCGACAAGCTCAGATTAGAGTGCCAGATCATCAAGCGCAAGGGCCCGGTGGGCATCGGCAGCGCGGTGGCGACCGTGGACGGCAAGGTGGCCGTGGCGGCAGAGCTGACATTTATGATTGGATAGGTGAGAGAATTGTTTAATAAGATTTTGATTGCCAACCGGGGGGAGATCGCCCTCCGCATCATCCGCGCCTGCCGCGAGATGGGGATTAAGACCGTCGCAGTCTACTCTGAGGCGGACAGGGAGGCCCTGCACACGCTTCTGGCCGACGAGGCCATCTGTATCGGGCCGGCGGCTTCCTCCGAGAGTTATCTGAATATGGAGCGCATTCTGACAGCCACTGTGGCCATGAAAGCGGACGCCATTCATCCCGGCTTCGGTTTCCTGTCGGAGAATACCCGCTTTGCGGAGCTCTGCGAGAAGTGCAACATCACATTCATCGGCCCCAGCGCTGAGATTATCCATAAGATGGGCAATAAGTCCGAGGCCAGAAAGACCATGATGGAGGCCGGCGTGCCGGTGGTGCCCGGCAGCAAGGAGCCGGTCTACACGGTGGAGGAAGGCCTTAAGATGGCGAAGGAGATCGGATTCCCGGTGATGATCAAGGCGTCCTCCGGCGGCGGCGGAAAAGGCATGAGAATCTCCCGCAGCGAGGAAGATTTCGAGGCCAATTTCCAGAACGCGCAGATGGAGTCCGTCAAGGGATTTTCCGACGACACCATGTATATCGAGAAATATATCGAGCAGCCCAGACACATCGAGTTCCAGATCATGGCGGACAAGTTCGGAAACGTGGTACATTTAGGAGAGAGAGACTGTTCCATCCAGCGCCGCCATCAGAAGGTGCTGGAGGAGTCCCCGTCGGTGGCCATCTCCCAGGAGTTAAGAGAGCGCATGGGCGAGGTTGCGGTGCGCGCGGCGAAGGCCGTGGGCTATGAGAACGCGGGAACCATCGAGTTCCTTCTGGATAAGAATAAGGACTTCTACTTCATGGAGATGAACACCCGGATCCAGGTGGAGCACCCGGTCACCGAGGCGGTCACGGATTTCGACCTCATCAAGGAGCAGATCCGCATCGCGGCCGGCGAGCCTTTGAGCTTTAAGCAGGAGGACGTGAAGATAAGCGGCCACGCCATCGAGTGCAGAATCAACGCGGAGAACCCGGCGAAGAACTTCATGCCCTGTCCGGGACTGATCACCGACGTGCATCTGCCCGGCGGCAAGGGAGTGCGGATCGACACCGCGATCTACTGCAATTACCGGGTTCCGGCCAACTACGATTCCATGCTCCTTAAGCTGATTGTCCACGACAAGGACAGGGCTTCGGCCATCGCCAAGATGAGAAGCGCCCTGGGCGAGCTGGTGATCGAGGGCATCGAGTCGAACCTGGATTTCCAGTATGAGATACTCAGCGACGAGGATTATCAGAAGGGCGAGATCGACACCGATTTCATCCCCTCTCATTTCCCCCAGTATGTGAAATAAGGGGCTTTAAAAGGAGTGTATTTCCATGTTAAGAGACATGTTTAAAAAGACGTATACACGGATCGACACCAAGTACCGCGAGCCGGAGCGCACGGTCACGGCGGACGGCGAGGAGCCGACCATCCCGCAGGGCCTCTGGAGGAAGTGCAACAAGTGCGGCCAGCCCATCTACACCGAGGACGTGAAAAACAATTACTATATCTGTCCCAAGTGTAAGGGGTATTTCCGTGTGCACGCATATAGAAGAATCGAAATGGTCATCGACGACGGAACCTTCGAGGAGTGGGACAAGGAGATGGAGTTTGTAAATCCGCTCAGTTTCCCCGGCTACGAGAAGAAAATGAACGCCACCAAGGAGAAGACCAGATTAAACGAGGCCATTGTCACCGGAAAGGGCCGGATCCACGGACAGGAGACGGTGATCGGCGTCTGCGACGCCCGGTTTTTCATGAGCAGCATGGGCCACAACGTGGGCGAGAAGATCGCCCGGGCCGTGGAGCGTGCCACTGCGGAGAAACTGCCGGTGATTATTTTCGCGTGCTCCGGCGGCGCCAGAATGCAGGAGGGACTGGTTTCTCTGATGCAGATGGCGAAGACCTCCGCGGCGCTGGAGAAGCATCACGAGGCGGGGCAGCTGTTCGTGAGCGTGTTCACAGACCCCACCACCGGCGGTGTGACGGCCAGCTTTGCGATGCTGGGCGATATCATTCTGGCGGAGCCCAATGCGCTGATCGGATTTGCGGGACCGCGCGTCATCGAGCAGACCATCCGTCAGAAGCTTCCCGAGGGCTTCCAGAGAGCGGAGTTTTTACTGGAGCACGGATTTGTGGATAAGATCGTGCGCAGGGAGGAGTTGAAGGCCACTCTGGCACGGATTTTAAAGAATCACAAGAAGGGAACCTGGAAACCGGAGAGACAGGAGCCGGCGGAGACGAAGAAGAAAGGGAAAAAGCGCATCCAGGAGGAGAAGAGCGCCTGGGAGCATGTGCAGCTTTCCAGACGGTCGGACCGCCCGGTGGCCAGCGATTATATCCGCGCGCTGTTTGACGACTTCATGGAGTTCCACGGGGACCGCTACTATAAGGACGACAAAGCCATCGTGGGCGGCATCGCCACCTTCCACGGCATGCCGGTGACGGTCATCGGCCAGGAGAAGGGAAAGACCACGAAGGACAACATAAAATGCAATTTCGGAATGCCGTCGCCCGACGGATACCGCAAGGCCCTTCGTCTGATGAAGCAGGCGGAGAAGTTCGGCCGTCCCATCATCTGTTTCGTCGATACGCCCGGCGCGTTCTGCGGCATCGAGGCGGAGGAGAGAGGACAGGGCGAGGCCATCGCCAGAAACTTATTTGAGATGTCTGCTCTGAAGGTGCCGGTGCTCACGCTGGTGATCGGCGAGGGCGGCAGCGGCGGAGCGCTCGCCATGGCGGTCGCCAACGAGGTCTGGATGATGGAGAATGCCATCTACTCGATTCTCTCGCCGGAGGGCTTCGCGTCCATTCTCTGGAAGGACAGCGCGAAGGCGGCGGACGCGGCCAAGGTGATGAAGATTACTGCGAAAGAGCTGAAGGAGATGGGCCTCATCGAGCGCATTATCCCGGAGGACGTGCCGGTGAGCGAGGACACCTTCGAGGAGGTTGCCTCCTACATCGACAACTGCATGCAGGGATTTATCGAAGAGTATAAAGAAAAGACGGTTGAGGACATTGTGCAGAGCCGTTATGACAGATTTAGGAGAATATAATGGGTATTTTGAAACCGCTTAAAATAGGTGAGCTGACTGCGCGCCGCCCGATCGTACAGGGAGGCATGGGAGTCGGGATCAGTCTGTCGTCGCTTGCAGGAGCGGTGGCGAAGGCCGGGGGAATCGGAATCATTTCCACGGCACAGATCGGCTTTCGCGAGCCGGATTTTGAGGAAGATGCCCAGGGGGCGAATCTGCGTGCCATCGGCAGGGAGCTTAAGAAGGCAAGGGAGATTTCGCCGGAGGGAATCATCGGTTTTAATATCATGGTGGCCACCAGAAATTATGCGGAGTACGTGAAGGAGGCCGTGAAGGCCGGCGCGGATATCATCATATCCGGCGCGGGTCTGCCGGTAAATCTTCCGGAGTACGTGAAGGGATCCAAGACCAGAATTGCCCCGATCGTCTCCTCCGTGAAGTCTGCCATGGTCATCTGCAAGATGTGGGACAGAAAGTATCACGTCGCCCCGGACGCCGTGGTGGTGGAAGGGCCGCTGGCCGGAGGACATCTGGGATTCTCTGTGGAGCAGCTTTCCGAGCTGGGAGCTGATACCGACGATGTTCCGAAGACCTACCGCCGCGACGAGTACGACAAAGAGGTGAAGGGCATCATCGCCCTGGTGAAGGAGTATGCGGCCAAATACGGCCGTCATATCCCGGTGATTACCGCCGGAGGCATTTACGACCACCAGGATGTGATGCACCAGATGGAACTGGGCGTGGACGGCGTGCAGGTGGCCACCCGGTTCGTCACCACCGAGGAGTGCGACGCGCCCATGGCCTACAAGCAGGCCTACATCGACGCGAAGAAGGAGGATATCGTCATCACCAAAAGCCCGGTGGGAATGCCGGGACGGGCGATCAAAAACCCCTTCCTGCGCCGTGTGGGAGCGGAGAAGCCGGTCATCGACAAGTGCTATAAATGCCTTGAGAAGTGCAACCCGGCGGCGATCCCCTACTGCATCACGAAGGCCCTGGTCAACGCGGCCAGAGGCAACGAGGACGAGGCACTTCTGTTCTGCGGCAGCAACGCGTACCGCGCCACGAAGATTGAGACGGTGGATGCGGTGATGCGGGAGCTTTGCGGGGAGTGTTAAGGAAAATTTATCAATACCTGTAATAAACAGAGGGCGAAATCAGTTTACTGGTTTCGTCCTTTTAACTTGGTATTAATTAACTCGGAAATGACTGACTCAATGACGATCGAATTAATAATTGACAAAGTATTATTATGACAATCCGGGGTCAAATGAACAAATATGGCTTTTTTCCCGTTCTGGTTTCGCCTGTGAGCCGGGGGATGAACTGATTTTTATTGATTTGCCGGAGCTGTATGCGGGGTGAGAGGAAGGCGGTTAATTACACCGCCTCCTACCCGGTGGAAATTTAGCAGAATCCCCTTTTTTGTGCTTCTTCTATCAGCTTTGGCTGAATGAGAGGATATGTCCAGTTTTCAATGAGTTCGTCTGTAATCACGATTTTCTCAATTTCACTGTCTATTTCTTTAAAAGAAAATATCTCTGCGCAGAAAAACATTCCATATGTCTCCTCCTCATCATTTTCATTTATCTCGTTTTTTCCTCTGACAGAGTATACGCAGACAGGTGTGATATGAAAATTTACTGCCCCGGTTTCTTCCATCAGTTCCCGCCGGGCAGTTTCCATAATGGTCTCGTTTTCTTCTCTGTGTCCTCCGGGGATTTCATATGTATCGCGCTCTTTGTGCTTGCAAAATATCCATTTATTGTCTGTTTTTGATATGATCACCGCAAACTTCAGTCGTTTGTCATCAACGCGTTCATAGAAATTGACTTCCAGCATTTGTTTTCTCCTTATCAGGTGAGCCGTTCCTTAAAGTACCCGTCCGCGCAGTAAATCGCCCCGCAGGGATTGTGCGCCAGCACCCGGTCCTTGGCCACCAGAGTGGTCACGGGCGCGTCGGAATATCTGTAGAACAGAGAGTCGTGTCCCACGCACAGGCCGATGGCGACGTTGAACTCCGTTTTCTGTTCGTTCAGAAGCGAGGCCTGGCCGATGGGGTTGCACATGGCTTCGAACTGTCCGGGATGAATCTTGCATTCTTCCGGAATGCCTGCGGTCTCCTTGGAGGCGCCGCCGGTTTTGCAGATGACGGAAACCACCTCAAAGCCCTGCTTCCGGAACAGGCCGGCCACGACGAGGGCTTCTTTATGTAAACCTTTGCAGAAAGCAATCCCGATTTTCCGGTAATTCATGTTTCTGCAAAATTCTATGGTTTCTTTGAGTCTGGGCCACTGGCAGTAGCCCTGGGCCTCGATGGAGGAACAGACGGTGTAGAAGCGGTGATTTTCTTCTTTTTCGTATTCGGCGTAGATTTCGCGCATGTTTTCTTCATTTCGCATGGGACAGTTTTTGGGCAGATTTTCCTTGGTTTCAGCCGCGCAGGCGACGACGGTGCAGTTGGCGCAGGTATACATGCTGCAGGCCTCCTTTATATGGATTTTTGGTTTGATTCTATTGTACGCCCTGGTGCTGGATCCGTAAAGACCGGCATAAACTTTATAGATGGATATTAAATGGCGGCGGGCGCGGATGTTAAACGGACTGTGGGCGGGAATGATGATCGTGGGAATTTTGTGGGCGGCGGCCCACGGCAATATGGCGCAGGTGACCAACGGGGCGCTGGATGCGGCGAAGGAGGCGGTGACGCTGGGGATCACCATGCTGGGCGTCATGTCCTTCTGGTCCGGGATTCTGGAGGTGGGCGAGAAGGCCGGGCTCATCACCCAGCTGGCGCGGCGGATGAAGGGGATTCTGCGTTTCCTGTTTCCGCGTATCCCGGAGAATCACCCGGCGCTGAGGCACATTGCTACCAACATGATCGCCAATGTGCTGGGCCTGGGATGGGCGGCCACCCCGGCGGGGCTTAAGGCCATGGAGGAGCTTAAAAACCTGGAGGAGGACCGCCGGGCGGCCGGGAAGAGCCGGATCCGGCGGGGTGCGGCCAACAATGAAATGTGCACGTTTCTCATTGTAAATATTTCTTCCCTGCAGCTGATCCCGATTAATATGATCGCCTACCGCAGCCAGTACGGGAGCGTGAATCCCACGGCCATCGTGGGGCCGGCGCTGGCGGCGACGGCGGTGAGTACGCTGGCGGGGGTGGTGTTTTGTAAGGTGATGGATGGGAAGAGGTGAAATTACCAAGATGCTGCCTGATTGCGGGGAAGAAAGCTTTGTGATATTATTGTAAGAGAAATACATGAGAGGTACAGAACAATGATAAGAAAAGCAACCCCCGCCGACATCGACCAGATCGAGAACATTTACACCGCCATCCACGACGCCGAGGAAAACGGAACGCTGACCATCGGCTGGCTCCGCGGCGTCTACCCGGTACGGAAGACAGCTGTGGACGGAATCGCCCGCGGCGATATGTTCGTGGCGGAAGACGGCGGCGAGATTGTGGCCGCCGCCGTGATCAACCAGATCCAGCTGCCGGAGTATGCAAACTGCCGCTGGGTGAACGACGTGCCGGACAGTGAAATTATGGTTCTCCACACGCTGGTTGTCGATCCGCGGATCCAGTCAGAGGGCCACGGAACGGCGTTTGTGAAATTCTATGAGCAGTATGCGCTTGACCACGGCTGCCGCTATCTGCGGATGGACACGCAGGAGAAAAATGCGGGAGCCCGCCGCTTTTATAAGAAGCTGGGATTCTCTGAGCTCGGCATCACGACCGGCATATTTAATGGGATCCCGGATGTTCGTCTGGTCTGTCTTGAGAAGAAGCTTTAGAGAAGTGCTTCCTCCCACTGGCTCTCCTTAAATCCCACCAGCACGAAATCATCCCCCGCCAGCACCGGCCGCTTCACCAGCATTCCGTCGCTGGCCAGAAGTTCAAGCTGTTCGCCTTCGCTCATGTCTTTTAGGCGGTCTTTCAGATTCATCTCCTTGTAGAGAAGTCCGCTGGTGTTGAAAAACTTCCTAAGCGGCAGTCCGCTCTGCTTCTGCCAGGCTTCAAGCTCCGCCTTCGTCGGATTTTCTTCCTTTATATGGCGGTCGGTGAAATCGATCTGGTGTGCCTCCAGCCATTTTTTCGCCTTCTGGCAGGTGCTGCATTTGGGATAGTTGACAAATAATACTCCCATGGCTTAAAAACCTCCTGTGTTCGATGATTTGATTCTAACACAGATTTTAACACACAAAATATCAGTTGACGAGGGAAAACAGGCGATTTATAATCTATATTAATGACCGGCATGAAGCCGGGGAGGCCGGACGAAACTCCGACCATACAGAAATTACAGAATAGTAAAAACAATTTAAAAAATACCAGAAAATCATACCAGGAAGGTATAGGCGCCAGAAGGGGCCTGCTTTTCTGGTATTTTTTATTATGAAACGGTGCTACCAATTAAATCAAACGCTCCGAGAGGAAACGCACCCTTTTTAGTATTAGAAAGAGATGAATATAATGTATATGAAACTGAATCAATTAAAAAATTTGAAAAAATTAGAAAAACGAAAAAAACGATCAGTTATTCCAGCCGCAATCACGGCGGCGGTTTTATCTGCAGTTCTTCTGACTGCATGCCAGGGAACCGGAGGTACAGTGAGCTCCGGAAATACGATGAACCCTGGAAATCCCCCGAACGCTGACGGCACCCCGAGCGCCGACGGTACCCCGGGCGCCGACAATACCCCAGGCGCCGGCTCCGCCCAGCCGCAGACCTCCCAGGCAGGCGGGGACACCTCCTCCGTCATCGTCGTCATGTCCCCCGAATCCGAGCCGGAGGCCGGATTCGATCCGGCCTACGGCTGGGGCGCGGGCGAGCATGTCCATGAACCGCTGATCCAGAGCACGCTGACCGTGACGAACAGCGATCTGACTATTGGCTATGATCTGGCCACCTCCGTGGAGAGCTCAGAGGATGGCCTCACCTGGACCGTCGCAATCCGCGACGACGTTTCCTTCACCGACGGCGAGCCGCTGACAGCGAAGGACGTGGCGTTCACCTACAACACGGTGAAGGCGGAGAGCTCCGTCAACGATTTCACCATGCTGGATTATGCGGAGGCGGTGGACGACGGCACGGTGGTATTTCATATGAACCGCCCCTACTCCATCTGGCCCTACACCATGGCGCTTGTCGGCATCGTGCCGGAGCACGCCTACTCGCCGGATTACGGACAGCATCCCATCGGTTCCGGGCGCTATGAACTGGTGCAGTGGGACCGCGGCCAGCAGGTGATTCTGGAGGCGAACCCGGATTACTACGGCGAACAGCCGGAGATGGACCGCGTCACGGTGCTGTTTATGGAGGAGGACGCGGCGTTTGCAGCGGCCATGGCCGGGCAGGCGGACGTGGCCTACACCTCGGCCTCCTACGGGGAGCAGGCGATTTCCGGGTACGGGCTTCTGTCCGTGGCCACCGTGGACAACCGGGGTTTCAATCTGCCGGCCGTCCCCTACGACGAGGAGGGACAGCTGGGAAATGATTTTACCTGTCATCCAGAGGTGCGCCGCGCCATCAGCATGGCCATCAACCGGGAGCAGATGATTGAACATGTGTTAAACGGCTTTGGAACGCCGGCCTACAGCGTCTGCGACAAAATGCCCTGGTACAATGAGGACGCGCAGAGCCAGTGGGATTTAGAGGGAGCGAAGAAGCTTCTGGACGATAATGGATGGAAGACCGGTTCGGACGGAATCCGGGAAAAAGACGGCGTCCGCGCCGAGCTGAATATCCTCTATTCCGCGGGAGACTCCGTCCGCCAGGCGCTGGCGGCGGAGACGGCCAACCAGCTTGAGGCCCTGGGGATTGAGACCAGCATCGAGGGCGTCGGCTGGGATACCGCCTACGACCGGGCCCAGATGGAACCGCTCATATGGGGCTGGGGCGCGCACACGCCCATGGAGCTCTACAACATCTACCATCGCGCGCCGGGCTCGGAGTACGCCCAGTATTCTCCCTACGGAAACGACGCGGTGGACGAGTACATGGACCAGGCCCTGGCTTCGCCTGATCTGGATGAGTCCTATGAGCTCTGGAAAATGGCCCAGCAGTATGTGATGGAGCAGGCCGACGTTCCGTGGGTCTGGCTGGTCAATGTGGATCACCTGTACTGGGTGCGGGACGGCCTAAGCGTGGCGGAGCAGAAAATACATCCTCACGGTCACGGCTGGTCCATCGTGAATAATGTAGATCAATGGAAGTGGAATTAAGAAATGAAACAGCTTTTGAGAATGCTCGTCACCGTCATCGCCCTCAGCGCGGCCGCGTTTTTCCTCGTGTCCGTGTCGCCGGTGGATCCGCTGTCCGCCAATGTGGGGCAGGTGGCCATGGGCTCCATGAGCCCGGAGCAGATAGAAAAACTAAAAACCTACTGGGGCGTAGGCCAGCCGCCGCTTGAGCGGTTCCTGTGCTGGGCCGGAGATTTTGTCCGCGGTGACATGGGCATTTCCCTGCTGTACCGCCGGCCGGTGGCGGAGGTCATGGCGGAGCGCCTGTTTGCATCCCTGGGAATCATGTCCGCGGCCTGGGTGATTTCCGGGCTTCTGGGCTTGGCGCTGGGGATCGCCGCTGGGGCCAGGAAAGGGAGCGCAGTGGACCGGTTTGTCACCTCCTATTCTCTGGTGACGGCCAGCACGCCCGCCTTCTGGCTGGCGCTGGTGCTTCTCATGGTGTTCTCGGTCTGGCTTAGATGGTTTCCCGTGGGCTTTAGCGTTCCTGTCGGTGTGGAGGCGTCTCAGGTGACGGTCTGGGACCGCATGTACCACGGGATTCTTCCGGTGGCTGCGCTGACGCTGACCGGCGTCTCCAATGTGGCGCTCCACACCAGGGAAAAGATGGCACAGGTCATGGAGAGCGACTACGTCCTCTTTGCCAGAGCCAGAGGCGAAAACCTCTGGTCCATCATAAGACGGCACGGGTTCAGAAATATTCTCATGCCGGCGATCACCATACAGTTTTCCTCGGTCAGCGAGATCCTGGGCGGGACGATTCTGGTGGAGCAGGTGTTTTCCTACCCCGGTCTGGGCCAGGCCGCCGTGCAGGCGGGGCTGGGCGGCGATGTGCCGCTTCTGATGGGGATTGTGGTGGCGAGCGGCGTGATCGTCTGCGCCGGGAATCTTCTGGCGAATGTCCTCTGCGGCCTGGTGGATCCGCGGATCCGAAGGGAGGGCCGGTGAGATGAGGTTGAACAGGAGAACCGGTACGCTGGGATTTATTATTGTATCTGTTGCTATTTTATCAATAATTGTAATTGCAGGAATTGTTTGCGCAGAGGAGGCAACAGCCGTGGATTTTGCGGTTAAGAATCAGCTGCCGTCGGCGGGGCATCTGTTCGGAACGGATTTTATGGGGCGGGATATGTTTGTCCGCACGCTGGCGGGGCTGTCCATGAGTATCCGGCTGGGGCTTCTGACGGCGGCGTTCAGCGCCGTGGTGGCGCTGGCGGTGGGACTGTCCTCGGCGCTTCTCGGGAAAACTGCTGACATGGTTCTGGGGGCGCTCATCGACCTGGTCATGGGGATTCCCCACATGCTTCTGCTGATTCTGATTTCCTTCGCCTGTGGGCGGGGATTTCTGGGCGTCGTCGTGGGAATCTCGCTGACGCACTGGACATCGCTGGCGCGGATTATACGGGCGGAGGTGATTGCGCTCCGGGAGAGCCCCTACATTCAGATTGCCGGGAAGCTGGGAGCTGGAAAATGGGAGATCGCGCGGGTGCACATGCTGCCGCATCTGGTTCCCCAGTTTGTCACGGGGCTGATTCTTTTGTTTCCCCATGCGATTCTACACGAGGCCAGTATCACGTTCCTGGGCTTCGGACTGATGCCGGAGCAGGCGGCCATCGGCATTATTCTGTCGGAGAGCATGGGGCAGCTGGTCATGGGAAAATGGTGGCTGGCGCTGTTTCCGGGGCTCTGCCTTGTGGCTGTCGTCGTTATTTTTCAGAAACTGGGACAGAGCGTGTGCGACGTGCTGGATCCGGGGCGGGTTCACCGATAGAGGAGGCGGCAGATGGAGAAAATGATACTTACAGTGAAACATTTATCGGTCTCGTTCACGCAGTACGGCCGGGGCCTGAGGCGGCGGGAGATCCAGGTGATTAAGGATTTAAGCCTTTCTGTGTCGGCCGGAGAGATCGTGGCGGTAGTGGGATCCAGCGGATCGGGAAAAAGTCTGCTGGCCCACGCGGTGATGGGGATTCTGCCCTACAACAGCCGCATGTCCGGGCAGATGGAATTTGACGGGCGGGTGCTGGACGAGAAAGAGAAGGCGCGGCTTCGCGGGAAAGAGATATTTCTGGTGCCGCAGAGCGTCGCCTATCTGGACCCGCTGATGAAGGTGGGGGAGCAGGTGACCGGGGGAGATAAAAGTCCCGCGGCGCGGGAGCGGTGCAGGGACGTGCTTTCCAGGTACGGGCTGGGGACAGAGACTGCCGGGATGTACCCGTACCAGCTGTCCGGCGGGATGGCCAGGCGGGTGCTGATTTCCACCGCGGTGATGGGGACGCCGAGACTGGTGATCGCCGACGAGCCGACGCCCGGCGTGCCCACGGAGACGGCGCTGCGGGTGCTGGGACATTTCCGGGAGATCGCGGAGCAGGGAGCGGGGGTGCTTCTCATCACCCACGACCTGGAACTGGCCGTGAAGACAGCCGACCGGATTGTGGTGTTCTACGGCGGGATGGCCGTGGAGGAGTGTCCGGCCGGAGATTTTGGGACGCCCGGGCGTCTGCGCCACCCTTACACGCGGGCGCTGTGCGACGCCATGCCGGAGCGGGCGTTCACCTGGATTCCCGGCACGCAGCCGGCGGTGATCCGGGAGGAGGCCGGCGGATGTCCGTTTGCTGACCGATGTCCAGAGAGAGAAGAGGCGCTCTGCGGCGGGGAGATTGCGTATGAGAAGAAAAACGGCGGGTTCGTGCGGTGTGCGCGGGCATAAATACAGGGAAGGGAGGCGGGCCGCGTGGAGCTTCGGGCGGAAAATATCGGCTTTCGCTACGGCGCGAAGGGCCGGGAAATCTGGAGAAACTATAATATTTCCATAAAAAGCGGCGAGCGGCTGGGTCTCATGGCCCCCAGCGGCTATGGAAAGACGACGCTTTTAAAGCTGCTGGCGGGGTACGAGAGGCCGGATGAGGGGAGCGTTTTTCTGGACGGGAAGCCGCTCTCGGAGTACGGCGGCTATTGTCCGGTTCAGCTCATCTGGCAGCATCCGGAGGAGGCCCTGAATCCCCGTCTGAAAATGAAGCACGCCCTGAAGCAGGGCGGCGGCGTTTCCCCGCGGATCGCCGAAGGTCTCGGGATCCAGGATGAGTGGCTGGAACGCTACCCGTCGGAGCTTTCCGGCGGGGAGATGCAGCGCTTCTGCATTGCGCGGGCGCTGGGGGAACAGACGAAATTTTTGCTGGCGGACGAAATCACTTCCATGCTGGACATGATCACGCAGAGCCAGATATGGAATTTTCTGATAGAGGAGACGGAGCGCAGGCAGATCGGGATGCTGGTGGTCAGCCACTCGAAGCCGCTGCTTGCGCGCATCTGCAGCCGGGTGATTCAGCCGGGCTGACGGGAAGGAGGAGAAAATGAACATCGAGGAACTGTTAAAACAGGTGAAAAGCGGCGCCCTGGACATTGAGGAGGCCGAGCGGCGGCTCAGGGATCTCCCCTATGAGGATTTAGGCTACGCTAAATTGGATCATCACAGGAAAATCCGCTCCGGGTTTCCGGAGACCGTGTTCTGCCAGGGGAAGCCGGACGAATATCTGGCGGAAATTTTTAAAAAGCTCTATGAGAGCAACGGCGAGGTTCTGGGGACGCGGGCCAGCGAGCACCAGTATGAGCTGGTGCGGGAGCTGATACCGGAGATTATTTACGATCCGGTGGCGCGGATTCTCAAGGCTGAGCCGGCGGACAAGGAGCAGAGACGGAAGGGCCTGGTGGCAGTCTGCACCGGCGGCACGGCGGACATTCCCGTGGCTGAGGAGGCCGCGCAGACCGCGGAATTTTTCGGCTGCCGGGTGGAGCGGGTCTACGACGTGGGCGTGGCCGGGATTCACCGGCTGCTCGGTCAGAGAGAAAAATTTATCCACGCCAGCTGCGTCGTCGCCGTGGCGGGAATGGAGGGGGCGCTGGGCACGGTCATCGGCGGCCTGGTGGAAAATCCGGTGATTGCCGTTCCCACCTCCGTGGGCTACGGGGCCAGCTTTCACGGGCTCTCGGCGCTCCTTACCATGGTCAACTCCTGTTCCAACGGGGTCTCCGTGGTGAATATAGACAATGGCTACGGGGCCGGCTATCTGGCGGCCCAGATTAACAGATTGGCGGTGAAATAATTATGGAAGAAAAGATTTTATATTTTGACTGCAGCTCGGGAATCAGCGGCGATATGACGGTAGGGGCGCTCCTCGATCTGGGCGCCAGCCGGGAAGAGCTGGAGCGGGTGTTGAGAAGCGCCGGCGTGGACGGGTATCATCTGCATTTCGGGAGAACGAAGAAATGCGGGATCGATGCGTTTGATTTTGACGTGCATCTGGAAGAGGGGGCGGAGGGGCATGAGCATACGCACAGCCACGACCATGAGCACAGCCACGACCATGAGCACAGCCATGCTCACGAGCACAGTCACCCCCACCCCCACCGCAACGTCCAGGACATCTATGCTATCATCGACCGCCTGGACACCAATGCGAATGTGAAGGCGAACGCCCGCCGCATGTTCGACATCGTGGCGCAGGCGGAGTCGAAGGCGCACGGGATTCCCGTGGAGCAGGTGCATTTCCACGAAGTGGGAGCCATCGACTCCATCGTGGACGTCATTGGCGCGGCCATCTGCATGGACAATCTGGGCGCGGAGAAAATCGTGTTTTCCCCGCTCTCCGAGGGGCGCGGCTACGTCCGCTGCCAGCACGGCGTGATGCCGGTACCGGTGCCGGCGGTGGCGAATATCGCGGCGGCAAACCATCTCCGTCTGAAACTGACGGAGAACCAGGGCGAGATGGTGACGCCCACGGGCGCAGCCATCGCGGCGGCCTTCGACAGCGGCGAGAGCCTGCCGGAACATTTTCATATCAAAAAAGTGGGAATCGGCGCAGGGAAAAAGGATTTCGAGCAGGCGAATATCCTGCGTGTCATGTGGATAGAGGCGGCAAAAAAGGAACAGCCTGTGGATAAAGGCCGGACAATTTCCGCGCTTCCTCCCATGTGGGTGCTGGAGACCAACATTGACGACTGCACCGGCGAGGCCCTGGGCTTTACCATGGAGCGGCTTCTGGAGGCCGGGGCCGCCGACGCCTGGTACACGCCCATCTACATGAAGAAAAACCGCCCGGCCTACCTCTTAAAGGCGGTCTGCACCGGGGAGAAGATAGAGGAAATGGAGCGGATCATTTTTACCCACACCACGACCATCGGCCTGCGCAAATACCCGGTGGAGCGCACGGTTCTGGACCGCCGCCAGGAGACGGTGGACACCGCGTTCGGCCCGGCGAAGGTGAAAATCTGCCGCTATGAAAATCAGACGTTTTTCTACCCGGAGTACGAGAGCGTCCGGGAAATATGCAGGGCCAGGGACCTTCCTTTCGGCGACATCTGCCGGGAGATCGTTGAAGCCGCGGTCCGGGCGTTTGCGGGGGAGCGGGAATGATGAGAAAGCTTGAAGCCTACATGGAACAGCTGGCAAAACAGGATCTCTGCGTGGCATTTTCCGGCGGCGTGGACAGCAGCCTGCTCTTAAAAATCGCCTGCAGCCAGGCGGAAAAGACAGGCCGCCGGGTGTACGCGGTCACATTTGACACCTGCCTGCACCCGGCCTGCGATCTGGAAAATGCGGCCCGCGTGGCGGGGGAGATCGGCGCGCAGCACGAGATTCTCCGCGTGAACGAGCTGGAGCTGGACGAAATCAGAAATAATCCGGTCAACCGCTGCTATCTCTGCAAACGCCACATGTTCACCGTTCTGAAGGACTGGGCCAGGGCGCGGGGCATCACCTGCGTTCTGGACGGCACCAACGAGGACGACCTGCATGTGTACCGCCCTGGCATCCAGGCGCTAAAGGAGCTGGGAATTGTGAGCCCGCTGGCCGAAAACGGCATCACAAAGGAGGAGGCCAGGCAAATGGCCTCCACTCTGGGACTCTCGGTCAGCAGCCGTCCTTCCACCCCCTGCATGGCCACCCGCCTGCCCTACAATACGCCTCTGGATGTGGAGACGTTAAAGCGGATCGAGGACGGCGAGGCATTTCTGCGAACCGTGCTGTCGGGAAATATCCGTCTGCGCCTTCACGGGGACGTGGCGCGCCTGGAGGTGGATGAGGGTGCTATGGATGAGGTCTTAAAAATGAGGAATCGTCTGGTCGATGGGTTAAAGGGACTGGGATTTCGTTACATTTCCCTGGATCTTCAGGGGTTCCGCTCTGGAAGCATGGATGTCTAAGAAATGTGAGCCAGTTCCTGTTCGATATACTTCGGAACTTCGGCGTAGGGAATTTCCAGCGCGACGGAGAACTCCTCCTGGAGAAGGGATTCCGCTTTCTTTTTGTACTCCGTGTCGGTCCGGCCGGGTTTCTTTCCCCGCTGGCCCAGCAGGAGGTTTTTCCTGGTGACGGACTTGACCAGACGGATCAGCTCCTCGCAGGAGTGGGACTGGAGCGAGGCCCGGTAGTAGTCATTTAAGGACTTCTGGTCTCTGGATTCACAGACCCGTTCCTCGATGTCCGGAATCCGGGCGATGAGGTCGTTTGCCTCGTCGCGGGTCATCACCGGCCGCATAAATTCCGTGGTGTCCACGGGAATATAGATGGTGCCGCCGGAGCGTAGCTTCGTCAGTGTGTAGTAATCTTTTTCCGGGTGGGACACAGGGACACCGGAGACCCGACCGATGTCGATGACCTGGCACACGCCGGCAGTACCGTAAATAATGAAAGTGCCTTTTTTAAACATGTGTTTACCTCCCTTGTATATATAAATATTTTACCATTTTATGGGCGGCTATTCAAAGGTAAATTGCGCTCTGCGAAAAAGTTTGTGAAATCTGCGCACGCAGGGCCGCGCCCCCGTTGTGGAAAATGCCCCCAGGAATGAAGCCCGGCCCGCGGGAATAAAATATACAGAAAAATGCCCGCGGGTGTTCTATGAAAATAATTCTGTTTCTCTCTGATTATCTGGTTCCCCTGATTCTGTTTTATATAGTAGGTTTTGCGGTTCTGTCCCGCCGTCCGGTGTTTGACGACTTCATCTCCGGGGCGAAAAACGGGATGCGGACGGTGGTGGGGATTCTGCCCACGCTTATCGGGCTGATGACGGCGGTGGGAGTGCTCCGGGCCTCGGGATTTCTGGAGGCGCTGTCCTCGGCGCTGGAGGGGCCTGCGGGGCTTCTCCATATCCCCGGCGAGGTGGTTCCCGTCATTCTGGTGCGCCTGGTTTCCAGCTCGGCGGCGGTGGGGCTTCTGCTGGATATTTTTAAGCAGTTCGGGCCGGATTCCTATCTGGGAGTGATGGTCTCGATTCTGGAGAGCTGCACGGAGACAGTTTTTTACACCATGTCTGTGTACTTTATGACAGCCAGGGTCACGAAAACCCGCTGGACGCTGGCCGGCGCGCTGACGGCCACCGCTGCCGGAGTCACAGCCAGTATTTGGCTGGCGGCCATGGTTTGATGTTGAATTTTTCCGGAAAATAGAATATACTGGTGACCATGCAGCGTTTGACGACTTGAGATTTGCGACAGAATTTGAGGTTACATAAATGAGACGACAGAATTGGGCCATACTGATACTATTGATTGTGCTTGTGATGGCGGGAACGGCCGCTGTGGCGGTGATGCATAAGCGGAAGACAGCGTCCGCGGAGCGCCCGGTGCCAGGCGTGGAAAGTCCTGGGACAGAGGATGCGGGAGAAACGGAGGAGACGGCGGAGACGGAGCGCGCGGAGGAGGAGAGCTCCGGGGCGGCCGGAAAGCCTGGAGCATCCGGGGACAGGGATGAATCAGACGGCGGCGAAGATAGAACAGCTGGCGGCGAGGAGGAAACAGCCGGAGGGAAAGCCGGGACGCCCGAAGATGAAGCGGCTGGCGGAAAAACCGGGACATCCGGCGATGAAAACGAAACGGCCGGCGGCAAGGCGGGAGCGACAACAGATGGAAAAACCGGGACAGCCGGAGTCGTGCCAGGAACCATAGATGGTGCCGGGGACGATCAGGAAAAACAGCCTCCTACCATCGTCTGGATGTCGGACATCCATTATCTGACGCCGGCGCTGACGGACTACGGCCCCAGCTTCCAGGCTGCTGTGGAGGCGGACGACGGAAAACTGACAGGCTACACGCCGCAGCTTCTGGAGGCATTTATCGATGAAGTGATAGAACTTCATCCGGACGCTCTGGTTCTGGGCGGCGATGTTACGTTCAACGGGGAGAAGCAGAGCCACATCGATCTGTCGGAGCGTCTCAGACGGGTACAGGATGCGGGCATCCAGGTGCTTATGATGCCAGGAAACCACGATCTGAGCAACCACAATGCGGTTTCCTTCTCCGGGGACACAAGGACGCATGTGGAATCTGTGAACGGTCAGGAATTTTATGAGATTTATCACGACTACGGCTTCGACCAGGCGGTGAGCCGCGATCCGGCGTCATTGAGTTATATTTATGAGCTGGATGAGGAAAACTGGCTTCTTCTTCTGGATTCCTGTCAGTATGAGGACGGCAACAAGGTGGATGGGCGCATCCGCGAGGCGACCTATGAATGGATGACTGGTATCGTGACGGAGGCTGTGGAGCGCGGCATCACGGTGATTCCCATGGCCCACCACAATCTGATGGACGAGAGCAGGCTTTTCACGACAGAGTGCACCATGGCGGACAATGAGCGTCTGATTGCTCTTCTGGAATCCTGGCGCTGCCCGGTGTTTATGAGCGGGCATCTGCATCTGCAGCGGATGTTAAAGCATGAGACCGGCGAGGACTATGGAATCTATGAGATCGTGGGCGGTTCATTTTCCATCCCTCCCTGCAAATACGGGATCCTGGAATGGAAGGAGGACGGCACGCTCGATTACCGCACAAAGGAGCTGGATATGGCCGCCTGGGTGGCGCGGAATGCCGTCACGGACGAAAATCTGCTGAATTTCTCCCAGTACGCCTACAATTTCCTCTTAAACAGCGTGGGCGCGAAAATGGCTTCCAGGGATCTGGAGTACCTTCCCAAGGGCCAGGAGCAGGCCATGAAGGATCTATACGTGAAGGTCTATGAGAGCTACTGCCAGGGCGTGTACGTGGACATGACCCAGATGGAGCAGGCGCAGAATTACTGGATGTGGGAGCGCAACCGGCCGGACTCTGATTCCAGGAGAAAGCTGGATATCATGATCAACGATGCGTATTCGGATAACCGGCAGATTGTGATTCCCATTTATAAGAAATCAGCGCAATAATGAGCTTTTCGGCCTGCAAACATAAAGAATTTTTAAGAATTTCGACGGTTGCCTAGAAATAAAGAATATTGTATAATCGTTTAGAAGCGTTTGTAAGTGCAGGATGAGAGGGAGAATGGTGGACAACTACGAGACTTTGAATGAAGTATTGGTGCGGCTGTTTCGTGATATCATGGACATCGAGCAGACGGCGATTATCAATCAGGAGTTCAAGGATATTACCAACAACGACATGCACGTCATCGAAGCCATCGGAATCGGCGCGCCCAAGAACATGTCTTCCATCGCAAAGGAGCTGTCCGTGACCGTGGGAACACTGACCATTGCCATGAACAGCCTGGTAAAAAAAGGGTATGTTGTGCGCCGCCGCGGCGATGCAGACCGCAGAGTTGTATACATTTCCCTGTCTGACAGGGGACGAAGCGCTTACGAACACCACGCGCGTTTTCACCGCGAGATGATACAGAGCGTGATGGAGGAATTGGAACCGGGAGAGCTGGAGACGCTTATAAGGGCGTTAACAAAGCTGAACGACTGGTTCCGGGGTTGGAAAAAGGAATGACAAAGGAGGCTTCATAAGAAGATGAAGAAAATATCACTGTTTATTTTGGGCGCGATGCTCGCCCTCACGCTGACGGCATGTTCCGGATCTGGAAACGAGAGCGCCGCAGGCACCAGCGGGGCTGCGAATGGGGCGGCGGCTCAGACGGCTCCCGACGGTGTGGCGGTGCAGCAGACCGAGGACGGCCTGGCAGATAAGATGAAACCGGTGGAGGATGCGGAGCCCGCGCAGATTATCACGGTTTACCACAGCAACGACGATGCCACCGGCGCTGTGCAGACTCTGGACGGACTGGACGGGGACGCGGTCACTGCCGAGGGACTGGTGGACAAGCTCATCGAGTACGGCGTGCTGGACGAGGGCACGGAGGTTGTCGATTTCACCATCAGCGATAAGGTGGGAACCCTGGATCTTTCCCAGGTTCCGTCATCTCTGGGGACTTCCGGAGAACTCATTATGTTCACCTGTATCGGCAATACGTTTGTGGAGAATTTTGAGCTGGACAGTCTCAAGCTTCTGGTGAACGGGGACAATTACTCCAGCGGACATATTGAGCAGGGAGACGACGATTATCTGACGTATAACAGCAAGTATAAGACGTTGGGCGAATAAGATGTTTGAATGAAGACCGGCGGCTGTGTCATCTGGGAAAGTGACGCGGCCGCCGGGTTTTTTGTCATGACTCGGATCACCTCTGCTTTTTGACATAATTACTCTGTGATATCCCAATGGTACAAGAAAAACTGTAAAGAAAAACCAATAAATGATCCGTATTGACAAATATCAAAGCAGAGGATATTATAATATTAGGTGGGATATCCCACCCGATGTTATGGAGGTGAGAAACATGACAGCAGTAAAAGATTATACAGTTCATATTGACAGTAAAAAGAGAATAACGCTTAGGGGAGCATCATATCAGTATTATAATGTTAAAGAATATGAAAATGGTTGTATTTTGTTAGAGCCGAGAGAATTGACAGTGCCGGACAGCATATCTGTACAAACTTTAGAAGATATGGATAGGGCGATTAGCAATTTCAAAAAAGGAGAAGTGTCTCCTGTTGTGGATTTGTCTGATTTTTAAAAGGTTGGTTAAAAGTACGAATGGCATATAATATACGAATGGGTATTCCCGAAATGGCTGAGCTGTGGAATAGATTACAAAGAAGCTATCGGGATGGAACAATAAACAAAAAAGATGCAGAGCTATATAAAAAATGGGGCGCTGCATTAAAAAAGTTAGCTCAGGATCCACAGTATCCAGGGCTTAAAACACATGACATTGAGCCGTTATCAAAAAGGTACGGTTTAAAGGTGTGGGAGTCCTATCTGGAAAACAGGAAAAGTGGTGCTCGGAGAATGTTCTGGGTATATGGTCCAGATAAAATGGAAATAACTATTATTGGTCTGGAACCACATCCAGAAAATGCTAAAAAGGGCGCATATGATAGAATTAATCTGTCAGATTTATTATGACAGGAATCAGATTATCATGTCCACAAAAGAAAAACCAGTCGCTGCCACCCGTTTGACGAGTAGCAGCGACTTTTATTCCTTTGAGGGAAAAACGGGACAGGGAAGTCTAGTACCCAAACGCCAACGCCCCGCCGTCCACGGCGAAGTCCTGTCCGGTGATATAGCTGGCGTCCGGGCCGCAGAGGAAGCGGGCCATGGCGCCTAAATCTCTCGTGTCGCCGTAAGCGTGGAACGGCATGCGGCCCAGGATTTTCTGCTCTCTGGCCGGATCGGCCACCTGGTCCAGCATCTTGCTCTTAAACCAGCCGGGGGCGATGCTGTTGACACAGATGTTGTCGCCGGCCCACTCCACGGCCAGGCCTCTGGTCATGGCCAGGACGGCGCCCTTGCTGGTGCAGTAGGGAACCACCTCGGAGAAGCCTAAATGGGCGCTCATGCTGGTGATGTTGACGATGCGGCCGCGGCCCTCGGATTTCTTAAGATACGGGAAGCAGAGCTTGCTCATCTCGAATACATATTTCACGTTCACGTTCATCACATGGTCGAATTTGTCCATGGGGAACTCCTCGGCGCGGCATTTGAAGGTGGCGCCGGCATTGTTCACCAGGAAATCCAGACATCCGTTATTTTTTTCCGTAATTTCCTTTAAAAGCGTTTCCATGGCGGCGGTGTCGCCGATATCGCCTTTCACGTGGATGACGCCCTCGGAGCTTACGCCCACGCCCTCCTTCGGCGCGCCGGTGCGGCTGATGGCGTAGACGGTGGCTCCGGCCTCAGCCATCACATTGGCGATCTGGAAACCGATGCCGCTGCTGGCGCCGGTGACGATTCCAACTTTTCCCTGTAACTCTGACATTTTTTATTCCTCCTGTCGATGATTTGATGTATAATGGGTGTAAAAATAACTGTAAATTTTAATTGAAAGGTGCGGTCCCAGTGAATACAAAAGTGACTATCCGGGACGTGGCGGAGCGGGCTGGCGTCTCCATCAGCTCGGTGCATTTTGCCCTCAGCGGAAAGGCGGGCGTCAGCGACGAGACCCGCGAGCGAATCCGCCGGACGGCCGAGGAGATGGGCTATCAGCCCAACACGCTTGCCTCCAGTCTGAAACGAAGCACCCAGCGCATCGCGATCCTGCTTCCGACGCAGGAGGGCGGCGGCCAGTATTACTACCGGCCGGTCTGGCGCGGGGTGCACGACTACCTCTCAAAAGTGAATATGAATCTGGAGTGCATTGAGCTTCCCTATTCCAGCGAGGACAAGGGCGAGGTGTTTGCAAGGCTCAAGAAGCTGGTGGCGGAGAACGATATCCACGGGATTCTGACCGTGGGCCATATCGACGAGCTCTCCACCGCCGCCGACTGGAAAGAGATCGGAAACCAGGGGATCGCCGTGGTTGTCATCAACTCTGAGCACAAGTTCAGCGACTGTCTCTGCTGTGTCCTGCCGGAGTACGAGGTCATCGGCCGCACCATGGCGGAGCTCATCACCAGCAATATTCCGGGCTTTGGGAGCATTTTCCTGTGTGCGGGAAACCCGAAGTGGGATGCCCATGCCCTGGTGGTGAAAGGCTTCAAGGATTACCTCGAGGAAAACAAATGCACCAATTTAGTCTATAAAAATCACTCCTGGACCATGGATGAGATTAACTATGTGAACATTTTCCAGGAGGTTTCGCGCCCCGACGTGGCCGCCTGCTGCAGCGTCTACTCCCAGGGAACCATCCTTCTGGGGCAGGCTCTGGAGGAGAGCGGAAAGGCCGGGCGCGTGTACGCCGTGGGCTCGGATCTCTCCGATGTCACCGCCGACCGCATCCGGCGGTCTGTCTTAAACACCGTGATTCAGAAAAATCCTTACGCCCAGGGGTACGTGGGTATCCGCACGCTGGCGGAGTATCTGATCCGCGGCAAGGCCCCGGAGCAGAAAAAGGTCTTCGTGGGCAGCGAGGTCGTGCTCCGAAGCAACCTGGTGATGTATGAGCACGAGCAGTACCGCTATCTGTTCCTATAGGGAGGTCTGTTTATCCTCCAGCGTCTGGCAGATGTAGTTGTGGCAGGCGGACTCGATGAGCTCCCAGTCCAGCTCCACGCCTACGCCCGGGCCGTTGGGAACATGGATGATTCCGTTCTCGTCGATGGGCAGGTCTCCCTTCATGGGCAGACGGTAGTTGTCCTCCGGCACAAAATACTCAAAATATTCGCAGTTCTTGATCGCGCAGCTCACATGGAGGTTTACGATGTCCATGTAGTTCATGGTGGTGGTGTGGATCTCACAGTTGAGGCCAAAGCCCTCCGCCATATGCGCGATCTTTAACGTTCCGGTGATGCCGTCCTTCCAGCTCACGTCCGCGCGCACGATGTCGGCGGCCCGCTGTGCGATGACCTGCGCGACGCCCCAGTGGCATCCGCGGGTGGTCTCGGTGGCGGCGATCGGAATGTCTAACACGCGGCAGAGCTCCGTGTACTTGTAGAGCTCGAAGTCGCGGAACGGCTCCTCGAACCATTTATAATTCAGTTTCTCCAGCTGGCGTCCCACGCGGATCGCCTCGTCCAGCGTATAGTCGCCCACCGGGTCGGTCATCAGCACGTAGTCGTCGCCCACGGCCTCGCGGACGGCGGCATGCACCTTCATGTCAAACTCAGCCGGTCCGGCCGGATGCGCCTTGTATCCCTTGATTCCCCTGCTCTTGTAATAGAGGGCCTCGTCCACGTAGTCCTGGATCGTGGGCAGGAAATTGCTGCTGGCGTAGACCGGCAGGCTGTCGCGGTATGCGCCGATGTACTTATATAAAGGAAGTCCTGCCTCCTTCGCGCAGATATCCCACAAAGCCACGTCCACCGGGCCCGGAAGGAACACGGGGAAGAACGCCTCGTGCCGGTCGATGACCCACAGCTCCTGGAAAATGGCCTCGCGGTCGTGGGGGTCGCGGCCCAGCACCACGGGAGCCACGGTTTCCTGCAGGTAGGACTCGCTGACGGCGCCGCTTCTGGCCGCCATGCAGGTGGCGATGCCCTCGATGCCGGTATCGGTCGTCAGCTTAATGACGATGACATCCCAGCCCATCTTCGCGCCGCCCTGGCGCTTTTCGTCGAAGAGGCATTTGCCCCGTTCTACCCACCAGCTCTCAAATTTCGTTATAATCATGTTTTTTGACACCTCCGTCATAATATAAAACGTTTTTGTAAATTATAGCAACCGGGGGGTAAAAAGTAAAGTTTACGCTGAGAATTTAGTTTAAACCGTCTTATTGGTAAAAAAGCAAATTCCTTAATTGTGCAATTTTAACCAAAAAAACAACTTAACAAACTAAAATCGCTTAATATATTGACGAATCAAGAAAAAAAGTTTATTCTAATGACAAGGTTAATGCGCAGGATTACGCCCTTTTACAAAAACGTTTTAGAAAGATGCGGGGCGGCGCCGGCGCAGATAAAAAACTTAACTATTTCAAACCAAATTTCAGGGAGGTATTTACCATGAGAAAACACATTTTAATGACCATGACAGCGGCATGTATGGCCATGGCGCTGACTGCATGCGGATCTTCCGACAGCGGTTCCGCTGACACCACAGCTGCAAATGCAGGCGGCGATGCGGCTGCAGCGACAGAGGCAGAGGCAGAGGCTCCCGCGGCAAGCGGAGACAGCATCAAGCTCACCTGGAGCGAGGTAAACGGCGAGGACTACGGCGCAACCGTGGGCGCGAAGGCATTCGCATCCAAGATCGAGGAGCTTTCCGGCGGCCAGATCACCGTTGAGCTTTACTTAAACGGAACCTTAGGCGATGAGAAGCAGTCCATGCAGGGCATCCAGATGGGAACCCTGGACATCTTCCGCGGCAACGCTTCCTCTCTTTCCAACTACGGCGCAGAGAAGATCAGCTTAACCGGACTTCCCTTCTTATTCAAGGATATGGATCAGTTCGAGGCGATGGCTCAGAGCTCTTTAGGACAGGAGCTTCTGGATTCTGTTGACGAGGCAGACTGCGGCTATGTTGCATTAGGCTGGCTCACCGAGGGACCGAGACACATGTTCATCACCCAGCCCACCTACGAGAAGCTGGGCAAGCCCACCGAGTTCACCTTAGACATGATGAGCGGACTTAAGATGAGAGTTCCGGAGACCGATCTGATGGTAAACACCATGAAGGCATTAAAGGCTTCCGCCACCCCGATCGCTTACTCCGAGCTTTACACCTCCTTACAGTCCAACGTGGTGGACGGCGCTGAGAACGACGTGATCAACTACATGGCTAACTCCTACAACGAGGTTGCTCCGTACTTCATTCCGGACGCGCACACCTTCGGATGCGGCGTTATCCTGATGAACAAGGATAAATGGAACTCCTTATCTGAGGAGCAGCAGGGCTGGATGAAAGAGGCAGCAGCAGAGGCCGGTAAGGTTTGCTACGAGTACAACCAGACCAAGATCCAGGAGACCTTCGATTCCTTCGAGGAGAAGGGCGTAACCAGACTGGATGTTGCAGATCTTGACAAATGGTCTGAGGCCTGCGCAGACGTATACGCTACATACGACGAAGAGTCCCAGGCAATCATCGAGAGACTCAGAAGCGGCCAGTACGAATAAATTTCAGAAATAGATAAGAGCCTGGCAAGATGCGCCGCTCCGAGGTTGTACCTTGTGCAGCGGCGCACATTTTTTGAAAAAATGAGAGAGAAAGGGAAACGATATGGCAAGTTTAAAAGCAATCTGGGAGCCCATCGACAAGGTTGTGTTCACCATCGTGAAGCATGTCTGCGTGATCATGCTGGCGGCGCTGGTGGCGATTGTATTCTATATCTTCGTGGGCCGTTATTTCTTACATTCTTCACCCATGTGGGGTGAGCCGATCTCCCTGTTCCTTTTAACCTGGATGAGTATTTTAGGTTCCTCCCTGGTATTAAGGACAGACGAGCATCTGAAGGTTACCATGTTTGACGAGAAAATGAGCAAGGGAGCCATCATGGCCACCGAGGTTCTGGCGACTGTGTGCATTCTGGCCTTCTCGATCTTTATGATCATTTACGGCAGACAGCTCATGGTACAGGCCAGAAGCAACACCATGGCGGGCGCAAACATCCCCTACGCGTGGATGTATCTGTCCCTGCCTGTGACCGGCGTTCTGTATATTTTTGCTCTGATTACCCAGTGGACAAGGAGGATCGATTGATGAGTACGACTGTAATTGCAACACTGCTTCTTGTGGGCGTATTTTTAGCTCTGGTATTCCTTCGCGTACCGATCGTGTATGCCATAGGAATCGCCTCCCTGATTGATTTCTTTTACTTAGGGATCAACCCGATGCAGATGGCGTTAAAGGTCATCGCAGGACTTAACTCCTACACGCTTCTCGCGGTTCCGTTCTTCATTCTGATGGGCGAGCTGATGAGCGCGGGCGGCATCACTGACACGCTGATCGACTTTTCCAAAGAGCTGGTGGGCTGGTTCAGAGGCGGCGCGGCCATGGTAAATGTGGTTGCATCCTTCTTCTTCGGCGGTATCTCCGGTTCCTCCTCCGCGGACTGTGCGTCCTTAGGACCCATCGAGATCAAGATGATGGAAGAGCAGGGATACGACAGAGAGTTCTCCACCTGTCTGACCATGGCCAGCTCCGTTGAGGGTATCCTGGTTCCGCCCAGCCAGAACATGGTTATCTACACACTGGCGGCGGCCGGCGTTACCAGCGTTTCCATCGGACAGCTGTTCCTGGCCGGATATGTTCCCGGCGCGGTTCTGTCCCTGACGCTGATGGTTTACTCCTACTATTACTCCAAGAAGCACGACATCCCGGTGACCGGAAGATTCGACATTGTGAAATGTGCCCGTTCCTTCCTGCGCGCCATCTGGGGAATGCTCTCCGTGCTGTTTGTGGTTGTCGGCGTTATCGCCGGCGTGTTCACCACGACCGAGTCTGCGGCCTGCGCCGTTGTGTGGTCCTTAATCGTCGGTTTATTTATCTACAAGGGCTTTGGCCTTAAAGATATCCCGGGAATCTTCCACAACGTGACCATGACCCTGGGCAAGGTGCTGATTCTTCTGGGCGTGTCCGGCGCGTTTACATACCTCTTAACCTACTTGAAGGTGCCGGAGCAGGTGTCCGGAGTGCTGTTCTCCATCACCGACAACAAGATTTTAATTCTTATCATGCTTAACGTGCTGATGCTGCTTTTAGGATGCCTGATCGAGATGGCCTGCTTAATCCTCATGCTTACGCCGGTGATCCTGCCGATCTGGATGTCCTTAGGGCTGTCCCCGATCCATCTGGGCGTCGTGATGGTTCTCAACCTGGGTATCGGTCTTCTGACCCCGCCGGTTGGCTCCACTCTGTTCATCGGCAGCGCGATCTCCGGAATCAAGATCGAGAAGCTGTCCAAACACATGATTCCGTTCTACCTGGTAATGGGAATCGCTCTTCTGATTCTCACATACTTCCCGCAGTCCTTCATGTGGCTGCCCAACATGGCTTACTAATAAGGAGTGATTTGACATGGCACAGTGGAAAAATGATGAAGAAATGTTTGCTCTCATGAAAGAGAAGCTGTATACTCCTGTAGTAGGAGATATCCTGGATCAGATGGGCTATAAGCACCAGTTTCTTCCGGCAAATATAAGACCTCTGGAGGCGCTGGTTCCTGCGGACGCATACATCGACCGCAGCCAGCCGGACAACCGGTTAAAGGTGGCGGGCTATGCCTGCACCGTTCTGGAAAATGACGTATTCGAGAGTCCGAAAAAGCCCTTCGGCTATCTGACCGAGGCTCTCGACCAGCTGAAGCCCGGCGAGGTTTACATTGCCACCGGCGCACACCACAGCGCGCTCTGGGGCGAGCTTCTGACCGCCACCGCCAAGGCGAGAGGCGCGGTTGGCGCAGTTTTGGACGGCTACAGCAGAGATACACCCCAGGTTCTGGGCCAGAATTTCCCGGTGTTCTGCACCCAGTGCTGGGCGCAGGATTCCTCCGTCCGGACCTACGTGTGCGACTATCGCTGCACCATTGAGATCGGACAGGTGACGATTCACGACGGCGATCTGGTATTCGGCGATATCGACGGCGTCCTCATTATCCCGAAGGAGTTAAAGGACGAGGTCATCGAGAAGGCGCTGGAGAAAGCGGCCGGCGAGAAGACCGTGAGAAAAGCCATCGAGGGCGGCATGTCCGCCACCCAGGCGTTTGCCGAGTTCGGTATTCTGTAAAGAGGTCATTTTCATGGAAAATAAGACAGCATTTCAGATCGATCTGAAAGACAACGTCGCCACCGCCCTGGCGGAGCTTACGGCCGGGGATGAGGCGAAGCTGATCGGAGACCACGAAAAAGAATATGTAAAAGCAGCCACCGACGTCCCCACGGGCCACAAGCTGGCCCTTCGGGATATCGCGTCGGGGGAGAAGATCATAAAATATGGTGTTGTCATCGGACGGGCCACCGCGGACATCCCGCAGGGGGCATGGGTGCACCTGCATGTGATGCAGAGCATTTACGACGAGAGGTCCAGCCATCTGGACATCAACACGGGAGCGCCGAAGGACACGAAATATGAGTGATGAGAAGAGAACCGGCCTGGAGAATATCACCTGGCTGGGATATGAGAGAAAAAACGGTGCGCCGGGAATCCGGAACCGGATCCTGGTGATCTACACCGTGAAATGCTCCGAGTTTGTGGCGCGCCAGATCGTGGAGCGTTCCGGGCACACGGACGTGGAGCTCATCGGTTTTGACGGCTGCACCGATAATCAGTACGCTGTGGATCTGCTGATCAGCATGATCCGTCATCCCAATGTGGGCGCGGTTCTGGCCGTGGGGCTGGGCTGCGAGTACATACAGCCGGAGTGGCTGTCTGACATCGCGAAGAAGGAGGGAAAGCCCGCCGCCTGGATGTTCATTCAGAACGAGGGCGGAACCCGCCCGGCGGTGGAGAAGGGCCTCTCCTGGGTGAAGGAGACGCTGGAGACGCTTAAGGATACGCCCCGTGTGACCATGGGCCTTAGGGATCTGGTCATTGGCGCCGAGTGCGGCGGCAGTGATTACACCAGCGGGCTGGCGGGAAATGTAGTCGTGGGCCGCTTCTACGACAAGCTGGTAGATCTGGGTGGAACGGCGATTTTTGAGGAGATCGTGGAGGCCATTGGTCTCGACAGTCTTCTGATCGGGCGTGCCGCCAGCGCGCAGGCCGCGAAGGAGCTGCGCTACACCTACGACAAGGCGCTTGACTACTGCAAATCCGTGCGCCAGTACTCCGTGAGCCCCGGCAATTTCGCCGGAGGGCTCTCCACCATCGAGGAAAAGAGCATGGGAGCCGTCATAAAGAGCGGAAGCCGCCCGATCCAGGGCGTGACGAAGGTCTCCGTGCCTCCGCCGCGAAACGGCCTCTGGCTTTTAGATTCCACGCCGGATCCCCACTGGATGCAGTTCGGGATCACCAACCCCAACGACAACGAGGGGCTGATGGATCTGGCCAGCTGCGGAGCCCACATTGTATTTCTGGTGACGGGCCGCGGAAACGTGGTCGGCAGCGCCGTAGCGCCCTGCATCAAGATCACGGGGAACCACGAGACCTACAGCCGGATGGCGGAGGACATGGATTTTGACGCCAGCCCCATTCTGCGCGGAGAGCTGAGCCAGGACGAGATGGCCGTGAAGCTGGCCGAGTGCGTGGCTGAGACCGCCGCCGGGACCTCGACGAAGAGCGAGGCCCTGGGGCACCGGGAATTTTTCATTCCCTATAAATATCAGGAAAAACAGGTTGCCTTCAAACGGGCATGTGAAGAAGATTCATAAATAGGAGAGAGAGTTATGGCTGCATTCACAGACGAAGAAATGAACACATTCAGCATGGCGAAATGGTACGATTTGTCGGGACAGGTCGCCATCGTGACAGGGGGAGCCACAGGACTCGGGCTGGCAGTCACCAGATGCCTGGTGAGCGCAGGGGCGAAGGTCTGCGTGGTCAGCTCCCGGACGCCCGAACAGGCGGCCGAGACCATGGCCGAGTTTGGAGATAAAGCGGCGTTTTACCAGTTTGACATCGCCGACACGGACCATGCGAAGGATCTGGTGGAGAAAATCGTGGCCGAGCAGGGCCGCGTGGACATTCTGGTGAACAACGCCGGAAACCACTGTAAGAAATACATCTGGGATATGACCGTGGACGAGTACAAGGATGTCTTAAACGTGCATCTGGTGGGCTCTTTCGCGCTCACCAAGGCCGTTGTGCCTTACATGAAGGAGCAGAAGCGCGGACGCATCATTTTCCAGGCCAGCATGACCAGCTACATCGGACAGCCCCAGGTGTCCGGCTATTCCACCGCGAAGGCGGGATTTCTGGGTCTTATCCACACGCTGACCGCGGAGCTGGCCGAGTACGGCGTCACCGTAAACGCCATCGCTCCCGGCTGGATTGACACGCCGATGTTCCACAAGGCGGTGGACAATGACCCGCCGCGCCTGGCCAAGATCATGGGCCGCATCCCGGCAAAGACCGTGGGAGATCCCATGGACGTGGGCATGTGCGCCGCATTTCTGTGCAGCGACGCTGCCCGGTATATCAGCGGAAGCTGCATTCCGGTGGACGGCGGCGCTCTGATCGGATTTTAACACAGGATGCCCGCCAAAAAAGCGGGCATTACTTTTATCTAGGAAAGAAGGAAAAGCGGGATGAATACGAAATTCGACGAGGAATTATTTCTCACAAACAAAACGGGCAGAGAGCTCTATCACAAATACGCGGAGCAGCTGCCCATCATCGACTACCACTGCCACCTGCAGCCCTCAGAGATCGCCGAGAATAAGGAGTTCGAGGATCTGGGCGAGATGTGGCTTCGCGGGGACCACTATAAATGGCGCGCCATGCGCACCTTCGGCATCGACGAGAAATACATCACCGGCGACGCCAGCTACCACGACAAGTACATGGCGTTCGCGGCCATTCTGCCGAAGCTTATAGGCAATCCCATCTATATCTGGTGTGCCCTGGAGCTTAAGCGGTATTTTGACATCGACGAGCCCCTCACCGAGGAGAATGCCGAGGAGATTTACCAGAAGACCACGGCGATGATCAAGGAGAAGCACATGACCCGCCGCTGGTGCATGGAGCACTCCAACGTGAAGCTGGTGAGCACCACCGAGGACCCGGTGGACGATTTGAGATACCACATTGCGCTTAACAAGGAGAAAATGTTCACCCGCGTGATCACGGCCTTCCGCCCGGACAAGGCGATGTTCCTGGAGGAGGAGACCTTTGCCGATTATCTGAACACGCTGGCGGAGGTGTCCGGCGTGGAGATCACGTCCTTTGAGACCATGTTAAACGCGCTGGAAAACCGGCTTAAATTCTTTAAGGAAATCACGGGAACCACCGTCAGCGACGACGGAATCCCGCACTTTACATGGGCCGACTACACGATGGAGGAGATCGGAGCGATCTTTGAGAAGGCCAGAAAGAACGAGCCGGTGAGCGAGCACGAGGCCGACCAGTACCGGAGCGCGTTCCTCTATGAGATGGCGCGCATGTATAACCGCAACGGCTACGTGATGCAGCTTCACATCGGAACCTATCTGGACGCCAACACCACGGGCGTGAAGAACGTCGGAAAATCCACGGGATTTGACTGTGTGGACGACCAGTGCGCGGTGACCAGCGTCGGCGAGCTGTTAAACCGACTGACCATTGCCGGGGAGCTCCCGAAGACGATTCTCTATCCGCTGGACGGGACGAAGATCGAGAGCTGGGCGATTCTGGCCGCCGGATTCTGTGACAACGGCGTGAAGGCCAAGGTTCAGCTGGGCGCGCCCTGGTGGTTTAATGACCAGGCCTTCGGCATTCAGAGGCAGTTTGAGTCCTGCGCCAACCTTTACCCGGTCAGCCTGTCCGTGGGAATGCTGACCGACAGCAGAAGCTTCATCTCCTACCCGCGCCACGAGCTGTACCGCCGCGTGCTGTGCAACTACTTCGGCGAGCTGGTGGAGAGAGGAGAGTATTTCTCCGGCGAGGCTGCGCTCAAGCAGATGATCGAGGATGTCTGCTTTAACAATGTCAACGAGTTCTTTGGATTTGGCGCGGAGATGTGATGCGATGCTTGAGGTAGAGAAAAAGGGCGTGCTGGTCGAGTGGACCGGCGCGCCTGCGCCAGATGGGGCTGTGCCGGATGGAGCTGTGCCAGATGGAGCTGCGCCGGATGGGGTTGTGCCGGATGGGGTTGTGCCGGATGGGCTTGCGCTGGATGGGCCTGCGGGCGCGGCGCGCGGACATGTGATCATATGCCCGGGCGGAGGATATCAGTGGCACTCGCCCCGCGAGGCGAAGCCTGTGGCGCGCGCCTTCGCGGTGCGCGGGTGGAAGCCGTGGGTGCTCTATTATCCGGTGGCCGGACAGGAGGATGAACGGAGCTGTGCGGGAACGCAGTCTCCGCTTGAGGAAATACAGGAACCGCTTCATGAAATACCTCTGGGAACGGCCCCGCTTCTGAGTGCGGCGGACGCGATGCGCCGCGTCCGCGCGGCTGCTGCGGGAAAGCCGGTGATTCTCTGCGGCTTTTCCGCGGGCGCCCATGTGGCGGCCAGCCTGGGCGTGCACTGGAAGGACGGCGGGCTGTTTTCGGAGGAAGACCAGGCTGCCGTGCGGCCCGATGCGCTGATTCTGGGGTACCCGGTGATCACCGCCGGGGAGTACGCGCACCGGGAGAGTATAGAGATGCTGGCCGGGGACGGCCCGGCGGAGTATTACAGCCTGGAAAACTTTGTGGACGAACAGACCCCGCCGGCATTTATCTGGCACACGGCCGCGGATTCCACGGTTTCTGTGCAGAACAGCCTGCTGTTCGCGGGGGCTCTGGCGAACAAGAAGGTTCCGTTTGAGCTGCACATCTATCCTTACGGTGAGCACGGGCTGTCCTTAGCCACGAAAGAGGTGGAGGAGCCGGAAAAGAAAAGATACGCCGACGCCCATGTGGCCGGATGGTTCGGGCAGTGCGCGGAGTGGCTGGAAGAGATGTTCGGCGGAAAGCGGGCGGAATGAGAGGCCTGTTACCTGGCGGCAAATAACGAAATCAGTTATTTAGATTTTATGGGGGCTATCTATCTCAGACAGCCCCTTCCCTACAATATGCATGATTAAACAATTAAAAAATATAAGTTAAGTCCTTTCTCAGGCTTTCCAGTATTCCCGCATCCGCGCCTCCGCCTCGGAGCGGCTTAAGGAAAATTTGTCCATGATGCGCTGGAGTGTGCTGTCGTAGCTCTGATCCAGCTCGCGGCAGCTCTCGATAAGGGCGCGGGTGCCCTCCCGGATGCCTTTTTGGATGCCTTTTTGAATGCCCTCCCGGACACCTTTCTGGATCCCCTTGTTTTCCGCATAATCCAACATACTGCATGACATAACGTTCTCTCCTTTCTCTGATCGCCTTGTAATCTCCAGGCTCATCTCCCGGTATCTCTCGTCCCCTGTGAACTCCCGGAAGAAACCTAACATTTCTTTCACGTGCCGGATGTTCCGGCGGCCCTCTGGTCCGGAGTAAAATTTCTCTTCCGTCCCCGTCCGCTTCGCGTGGAAATACTCTGCCACAATCCGGAAATCCGAGGTGAAACGCTCTCTCACTTCACGCGGGAGAAAAGCCACCTCCACCAGATTGATCCTGTAGTCCGGCACCAGCTCGATGATCTTATGCCAGCTGCGTCCATCCGCCGCTTTTTCATTCTGCCGGACAAGCGCTTCCCGCAGGGACTGCGGGGCCTTCCAGTGCTCCAGTCCGTAGTAGAGCACAAAGGAAATCACCGGGTATTTTTTCCGTCTTCCCTTCTGCTGCTTATAGGCGGCTCCGTCGTAGCTCATCATACGAAACACCATATCGTAGTCCTCGCCCGACTGATTTTCCAATCCAAAGAGCGCCAGCACCACACCCGACTGCGTGCAGTATTTCACAACGTCCCGGTGCTGCTCCCGCTTCCGGCCGTCCGGGTCCTCATAGATCGAAGCGGTAGGCCCAGGTTTTAATGATTCCGGCGAAACCAGCTCCTCGCCTCCAAATCCCAGCGCGTTCACGATGTCCGCAAATACGTCGTTGTGCTCCTCCAATGTCTTCTCCAGCAAATCCTTCTCTGCCAAATGCACTCCTCCTTATCCTATGTCTGCGGAACAACTTACACGTATGAACTGCACCGCGATTTGAAATGAGATCTCTGGCCGAACCGGCCATAAAACACGGGAATCTGTTCCCAAAAGATACGGTCCACGAATGAGACCGGAAATGTTTTCTTAAGTATAGCAGATTTTTAAAGCGGGCGCAATGGTAGATTTGTTCACAGCAGTATTGATAAACACGCGATAAACGCACAAAAAACGCGCGCGCGTGTTTTTGAAATAAAAATAAACACACGCGCGCGTTTCTGCGCGTTAAAAATGACGCGTTATTCGTGCTCTTCCTCCACCACATCGTGCATCTGCGCGTCCATCTCATCCTCGTCCCCGTGGCTTAAGAACTCCCTGGCGCTGACGCGGTTTCTCAGGCGCTCCTCCTCCACCTTGTTGGAGATCATTTCCTTCACCGAGTCGCAGTTTTTGACGTTTATCAGCTTCACACAGCCTAAGTCCATATCGGTGCTGTCAATGTGAATGGTTCCCAGGCCGAAGATGCGCTGCACCAGCGAACGGCTGAGGCTGATGTTGAGAATGCGGTAGAGGCGGACCTCCTCCTCGCGGGTATTTAAGAAACCGGTTTCCACGAACAGCCGTCCCTCGTCCATACCGTACTTTGTGAAGGTCCACGGCAGGCCGCACCAGAGACGTTTTCTATCGTACCAGATCAAATTTTCTTTTTTCATGTGCGTTCTCCTTTATTTCCTTAAAATTTAATGATTCCTCGTCAGAAGCCACGCCCGGAAATACGGTTCCAGGAGCTGGCAGTCGACCGGCCCCATGTCCAGAAGGAACTGGTGGAAATCCAGGCTTGAAAAACGGCTGCCCAGCACGGCCGCGGCCTCCTCGCGGAGCTCCATGAGCGTCATGTAGCTGATGTAACGGCAGGCGTAAAAGGACGGGGAAGCCAGGAACTTTGACCGGAGCTCTGCGATAACCTCCTCGTCGGAAAATCCGTAGGTTCTGCAGAAATCCTCAAACTGCTCCGCATTCCATCCGTCGTAGTTTAAATGTATATCCATCAGCGCGTAGAGACCGGCGGTGGCATCGGCGTAGGCGCGCATAAATTCATTCAGCTCATCGGAAAGCCCGTTGCCCTCCGCAAACGCATACTGCGACGCGTAGAGCTCCCAGCCCAGCGCGGAGCCCGGATCTGCGGCTGCTAAAACCAGCGGATCGATGGTCAGCTCCTTTGCTGAGGGTGATCGGGAAAGGCGCGGATCCACGGTGTGTTCTCTGTAATACTGGCGGCGGTAGGCAAGTCCCGGAATCCCTCTTCCTGCGATGTCGGTGAGGTCGGGATCATCTGTGCCGGAATCTCTGCGCCGTGAGACGAAAGGCTTTTCGGCGCTGGTTATGGAATCTTCCTCCGCTGCATCTCCTGCCATGAGAACGTCCACCGACGAGGCCTCCGAGGCGGGCATTTCCTGCATCGTGACAGAAGGAAACTGTCCGGCGATGGAATCTTCCAGCCAGGCAAGCGCCTCCTCGTCTGTGTCGAATGCGAACGGCAGATCGTCCGACTCCCCGGAAAGCTCCGGGTACTGGTCGAGAAGAGCCGTCATCTGATCCAGCTCGCGGTCGATGCGCTGCTCCGTTTTCCGGCAGAGCGCCGGGATGGATTCGCCGGAGCCGGATCCGGAGGCGATGAGATACCGGTAGTAGGCTTTTCCCTCCGGCATGGATGCCAGCCCTCCCGTCGCGGCTGCGGCCTCCTGCAGCTCTTCAAGGCCCTGGGACAGGGTGCGGTAGGCGGGGATAAACGACTCCTTGAGCGCGGTCTGATGCGCTTCTAAGTATTCCTGGCGTTTGGCTTCGGCCAGCCCGGGAACGGCGTTCAGCTTCTCCGCGAACTGCCGCGATAAAATGTTGTTGTTCGCCCGGACCATGTAGGGGTCCAGCGACCGGATCATCAGCTCCAGAGGTTCCCCGCCGGTGAGAAGCCCGGCGTTTGCCTTCTCCTGTTCAAAGGCCAGAATATTTTCGTAGAGCGGGGCCATCTCGTTCATCAGCGAGAGGTAGTGATCCACGTCTGAGGTATTTTCAAAGCGGAAGGCGCTGAGCATGGCCGGAATCTGTATCTGTATGCCGCATTCTGGTGAGAGCGGCTGGGCGTACAGCTCCAGCCCGTCAGCCTTAAGCTCCGCACCCAGTATGTACTCCATGCGCCGGAAGGCAATGAGCTCGCCGGAATCCATCTGCGCGGTGTTGAAGAAGGACAGCTGCTTTTTCATATCGCGGAAGGCCGCTGTGCGGTCCGTCAGGGCTTTGAGGGAATACTGCCCCAGTGTTTCGGGCGCGCGTGAAAGGCCGGGGGTTCCGGAAAAAATGGTGTCCCGCACGGCGGTGTAGGTATTTACAAACTCACGAAGATCCCCGTGCTTCACCCCGTCGGACGGCGAGGCAGGTTCTTCGGCAGCGGTTACCGGTTCCTCTGCGGGAACGGTTTCTTCGGGTGATCGGGTGCATCCGGCGGCCAGCAGCGCGCAGATTCCTGCGCCGAGCAGAAGACGCCGGCAGTAATTGCGTTTGATCATATAGTACCTCCGTTTCCGTTATTATAGTAGAGATCCCTTGACAAATCAAGGTGAAACGGCTAGACTAACTATATTGAATACACAAATGCGATGAAGAGAAGAGTACGCAGACAGATACGTTTACAGAGACCCCTCGCCAGGCTGAGAGAGGGGAGCGGGAAAGCTGCGGAAGATGGTCTTGGAGCCGCGCCGCTGATAGCCGGTTTTTCTGGTGTTAGGCGGTGACGGGAGCGCCCGTTACAGCGCCGGACTGTGAAAGCAGCCCATGAGGCAGGCCGCCGCGAGGGGCCTGTGAATTTAAAGTGGTAACACGGACAGATTCCGTCTTTAAAGAGATTTAAAGGCGGATTTTTTGTTTAATAGGAAACTGCGTTCCCTATTAAGCAAAACGCTCCGCGAGGATGCGCACTGCGCGCAGAGGAATATGGCTGCTTTCGCAGCCGCGCTCCGGCGCAAGTGTGCGCCTGGCGCACACTTTTTCATTTCACGGAAAACGTGTTCCCCATGAGACAAAAGCATTCCATCGCAGAAACAGGAGGACAACCATGTGTCAGAAATGTAAAACACCATATTACATCACCACCGCCATCGCCTACACCTCGGGAAAGCCCCACATCGGCAACACCTACGAGATCGTGCTGGCGGACAGCATCGCCCGTTTCAGAAGAGAGCAGGGCTACGACGTATTTTTCCAGACCGGAACCGATGAGCACGGACAGAAGATCGAGCTCAAGGCGGGTGAGGCCGGCGTGACCCCGAAGGAGTTCGTGGACAATGTGGCCGGACAGATCAAGACCATCTGGGATCTGATGAACACGTCCTACGACAAATTCATCCGCACCACCGACGCGGACCACGAGGCGCAGGTGCAGAAGATTTTCAAGAAGCTCTACGACCAGGGCGACATTTACAAGGGCTACTACGAGGGTATGTACTGCACGCCCTGTGAGTCATTTTTCACCGAGTCCCAGCTGGTGGACGGCAAATGTCCCGACTGCGGCCGCGAGGTGCAGCCGGCGAAGGAGGAGGCATACTTCTTCAGAATGAGCAAGTACGCCGACCGCCTGATCCAGCACATCAACGAGCACCCGGAGTTTATCCAGCCCGTGTCCCGCAAAAATGAGATGATGAACAATTTCCTTCTCCCGGGACTGCAGGACCTGTGTGTGTCCAGAACCTCCTTCACCTGGGGAATCCCGGTGACCTTTGATCCGAAGCACGTGACCTATGTGTGGCTGGACGCGCTCACCAACTACATCACCGGCATCGGCTATGACTGCGACGGCGAGAGCAGCGAACAGTTTAAAAAGCTGTGGCCTGCTGACCTGCATTTGATTGGAAAGGACATCATCCGTTTCCATACGATTTACTGGCCCATTTTCCTGATGGCTCTGGATCTGCCGCTGCCGAAGCAGGTGTTCGGCCATCCGTGGCTTTTACAGGGCGACGGCAAGATGAGCAAGTCCAAGGGAAATGTGCTCTACGCCGACACGCTGGTGGATTTCTTCGGCGTGGATGCCGTGCGCTATTTCGTGCTTCACGAGATGCCCTTTGACAACGACGGCGTGATCTCCTGGGAGCTGATGGTGGAGAGAATGAACTCCGACCTGGCGAATGTGCTGGGCAACCTGGTGAACCGAACCATCTCCATGTCCAACAAATATTTTGACGGCGTTGTGGCCGACAAGGGCGTCTGCGAGGACGTGGACGCGGAGCTGAAGGCTGTTGTCTTAGAGGCAGTCAAGAAGGCGGAAGAGAAGATGGATAAGCTGAGAGTGGCCGACGCCATCACCGAGATCTTCGGCATTTTCAAGAGAAGCAACAAATACATCGACGAGACCATGCCCTGGGCGCTGGCCAAGGATGAGTCGAAGAAGGACCGCCTGGCCACCGTGCTCTACAACCTGGTGGAGTCCATCACCATCGGCGCGTCCCTTCTGGAGTCCTTCATGCCGGAGACCTCCGCGAAGATCCTGGCGCAGCTTAACGCGTCCAAGAGAAGTCTGGACGAGATGGACCGCTTCGGTCTCTATCCGTCCGGAAATAAGGTGACTGACAAGCCGGAAATCCTTTTCGCCCGCATGGATATCAATGAGGTACTTGAAAAGGTGGAGGCCATGAGAGCCGCCGAGGCCGCCGCGGATGAAAAATCTGAGCCGGAGGAGCCCGCCATCGATATCGAGGCCAAGCCGGAGATCACCTACGACGATTTCGCGAAGCTCCAGTTCCAGGTGGGAAAGATCATCGCCTGCGAGGCGGTGCCGAAGTCCAAAAAGCTCCTCTGCTCCCAGGTAAAGATTGGAAGCCAGGTGCGCCAGATTGTCAGCGGCATTAAGGCTCACTACTCTCCCGAGGAGATGGTGGGAAAGAGAGTCATGGTAGTGACCAACTTAAAGCCCGCCAAGCTGGCCGGCGTGATGTCCGAGGGAATGATTCTCTGCGCGGAGGACGCCGAGGGAAATCTTTCCCTCATGGTTCCCGAGAAGGAGATGCCCGCAGGCGCGGAGATCTGCTGATAGATTTTGTAAACAAAGAAGTACCAGATGCCGCCGGACGCATACTCCGGCGGCGTCTTTCGGCTGTGGACAGATAGATGGAAGGAGGAGCGGGATGGATGGCAGAGCCTTGAAAATCATTGCGCTGGCCGCCATGGTCTGCGATCACACGGCGATGGCGCTGGTGGAGCCGCTGGGGCAGGGATCCCAGGCGGTACAGGCGGCATCTGCGTCTCAGATGACGGCGGCGTCCGGAGCGATTTTGACGGCAGCGGCATCCCAGGCAGCACAGATGCCGGCGTCCGCCGAGCTGCTGTCTGTGGGATGGCTCACCGTGTATGTCCTGCTCCGCGTGGCGGGGGGACTGGCGTTCCCGATCTTCGCCTTTCTTCTGGTGGAGGGATTTCTGCACACCAGGGACAGGAAGCGTTATCTGGCAAAGCTGTGTGTGTTCGCGCTGATATCCGAGATTCCGTTCGATCTGGCTCTCTTCGGGACGTCGTTTTACCGGGGATACCAGAACGTGTTTTTCACGCTGGCCATTGGCGTGGCCGTGATGATGGGGCTGGAGCAGATGGGACCGGAGCGGATGGCCGGGGGTGGAAACGCCGGAACGGGGAGTCATGCCGGGACGGAGCATCATGCCGGGGCAGGCGTTCGTGCTGAGGCAGAAGGCGGCGGGAGAGCCGTGCCGCCGGCTGCTGTTTCTGTTGCTGTAACGGCCGCCGGCTGCCTCCTTGCCGCTCTGCTGCATTCTGATTTCGGCTGGTCGGGAATCCTTCTGATCGCTGTTCTTTATATGTTCCGGTTTGACCGCGCCAGGCAGATGATTTTCGGATGTGCTGTGTCGCTCGCAGCCAAGGTGACGGGCCCATTTGCATTTATCCCCATCCGTATGTATAATGGGGAGAGAGGCCGGCAGATGAAACTGTTGTTCTACTGGTTTTACCCGGTCCATCTTCTGGCGCTGGGCATCCTGCGCCGGTTCCTTGTTCCATAGGAAACCGCAAAAAATTTTACGAGGACAAAGACTATGATATTCGACACCCACGCCCACTACGACGATGAGGCGTTTAACGAAGACAGGGAGGAGCTGCTGGGGAATCTGCAATCCCAGGGCATCGGCGCGGTGGTAAACATCGGCGCCAGCATTGCCACCTCCCGAAATACCATCGCACTGACGGAAACATACCCGTTTATCTACGGGGCCATCGGCGTCCACCCCAACGAGACTGCCGAGCTTAATGAGGCGAAGCTTGCCTGGCTTAAGGAGGAGGCCGCCCGGGAGAAAATCGTGGCTATCGGCGAGATCGGTCTCGACTACTACTGGGACGAGCCTGACCACGAGACACAGAAGCACTGGTTTGTGCGCCAGCTGGATCTCGCCAGGGAGGTAAATCTCCCTATCGTGGTTCACAGCCGCGACGCTGCGAAGGACACGCTGGACATCATAAAGGCCTCCGGCGCGCGGGGTATGGGCGGCGTCATCCACTGCTTTTCCTACGGCGTGGAGATGGCCAGAGAGTATCTGAACATGGGATTTTACCTGGGAATCGGCGGCGTCCTGACCTTCAAAAACGGGAAAAAGCTCAAGGAAGTGGCGGCCTACGCCCCGCTGGAGCAGATCGTCCTGGAGACCGACTGCCCGTACCTGGCGCCTGTGCCCAACCGGGGCAGACGGAACTCTTCGCTGAATCTCCCTTATGTGGTCGCTGCGCTGGCAGAGATCAAGGGAATTTCCGAGGAGGAAGTGCTGGAGGTTACCTGGAAAAACGCCGAGAATATGTACCGCATTCGTGTACCGCGGGAATAGGAGGAAATGGATGGCAAATTTAGGCATTCCTAAAAATACCATAGAGATCATACAGAAATACAATTTCGCGTTTCAGAAGAAATTCGGGCAGAATTTTCTGATCGACACTCACGTGCTGGAGAAAATCATTTCCGCCGCCGGCGTGACGAAGGACGATATGGTGCTGGAGATCGGACCCGGCATCGGCACCATGACCCAGTATCTGGCGGAGCACGCGAAGCGGGTGGTGGCCGTGGAGATCGACAGCAATCTGATCCCCATTCTCGAGGAGACGCTGGCAGGTTACGATAATATTACCGTCATCAACGACGACATTTTAAAGGTTGACATAAATGCTCTGGCCCAGGAGTACAACGGCGGAAGGCCCATCAAAGTGGTGGCCAATCTGCCCTACTACATCACGACCCCCATCATCATGGGCCTGTTCGAGAGCAATGTTCCTATCGACAACATCACGGTGATGGTGCAGAAGGAGGTGGCTGACCGGATGCAGGTGGGCCCCGGCTCCAAGGACTACGGCGCGCTGTCGCTGGCCGTGCAGTATTACGCCGAGCTCTACATCGTCGCCAATGTGCCGCCCAACTGCTTTATCCCCCGCCCCGGCGTGGGCTCCGCGGTCATCCGTTTGACGAGGCACCAGGAGCCGCCGGTGGATGTAAAGGATGCAAAGCTCATGTTCCGTCTCATCCGCGCGTCGTTCAACCAGCGCAGGAAGACGCTGCTAAACGGTCTTGCCAACTCGCCGGAGCTTTCATTTTCCAAGGAACAGATCACCTCGGCAATCGAAAAAATGGGCCTCCCCGCCAGCGTCAGAGGCGAGACCCTGACACTGGAACAGTTTGCCCATCTTTCTAATCTCCTCGGCGGGGAGGCGTAATATTAAAGTCCGGAGAGAGCCGCCTCGTCGGCCACGACAATAGCGTTGGGGTGGAACTGCAGAATCGAGGCGGGAACCTGCGGAGTCACCGGGCCTGCGATGACCTTTGCCAGGGTCTCGGCCTTATCCGCGCCGCTCACGATGAGCAGGACGCTCTTCGCCCGCATGATGGTTCCGATGCCCATGGTGTAGGCCTGCTTCGGAACCTGGTCCGCGGATTCAAAAAAGCGCTTGTTGGCCTCGATGGTGCTGGCCTGCAGATTCACGCAGTTGGTCATTCTGGCAAAATGGTCCGCCGGCTCATTGAAGCCGATGTGGCCGTTGTGGCCCAGGCCCAGAAGCTGTAAGTCCACGCCGCCCAGGCTCTCGATCACCTTCTCATAGCGCGCGCACTCCGCGTCGCTGTCCGGCTCCATTCCGTTGGGAATGTTGGTGTTTGCCATGTCGATATTCACGTGTCTGAATAGATTCTCATACATGAAATAGTAGTAGCTCTGGTCGTTTTCCCGGGGGAGTCCTCTGTACTCATCAAGATTTGCGGTCTTAATCCGGGAGAAATCGATGTCGCCCTGGCTGTATCTTGCAATGAGTTCTCTGTATGTACCGATCGGGGTGGAGCCGGTGGCCAGACCCAGAACGGAATCGGGTTTTAAGGTCATCTGGGCCGCGATGATATTTGCGGCCTTCCTGCTCATCTCATCGTAGTCCTTTGCTCTGTAAATTCTCATGGTTGGCAAATCCTCCAGTTTATAATTGATATCACTTACTAAAATACCATTTTGAAGTCATAGTTTCAATGGCTAATCGCATAAAATATGTATCAAAGGAGTGATAGCATGTCTAATTATCAGAGATTAATTTCATATATTTATGAATACGAGGGCGGGAACAAGGGGCGGAACGTGGGCTTTGCCAAGCTGGAGACCCGCGGCGGCCAGTGCAAGGTGACCGTCAGCATCAAAAAGATATACGTCGGGGGAAATCCCATGGGCGTTTTCCTGCTCTCCGGCCAGGGAGAGCTGAATGTGGGAAATGCATTTGTGAGAAACGGGGCCTGCGAGTTCAGGGCTATTTTAAATTCCGCCAGTGTGGAGGGCTCCGGCATTGCCATGAGCCAGTTTTACGGCCTTTCTGTCCATGAAGTAGAAAATGCCTGGCGCGCCTACACCACCATCTGGGAGGACGCCGTGGCCCATGCCGCCGAGATCGAGCTGGCGGACGTGACCTCCGCCAATGTGCGGGAGCAGGAGGCTGCGGATCCGGAGAAAGAGGAGGCAGCCCTGCCCATATCGAAGGAGATTGAGGAGCAGCTGGCGAAGGAGGAGCTGCAGCGTAAAAATGAGCCCGTGATCCAGAACCCCGCGTTTGTGGAGGATCTGGCTTCGCAGGACTTACATAAGCCTGATGCGGAGAGGGAAGGAGAGGAATTGACGGGGGATGAGGATGGGGCCGGAGCTGGCGCCGGGGAGGATCCCGGAGCCGGGATGGAGCTGGAAATGGGATCTGAGGGTGAAAGCGAAGACAGGGAGACGGAGGCAGAAGCAGAAACAGAAGCAGAAGCAGAAGCCGGGGAACTGAGCGGCCAGGGGATTCCAGTGCCGTGCGGGCTGTCCGGGGATACGATGCGGCGTTCCCCCTTGCCGCAGTCTGTCCCGCCGCAGTGTCCGCCGCCAGAGGGCGTCCCTGCCCTGTCCCCGGAGTTTTTTCAGCGCCCTGTTCCGGAGTCTGCTCAGCACCCTGTCCTGGAGTCCGCGCAGCGTCCGGTCCCGGAGTCCGCGCAGCGCCCGGCCCCGGAGTCTGCCCAGTGCCCGCCTCCGGCACATCATCATCCGGCGCCTGCCGGACAGCCGCCGAGGCAGCCGATCGGTGACGACGCGGCTCTGAAGCGCCTGGAAGAGGAGGAGCAGAGCCGTTTTGCCCATCAGAATGTGTGGGAGCGCCTGCGAAAGAAATGCCCCAAGATACAGGCCTTCGATTACGACAATCCATGCGAAATTCTGACCATCAAGCCGCAGGACATCGGGCTGCTTCCGAGGGAGGCGTGGATCTTTGGGAACAACAGCTTTCTTCTTCACGGCTATTACAACTACCGCTATCTGATTCTGGCCCGCCTGGAGAGCCCGCAGGGCGGACGCCCCCGGTATCTTCTGGGCGTTCCCGGCCACTATTACAGCAATGAAAAATACATGGCCACCATGTTTGGCTTTGCCAATTTCGTCCTATCAAAAAATCAGCCGCCCAAGGACGGCCGATTTGGTTACTGGTACACGGATATCAAGGTTGGCGACTAATAGTCGATGCCCCGCAGCTCCACCGTCCCCATGTGGGGGCGGAGGATGGAGGCAAATGTGAGCAGCTCGTCTTTGGTGCACCCGCTGAGTCCGGGCGTGAGCACCTGATCCGAGTCTGTGTAGTTCTGCAGGAAGTATTTCGGGCATCCGTCAAGCCAACGGGCGATGTCCTCAAAATCATCCGCGGTCAGAAGCTCCTTCGCCACGGTGGTTCTGAACTCAAAATCCAGCGTCCCGTGAAGCAGGAAATCCGCGCTCTCCCCGATGAGGCCGATATCCAGGCCGGGCCTGCCGGCGACCTCCCCGTAGCGCGCCCGTCCGGCTTTGATGTCCATGGCGACATAGTCCAGAAGCCCCTTCTCGACAAGGGATTTCAGAATGGCCGGCCGGTATCCGTTGGTGTCCAGCTTCACCAGATACCCCAGCTCTTTAATGCCCCGGATCAGCGTTTCCAGCTCCAGATGAAGCGTGGGCTCCCCGCCGGTGATGCACACGCCCTCCAGCATTCCCCGCCGTTTTTTTAAGAAATCCAGAAGCTCCCCTTCCGTCATAAGCCCCGGCGCGCTGTCCGAAAGCAGATCGCCGTTGTGGCAGAACGGGCACCGGAAATTGCAGCCGTTTAAAAACACCGTAGCCGCCACATGCCCGGGAAAGTCCAGGAGCGTCGTTTTCTGCAAACCACATATTTTCATATTTATGTAAACCTCATTTCGTTATATCTGTCATTTCTGAAACTCAAGGATAAGTCTATCACAATATTTCCATTTCCGCTATCCATAAATGAAAATCTGGGATATAATGAGAGTGTTTAGAAACGAGGCGAAGAATGTTATGACCACAGACGAAAAATACATGCGCGCAGCCATCCGCGAGGCGCGGAAGGCGGAGGCGCTCTATGAGGTTCCCATCGGCTGCGTCATTGTGTACGAGGGGAAAATCATCGGCCGCGGCTACAACCGCCGGATGAAGGACAAAAATGCCCTGGCCCACGCGGAGATCACAGCCATCCGGAAGGCCTGCAAAAAAATGGGCGACTGGCGGCTGGAGGGCTGCACCATCTACATCACCCTGGAGCCGTGCCCGATGTGCGCCGGCGCCATCGTACAGGCCCGGATTCCGAGGGCGGTCATCGCCTGCATGAATCCCAAGGCCGGCTGTGCCGGTTCAGTGCTCGACATGCTTCACGAGGACGGCTTCAACCACCAGGTGGAGACCGAAATCGGTGTGCTCGGCGACGAGTGCTCCGCCATGTTAAAGACATTTTTTAAGGAACTGCGGCTTAAGGAGAAAAGGAGAAAGGAAGAGGAAAATGGACATCTGGAAAATACTGGGAATTGAGAAGACTGACGACGAGGATGCCATAAAGGCGGCATATCTGGCCCGCCTGGCCGACCACCACCCGGAGGAGGATCCGGACGGCTTCATGGAGCTGCGCAGCTCCTTTGAGCAGGCCATGAGCGGCAGGGAGCAGGAAGAGCAGGGACCGCAGGCCGATCCGCAGGTTCTGCCGTGGATGGAGCGCATGGAGGAGGTGTACGCCGATTTCGGGAAGCGCATCGATCCTGAGGCGTGGAAAAAGCTTTTAAATGATCCGCTCTGCATTGGTCTGGAAACTGCGGAGCTTGTAAATCAGGCGTTTCTGAGATTTCTCATGGATCATCATTACATACCGCACAAGGTCTGGAAGCTTCTGGCCGAGCATCTGGGCTGGTCGGAAAACCGGTCCGCCCTCTGCCAGGAATTTCCGGAAAATTTTATCGACTATGTGCTGAACCAGGCCGCCTACGAGGATAACTTCCGCTACGGCGCGTTTGAGCTGGAGCCGGGAAAGGACTACGATGCGTTTGTGCGAGGATTCTTTGTCCTATGCAGAGCCATCGATGACCAGGACGAGGAGAAGGCCGAGGCATGTCTGAACGGGATGCTTGACATGGATATCCGCCATCCCGATTTTCTGCAGCAGCAGGTGAGATACTGCCTTAAAATTGAGGAGGATGCAGAGGTCGCCTGGAGACGGGCACAGGAGATAGAGGTTTCCTTCGATGCGCCCGTGGACAGCGGAGATCTCTACTGGTATCTGACGGCCGGGCTGGCGGTGGGCCGCGGTGAGGAGCTTAAGCCCTATGTGGATCGGCTGCTGCTCCTGGACGGAGGCCATGCGGAGATTTTAAAGCTGGCAGGCGATTACCATGCGGCTGTCGGCGAATACCAGATGGCGATCCTTTGCTACGACCAGGCGGGGAGAGTGGATGAGAACATTGATCTGGACGATTCCAGAAGCGCGGTGTACGAGGTTTTATCCCACCGCTATGAGGAGGAGCTTCAGAAAAATCCGTCTGACCGGATGAAATACAGAACGGCCCGGGCCTGTTACTACGGCGGCCGCTACGACAGGACCAGGGAGCTTCTTCTCTCCATGGAGGAGACCGCGGGTATTGAGGACACGGTTCGCTGGTGGCTGGCGGATTCCAGCTTCGAGCTGGAGGAATACGAGGAGGCTGAGGCGTACTGTGACGAGATTCTGCGCCATTCCCCGACCTCCGAAAATGCACTCCCTCTGAAGATCCGCCTGCTCTCCATGCGGAGCGCCTACGAGGAAATTGTCCGTCTGGCGGGGCCGGCGCTGGAGAAGGGCTATCGTTCTGTGAGCGTTGTGTTCAACTACGCCTGCGCGCTGAGACGAACCGGGCAGTACGACAAGGCCGGCGAATGGCTTGGGATTCTGGAGGAGCAGATCGGCCGTCATCCGTCGGTGGTTCTGGAATATGCCCGTCTGTACGACGACACAGAGAGATACGACGATGCGATGGAATGCGTTGACGAGCTGCTGGAGCGCGATCCGTCGGATGTGTCGGCCATCTATCTGAAGGCGGGTATTCTCTGCTCTATGGACCGGTACCAGGAGGCGTTTGACATTTACAGGGAGCAGGTGGATGCGGGGCGTGAGAGCTACTATGAAAATTATCGCCTGGGATATGTCTGCTTCTGTATGAGAAACTACGAGGATGCGGAGCATTATTACCGAAGGACGCTGGAATATGCGCCGGATCACCGCGGAGCCATGAACGAGCTGGGCGACACGCTCCAGAAGCTGGGCCGGATGGACGAGGCGGTGGAATATTACGCGAAGGCCATCGCGGACGGGTACAGAAATGCCCGCTGGCTCTGGGATCTGATTCGTCTTCTGCGCCGTATGGGCCGGTATGAGGAGGCGCTGGAATACTGTAAAACCGGTATGAAAGAGTTCCCGGACGACGGGCGCTTCTATGAAATGGCCGGCATGAATGCCCGAGGTTTGAAACGCTATGAGGAGGCCATCGGATATTTTGAGACCTACGGCGAGGTGGACGACCGGCAGGACGCCCTCACACGGATTGCCTATTGTTATGAAAAGTCTGGGATGAAGGAGAAGGCGGAGGAAATTTACTTAAAAGGAACGGAGGAGTTCCCGGAGGAGTACGATTCCTGGCATTCCCTGGGCGTGTTCTACAAGGATGAGAAGCGCTATGAGGAGGCCCTCGAGGCATTTTTGAAGGCGCTGGAATTATCCTCGGATTCCGCATACCGCCTGATCTGCATCGGTGTGTGCTATGAAAATCTCGGCGATGCCGGAAAGGCGGAGGAAAGCTACAGGAGGAGCCTTGAGCTGGCGCTCTCGAAGATCGAGAAGCGGCCCTTCTCCCCCTGCAATTATGAGGCGGCCGCCGAAGCCTACTCCCATCTGGGCGATAAGGAAAAGACCGTCGAGATGGCAGAGAAGGCGCTGGAGCTTCACCTGGAGCATTTCGGCTGCCCGAAGTTAAACTGCTACGAGGCGTACCAGGACATGGGCCGCATCTGCGAGACAAGGGGCGAACTGGAGGAGGCCCTCGGATACTACGAGGAGGCTTGGGACTGCGGTAAGCTGGATGAAGATAAGGAGACGGTGGAACGGTTGAGGAAAATGGTGGAGGGGAGAGAGTAAAATATTGCGCCGAAAATTTGCTAAATTACGATTTACTAAATCGTATGCCAGTAATGCTTTGGAATAGATTTTTGCAACTTGATACAGTTTTCTATTCTAATGTGTACTCTGTGCAAGATTCATATTCGGAAGTATTTAGCGTCCTGTGAAAATATGGAAATGTAAAAAGGGGTGTAAATTTGCACTTTTGGTACTAAAATAAGCACCGCCTATATTGAAAAACAGACATACATGTGGTAAAATAATTTCATAAAGCATGCATATTTTATAAACTACCGGGAATATAAAAGAAAGCAGGTTTTATGATAATGAATAATAATTGTTTTTATTGCGAGAATGGCGAGAAATTACACAGCCTTATGATCCCGATCTGTGAGCTTACATACAGCAATGTCTATCTCAACAGAGACCAGAAGCACAGAGGGAGATGTATTGTAGAGTTTAAGGAGCATAAGACAGAGTATTTCCAGCTGACCCCGGAGGAAAATGCGGGTTATTTTGCGGAGCTGGCGAAGGTTGCCAAGGCAATCTGGGAACTCTACAGCCCCGATAAAATCAATTACGCGACCTTTGGAGACGGAATGCCGCATGTCCATGTTCATGTGGTGCCGAAGTACAAAGGCGGTCTCAACTGGGGCGAACCGTTTGACGATACGCTTCCGAAGGAGCTTCTGTCTGAGGAGGAGTATGGGAAAATGGTGGATGAGCTGAAGGAGAAGATTCTGGGCTGAGAAAGCCTGTATATCCCGATCGTCGCCATTGGTGATGAAAAGAAGAAGTAAAGCCGAGGAGGGAGCAGATGAAAAGTCTGTTCCTTCCTCGGCTTTATTGCATTCCTATGTAAAACTATCCGTTATCACTCATCCTGCTTCAAATTCCTCACACTGTCCCGAATAACCAGGCGGACAGGAATCTGTATTTTGATGGGAAGGACCTCCCCGGTGGTGATCTGGTTGATAAGCTCGTTGAAGGTGGCCTTTGCCATCAGCGGCACGTTGATCTCCACGGAAGAGAGCTTCGGGACACTGTGGCGCGCATAATCGGAGTTGTCATATCCGATTATGCTTATATCTTCCGGCACAGAGAGTCCGGCCTGGGTGATCGCCTGGAGTGCGCCGTGGGCCAGCCGGTCGTTAAAAGCGATAATAGCCGTCGGACGCTGCCGGCTGTTTTTTAGCATTTCCTGTACGGCGTGGAAACCGTCGTCTGCTTCCCAGCTGTCAGGGCGCATGAAGAAATGCTCCGGCAGGGACAAGCCGTTTTCCGCGAGTATAGAGCGGACGCCGCTCAGACGCTCCCTGGAGGTGGTGTAGCTGGAAATACCGCAAAGCACTGCGATGGCGGTGTGGCCGTTCTGTATCAGATAGGAGGCCGCCTCTCTGGTCCCGGAATAGTTGTCGGACAGGATGGACGGAAGCGACGGGTTGTAGCTGTTTAAAAGCACGCAGGGGACGTGTTCGCCCAGCGCCTTCTGGATGCACTCGTCCGAGGTGTTGGAGACGAACACGACGCCCCGCAGATTGGGGTTCTGTTCCCGTACATGCTCAAAATCCTTTGCGTTGTCCAGCACGGAGTAGATCAGAGAGTATCCGGCATCGCTGCAGGATTTCTCAATGTTGTAAAACAGTTCGGAATAAAAGGGCACGGTGATTCGGTTGCTCACGCCTCCGCTTTTGGGGAGCAGGAAGGCGATCGTACCCTTGTGTGCGGCCGGAAGTTCCAGTTCGGCATTGCCGGAGGCGATGACTACGGATCCCTTTCCCGCGCGTTTTTCTACCAGTCCATCGTCGACAAGAAGGGCAAACGCCTTTCTGACTGTGGTGCGGTCAACATGATACTGCTCGCCGATCTCCCGCTCAGAGGGCAGAAGATCCCCGAACTGATACTGCGCGGTCTCAATTTTCTTTTTAATGTCCTGATAGACCTGTTGATACAGAAAAACCTTCTTTTCAGAATCCATGTGAAGCCTGCCTTTTGGAAAATCCTTTTTCTTCCATTATTTTACCTAATAAAGGGAAATTTGACAATACTTTAAAACTTCCCTTGCGGGCATTTTACTGCGCCATTTTGAATGCGTCGAGCATGAGAGCCTCGTTGAGCGGCTTCGGGTTGCAGGTGATATGTCCGGTGGTGCGCTTGACGGTGTCGATCAGAACCTCCTCTGACACCGGTTCCTTGATGTACGGGGCCAGATGATCCGGAGCGCCCACCTCGGCACGGAGTGCCTTTACTTTCTCGATGGCTGCGACGGCATTTTCGCGGTCGGACAGGGCTACATCGTACACGCCGAGAACCTCTGCGATTTTTGCGTATTTTGAAGTTGCATAATCCAGATTGAGCTCCATAGATGCCGGAAGGAAGATGGAGCAGGCGTCGCCGTGGGGGATATGGAACATGGCGCCCAGAGGCTGTGCCATGATGTGGGCGATGCCGATGCCGGCGGTGATGGCGCAGCCGCCCAGATAGCTGGCAATCATCATGCCGCCTCTGGCCTCGAGATTGGAAGGCTCCTTGCAGGCGGTCACAAAATACTTATTGATGAGCTCAATGGCTTTGAGGCCGTACATTTCGGTCATGGGGCTGGCGTTTAAGGACACGTAGGACTCGATGGCGTGGCTGAGCGCGTCCATACCGGTGGCTACCGTGATCTTTTCCGGAAGAGCGACGGTTAGGGTCGGATCCAGGATGACGATGTCCGCGATCATGGTGGTATGGTAGAGGCTCTTCTTAAGACCATTATAATTGTTGTAAACAACGGAGGTCTTGGTTGCCTCGGCGCCTGTGCCGGAGGTGGTGGGGATGGCGATGAAGAGCGGCGGAGCGGTGGTCACCTGGCGGCCTTCCATCTGATATTCCTCTACGTTGCCGCCGTTGACGGACAGCATACCGATGGTCTTTGTCACGTCGATGACGGAACCGCCGCCGAGCGCCATGGTGCAGTCACAGCCTTCCGCGAGGAAAAGGTCTCTTCCTCCGTTGATCATGTGAAGATCCGGTTCTGTCACTACCTTGTCGTAGACCACGTACCCGATACCGGCCTCGTCCAGAGAGGCTGCAATTCTCTTAAACTGCTCTGCCTCGGTGCTGAAGGTGGAGAAAAATACTTTCTTTTTCCCATACCATTTTAAAATGCCTGCGATCTCATTGATCTTGTTCTCCCCGTAGATAATTCTTCTGTTTGTTACGACTTCGAATGCGTTGATCATTGTAAAATATCCTCCTTTAAATAAAAGTTAAAAAGAATACAACAGGTTGTTTTTGATCTGATCCCATATTACGACGAAAAAAGTAAAAAGTCAACAAAAAAATGTGAAAAAGACTTGAAAAAAGAAACAACATGTTGTATAAAGAGAGTACAAGAAACTTATGCATGCAAACTTTTTGGCGACCGGTAGCGCCAAAAACACAACAGGTGGATGTTTTTGACAGTGCATGAAGCAACAACCGTATCTATTTTTTAGGAGGAAATGTTATGAGAACGAAAAAAATGTTGGCAGCAGCTCTCTCGGGAGCCATGGTACTGGGTCTGATGGCCTGTGGAGGACAGGGCACAACGGCGGCTACGACCGCAGCGGCAGCAGGCAATGATGCGGCAGGCAGTGAGGCAGCCACAGAGGCTCCGGCGGCAGCGTCTGGCGAGAGCAGAACTTTTAAACTGGCGACGGACCAGGCGGCGGATTATCCGAACACGATTGCTCTCCAGAGCTTTGCGGATGAGGTGAGCGAGAAGACGGGCGGACGACTTACTATAGAGATTTATCCCAGTGCCCAGCTGGGAGACGAGAACGCGTATCTGCAGCAGCTCCAGTTTGGTGCGGTGGATTTCGCGAAATCTTCCGTTGCTCCGCTGGCGCAGTTCTGCCAGGATCTGAATGCCTTGAGTCTTCCGTATCTGTTCGACTCCACGGAGCACATGTTCAGATGCCTGGATGGTGAGATCGGCGACGAGATTTTTGCAAGCTTTGAGGCTGCGAATATCGTGGGACTTGGCTTTACCAACAACGGCTCCCGATGCTTCTTTACCAAACAGCCCGTGCACACGGCGGACGATCTGGCAAACATGAAGATCCGCGTACAGTCCTCCCCCATGATGCTGGGACTGGTGGAGGGGCTGGGCGGTTTCCCGCAGGCCATTGCATCCACAGAGCTCTACTCCGCGCTTCAGACCGGCGTCGTTGATGGAGCGGAGAACAATATTAACACCTATAACGGCGACTCTCTCTATGAGCAGGCTCCGTACTTCATCTACGATCATCACAATATCCAGCCGGAGATCATCGTCGCATCCAAGCAGACCTGGGACAGTCTCTCTGCAGATGACCAGGCGATCATCCAGACGGCCATGGACAATGCCATGGAGTATCAGAAGGAGCTCTGGAGCGCCCAGGAGGAGGCAAGCGAGGAGAAATTATTAGAGGCAGGCGTGACCTTCTATGAGCCCACGGCGGAGGAGCTTGAGGGCTTCCGTGAGAAATGCCAGGCGCTCTACGACGATCCGGAGCTGGGACAGCCCTACGCAGAGTTTGTGGCAAAGGTGAGAGCAGTTGACTAAGTGAGGGAGGATAACGTGAAGGCTTTAGATATTTACAAGAAAATTTCAGACGGAGTCTTTCTTCTTCTTGACTGGTTCTGCCGCCTGCTGATTCTCTACATGACGCTCATCGTGTTTGCACAGGTGGTGCTGAGGGGAATGTTCAAAATGAACATTTCCTGGGGAGAGGAGACGGTTCTTCTGGCCATGGTGTGGATGACGTTTGCGGCCATGTCCATCGGAGTGAAGGAAGAGGCACACATCCGCATAGAATTTTTCATGTCCAGATTCCCGAAGAGCTTCAGAAAAGGAATTGTCGTGTTCGACAATGTGGTTCTTCTGGTGGTTAATGGATTCATGGTGTATTTTGGGTGGCAGCTGATCAAGTTTACCGCGATCAGCAAGCTCCCGGTAACAGGACTTCCGACGTCGGCAATCTTTTATCTGATCCCCATTTCTGCGCTGACCAGCTGTCTGGTGCTTTTGGGAAAGCTGTTCGGCCTGTATAAGACGCGCGGTGAAAAGAACTTCATCGAGGGCGTCTACGAAGAAGAATCGTTGACAGAGGAGGAAGAGTAAATGAGTAGTACAGCGATTGCGGCAATCATACTGTTTGTTACATTCTTCGGTCTGATTGCTCTGAGAGTGCCCGTTACATTCAGTCTGGTTGCCTCAACACTGGCATCGGGATTTTATCTCCAGGTTCCGGTGGTCACCATCTTCCAGAGAATGGGACAGGGCGTGTATTCCTTCTCCTTCCTGGCGATCCCGTTCTTTATTCTGGCGGGCGAGATCATGGGAGCGGGATCCATCACAAATAAACTGGTCAAGGTGGCAGACCTTCTGGTGGGGCGTTTTATCGGTGGATTTGCGCAGGTGAACGTTCTGGCATCCACGTTCTTCGGAGCGGTCTCCGGATCCGCGACGGCGGACGTGGCCTCCATCGGAAGCATGCTGATCCCCATGATGGAGAAACAGGGCTATGACAGGGATTTTTCGGTAAACGTCACGGTGACCTCTGCCTGTCAGTCCATGATTATTCCGCCGTCCCACAACATGATTATCTACGCGCTGGCGGCCGGCGGCCTGTCCACAGGAAAAATGTTCCTGGCTGGCATTGTTCCGGGGCTTCTGCTGGCGCTGAGCCTGATGATTGTGACCTACATTATCGCGAAAAAGAGGAACTATCCGCGCGGCCAGAGCTACACCTTTAAGGAGGGCGTGGTCATCTTGAAGGACGGCGTGCTCAGCATGATGACCATTGCCATCATTCTCGTGGGCGTTACTACCGGATTTTACACGGCCACGGAGTCGGCGGCCATCGCGTGCATCTACAGCTTCATCATCACGTTCTTTGTGTTCCGCGACATTCCTTTAAGGGCTATGTGGGGAATCCTTAAACGTGCGGTCCGGACGCTGGCGATGGTGCTGGCAGTAATCTGTGCGGCCAACGGCTTCTGCTGGATTATGTCTTACTTAAAGATTCCGGCGCTGATCACGGAGGCGCTGCTGTCGGTTTCCGATAACAAGATCGTGCTTCTGATTCTCATTAATATTTTCCTGCTGGTGCTCGGCTGCATCATGGACGTGGCGCCGTTAATCGTCATCACGACCCCGGTGCTGCTTCCGGTGATCACGCAGCTTGGCATGGATCCGATCCAGTTCGGCATGATGATGCTCTGCAACCTGGCGATCGGCATGTGCACGCCGCCGGTGGGGGCTACGCTGTTTGCGGGCTGCGCCGTGGGAAAGATTCCGATGGAGAAGTGTATCAAAGGCCTTATGCCGTTCTATCTGGCGATGCTGGTCGTTGTGCTCCTTGTGACCTACATACCGGCAGTCAGTCTGACGCTCCCGAATCTTCTGATGGGCGCATAGAGAAAAATGGATCCGGGGGCGCTGCATGTGCGGCGCCCCTGTTGTTTTGCGGGGCACTCTGTCCTGTGAACCTGTAAAAAATAAAGGGGAATAAATCAATGAAAATTACAGAAGTAAACACCTATCTTGTGCGCCCCCGCTGGGGCTTTGTGGAGATCGTGACGGACGAGGGAATTTCCGGATGGGGCGAGGCTGTTCTTGAAGGCCATGCGTCCACGGTCATGGAGTGTGTGCGGGAGATGAGGGAGCATCTTCTGGGCGCGGATCCCATGCGCATCGAGGACGTTTTCAATACGCTCTATCGCGCCGGGTTTTACCGGGGCGGCGGCGTTCTGATGAGCGCCATATCCGGGATTGACCAGGCGCTCTGGGATATCAAGGGGAAATATTTCGGCGCCCCGGTCTATGAGCTGATGGGAGGTGCGTGCCGCGACCGTATGCGGGTGTACTCCTGGATCGGCGGTGACCGGCCCAGCGATGTGGGACAGGCGGCGAAGGAGCGCATGGACGCCGGCTTCACCGCGGTGAAAATGAACGCCACGGAAGAGCTCCAGATGATCGACACCTACGATAAAATCGATGCCGTGCTGGAACGGGTGGCGGCAATCCGGGAGGCCTGCGGCAGATATTTCGGCATTGCGGTGGATTTTCACGGGAGAGTCCACAAACCCATGGCAAAAATTCTTGCGAAAAAGCTGGAAGAATTTGACCTCATGTTTATCGAGGAGCCGGTTCTCTGCGAGCATATGGAGGACTTTAAGGAAATCGCCGCTTCCTGCAATATCCCGATTGCCACGGGTGAGCGCCTGTTTACAAAGTACGATTTCAAGCGCCTGTTTGCGGCGGGCGGCGTCGATATCATCCAGCCGGATCTCTCCCACGCGGGCGGAATCACGGAGTGCAAAAAAATCGCATCCATGGCTGAGGCCCACGACGTGGCACTGGCGCCTCACTGCCCGCTGGGCCCCATCGCGCTGGCGGCCTGTCTGAACGTGGATGCCACCAGCTACAACGCGGTCATCCAGGAGCAGAGCATCGGCATTCATTATAATGTAGGAAAAAGCGTGCTGGACTATGTGACAAATAAAGAAGATTTTGCATTTGTTGACGGCTATGTGCAGCTGCCGAAGCGGCCGGGGCTGGGCGTGGAGGTCAACCGGGAGCTGGTGCTGGAGGAAAACCGGACGCCCCACAGCTGGAAGAATCCGGTGTGGAGGCATAAGGATGGTTCCATCGCCGAGTGGTGACCGTTTAGAAGGAATTAAAGCATGAGGAAGAAAATTATAACGTTGGGTGAGACCATGGCGGCTTTCGCCCCGGAAAAGCCGGGGATGATCCGCTACGCAAAGGGTTTTGAGTGGAGCGCGGCCGGAGCGGAGAGCAACCTGGCCATCGGCGTCTGCAAGCTGGGACACAGAGCATCGTGGATCAGTCAGCTGGGGGAGGATGAGTTCGGACACTTTGTTCTAAATACGATCCGCGCGGAGGGCGTGGAGACGGAATCGGTGAAATTCAGTGAGGCGTACCGCACGGGAATCATGTTTAAGCAGGTGCTTACCGGGCGGGAGACTTCCGTTTTCTATTACCGTGAAAACTCAGCAGCCAGCCATATGGACGAGTCGCTCTGGGACGACTCCATCTTTGACGGGGCCGCGATCCTGCATCTGACGGGAATCACACCGGCTCTCAGCGAGGAGTGCAGAAACTTAAGTGTTTCGCTGGCGAAAAAAGCCAGGGAGAAAGGCGTGCTGTTCAGCTTCGACCCTAATATCCGCCGGAAACTGTGGAAAGGAAGGGATTACGCGCCGGTTCTTCGGGAGCTGCTTCTGGCGGCGGATATTGTACTGCTTGGCCTGGACGAGGCGCGGGAACTTTGCGGCACGGAAGATTATGATGAAACCGTAACCTGGCTGTTTGCTCACGGGGCTGCCCGTTACGTCGCGGTGAAGGACGGAACCAGGGGCGCGTATGCGGCGGACCGGACAGAGAAAACATTGATTCCGCCTTATCCCTGTAACTGTGTGGATCCTGTGGGAGCTGGCGATGCCTTCAACGCGGCATTCCTGTGTGGAATCCTGGAAGGAAAGCCCGTGGGGCTCTGCGGGAAAATGGGGGCCATCTGCGGCGCGCTGGCTACGGAGACCTTCGGGGACACGGAAGGCTATCCCACGGCGCAGATGCTGGATGCCCTGCTGAAAGAAAAAGAGGTGATTTACAGATGATGCCGACAATCAGAGAACTGTTCAAAACCCACCGCCTGTGTGCGATTTTGAGAAATGTCCCGGACAGCCAGGTGTTAAACTATGCGGAGGCGGCCTACGCGGGAGGCATCCGCCTGTTTGAGGTGGCCATGAATACGGAAACCGGAGACCGGCAGATCCGGAAACTGCGGGATGCATTCGCGGGCCGGGAGGTTTATATCGGGGCGGGTACGGTGATCGACGAGGACCGCTGCCTCCGCGCCGCAGACGCGGGCGCGCAGTTCTTTTTGACGCCGTCCGCCGCAAGGAGTATCATGGAATATTGCAGGGAGACAGGCATGCCCATTCTGCCGGGTGTCTTTACCGCCACGGATGTGGGGATCTGTCTCGAGTACGGCTATGACACCATGAAGCTGTTTCCGGCGGGCGACATGCCGCTGGGATATGTAAAGAGTCTGAAAGGCCCGTTCGACGGCACGGATTACGTGGCTGTCGGCGGCGTGAATCTGGAGAATATAAAAGATTTCCTCGCCGCCGGGTATATCGGAGCCGGAATCGGCAGCAATCTGATTCCTAAAACCATGATCGCAGAGGGAAAGTGGAAGGATGCCGAGGCGCGGGTGCGGGCGTTTGTCCGCGCGGCGGGGCTTGGGAAGATGGAGTAGACAGGAGGCTTGAAAATGGTAAAAATCGCATTTATGGGAGTCGGCGGTATTGCAGAGCGGATGGCGCCGACGCTGACCGGTATGATTTTTGAGGGGGATCAATCCATATGCCGTTATGCTGTGGCTGCCCGTGAGCTGGATAGAGCCTGCCGCTTTGCTCAAAAGCACGGCTTTGAGAAGGCCTACGGTTCCTACGATGAAATGCTGGAGGACGGGGAGGTGGATCTGGTATATATTGCCACTCCGCACTCGCATCACTATGAGCACATAAAGAAATGTCTCGCTCACGGAAAGCATGTGCTGTGCGAAAAAGCATTCACAGTCAATGCTGCGCAGGCCAGGGAAGTGCTCGCACTGGCAGAGGAGAAGCGACTGCTTCTGACGGAAGCCATGTGGACCCGGTATATGCCTTCCATGAAGATTATTAAGGAGATTATGGACAGCGGGGAAATCGGAAAACCCATGACCATCTGCGGAAATCTGTCGGCAAATCTCCAGCATGTGGCGCGTATGACGGATCCGGCGCTGGCCGGCGGTGTGCTGCTGGATGAGGGCGTGTATGTGCTGACCATCGCCAGCATGCTGTTCGGTGATGATTATAAGGAGATCTGCGGTACCGCAGTTCTGGATAAAAACGGTCTCGATGCCCAGGATTCCATCACGCTCTGCTATGAGGACGGACGGATGGCGGTTTTGAATGCCAGCATGGTCTCCATTGGAGACCGGAGATTCGTGGTCTACGGGGAGAAGGGCTGCATCGTCAGCGACAGCGTAAATAATCCCCAGCTCATCAGTGTCTACGATGATTCCCGAACAGGTATACCGACCAGAAATATCCGCGTCCCGCGCCAGATCACGGGCTACGAGTACGAGATAAAATCCTGTGTGCGCGCCATTGAGCGGGGCGAGACTGAGTGCCCGGAAATGCCGCATGCGGAGACCGTGCGGATGCTGGAAATCATGGACAGCCTGCGCGAAAAATGGGGAATCAGATATCCTTGTGAATAAGGAGATGAAGGAGGATAAAAATGGAACTGCACAGTCAGAAAATCAGAGCGCTTGCGCCGGAAAATGATCCGTTAAAGATCGGCATGGGCTGGACAAAGAGCGATTTGTCAAAACCGCAGATTCTTGTGGAGAGCACCTTCGGCGACAGCCATCCGGGCAGCGCCCACTTAAATCAGTTTGTGGAGGAGGGGATGCGGGCCATCTCCGACGCCGGCGGAAAGGGAGCCCGGTATTACGTCACCGACATGTGTGATGGAATTGCACAGGGGCACGACGGGATCAACTACTCACTAGCCCACCGGGATATGATGGCGGGCATGTTCGAGGTGCATGGAAGCTCCACGGGATTTGACGGCGGTCTGTTTATCGCCAGCTGCGATAAATCCATGCCGGCGATTCTCATGGGGATCGGCCGTCTCAAGGATATGAGTGCGGTGGTGGTGACCGGCGGAGTTATGGAGGCGCACAGTATCACCCCGGAATACGTGGAAAATGACCCGGCCTGCGCGATCAATGAGCTGCTCACGCTGGAACAGATCGGAAAATTTGATGCCCAGGAAAAGCGCGGTGAGATTCCGGTGGAGCAGCTTAACTATTACAAGGAACATGCCTGCCCCAGCTGTGGGGCCTGCTCGTTCATGGGAACTGCATCGACCATGCAGATCATGGCGGAGGCGCTGGGCCTGATGCTGCCGGGGACGGCGCTGATGCCCGCCACCGCGCCGGAGCTTAAGGAGGCGGCCTACGCCGCCGGAAAACAGCTGATGAAGCTGGTGGAACAGGGCATCACGGCAAAAGATATTGTGACCATGAAAAGTTTTGAAAATGCGATTATGGTGCACGCCGCGATTTCCGGCTCCACCAATGCGACCATGCACATTCCGGCCATCGCCCACGAGTTCGGCTTCGAGATCGATGCGGATACCTTTGACCGGATGCACAGAGGCGCTCACTATCTTCTCAATATCCGTCCGTCCGGCGACTGGCCTGCCCAGTATTTCTACTACGCCGGCGGCGTTCCCAGAGTGATGGAGGAGATTAAGGGGATGCTCCATCTGGATGTGATGACTGTGACTGGAAAGACGCTGGGAGAAAATCTGGAAGATTTGAAGAAGAACGGCTTCTATGAGCACTGCGACGAGATTCTGAGAAAAAAGAGCGAGGCGCTGGGACGTACGATCCGCCGTCAGGATATCATACATGATTTCGACGACGCGAAGGGAACCGACGGAAGCATCGCCGTGCTCAAAGGGAATCTGGCGCCCGAGGGCAGCATCATCAAGCATACTGCATGCCCAAAGGAGATGTTTAAGGCGACACTGACCGCAAAGCCCTACGACAGTGAGGAGGAATGCATCGCTGCGGTGCTGGGCGGCAAGGTCAAACCGGGGGATGCCATTTTCATCCGCTACGAAGGCCCTAAAGGCAGCGGCATGCCGGAGATGTTCTACACCGGCGAGGCCATCTGCTCCGATCCGGTGCTGGCGTCCAGCATTGCGCTGATCACCGACGGGCGTTTCTCCGGGGCCAGCCGCGGCCCGGTGATCGGCCATGTGAGCCCCGAAGCGGCGGCCGGCGGCCCCATCGCCCTGGTGGAGGAAGGCGATCTGATTCGCATTGACGTGGAAAACCGTGAGCTGTCCATCGTGGGAGTAAATGGCCATGAAGTTTCCCTGGAGGAAATGGAGCAGATTCTCGCGGAGAGAAAAAAACGGTGGCAGCCGAAGCCTGCGAAATATACGAAAGGCGCGCTGAAGATTTTCTCCGAGCACGCCGTCTCGCCGATGAAGGGCGGATATATGGAATAGATCATCCAGAACACTTGACAAAGCCCCCTCCTCCCATGTATACTTCATGAGTAATCCAAACTCAAAAAGTCATAAATCTTCCGCACAGCCGGGGAGTTAGCGGTGCCCTGTACCTGCAATCCGCTACAGCAGGGGTGATATTCTGCCGAGGGCATTTTGATGCAGAGCTGCCCTTCGCAAGTGGCGTTGACGTTTGGGTCTCGCGCAACAGAAATCCATGAACCTTGTCAGGGCAGGAATGCAGCAGCAATAAGTGGAATCTTTTGTGTGCCGTGAGGTCGCCTGGACTGAGTTAACTGCGAAGGTAACGTCTGTGTCAGATGTTCGAAGCAGAATGTGCGGATTAAAAATAAAACCACCGGGAGTGTTTGCAAATTTCGCAAACACTCCTTTTTTTCTTGAACCTGCCAAATCTTTGTATTATAATTACAAAATGGGTGTACTATAATCTGAACACGAAAGGATGGTCACAGGATGAAACGAGTAGGTTTTCTTACCAGCGGCGGCGACTGCCAGGCGCTGAATGCAACCATGCGCGGCGTGGCGAAGGCTTTATATAACGAATACGGCAACGATCTGGAACTGATCGGATTCGAGGACGGCTATAAGGGATTAATGTACGCAAATTACAGATTTTTGAACCGCTCCGACTTCTCGGGCATCCTGACCAAGGGCGGCACCATGCTGGGAACCTCCAGACAGCCCTTCAAGCTGATGCGTGTGCCGGACGAGAACGGGCTGGACAAGGTGGGCCTGATGAAGCACACCTACTATAAATTAAAGCTGGATGCCCTGGTGGTACTGGGCGGCAACGGCAGCCAGAAGACCGCCAACCTCTTAAGCGAGGAGGGGTTAAATGTCATCGGCCTTCCCAAGACCATCGACAACGACCTCTACGGCACCGACATGACCTTCGGTTTCCAGAGCGCGGTGGACATCGCCACCAACGCCATCGACTGTATTCACACGACGGCGGCGTCCCACGGCAGAGTGTTCATCGTCGAGATCATGGGACATAAGGTGGGCTGGCTCACGCTCCACGCAGGCATCGCCGGCGGAGCCGACATCATTCTCCTTCCGGAGATTCCCTACGATTTAAAGAAGGTCGTGGCGAAGATCGAGGAGAGAACCAAGAGCGGCAGCCGCTTCTCCATCCTGGCTGTGGCCGAGGGCGCCATGTCCAAGGAGGACGCAGCTCTGAGCAAAAAAGAGTACAAGGAAAAGCTCAAAAACAGAAAGTACCCGTCCGTGGCCTACGAGATCGGGGAGCAGATTGAGAAAATGACCGGACAGGAGGTGCGCGTCACCGTGCCCGGCCACATGCAGAGAGGCGGAGCCCCGGTTCCCTACGACCGCGTGCTTTCCTCCCGCCTGGGCGTCCATGGCGCGGAGCTGATTATCAATAAGCAGTTCGGCCGCCTGGTGGTCATCAAAAACAACGAGGTGACGGACATCCCACTCTCCGAGAGCGCCGGAAAATTAAAGTACGTTGACCCCGAATCCAGCATCATCAAGGAGGCCAAGATGCTGGGCCTCTGTTTCGGAGATTAGGAGAAACCATGTCATACACCGCACTGTATAGAAAATGGCGTCCGGTCACATTTGCCGACGTGAAGGGCCAGGATCACATCGTGAAGACCCTGAAAAATCAAATAACGTCCAAACGCATCGGCCACGCCTATCTGTTCTGCGGCACGAGAGGAACCGGAAAGACCAGTATCGCGAAGATATTTGCCCGGGCGGTCAACTGCGAGCACCCGGTGGACGGAAGCCCCTGCGGCGAGTGTGATACCTGTAAAAATATCGCCGCCGGAACCTCCTTAAACGTGGTGGAGATCGATGCGGCCTCCAACAACGGCGTCGAGAATATCCGCGAGATCCGCGAGCAGGTCCAGTACCCGCCCACGGAAGGGACTTACCGGGTCTACATCATCGACGAGGTGCACATGCTCTCCACGGGCGCGTTCAACGCTCTCTTAAAGACACTGGAGGAGCCGCCGTCCTACGTCATCTTCATTCTGGCGACGACGGAGGTTCACAAAATACCGATCACCGTGCTTTCCCGGTGTCAGCGCTACGATTTCAAGCGCATCACCATCGACACCATCGCCGCCCGGCTGAAAGAGCTGACGGACGCGGAGCAGATCGACGTGGAGGAGCGGGCCCTGCGCTACGTGGCGAAGGCTGCCGATGGCTCCATGCGCGACGCGCTCAGTCTTCTGGATCAGTGCAGCGCCTTCCACTACGGCGAGACGCTGACCTACGACAACGTCCTGGAGGTTCTGGGAGCTGTGGACACCAGCATTTTCAGCGAGCTCTTCCGTGCCGTGGCGGAGGACCGGACCACCGACTGCATTTATAAATTAGAAGAAATGGTCATCCAGGGCCGGGAGCTGGGACAGTTTGTAAATGATTTCATCTGGTACATGAGAAATCTTCTCATTATAAAAACCGCGAAAGACGCGGAAAACATGCTGGACATGTCCTCGGACAACCTGGCGCTCCTCACGGAGGAGGCCCGTCTGGTGGACACGGAGACACTGATGCGCTATATCCGCATATTTTCAGAGCTCTCCAACCAGCTGCGCTACGCCAGCCAGAAGCGCGTGCTGATCGAGCTGGCATTCATAAAGCTGACCAGGCCGTCCATGGAGCAGGATTTAAGCTCTATTTTACAGCGGCTTAACCATATAGAAAAACAGCTGGAAAACGGCCTCGACCTCTCGGCGCTGGCCCGCCTTTCCGCACAGAACCCCGCGCCCGGCGGACAGGAGGAGACTCCGGCCGGCGGGGACGAGACGGTGACAGTGAAAATCCCGAAGGCGCAGCTTGAGGATTTAAACCAGATAAGCGGCGAGTGGGGCAAAATTATCCGCGAGATGGGAGGCACCGTCCGGGCCGGATTCAGGGAAACCCGGCTGGAACCGGGCGGAGACGGATGTTTATGTATTGTATTTTCCGATATAAACAGTTATAGTATTGGGAGCAGGGAGTCCATTCTGACGGATTTGCAGGAGTTTATCGCGCAGAAGTACGGGAAATCCCTGACGTTCAAGACCAGGCTTGCGCAGACTGGAGAGAAGAAAAATACGGTCTACGTCAGCGACGAGGATTTAAAAGAAAATATCCACATGGATGTTATCATAGAAGAAGACTAAGAAACAAAAACAGGGAGGAATACACCATGGCAAAACGTGGCGGTTTCCCGGGCGGAATGCCCGGCAATATGAACAATATGATGAAGCAGGTGCAGCGCATGCAGCGCCAGATGGAGGAGACGACCAAGGAGCTGGAGGAGAAGCAGTACGAGGCTTCCGCCGGCGGCGGTGCGGTGAAGGTCACCGTGTCCGGCAAAAAGGAGGTCCTTTCCGTGAAGCTGGATCCGGAGGTTGTGGATCCCGACGACATCGAGATGCTGGAGGATCTGATCGTGGCGGCCACCAACGAGGCGTTCCGCCAGATGGAGGAGGACAGCGCCTCCGCCATGTCCAAATTCACCGGCGGCCTCGGCGGTCTGGGCGGAGGTTTCCCGTTCTAAGCTATGGATTACTACAGCAGTCAGATTACGAATTTGATCGAGGAGCTGTCCAAGCTCCCCGGTATCGGCAGCAAATCGGCCCAGAGGCTGGCGTTTCACATTATCAATATGCCGGCGGAACAGGTAAACCGGCTGTCCAGCGCCATCACCGAGGCCAAGAGCAACATCCAGTATTGCAGGGAGTGCTGCACACTGACCGACCGGGAGCTGTGTCCCATCTGCAGCAGCGAGAAGAGGGATCACAGCACCATTATGGTGGTGGAAAATACCAGGGATCTTGCGGCGTACGAGAAGACAGGGAGATACGACGGAGTCTACCATGTGCTGCACGGGGCCATTTCCCCGATGCTTGGCATAGGTCCGAAGGACATCCGTCTGACGGAGCTGATGCAGAGGCTCCAGGGGGATGTGAAAGAGGTCATCATTGCGACCAACTCGAGTCTCGAGGGCGAGACGACAGCCATGTATATCAGCAAGCTGGTCAAACCCACGGGCATTAAGGTCAGCCGCATTGCCAGCGGAGTCCCGGTGGGCGGCGATCTGGAATACATCGACGAGGTCACATTGCTGAGAGCCCTGGAGGGGCGCATAGAACTATAACTGTAGAATTGAGGAATTAGAAAGATGCAGAAGATGGATAAGTACGAGTTCAACATAAAAGTTGAACAGATCAAGAAACTGGTGAACAAGGGAGACTACGAGACGGCGATGAAGATCGCCGATACCATCGACTGGCGCCGCGTGAGAAGCGCGAGCCTTCTGACTATGGTGGCTCAGATCTACGAGAGAAATGAGGAGTACGAGGACGCCAAGGACATTCTGCTCCTGGCCTTCGAGCGCGCCCCCATCAGCAAGCGCCTGCTCTACAAGCTGACCGATCTGGCCCTCAAGGAGGGAAAGGTGGACGAGGCCGAGGCATACTACAGAGAGTTCTGCGACCTGGCTGCCGACGATCCCAGACAGCAGCTTCTCCGCTACATGATTCTGGCGGCGAAGGACGCTCCCCTGGAGCAGCAGATCCATTCTCTCGAGTCCTACTGCAACGAGGAACTGGATGAGAAATGGCTCTACCGCCTGGCAGAGCTCTACCATGCGGCAGGCAATCAGAGCGAGTGCGTGCGCATCTGCGACAAGATCATGCTGCTGTTCGGCCTTGGAAAATACGTGGACAAAGCCATGGAGCTCAAGCAGGAGTTCGCTCCGCTCACCGACTACCAGATGGATCTGGTGGAAAACCGGGACAAATACGAGCAGAAGCTCCGCCGCGTGGAGCAGGAGTTTGGCAGTGCTCCGGCCGGCAAAGCGCCCCAGGAGGAGTATTACGACGAGGAGTCCGCAGAGACAGCCGTTCCCGAGGAGCTGGCAGAGCTGCATGAGGCAGCCGCCGAGGAGAAGCTGGCCGAGGAGATGTCCAGGATCTCTGTGGAAGAATATACAGAAGAGGAAAATCCCGCCGAGGAGACCCGCGTGATCGGCGATATCCGTCGTCTCCGTTCCAGAGCCGGAGAGGCTGCCGGGACACAGGCGGAGGAGCCTGCGGACGTGGAAGTGAAAGCAGCGGCAGACGAAGCGGCTGCAGAGCTGGCCGGGCCGGAGACAGCTGCCGCGGTCGCCGCAGAGACGGAATCCGCACATGAGACGGAGGAGCGTTTTGCACAGACCAGAGTGATGCCCGCGGATGGTGTTTCCGAAACTGCCGCGGCAGAAGAGGAGACGCCGGCTGCGGAAGCGGCGCAGAGAGCCATGCGCGAGTCCGCCGCTGCTGTGCGGGAGACGGCGGTTATCACCGAGGACGACGATATGGAGCTGGAGGACTGGGATGACGATGGAGCCCCGGCCATCGAGCATCTGATCATAGAGACAGAAGACATGGAGGCAGGTCTCGACAGAGCCTTGGAGGAGCTGCGTGAGATCTACAGAAAAACCGGCGTTAAAAACCCGGTGGCCAAAATAAGCGGAGACAAGCTGAATCAGCGAGGCATTCTGGCCAGCGCCAGAAAACTGGCCGGCAAGAATCTGATTGTCGAGAGAGCCGCGGACTTAAATCTGGCCATGCTGGATGAGCTGGAGACACTGATGGAGGGCGATACCACCGGTATCCGCGTCATCCTCATTGACACTCCGGCCAGCATCAACTACATTCAGACCAAGCATCCGGCCATGTACCGCAAATTCCGCACCATCACCTGCCACGCGAAGCGCCAGAGCCAGGTAGATGTGGAGGACGCCATTTTCAGAGAGCTCTCCGCAAAGAAGGCGGTCGAGAAGCAGACTGCCGCCCAGGAAGCCGTGGCGAGAGCCGCCGTGCAGGAGGAGAAAAAAGCCAGACGCGAGGAGCCGGCGGAGGCAAAGCCGGTGCGTGAGACCCGCGACGAGAGGCGCCGCAGCGAGGTGGAGATGGACCGCGAGGCCGACCGCATCATGGCCGAGAAGATGGCCGCCGCAGAGCGCGCAGCCGCCGAGAAGCCGGATGACGAAAAGGTTATGGACGTGGAGGAGTTTGCCCAGTACGCCTGCAAATACGCATCCGAGATCGACTGCAGCATCACCGGCAAGAGTCTTCTGGCCCTCTACGAGAGAATCGAGATGATGGACGAGGACGGTGTGGAGCTCACAAAGCGCGTGGCCGAGGATCTGATCGAGGAGGCCGCCGACAAGGCCGAGAAGCCCTCCTTCTTCGGAGCGATCCGCGGAATCTTCTCGCCGAAGTACGATAAAGACGGACTTTTAATTTTAAAGGAAAAGAATTTCTTTGACTAAGATGGATATAAAATTGATCGCCCTTGATATGGACGGCACTTTACTGAATGAGAAAAAAGAATTGACGCCGCGGACCCGGAACGCTTTGGAGCGATGCATCGCCCAGGGCATTCTGGTGGTCCCGGCGACGGGCAGAATACGATCGGGAATCCCCAGAGAGGTGACGGGGATTCCCGGTATCCGTTATGCGGTAACTGTCAACGGCGCTGTCGTCGTGGACGTGGAACAGGAGACGGTGATTGCCGAGGCGAAGCTTTCCTGGGAGAAGGCCGTCGGGATCCTCGAGACTGTTTCCCGCTACCCGGTCATGTACGACTGCTATATAGACGGCTTTGGAAAGATAGAGCCCCGTTTCTTCCGTCACTTGGACCGGTACGGCATCGCCCCCAACCTGTGGCCGCTCATAAAGAGCACCCGCGAGGAGACCGGCGACCTTATCGCCTACGTGCGGGATAACCGGAAAAATGTGGACAAAATCAACCTCTTTTTCAGCGATCTTGAGCTCCGCGAGCAATTGAGAGGCATTCTTAAGCAGGATCCTGCCGTCTGTGTCAGCTCCGCGGTCTACAATAACCTGGAAATCAACGATGCCCAGGCTACAAAAGGCTGTGGCCTCAGCGCGCTGGCCGCTCATCTGGGGATTGATGTCTCCCAGATTATGGCCTTCGGCGATGGAGAAAATGACCAGACGATGATTGAAGCGGCCGGTTTCGGCGTTGCCATGGGAAATGCCGTGGATTCGCTCAAAGCAGCCGCAGACTATGTGACGCTCACAAATGACGAGGACGGCGTGGCTGCCGCCATAGAAAAATTCATTTTTAATAAGGAAGAAGCATAATGATGGAAAATTGGCTGCCAATCGCAGTGGGTGTGTTCTGGGGAGGAATGATCCTGTACGGACATTACAGAGGCTTTATCCGTCAGGCCGTGTCCATGGCTGCGCTTCTGGTGACCCTGGTTGTCGTGGATCTGTCCATGCCCTACGTGACCGACTACCTGAAGAACAGCACATTTGTCTACCAGGCCTTTGAGACGGGGGTGAAAAATGCCACCGGCGTCAACGAACAGATGGAGTCGTCGGTTCCTGCCCAGCAGCGCATGATCATCGAGAGCTTAAATCTGCCCGAGCAGATCGAGGAAGCCCTTCTTGAAAATAATAATACAGAGATCTATGAGATTCTGGGGGTGGATCGGTTTACCGACTACATTTCCGGATATCTGACCAATGCATTTATTAATATCGTGGGATTTCTGGTGACCTTTCTGGCGGTGTACTTTTTAATCCGCCTGTTTATGCGCTGGGCCGATCTGATTGCCAGGCTCCCCATTCTCTCCGGAATCAATCAGCTGGCCGGCGCTGCCCTGGGGGCTCTGGAGGGCCTTATCATTCTCTGGATCCTCTGTCTCATCGTCACCGTGTTCGCCGCGACTGATCCGGGCCGTGAGATTATGAGCCAGATTAACAACAGCATGTGGCTTAAGTTTATTTATGACCACAATATATTGAGTATGCTGGTGGCAGGAGTCATAAAAGGCTTCCTATAAATTGTATCTGAAATAAATACAATTTTCCGAAAACTGTGAAAAAAGCGTCAAAAACGCCGATTCACAGTTTTTTTACAATGACCACAAAATATAGTATTTAAGCGGAAAAATCAATATATCTAGTGGTAGAAAAATCCTGTCGAAAATTGTATAAAAAAATGGCACAAATTCCCTTGACAACCGTTTGCAGACATGGTATATTAAGGGCCTAACGTGATTATGCACGTTGGAGACAGATTTAAGAGAAATTTTAGATCTAAAAAGTAGTTGACACAGCTTGAAAGATATGGTATATTAGATAAGCTGTTGAAACGAACGGCGCTTCTTAATACATATCTCCCTGGCTTATATATGAAGCTGAGATGTGTAAAAAGAAAATTAAAAAAGTAGTTGACAAACAGAAAACACTGTGATAAACTACTTAGGCTGTCAGCGAGACAGCGAAGCAAAGAACCTTGATAACTGAACAATAAGACAACCCTGAAAATTCTAAAAAGAGAA